>Ga0070737_10000525_pt1 | contig 77505 bp, 65 predicted proteins | sample Coa_R1_10_FD_66438 | JGI IMG/M metagenome (GOLD analysis project Ga0070737, IMG submission 66438) | Surface soil microbial communities from Centralia Pennsylvania, which are recovering from an underground coalmine fire - Coalmine... | ecosystem: Environmental > Terrestrial > Soil > Unclassified...
ACCACCACCTTGCGCTTGCTCATCGCCAGCGCGCCCTTGGCCAGGTTGGCCGTGACGATCAGCGGCAGCATTTCCGGCGTCAGGCCCACCGCGACCGAAATCGCGAACAGGAACGCTTCCAGCCAGTTGCCCTTGCCGAACCCCTGGATCAGGAAAACGATCGGCACCATCACCGCCATGAAACGGATCAGCAGCCACGACACGCTCTTCACGCCGCGGTCGAAGCTGGTCATCTCGCGCTGGCCGGTGAGCGTGCGCGCGAGCGAGCCGAGGTAGCTGCGCGGTCCCGTCGCGACCACCACCGCCGTCGCGCTGCCGCTGACGACGTTGGTGCCCATGTAGCAGACGGTCGGCAGGTCCAGCGGATCGATGTGCGCGTCGGACTTCACCGCGTGTTCGGGCGCGGTCTTTTCCACCGGGATCGATTCGCCGGTGAGGATTGCCTGCGAAATGAAAAGGTCCTTGGCGGCGAGCAGGCGCAGGTCGGCGGGCACCATGTCGCCCGCGGACAGGTGCACGATGTCGCCTGCGACCAGTTCGATGACCGGCACTTCGATCCGCTCGGAATGCCCGTCGGAGGCGCGCCGCGTCACCGTCGCGGTGTTGCGCACCATCGCCTTCAGCTTTTCCGCCGCGCGCGAGGAACGGAATTCCTGGGTGAAGCTCAGCACCACGCTGATGCCCACCATCACCGCGATGATGATCGGGCCGGTCAGGTCGTCGGAGGTGAACAGCTGCACCACCGCGAGCACCAGCAGCACGATGATGAACGGGTTCTTGAAGGTGCGCGCGAGCTGCAGCGCCCAGTGCGGCGGCTTTTCATGGGTAGCCTGGTTGACGCCGTCGCGGTCGAGGCGGTCCTCGATCTGCTCCTCGTCGAGGCCCGCGGGCGTGGTGTCCAGCGACGCCAGCAGCGCCGCATCATCCGTCCATGCGGTGTCCGCTACGACCGGACGCGCGTGCGCCGCGCGAGCCTTCGCGGCCGCGGAGTTGGCATTGGTTTTGGTGGGGGGACCGAACATCACGCGATTCCATGGCAGCCGACGCTACGACCACGGAACCGGTGGCGGCCCGCAGGTTTACATCGTGGTGAAAAGCCGCGTTCGTTTTCGCGAGGACACGGCGAGCCGCGCGCCGGCAGGCGCATGATGCGGGCGTATTCGGGGTGGGGGCCGAAGGCTCAGCCGACTCTCCACCCGAAGCTGCTGTTGTGGAAAATCAGGGCATGGAAGCCCGTTCTGGTCTTCACGGTCGCGAGACAATCCGCACATCTGGCAGCTCCGCGACGCGGCGATCAGGGACGATCGCACGACAACACCCGTGGCGCGGGCACGGTCACGCGCCACTCGCGGCGGCGGCCGTCGCGGCGGTGCGGTTGCGCATGACGGGCTGCCAGGCGCGCACGAAGGAAATTCCGAAGGAGGTTCATGGCCCATCTCCTCTTCAAGCAGTGCCGCAGCACCGCTCGGGGACGGGCCGGACGTGCCTAGTCGAGGCAGGTACCAGCCGGCCGGGCGCGGTCGCCGCGGATCGGTTCGATTGTTGCCGCCGTCACCCGATGCGAGCGGATGCCGGCGGTGCGACTAGGGTGTACGTCCATGGTCATGTGAAATGGAGGACAGTGCCGAAGTGCGCTGCGCGCCCTGTCGGCGCGGGCATTGTCATGCCGTACGCTAATGAGGTCAACCCCTTTCTCGTCAAAATCACGTGAGCTTCGCGATCGTCGTGCAGCGCGCGTTCATGCCAGCGGGCAGCACGGGGCCGCGAAGCGGACTTCGCGAAATCCGCAGCATGGTGGAAACGGCTGCGCCGATTCCGCTCCGCACGGATGGCAGACACCCAATCAGGCTTCGCCGTGCCCCAGCGGAACCAGGTAATCGGCAACCGGATCGAGCACGATCTCGGGAAACCGCTCGGCGATCGCGGAACGCATCTGCGCGCTGGCCGCCTCGTCCAGGGAACCGAGGGCGAATACGTCTTCACGCACCTTCGCGCTCGGCCATTGCGCGTAGCCGTACCACAATCCGTCCGAGCCGCGGTGCAACCTGGAACCCAGCGAACCACGCAACCGCAGCAACCCGGTCATGCGTGACCACGCCTGCACGAATGCGTCCTCGGCGCCGGGATGCAAACGCCATCGATACAGAACCACAAAGGCATGCGACGCTGCAGGCTTTTCGTTTGACATCCAGTTTATCCGTAGCAAGCAGCGCGCCGGTCGGGCATTCACGATGCCGCTGTCAGGCAGCTTGGCGCTGCAGGACGACGTGGTTGGCCTTTTCGGATGCTTCGATCCTGACGCACTGGTACCCGAGGCTGCGCATATAGACGTCCTCGAACAGCCGCTCCCCGCGACCCAGCAGGACGGGCGCGATGGCGACATGCAACTCGTCGATGAGACCTGCGCGGAGATACTGCCTGACCGTGTCCGGGCCGCCGCCGATGCGCACGTCTGCTCCGCCGGCTGCGTCCCGCGCGCGCTCGAGCGCCTCGTGAATGCCGCCGGTCACGAAATGGAATGTCGTGCCGCCTTCCATCGGCAGCGGCGGGCGGTGATGGTGCGTCAGGACGAATACGGGAACGTGGTAGGGCGGGTCCTCGCCCCACCAGCCTTTCCATTCCATGTCAGGCCACGGACCGCGGATCGGCCCGAACATGTTCCTCCCGATGATCCATGCACCGATGTTGCGGAAGCCCCGTGCGATGAAATCGTCGTCGATTCCCGATTCGCCCGCATCGGCGCCGAGCACGACCCGCTGGAACGTGCGCGTCGCGAACGCCCACTGATGCAGGTCCATTCCGCCCACGCCAAGCGGATTGTCGAGGCTTTGGCCCGGACCGGCACCGTAGCCGTCGAGCGACACGGAGAAGCTGGCAACCCTCACTCTTGTCATTGTCCAACTCCGTCTTGCTTTGCAGTCGCAGCGCGAGCTATCGGCTGATGGCGACTCAAACCGCCCGCACAGCCAGCGGTTGCATCTTGCCGGAGGTGCACACGTTCACCTCCTGCCCGTTCGAGGCGTTCCGGATATGGGCTGAGTTCCATGCGCAGTGCTCCTTTCCAAGCGGCGCGCGCTGCGCGTCCGCTTCCACTGGCGTTGGATTTCACTCAACTGACAATTCCGGCTCCACGCCGACTGTATCCAGTTCGAACACATGGTTGTCGAAGTCCGAAAAATAGAGTGCGGTGTCGGACCTGGCCAACTGGTACGCGTGTCCGATCGCGGCCAGCCTTTCGGCGACCGCGGTCAGCGTGGATGGCGAGACCAGAAACGCGACGTGATCGCCCGTTAGAGGACGCTCCACGTTTGCTTTGACGAGCACGAACCAGGTCTCGCCCAATTGCATGTAAGTCTCGTCGTGCCCATCTTCGTCGGTGTGCCGAATGACCCTCGCGCCGAAGACGTCCACGAATAGCGACGCCGTGCGGGAGGGGTCGCGGACGATCAACGCGATGTGACTGAGCTTGCTGAGCGCATGCATAAGGAATACTCCGACGCTCGGACCTAGCGCCACGCCACGCGTCCGCGGAATGGGTCGTCAGGTGCGATTGTGCTCTATGTGATGAGGAGACCAACGCAGCCTAAGCGCAAGCAACGCGTGCAGTGCCTCCGCCGGACGAGCAATCAGGCCTCGGGTTCGTGGCAAACCACTTCGATGTTGTGCCCGTCCGGACCAATGACGAACGCAGCATAGTATTTCCCGCTGTAGTTCGGGCGCAGACCAGGCGCGCTGAGCTGCTGCCGAGTTCTTTGGCGCACTCGGCATACTGCTTCATGTCGTCAGCTGTAGGAGCGTCGGCGGACTTGGCCACATTGCGCGGCCCTTCGGCTTTCTCGCTCCAGCGACTCAGAAATGTCTTGTAAATGGATGCTATGTCGCTCCCGTTGGTGGAGGCGCCGCTGCCGTTGGGTGTGGCCGCGACGCAAGGTGCGCACAATGACGCTGTGGCGAACAGAGCAAGCAGCCTCGAAGATCGATGCATCTTCCCCCTCCTTGACCCAAGTTCTTGGCGCCTAACGCCCGAATTTAGCGACGCGCGCAGCGCGTCCGCTGGAATGAGTTGTTAGGCGCTAAGCTCACGGAACGACTCTCCGTGCATCGTTTCGCGAATGCCCTTGCAGTCACCGCAAAGCCGGATTGTTGCGGAGACACCCGCCCCAAAGCTTACGCCAACAACCTCGTAGTCTTTCGCTGGCGAATCGCCGCATACCGAGCAAACTCCGGGATCGCCAGCCAGTTCTAAGATTTTCCTTGTGCCAGCAGCCTGTGCGGGATTGATGAACTCAAGCGCTGTGAACCACTCAGGAGAATGAGGAACGTAATACTTCATGGTCTTCACCTTTGCGCCTAACGCTTGAATTTAGCGGCGCGAGCCGTAGGCGAGCGTCCGCTGGAATGAGATGTTAGGCGTCAACGCGTTGAAATTCATACCAATGAACTTCCTCGTCCGCTGGCTCTTTCATGTGTACCAGATGAAACCGTGCTTCATCAACTAAGCGGATCGTATGACTATTGAGAAGGTTTAGCAGCTTTTGACGCCAATGCGTGATTTCTTGGCGATACTGCTCCCAGTCTACCTTCGACCCAAATGGATTGTCAGCGTGAAGAACCCGGCCACACCGCTCATAAAGCTCTACAAACTCCGATTCCGAGAGGCCGTCCTCCCGATCTACGAACTGCACGGGCTGGGCTGGATCCTCTGGCGTAACCTCACGAATTGCGCGTGGGTAGTAGTTTGGATTGACTCGATGAAGATCCTTGACGAGAAGCCTCGCGTTCCAGTGCTTAGCGAAGTTCCTGTGGACCTTCGAGTAAAGCACTCGGTTTGCGACGAGGGAGCCAAACGCTACAAGTTCCAGCACCTTTCGCAGCTGAAGGTAGATGCATTCGACAGTAGTGGGAACAAAAAGGGCGTTTCCACCGCCAGACGCAAGGTGATCGACTACTTGGACGCGCAACTTGATCTCCTTCATCAAGCTCGCGTATTTGGGCATCGCGGATATATCCATTAACGCCTAACGCCCGAATTTAGCGGCGCGAGCGATTAGCGAGCGTCCGCTGGGATGAGTAGTTAGGCGGCTCCCCCTCAACTACCGACATCTCCGAAGCCGACAACCTTCTGGTGCCTCTTGCCTTTTGTAACATCAAATGTTGCACTAAAGCGTGTGACCTCACAAGAGTCATCATCTTTGGGACACACCCAATTAGCTTTGAAAGTTGCGATAACCGTAATCCCACGCGCGACGAATGTGCGCCTCATAACGTCACCTACCTTGGTCAAGCTTCCGGTGCTCGACTTGAGCAAAAGATGCACGTCTCTGCCACCGATATTCATTAGATTAACCGAATTACCCGCTTCTGCTAGAAACACAAACCCTGGCCCAAGGCTCGGAGCAGTGGCACTCCATGAGGCACCTGGTATTGCATTTTGGTTCTGTAGCGGAGCGACTATTGCCGGGAGATGAGCAGAGGCGCCAACTGCTTCAATGAGCAGCACCAGACCAATGGCAAGCAAATATTTCATGGAGACGCCTAACGCCCGAATTTAGCGGCGCGCGCAGCGCGTCCGCTGGAATGAATAGTTAGACGCCAGTTGCGCCTAGACCCAACCGAGTGCACTTGCGACACCCAATAATGCGAGCACGAAGCAGAATAACGCGGCAACAATGCGAACGGCAACATAGAGGTAAAGGCGTGCTAATGGGAACAACCGACCCAATTTCTCTGGCTCGCCGCGCGCAGGACGCACAAACAAAATGCATACGCCCACCACGAGCGTGGCGACGGCAAATCCCAATGCGCCAATTTGGTTCAAATTTTCCACAACTGGCATCTAACGCTTGAGTTAACCGGCGCGAGCCGTAGGCGAGCGTCCGGTTGGACGAATAGTTATGCCGGCAACGAAGCAATAGCTGACGCCGCACAAAAGGCCCAAGAACAACCCAAGTAACGCAAGGAGCGGCTGCCAAACACCAGTTGATGCGAGAGCCCCATACAACATAGCAGTTACGATGCCCACCACGGCGGCGCCGGCGCATACATGGAGCCACGTGAGCATCCCGCGACGACGCAGCCACATAACCCACGGCAGACCGAGTGCGCACGTTGCCGCGTAGCTTGCGGGGAGCACGAAAAGTAGTGCTACGGGCAGCAGCGTGGCAAAAGAGCTCCAATAAATGTGGAGGATTGGACCCTCTGGAGAGAACGGACCATACGCGTACCAAAGCGCGAAAGCCAACGGAGCCGCCCAAGGGGACACCAAAGTGGCAAGCCAAATAGGGCGGGAATGTTGACTATGAGGCATAACGCTTGAATTTAGCGGCGCGCGTAGCGCGTCCGCTGGAATGAATAGTTAGGTACCAGCGCGATTTGAATTGCTGCCTTGGCTGGTTACCTTGTCTGCTAATTTCTCGGTAATTGCAACATGCCTCTTTGTTACCTGAGCAAGTGATACAATCATGCCAAGCACGCGATCTTGGCTATGATAGTTAATAAGCACCATAATATTAAACACAATGACCGCGATATTTGCGCTTATGACCACTACTGAGACCTGCGTTACTGGCTCGCGAGTGGTAACTGAATCAGCCAATGCGACAACTGGCAGAATTACACCAACGAGGAGTGTAAACCACCATTTTTTTAGGAACCTTGTCGTTGCTGTGGGAGGTGGAATTAAGCCGACGGATGGATCCTTACGGTACAGCTCGATCTGTCTTGCCTGCTTGCGTTGGAGATAGCCAACGCTTAGCCCAACAGCGGCCGCGACCAAGATGCCGAATACAGTAATCGCTTGGGTAATGGTCATGCGCTCCCCTGGTACCTAACGCTTGAATTTAGCGGCGCGAGCGATTAGCGAGCGTCCGCTGGAATGAACTGTTAGGCACGCCTCGCTGTAGCTCACGTGCCAAACGTATTGAATGCAAAGAATACCCCTGCATAGAGTGAACCGGCGGACGCTACGATTGATAGAAGCAGCCTTGCCGAGTTTGTAGTAAAGAGCTTGTTGCTGGCCGCGAAATAGCCCCAACCAGCTAGAGATGAGGAGCAAACAAGCCAAATGACCAGGAACGCCAAATAGGAAATTGCACCGCGAAGCCCGAACAGGCCCGTGCCGTAAGCGCCAAACACGAATGCGATATGCGCAACGGCTACCAAAGCTAGAAATGCGACTGCCTTCATAGCGTGTCTAACTACAAGTAGACCCCGAAAGCGGGGTGTTGCGCAGCATGTTCAGCTTCACACGCCGCGTTGTCAATCAGCAAAAGCCTACACCGATCAAGGAATTCCCCGCTGGTCTGCACTGCCGGACCATTACAGCATCGCCTTGCATATCGTGCAGGACGAGGCGCAATGTCTTATCACTCCGGAAGTGCGGGCGTAAAGCCGCCCAACTCGGTGACCCACCGGCCACGTCTGCTGGACCAGGTCCGCGCACGATTGCGGCTCAGGCATTACAGCCTGCGTACCGAGCAGGCCTACGTCGGGTGGATACGCCGGTTCATTTTGGCCAATGGCAAGCGCCACCCGCGCGACATGGGAGCGAAGGAGGTCGAGCGGTTCCTGTCCGATCTCGCGGTGCGCGGCTGCGTATCCGCCGGCACGCAGAACCAGGCGCTTTCTGCATTGTTGTTTTTGTATCGGGAGGTTTTGGTCATTGATCTGCCCTGGATGGAAAACGTGGTGCGTGCCAAGCGCCCGCGACACCTCCCGGTCGTATGGGCGCAACCCGAGATACAGCGGTTGCTCGCCGCCATGGAAGGGCGGCCGTGGCTGCTCGCGAGCCTGTTGTACGGCACCGGGATGCGCTTGATGGAATGCTTGCGCTTGCGGGTGAAGGACGTGGATTTTGCGCGCAACGAAATCACCGTTCGCGATGGAAAGGGCGGCAAAGATCGGCGGACCATGTTGCCACGTTCGCTCGTCGAGCCGCTGCAGCGTGAAATCGAACGCGCCAGGTCGTTGCACCAGAGCGATCTCTCGGCGGGGTTCGGCGCAACGCGACTGCCGTATGCGCTGGCGCGCAAATATCCGAAGGCGGCGCGCGAATTCGGCTGGCAATTCGTTTTCCCGTCCATGCGTCGTTCCACCGATCCATTCGATGGCATTGAGCGGCGGCACCATTTCGATGATGCCATCCTGGCGCGGGCGTTGAAGCGCGCGCGCAAGCACGCTGGCATCGAAAAGCCGGTCAGCGCGCACACGCTGAGACACAGTTTCGCGACGCACTTGCTCGAAGCGGGTTACGACATCCGCACTATCCAGGAGCTGCTGGGCCACAAGGATGTGTCCACCACCCAGATCTACACGCATGTGCTGAACCGCGGCGGGCGCGGGGTCGTGAGCCCGCTGGATCGAGCTTGATCCCGTGCACGCGAACTGTTGTCACGTCAGGAATATTCCGATCCATTCACGGTTGGCCAGGAGTGGTGGCCTGTCGCGACGGCGCCGCTCAGGACGCCGGCTTGATCCCGAGATACGCGTACGCGGCGGCCACTGCAATGCCGAACCATGCCTGCCCGACGTTGGTCAGCGCGGGCAGTGCGTCGGGGTGTTGCAGCCCCACCACGAACGCCGCGAGCCCGGCGACGAGCCAGACGACGAGATAGCCGGTGCTGATCCAGCGCAGCAGCAAACGCGCGCGCGGCGCCGCGTTGGCCGCCAGCAGTCGCGCTGCCGGCGCTTCGCCCGAACGGGTCACCGCGAGTTCCGCGATCACGAGCGCAGAAACCAGCCCGGTCGTGACCGACAGCGCCTGCGCCATCGTGGTGTTGAAGCTCGCGGGGGCGGGGCAGCCCGCGCCCTCGCACAGCGCGATCCGAGCGGCCACGAAAATCAACCACGCATAGATACCCAGCAGCACGATGGCGATTACGCCGCCCGCGATGGTTTTCATGGCGCGCTCCCTTGACGACGCCGATGGACGACCTCGCCGTCATCCAAACACCCCGGCAGCGACGGCTGCGTGAAGGCACGGTGGGAGTCCGCGTGCCGGCGCGCTACTGCACCAACTGCAGGGCTTGATCCCTCGCCTTGCGCGCCAGCGCTATGCCCTTGCCGAAATCGTCCGCGGCCTGGGTGGCGGCCGTGGAATTTCCGCCCGATGCGGACAGCGCATCGAAGAACACGGCGAACAGTTTGCTCAACGTTTCCGCATAGGCGGACTGGATGATCTGTGCATCACTCATGGCGGGCACCTCGTCGGCGAAAGCGGCGCCATTCGAGCACGCCGGCGGCGATGAACGCGTGAAGGCGAACCCGCGGCGACGCACGCAGCGTGCGGAACATTCCGGATGGGCAACGCGGTCAAGCCTTGCCGACCGGCTTGCCTGCCGCGACCCATGCCTTGAAGCCGCCATCGAGATGGGCGACGTCGGTGTAGCCGAGCTGACGCAGCGTCATCGCCGACAGCGCGGAGCGTCCGCCCGATGCGCAGTGCAGGATCACGCGACGGTTCGGGTCGAGCCCCGGTTTGTGCAGGGGCGAGGCGGGATCCGCATAGAACTCCAGCATCCCGCGCGCCGCGTGCAGCGAACCCGGGATCACGCCGCCCGCGCGTTCGCCGGCGTCGCGCACGTCCACCAGTACCGCGCCCTTGGCAAGCTCGGCCTGCACCTGATCGGGCGTGAGATTGTCGATGCCGGCCTTCGCTTCGGCCACCAGTTGCGATGCGGTTTTGTGGGTCATGGTTGTTCCTCGTCCGATGATGTGCCCTTCGACTCCGCTTCGCGTAGCTTGTCCTGAGCGAAGTCGAAGGGCTCAGGGTGAACGGCACCCTCGACGCCTGCACTGGATCAGTCTTTCGGCGGCGCGTCCACTTTGGCTGCCTGGTTGAAGTCGCCGATGCCGCCGACCAGCAGTGCGACGGCTTCGCGTTCGGCTTCCGTGAGGTCGGGATGCCAGGAGTCGAGGATCATCACCGCCCGCACCTTGTCGCTCCGGTTCCACGCCTCGTGCTCGAAGGTGTCGTCGAACGTGACGCAATGGCCTTCGCGCCACGCGTGCTCGACGCCGCCGACGCTGATCGCGCACTCTTCGGGAATGATCAGCGGCAGGTGGGTGACGAGCCGCGTGTTGGTGACGCCGTGGTGTTTCAGGATGTGCGATCCCGGCGTCAGGATCGAGAACAGTACCTCCGGTGCGTGGCCGCGGATGTGCACCAGCGGCAGCGAATCCAGGATCTTCGTGGTGCGCGGGCAACGGCGCGCATTCTGTTCGAACACTTCGCCGTGGCGATGGAAGAAGAACGAGTTCCATTGCGCGTCGCCGCGCGTGCCGTCGAGCAGGTTCTGTTCCTTCAGCAGCTTGTTGTCGTTGGTGCCGAGGAACGGTTCGACGCCGATCGGCTGGTCCAGCACAGAACGCAGTTCCTCGCGAATGGTTTCGGTGTGCTTTTCCAGCTCCGCGTGCCAGGGGAACAATTCGCGAGGGTAATACGGCTGCGCGGTGAGGCCCGGCACGTAGAAAAACTTGCAGTACTGGCGCGGGTCGGGATAGTTCGCCGGCCGGTCGCCGAGGTAGATCTCCAGTCCTCGCTCGACGCGCGCCAGCGATGCCGCGCCGTATTGCTCGCGCAGCGGCTGCAGCAGGTCCATCAGCATCCGCTTGCGATGCGTGCCGATGAACTCGATCGCATGCTTCACCGCCGGGCGCAATCCGGGCGGCGTGGTCATGTCGTTGCGCCACTTGCCGCGGTTCTGCGCCGTCACCACCGCGCCGAAATACGTGGTGGTCGCATCGTCGATGCGGCCGAGTTGTTCAAGGGCGGCGCCGCGGTGCAGGCGCGCCGCGAAGTGCATCGGCTCGATCCCGAGCGCGCGGTCGAACGCATCCAGCGCGTCTCCGCTGTGCCGCTGCGCCAGGTGCACGATGCCGACGTTCTTCCAGATTTCCGGTTCGGTGGGATTGAGCCGAGCCGCATGCTCCAGGTCTCGCTGCGCGGCCGTGAACTCGCCGCGCGAGAGCGCGCACATCGCGACGAAATTCAACGCCTCGGGTGTATCCGGCGCGGTTCTCAATATGTCGCGATAGGCCGCCTCGGCTTCGCCGATGCGGTGCTGCGCCGCGTGCGCGCGGGCCTGGTTGATGCGTGCTTCGTTGGGCTGCGTGTTCGTGTTGCGTTGTTGCATGATTCCTGTGCCTGGATTATGCCGCTCGCCTGCTCCCTGCTCCCTATCTCTCAACCATCCTCGCAAACCACTGCCACCCCGGCAGCCACTCGGTGATCAGCTTAAGGCAGGTCAGCATCGGCACCGCCAGCAGCGCGCCGGGAATGCCCCAGAGCCATGCCCAGATCAGCAGCCAGACCAGGATCGCCAGCGGCGACAGGCGCATGCTCCGGCCCATGATCATCGGCGTGACGACGTTGCCTTCCAGCGCCGCCAGCACCGCGAAACACACGGCGGGGGCGACCGCGTGCAGCGGCGTCGAGAAGTTCAGCAGTCCGACGATCAGCAGCAACAGGGTATTGGTGATGGCGCCGACATACGGCATGTAATTGAGCAATGTCACCAGGCCGCCCCACAGCAGCGGATCGGGTACCTTCAGCGCCCACAACACCGCCGACGTCACGAGGCCGAGACAGATATTGATGATCGTGACGGTGAGCAGGTAACGGGAGAATTCCTCCTGGATGCCGCGGATCAGGCGCAGCGCGATGCGTCGGTAGCCGAAACCGGGCATCGCGGTGACGAGGTGTGCGGCGACCTCCCGGCCGTAGCTCAGGAAGAAGAACACCAGCAGCGCGACCGTGAGCACCCCGACCACGATGCGGGGCGCGGCTTGCACCAGATTGTGGACCGAGAAGCCCGACAACCCACTCGCGGGCGCGACTTTGGTTGCGGGCGCCGCGGCGACCCCCATGCCGGCCAGCGACTTCGACGCCGCATTGCTGAGATGGGTCAGCGGACGGGTCATGCGCTGCACTTTGAAGCCGACGTCGCGCATGACCCGCGGCGCCTCGCGCACCCACTGCGAAGCGGGCGAGCTGAGTCCGATGACGCCTCCCGCGATCACGGAGCCCAGCAGGACCATGACGATCAGCGCGCCGAGCGCGCGCGGCACATAGATGCGGTGCAGGCCCGCAACGATGGGATTCAGCGCCAGGGCAATGAACGCGGCGAGCACCAGCGGGATCAGCAGTGAACTCGCGAGCACCAGCGCCGTCGCGACGGCCAGCAGCATCAGTATCCGCAGCGGAACCCGCAGCGAACGCAGCCGCCGAATGCGCCGGCGTCCCGCGGGCGTCACGGGACGTTTTTGCTGGATGGCCTGCAGTTGCCGGGGGCGCGCCGGCCCATGGCCGACCGGGGTTCTGGAACCTTCGGACGATCTCGACGGCGGCATTTTGGCGCTCACCCACTCCCCTCTTCGCGGCACCGCCAGTGTAATCCCGATCGGTGCTCAAGCCGTCGCGACGCGGCGCTTGTCCGTCTGCCCCAAACCGCTGCAGTTGCTCTGGCAACAACCGGGCAGGACCTCGTTGTCCTGCGTGTCGCCCACTTGAATGGCCAACCCGATCGAATCCCCAATCACAGATTGTTGAACAGGTACTGCCGCGCCAGTTTCCAGGCTGGCCCGCTCGCGATGCGCGCGCCGGCGCGGATCAGGCCGCTCCCGACCCGAAGTTGCGCCAGCACGAAGCCGATGCCGGCGGCGCCGGCGAGCGTGGAAAAAGGATGCGCCTGATACACGCCGATGACGTCGTCGACCGCGGCATCCAGGTCGGCGCGCGCGGCACGGCAGCGTGCCACGGCCTGGCGGCGGTTGGACAGCGCGCGGGTGTAGTTCATGTCACCGAATCCTTTTCCGTCGTTGGCGGCGCGGCATGCTGGAACTTCGCCAGGTTGCGCCGCAGCGTGCCGCGCATCGCTGACAACTCGGCCCGCGTGCGTGGGAACGTTGCTTGCAGGAACGTACGTCTGATCGCAAACCAGATTCCCACCACGAGGATCACGTGCAAGGCGACCAGTATCCCGAGCGCGATCCCGACCGAATGCGTCGCCACCGCCAGCGCCCACCCGATCAGCGCGACGATGCACACCCACAGCGCCACCGCACACGCGATCAGCGCTACGGCGCCGATGACCACGACCGTGAGGCTGGCGACGAATACCTGCGATTCGGCCGTCAACAGCGCCACCACGGCGCTAATGACGCGCCGCAATGAGGTAAACAGCCCCGCCCCAGCGGTCACGACCGCTGCCGCCTGCACACCTGCAGCTTCCCTCACCGGGCCGGCTTCAGCCGGTCCGGCGCGTTGCCCGGTTTCGACGCTCATGTGCGCGCTTCCCTGCGTCGTCTGGCGTCAATGGCGGGAGTGCGTCAGCCGGCCGATCAGCCAGCCTGCCGCCAACGCGATCGCGACCGACTGCACCGGCTTCTCGCGCACGAAATCGCGTACGTTGTCGAGGGCGTCCTCGGCACGATCGCGCGCGCCGGAAGCAAGATCGCTCCCGCGGTCGCGCCATTCCGTCGCCTTTTCGGTGGCGCGGTGCGCACCACGCGCGGTGGCTTCGGCCGCGCGATCCAGGCCCGACTCGACCTTGTCGGCCGCGCTGCCGAACTTCTCCTTGGCCCCGCTGACGGCGCTGTGGGTACCTTCCTTGAAGTTCGTCTTGGTGCGTTCGATGCGCTCGTGCGCATTGCTGTTGCGGCTCTCCTCGTTGCTGATTTCGCTTTCCATGATCATCTCCTTGCTGACGCGCCGGCTCGACGCGGTGAAACGATTGCGGCCCCTGCCGAAGTGCGCGGCCGAACCACTCCCCCTGGCGGTGCCATACACATTGTGCGAAACGGCCGGGCCGCCCTGCCTGTCCATTTCGTTCCTTCAGTCGGCGACTCCCGGGTTGAGGGAATACGTGCCGACGATTTCAGCCTGACTCAATACATGACCGTGCAGCGCCGCCTGCAGTTCCTTCCAGCCGAACCTCGCCGGCAGTTCGAGCCGCGCCACGTCCAGCGCGTACACCCGGAAACGGTAGTGGTGGAGCAGCTCGTCATTCCACGGCGGACACGGACCGTCATAACCGAGATAGTCGCCCGCCATATCGGGATCGGACGCAAACCAGCCCGTAAAATCATTGCGCCCCTGGCGCGAACCTGCGGGACCGTCGGGATTGCGCTTGCCTCGTGCCGTGATCCCGTTGCTGCAGGCGCCCGTCGGAATCATGGTGCAGGAGGGCGGAATGTCCGCCATCAGCCAGTGCGCGAACTCGACCCGCGGAAGATCGGCCGGCACCGTGCGCCCCTGCTGGTTCACGTCGTCGCCGCGGCTCGGCACATCGCCGTCGATGCACACCAGCGCGAACGATTTCGTCGCGGCGGGTGCGTCGCTCCACGCCAGGTGCGGATTGCGGTTTCCGGCAAGCACGCACGGTTCGCCCGCATCGCCGGGCCTGCCGAACGCGAACTCGACGGGAATGCGGGCGTTGTTCCTGAAACTGTCGCTGCGGAGTTGCATTTTCGGGATGGAGGTTGGGGATTCGGGAAACTTCGTCCAAAGCGGCTGTCGCGAAAAGTCAGGCCATGAATGGCCGTGGTGATGTCACGGGTTGCAATTATCCGCCACGAGACGAACTGTCACGCGATGCAGCGTTCATGGACGAATGCAAAAAAGTCACTCGGTAGATCACGCCGTTGAAATCATCCGAAACCAACAGGCTGCCGTCGCGCAGCGGCTGCACATCCACGGGGCGGCCCAATGTTTTCTGGCCATCGAGAAATCCGGTCAGGAACGGCTGCGATCCGGTGACCTTGCCGTCCTTGCCCACGTGCACCACGATGACACGGTAGCCGACCTTGCTTGAACGGTTCCATGAACCGTGTTCGGCGATGAAGATCGCGCCTTCGTATGACGCCGGGAACATCCTTCCCACGTAGAAACGCATCCCGAGCGGAGCCACGTGCGCGCCGAGGCGCAGCGCCGGTTGCGCAAATTCGGTGCACGCGTGGCCCTTGCCGAATTGGGGATCGAGCACGTCGCCCGCATGGCAGTACGGATACCCGAAGTTCTCCCCAGGCTTTGTCACCCGGTTCAACGTGTCATCGGGCGTGTTGTCGCCCAGCAGGTCGCGGCCGTTGTTGGTGAACCACAGCGTGTGGGTGCCGGGCTGCCAATCGAAACCGACCGAGTTGCGGATACCCGTGGCGACGGTCTGCCATCCCGTGCCGTCGGGATTCATCCGGATGATCTTCGCGAAATCCGGTCCGGGATCGCAGATGTTGCACGGTGCGCCGATCGGCACGTACAGCTTGCCGTCGGGGCCGAACGCGATGAATCGCCAGCCGTGGTGCGTCTTCGTCGGCAGCTTGCCGGTGACGACCACCGGTTTGGGCGGAGCGGCAAGATGCTGTTCGATGTCCGGATATTTCAGGACACGGCTGACCGCCGACACGTACAGCGCGCCATCGTGGAAGGCAACGCCGACCGGCATTTCCAGATCCTTGGCGATCACATACACGTGTTCGGCGCGGCCGTGCGCGTTCATCCCCTGCAAGGCGTAGACCTCGCCTTCGCGCATCGAGCCCACGAACACGGTGTCGTGGGTTCCAAGAGCCATCTCGCGGGCGTTCGGTACCTGGTCCGAATAGATCGAGACGTGGAAACCGTCGGGCACCTTCAGCCGCTCGAGCGGCGCTGCCGCCTGCACCGCGAGTGAAATCACCGCCAGCGCGAGCCCGAGAATCACGGCACAACGCTGCAATCCGGACATGGCGACCATCCCTGCGGCATGAATGATGAAGCCTAGCTGCCGGAATGTTATGGCGAGGCGAATTCCGGCGGTCGCATTGCAACCTTAAGGAATCTGCCCATGGAATTCCTGGTCACGCAGCAGGCGACGACAGCTCCCGGACCTCGTGCTCACTGGGCGGGAACATGGAGCCGTGGGGGCCCGGCAGCGCCGGTTACGGCTGACCGCGGTTTTCGAGTACCGCGAAGGCATCCGCCAGCAGCTCGCGGTAATGTTCGGCGTGTCCCGCGGGAAAGCAGGTCGGCAGGCCGCCGCCGCCCCTCCGCGCGCCCCGCGCGAGCGGCCCAAGGATGAGCTGATCCAGACCCAGGAATCCGGCGAGTTCCTGGCGCGCTGCTCCGCCTTCGGTCGCCAAAAGGGCATCCGGATCGGCCCGGAACGCCGGCAGCAACCGCGCCGCCTGTTCGAGGTGCGCGGCGGCGTGTTGCATCCAGCGTGCGCCCGTCAGCGGATCGGGCATCGAGAATCCTTGCGCCCAGCCGAATCCCATCCAGTCGACCAGCATGTCGTGCGGGTCGCGCGCCACGATCAGCAAACGCGCCCCCGGCAGCGCGCGCTTGATCGCCGGTACCACGCGCGCATCGAGCACCGGAATCCAGTCGACGATATGGGTGTCGGCCGGAACCTGGGCGCGCTCGAGCGGACGTCGGTAGCGGCGCGCCAGCAATGCCAGGGCGGCCTGATCGAGCGGCTGCGCCAGGCGGGGGTCGAACGGCGCATTGATGAAATCGGGGGCTGCCTCGAACCGTTCCCGCCTCACGAACCAGCCGGGCTGGTCGGCCAGGAGCGCGGCGACCTGCGCCACGCCTGAGCCGGGCAACCCGCACAGGAAGAGCGGGGCCGGGTCGGGGGCTTCTGCCAGTTCGGGCTCACCCGCGCTCTTCTGCATCGCGTCGCAGGTCGCCGCATCGAGAGGGACCAGATCCGGCAGGTGCCCGGCAGTCATTCGCTGCGCCTGCATGAATGCATCGACCGCGGCGGACCACTGCTCGAGTCCGTCGAACGCCAGTCCGAGCAGACGCAGGCGCCGCCGCGCCAGCCGTGGCGGTTGGCCTTCCAGTTGCCGTTCGTCGATGCGCTGCAGGCGTTGCACGGCCGCGGCCGGATCACCCGCCAGCAACGCGCCGCGGGCGCGCAGCAGCGCGATCGCCGGACGCGGAGACGCCGCCGCCAGTTCGGCCTGCGCCAGCGCTTCGTCGTGGCGGCCGGCGCGGTCGAGAGCGAGCGCGTGTTGCGCCTTCACGTTGACGTCGTCGGGCCAGCGCGCTTCGGCCGCGGTCCATACCGCCAGCGCCTCGTCCTGGCGGGCAGCCTGCATCAGCAACTGCGCCAGCGCGATGTGCGTCTTGACGCCGTCGGGATGGCCCTCGATGTATCGGCGCAGATCCTCGATCGCCTGCGCGACCCGTCCGCTGCGGGCGAGCGAATCGGCACGCCGGATGGCGGCGTGGTGCAGGTTGGGCTCGGCCAGCAAAGCTTCGTCGTATTGCGCGATCGCATCGTCGTAGCGCCCCTGTGCCCGCGCGATGTCGCCCAGGCCCGTGCGCGCCGCGGCGACCTGTTCGCCGCGTGCCAGCAGCGCTTCGATCACCGGCAGCGCCGCGGCGAAATCGCCCTTGCGCACGAACACGTCGGCGCGCAGCACCTGCGCCAGGGGGTAGTCCGGTTTGACGGTGAGCGCGTTGTCGAGCGCCTTGGCGGCGAAATCGAGCATGCCCTCGTCCAGCATGGCGCGCGCATAGCTGGCCTGGATCAGGGGATCGTCGGACGCAAGTTCGGCGGCCTGCGCGAGCAGTTGCAGCGCGCGTGCCGAATCGCCGCGCGCCTGCGCCACATTGCCCAGTCCGGTCAAGGCCTGCACGTCGTTTTCGTCCGCGCGCAGCGCCACCTTGAAGTGCGTTTCCGCCGCATCCGTGTCGCCGCGCAACATGGCGACCTGCCCGAGCCCCGCGTGCGCGGCGGCGAGATTGGGGTTCAGCAGGCGCGCCTGCTCGTAAGCCTGCGCGGCGGCATCCAGCCTGCGCTCGCTCAGGTACATCTCGCCCAGCGTGTGCTGGCAGGTGGCGCTGTCCGGCGCAAGCTTGCTCGCGCGCGTCACCAGTTTCAGGCCATCGGGAAGGTCGCCGCGCTGCGCGCGCAGGATGCCGAGCAAGTGCAACACCTCGGCGTCGTCGGGACGTTCCGCCAGCAACTGGCGATAGCCGTTCTCGGCTTCGTCGAGACGACCCGCGCGGTGCAACTGGATCAGGTCTTCGAGCATGGGCGCTTCCGGAGGACCGCGCATTATGGCGTGATTCGTGCGATCGTCCCTGATCGCCGCGTGATCAGATCGCTTGTCCTTTGTGTCATTCAGCACTCGGGGCGATCAGAACGGCCATCCATGGCCTGACTTTCCACAGCAGCTTCGACCGACGCGGGATGTGCTCACGTCAGCGCCAATCTTTTCGCTATGTAATCTTCCGCCCAACTGCCGAGATGGCGATCGCGGATGAAACCACAATGGCCGCCATGCGCGGTCAGGGTCACCTCGACGCACGGAGGCAGCGCCATCGCGGCCAGATCCGACGCCGGGCACACCGGATCGTCGCAGGCGGCGAGGATCGACACCGGCACGCGCAAGCGGGCCAGGCGATCGCCCGCCACCGAGTAGCCGTCCAGATAATTATCGAGACTGCCGAAATCGGTGTGTTTCAGGACCAGCGCCTCGGTGAGCGAGCGCAGGGTGCCGCGCAGGTCGTGGCGCGTGAACAATTCGGTGCCGGCGAACACGCGCTGCTTGGTACGCAGCGAGCGCCGCCACTTCCACATGAAATAGTCGTGGTACATGCGCGGCGCGTGCTCGAGCTGGAACAGGCCCGCGTGCGGATCGATCACCGGGCACACCGCGATGGTGCGCGCCAGTTCCAGCCCCGCCTCCGGCGCGCGCAGCGCCGCACGCAATGCGAAGTTGCCGCCGAGCGAGAAACCGACCAATGCCAATGGACGCGTGGGATACCGCCGCTGCACCGCCTGCAATGCGCCGACCACCTCGTCGATCCGGCACGAATGGAAGATGCCGGGGTTCAACGCGTGCGTGCCGCCGTGGTCGCGGAAGTTGAGCCGGAACACGTCCCACCCTTCTTCCAGCAGGCGCGCGCCGGTCTGCAGCAGATAGGTCGAACGCGTGCTGCCTTCCCAGCCGTGGAACAACACCGCGAGTCCGCGCGCCCGTGCAGCAACGTCTTGCGCGGTATGGCAGCCGGTCAGGCGCACGCCTTCGCCGCAGTCCAGCGTCACCCATTCGGCATCGCGTTCGAGCCTGCGCGTGCGCCGCCGGAACAACGCGCGGCGCAACGAACTCGACGCCAGCATCGATTGCAGATGCGGACTGCGCAGCCACCACGACGGCCGGAAGTCGTCGTCAACCGTCGGTGTCATGCAGCAATACCCAGCACCTGGGCGATTTCGGCACGCGCGGTTGCGGCCATCCGGCGACGGCCCCCTTCCGGATCAAATGGCACCGGTTTCAGAAAATGCACCTCGGCGGTCAGTGATCGTGTCGCCATCACGCGAAAGACGTTGTGCATGAAGCCCTCGCCCGGCGTGAACAGCACTTCCGTGGCGGGCACGCCGTCGCGCAGGTAGCGCAGCGCCACCGGCTGCACCGGTGCCGCGGCGTCCAGCGCCGCCTGCAGGATGCGCGCATGAAACACCTTCAAGGTGCCGGCCGGGGCGGTACCGCCTTCGGGAAATGCGGCAATGCTGCGGTCCGCACGCAGCCGGCCGCTCATCACCTCCATCACCGAGGCGAGGGAATCATTGCTGCCGCGCTGGTGGAAAATCGTGCCGCCGCGACGCGCCATCCAGCCGACCAGCGGCCAGCGCCCGATCTCGGCCTTGGCCACGAAATCCGCCGGACGGATTGCATGCAGCACGGTGATGTCCATCCATGAACCGTGGTTGGCGACGAACATCACCGGGTCGTGCAGGGGTTCGCCCATCTGTACCACGCGCACGCCGAACAGGCGCAGGAACAGGCGCGACCAATTGCGCAGCAGGCTCGCGCCGGCGGTGCCCGGCCGCGGCCCGCGCGGCAACAGGAAGATCGCCGCGAGGCAACCGCCCAGTACCACCAGCAGCAACAGCGGCAAGCGCCACGCGCAACGCAACGGACCCAAGGCCAGGGCCTCCGCAACCTCGATCAAGGATCAATACTTTAACGTGGGCATATCGTTGCGCGCAGCTTCGCGGCGGCGGGCTTACACTGGGCCCGTGCCGATGAGGATTTCACGATGAACACCACGCCACGCCGCGTCGAACACCAGCAGACCGACCGGGGCTACATTCCCGTCTACACCACCGCGACGGTCGAGCAGCCGTGGGCGGACTACACCCGTACCGAGCACGAAGTCTGGGCCACACTGTTTCGCCGCCAGCGCGAAGTTTTGCGCGGCCGCGCCTGCAACGAGTTCCTCGAAAACCAGGAACGCTTCGGCATGTCGCCGGACGCGATCCCGAAGTTTCAGGATTTGAACAAGGTGCTGAAAGCCGGCACGGATTGGGAAATCGTCGGCGTCGAGGGCCTGCTGCCTGACGAAATCTTTTTCGACCATCTCGCCAACCGGCGTTTCCCGGTGACCTGGTGGATCAGGAAACCCGAACAGCTCGATTATCTTTCCGAGCCCGACCTGTTCCACGACCTGTTTGGCCACGTGCCGATGCTGCTGAACCCGGTGTTCGCCGATTACGTGCAGGCGTACGGCCGCGGCGGCGTCAAGGCGCACAGGCTCGGCGCCGACGCGCTGATGAACCTGACGCGTTTGTACTGGTACACGGTCGAGTTCGGGCTGATCGACACGCCGGAAGGCGTGCGCATCTACGGTTCCGGCATCGTCAGCTCCAAGGGCGAATCGATCTATTGCCTCGAATCGGATGCGCCCAACCGGATCGGCTTCGACCTCGAACGCATCATGCGCACGAAGTACAAGATCGACACCTACCAGCAAACTTATTTTGTGATCGACAGCTTCCAGCAGCTGATGGACGCGACCCGCCCCGACTTCACCCCGATCTATGCGCGCCTCAAGGACCAGCCCGCCTTCCCCGCCGGGGAAGTGCAAGCCGGCGACAAGCTCTTCAATCGCGGCACCGGAGAAGGTTGGACAAAAACCAACGATACGTGATCGCCCGGTACGGCAGGTTTCAACCACGGATTCGCACGGATAAAGCATCTGATCCGGAAATCCGTGGTGGTCGAAATCCGCTGTCGTTCTTCCAGTCTACGCAGTCGAAGATCGCCTCACCGCGCTGACCTCCAGCACCTGCGCAATGCGCTCGCCGTCCCAGCGGTACATCAGGTGTTTGCCCTGCACGCAGGGTGAGGCGAGGTCGGGATAAAAGAGCGCCGCGCATTCACCGCCTTTGCAACGCACGCTGTTGTACGCGAGTCCGCTTGATCCTTCAGCGCGCAATTTTGCGCCGAGCTTCTGCGACGCGGCATAGCTGTCCGGATCGTGCTCGGCTTTCCAGCCGCCGCGGATGTCGTGCAGCAAGCCGTGCACTCCGCTGACGTATGTGCGCATCGTGATGTCGATGGAGGGTTCCCTCGTCGCTTTCAGGAACTGCTCGCGGTGGTACACGGTTTCCTCGACCGCGGTGTCGAATTCGTGCGCGAGGTACAGCACGCCATAGCTGCCGTCGGAAAATCGGCTGCCCTCGGGATTGAGGTGTGTGAACGCGGCCATCAGCGGCGTCGTGCCCGGACCGCTGACGCGGTGTTCCTTCGGCACGTTCGCCAACTCGCCCCATTCCTCCCGCAGGCGCGGATTGGTCAAGGACTCGATCTGGTACAGCGCGCCCAGGTCCTTGGGATCGGCAATCGCGTCGAACACGCCGATCGGCGGAAACCGGCTGGGCACGATGCGGTAGGCGCGTTGCCAGCGGATGCGGTGGATTGGCGGATCACCGGATGACATTGGGAAAGTGTGAGCGCGGCGTTTCTCGGATACCGAGATCGGTTACACCGCAAGCGGCCCGGCCATCCGTGGCCGTGCGTTCGTCAGCGCGCGAACTGCCCCGGCAGTTCGCAAGCGCGCCGGCTCACCCACGCTGAGCGTCGAGATACTGCCGCACCACGAACAGGTCGGACACATTGCCGGACAACATGCGTTCCAGCGCCGACTTGCCGCCGAAGGTCGGCGCGGTGTTGGACTTGCGCAGCCATGCATCCGCGCGATCGGGCTGCGGGAACAGGATCGCCAGCGCCTTGTAGATGCCCAGGAGATAACTGATGCGTTCCAGCGTATCGCGCGACAGTGCCCCGTCGCGTTCACGCTTCCATTTGTAGAAGGTGGATTCCGGCGGATCACCCAGCAACTTGCGTTGTTCGGCGACACGCAGTTTCCAGCGCTCGGCGAGATTGAAGAACGCGCGCAGCGCCGGCCCCTCCAAACCCGATTCCGGCAGCACCCGGTACGACCCGCGAGCATCTTCGACGTGTTCGGCACGCTCCTTCATGGACGTTCCTCCATAAAGCTCATGCCAATATTACTGCATGTATGCAGTCACGGCAACCACAGGCCGTACTTGCGCTTACTCGATCCGCTGGTGCGGCACGCCTGCATGTGCAAGGTAGGCGTCCAGACCGCGCTCCCGCGTTTCGGCGAAGATTTCGCCGGTCGCGATGAACTGCATGCGGTCGGGACGGAAATTGCGGAAGTCCTTGCGCAGTCGGCACCATGCGCCGAGCGTCCACACCCGGCCCCAGCAGGCCAGACACAGCGGTTCGATTTCGCGCGTGCTCGTTGCTTCGCCCGCATCGCGATATTCGATCCTCAGCACGCGTCGCGAGCCGATCGCTTCATGCAGCGCATCGACAACACCCGATTTGGCTTCGTACCAGCGTTGCGGCACGAACACGCGCGAACGATCGTCCCGGCCGCGCAATTCCGGTGGCAGTACGGCATCGATCTTGAGCAACGCGGACTTCGCGCCGTCCGCGAGTTTGCCTCCGGCGAACGCGCGCACGAAACGCGTGCCGACCACCAGCGCTTCCAGTTCCTCGGCGGTGAACATCAGCGGCGGAATGTCCGAACCCTTGCGCAGCAGGTAGCCGACACCGGCCTCGCCCTCGATCGCCACGCCGCTGGTCTGGAGGTCAGAAACATCGCGATACACCGTGCGCAGCGACACGCCCAGGCTGTCGGCGAGCCGCCGCGCGGGCAGCGCGGTGCGGCGGCCCTGCAAGGCGTGGATGATCAGGAACAGTCTGTCGGCGCGGCGCATCGCCCGCTTCTATCACAAAATCGTTGCGCATGGCGCAACAATCACTCCCCCTCCCCCGCTTGCGGGGGAGGGGGAGGGGTGGGGGACAACCGCCAGCCAATTACCTTTCAACCAAGCCGGTCAACGCAGTGCCGACCGCGCGCTCGGCGCCAGCCGCAAGAGCGCCGGTTTGTCGAGCAGCCTGCGCCGCAGGACCGGCAACAGTTCCTCGTTCCAGCGGCGCGATCGCCCCACGGCCTCGAAAAAGCGCGCCTGCGCTGCGTGGTCGTCAAACCGCGCAATCCACACCAGGACGTGCTCGCCCTCGCGCACCGGCAGTGCGGGAAAGTTGTTTTCCGCATCCTCGGTGACGAGAACCGCAACGGTCGATGCACCCAGTTCGTCGAACAGCGGAATGACCGCGTGTCGAAACCATTCGGCCAAATCCGATTCGACCGGCGCGCCGAACACGTAGACCCGCGCGACGAAGCGCGCCTCGCTCGCCACCGTGCTGCCGAGGTCCGGCCGCGTGGCTGGGTCGTGATCGAATCCTGCTCGGGACCACGCCGGCCGCAGCAACAAGACATCGTCGGAATCGATCATCGTCGCGTTGGCGGCATCGCGGTGCGCCTTCCATACCGGACCGCCGTAGAAGTCCGCGAGCGCCTGTTTGCGGCCTGGCATGTCGGCGAACCCGCGCAACCACACGAAACGATCCGGTCGATCGAGGTCGCGAAACTGCCCGATCACGCGCGCGCCGCAGGCCTCCTGCGATTCGACGAACTCGCGTTCGAACAAGCCGATCAGGGTTTCGCGCATCCCCGGGTGCAGGGTGTACTGGCGCAGCTCGATCACCGCGCAATCGACGGATCTGGGCGCGATCGATGGCAAGACGGCGTCCTTCACGCAGCCTCTCCCGACGGCGCGGCGAGGCGGGTGAACCGCATCACCCAGTTTGTTTCCCAGGTCGCACCGTCGTCCGTCGAAAAGGCTTGTTCCCAATGCGGACGCGCCGGTTCGCGCGCGTCCCAGATGAAGCGCACGCGCACCGGCCGGCCCTCGTGCTCGTCATCGCCAAAAAAGGTGCCGATGCCGTGCGCGAAGGTGCCGCGTACCGGCGGCTCCAGCACGCCACGCCGGTTGTCGGCCCACCAGATGCTCCATTGCCGGGTCGCGGGATTGAACAGGCGCAGCGCGGTGCCGATGAAACGGGTGTCGCCGAGGTCGTCCGTGACCATCTCTTCGCGATTGCCCATCCCGCCCAGGATCGGATGGCATTCGTTCGCGGCTTCGAAGTGTTCCCACTCGCGGCATCCAGACAGCCGCGATTTCAAGCGCTCGTTGTGCACGCGCCAGCGGCCGAATTCGAAGTCGAAGTCATGCGGCACCGGGTGCGGCGGCGGTTTGCCGGCGATCGCGTTCACGCCGCCAGCGCCTCTTCCTGCTCTTTCGCCAATTCTTCGTCCAGTTCGCGTGCGCGCCGGATCGCGGGGCGCGCCTGCACGCGATCGACGTAGGCACGGAACACCGGCAGCTCCGGCACCAGCTTGAACAGCATGCCGAAGTTCAGCGCGCCGCCCCACAGCACGTCGGCAGCGGTGAAGCGCTCGCCGAGCAACCACGGACCCTGCTCCAGTTGTGCGGCGATGGTCTGCATCACGGTGTCGTAGTCGCCATACGCACAGGCAATCGGCGACATCGGCTTGCGCTTCTCGGAAAAGTCCATCATGGCCGGCTCGAAGCAGGATCCGTAGAACACCATCCAGCGGAGGTAGGGCCCGCGCAGCGGATCACCGGGTGTCGGCGCAAGGTTTTTCTCCGGGTACAGGTCGGCGAGGTACATCAGGATCGCGGGTTGCTCGGTGACCAGCACGCCCTCGTGCCGGATCGCCGGCACCTTGCCCATCGGATTGATCGCAAGATAGTCGGCCGTGCGCTGCTCGCCAGCCTTCAGATTGAGCGCGACCAGGTCGAACGGCACGCCGAGTTCCTCGAACATCGCGCGCGTGATGCCGGAGCGGCTGTGTGGGGCGTGGAAAAAGGTGACGGGAAAATGCGCGTTCATGGGCGAACCTCCTGAAGGGTGTGGGGAACACGAACAAACCGAATGGGCGGTGCAATCCGTCTGCCACGCGAGTGACGCGGCGCGCCGGCTTCGACAACCAGCGGCGGCCAGCCTTCGACCAGCGCGCGCCACTGCGCGGCGGGGCGGAACGCAGCAACCAAGCTGGACCAGCGATGCATGTGGAACTCCTCTGCAGTGCAAGCGCAGTGTGCGCAGTCGCTGCTGACAGCGTGATGTCAGCAGTGGCGGGCCCCATGCAAAGCCGGGACAATGGCCGGCCCTTATGAGGACCCGGACATGGAACCCATTTCGCTCACCCAGCACCTGATCGAGGAACAACGCCGCGACGACCACGTCAACGCCGATTTGCGCCTGCTGATCGAAGTGGTCGCGCGGGCCTGCAAGCGCATTTCCATCGCGATCGGCAAGGGCGCGCTGGGCGGCGTCCTCGGCGAAGCCGGGACGGGCAACGTGCAGGGCGAGGCACAGAAGAAGCTGGACGTCCTTTCGAATGAAATTCTTCTGGAAGCGAACGCCTGGGGCGGCCATCTCGCAGCCTGCGCGTCAGAGGAAATGGCCGACCCGTATCCGATTCCCGACGCGTATCCAAAAGGGAACTACTTGTTGCTGTTCGATCCGCTGGACGGTTCCAGCAACATCGACGTGGATATTTCGGTCGGCACGATTTTCTCGGTGCTGCGCTGCCCCGAGGGCGTGACGCATCCGGGTGAGACGGACTTCCTGCAGCCGGGCACGCGCCAAGTGGCCGCGGGCTACTGCGTGTACGGGCCGAGCACGCTGCTGGTGCTGACCACGGGTCACGGCGTCAACGTGTTCACGCTGGATCGGGAGATCGGCAGTTTCCGGCTGACACGTGCCAATGCGAAGATCCCGGTGGAAACCTCGGAATTCGCGGTCAACATGTCGAACCAGCGCTTCTGGGAAGCGCCGATGCAGCGCTATGTGGCGGATATGCTCGCGGGCAAGACGGGCCCGCGCGGACGCGACTTCAATATGCGCTGGGTGGCGTCGATGGTCGCCGACGTGCACCGCATCCTGACCCGCGGCGGCATCTTCGTCTACCCGCTGGACGAGAAGGTGAAATCGAAAGGTGGCAAGTTGCGCCTGATGTACGAAGCCAACCCGATGAGCTTCATCATCGAGCAGGCCGGCGGCGCGGCGACGACGGGCCGTTCACGCATACTCGATGTGCAACCGACGCAACTGCACCAGCGCGTGCCGGTGTTCCTGGGTTCGAAGAATGAGGTGGAAATGGCGACGAAGTACCACCTCGAAAATGCGTAACCGCGCTTGTTTGCTCGCACCCCGGCGCAGAGCCCCGGAAATGCGTCTGATCCGGGGCCGGGGTCCAGTCCTCGAGCGCGATTCGCTTGCGAACGACTGGATGCCGGCCTTCGCCGGCATGACGGCATATATGGCTACACCCGCCCGACCACCGGAATCAACGCACCCGTGATCGCGGACGCCTGATCGGACAACAGGAACACGATTACGTCGGCAAGCTGCGCGGGTTTCACCCACTTGCCGAAATCCGCCTTGGGCATGTCCTTGCGGTTGGGCGGCGTATCGATGATCGACGGCAGCACCGCGTTCACGGTGATGCCGCGCGGTTTCAGTTCCTCGGCCAGCGATTCGGTGAAACGCATCACCCCGGATTTCGATGCTGCGTAGGCAGCAACGCCAGCATTGCCCTTGAACGCCGAAGCCGCACCGATATTGACGATGCGCCCGCCGTCGGGCAGGTGCGCCAGCGCGGCCTTGCTGGCCGCGACAGCGGTGCGCAGGTTGATCCGGTACAGCAGGTCGAACGTATCCGGGCTGCCATCGGCCAGCGTTTCGAACCGGAACGTCCCGGCGATGTTGACCAGCGCGTCGAGCCCGCCCAATGCCTGGGCGGCGGCATCGATCGCGGTTTTCGCCCGTGCGGTGTCGGCGAGATCGACGTTGCCGAACATGGGCGCGCCGTGCGTGTCCGCGGGCGCTTCCGCGCGGTCGATCGCGGCGACCTTTGCGCCAGCTTTCAGCGCTGCCTGCACCATCGCCGCGCCCAGCGAACCGAACGCGCCCGTGACCGCGATGCGCTTGCCTGCCAGTGACATGGCTGTCCTCCTTGCCGATGCGAACGGCAAGCATATCGCCGGCCGCAGGGCCGGGTGAAATGCCCCGCGCCGAGCCGCCCGGGTCGGAGTACGCTTGCGCCGTCGCTGGGTCCGGTACGACCGCCATGGCAAGCATTCCCGAAGACGCGATGCCCCCGCAACCGGTCGAGGCGCCGCGGCGGGTGAAGCGCGTGATCTACCGGCACACGCTGCCGCTCCGGATCATGCACTGGATCAACGCGGTCTGCCTGTTGATCCTGCTGGGCAGCGGTCTGCAGATCTTCAATGCGCACCCTGCGCTGTACTGGGGCCAGCGCTCTCACTTCGATCATCCGTGGTTGAGCCTTGGCGCGACGCAGACACGCGATGGCAAACTGCACGGCGTCACGACGATCGGCGCGCATCGTTTCAATACAACCGGCTGGTTCGGCGTATCCAGCATGGACGGCCAGCCGACCGTGCGTGGTTTCCCGAGCTGGGCGACTATCCCCGGCCCGCAGTGGCTGGCGATGGGACGCGCGTGGCATTTCTTCTTCGCGTGGATCTTCGCGATCAACGGCGTGTGCTTTGTCCTGTACGCACTGTGGACGCGGCACCTGACCCGCGACCTCGTGCCGACGCGCCGCGACTGGCTCGGCATCGGGCGTTCCATCATCGATCACGCGCTGCTGCAGCATCCGCACGGCGAAGAAGCCGCGCGCTACAACGTGCTGCAACGCATCGCCTATTTTGTGGTGATCTTCGTGTTCGGCGGCGGCGTGGTGTTGATGGGCCTCGCGATGTCGCCGCGGATGGACTCGGTGCTCGGCTGGCTGGTGGACCTGGTCGGCGGCCGGCAATCGGCGCGCAGCATCCATTTCCTGTTCGCGATGGGCTTCATCGCATTCTTCCTGATCCACATCTTCGAGGTGATCGTGACCGGGCTCGGCAACAACCTGCGCTCGATCATCACCGGCCGTTACGCCATCGAGAGCAAAACGCACGATGAAACTCATCAATAGACGCCGCCGCTTCCTGCGCGACGCGCTGGCGCTGACCGGCGCGGTGGCGCTGGGCGGCTGCGACAAGCTTTCCGAAACGGACTGGGCGCCCAAGGTGCTGGGCAGCGCGACCGCGTTGAGCCACGCGGCGCAAGGCGCGCTGTCGCGCAATGCGATGGCGCGCGAATATACCGAGGCGGACATCTCGCCGGAATTCCGCCCCAACGGCAGCACCGATCCGCAATCGGCCGCATACCGCGCGCTGGCGGCGAACGGATTTCGCGGCTACCGCCTCGCGATCGGTGGACTCGTCGCGCATCCCATGTCGCTATCGCTGGATGAACTGCGCGCCCTGCCGAACCGCACCCAGATCACCCGCCACGATTGCGTCGAAGGCTGGAGCGTGATCGGCAAGTGGACCGGCGTGCAGCTTTCGCATGTCCTGCACATGGCGCAACCGACCGCGGCGGCGCGTTACGTGGTGTTCCGCTGCTACGACGCAATGGACGACGGCAGCGAATACTACGAATCGCTGGGCTTCGACGACGCGTACCACCCGCAGACGATCCTGGCATGGGCGCTGAACGGCAAGACCCTGCCGATCCCGAACGGGGCGCCGCTGCGGCTGCGCGTGCCCCGCCAGCTCGGCTACAAGATGGCGAAGTACCTGCGCCGCATCGATCTCGTGGCTTCGTTCAAGGACATCGAGGGCGGCGCCGGCGGCTATTGGGAAGACCAGGGCTACCAGTGGTATGCAGGTATATAAGTGAGAAGCGTTCGAAGCGGCTGTTGTGAAAAGTCAGGCCAGGGAAGGCCGTGGTGGATCGGCAAGGACGATGATCGACTTCGTTGAACGTAACGTTCGTCGAAGCGGCGATCGGGGGCGATCGCATGGTCAACTGCGCCAGCGGCGCTGGTGCCGCCAATGCCGGACCCGCCGGATGATCCAGCGCGAGAACCACGGCAGCACCGCCAGCAACGCCAGCGAAATGATCATCGGCAACGAGACCAGCTCGCGGGCCGACCTCACCGCGGCGATGCGCGTGCCCGCGTTCACGTACACCAACGTGCCCGCCAGCATGCCGACCTGGGTCACCCAGTAATAGGTAAAAACCGGGATGTGGGTCAATCCCATCAGCAGGTTGACCAGGAAGAACGGAAAGATCGGCACCAGCCGGATGTTGAGCAGGTAGAACGCGCCGTCGCGCTCGATGCCGGCGTCGACCTTGTGCAGGCGGTGCTGAAAACGACGGCGGAGCGCGTCCTTGAACACGAAGCGCGTCGCGAGCATCACCAGCGTGGCGCCGATTGCCGAGCCGAACGACACCAGCACGGTGCCTTCGATGACTCCGAAAATCGCACCCGCTGCCAGAGTCATGATGGTGAGTCCGGGCAACGACAGCGCCACGATCGCGATCAGCAGTCCCAGATACGCGAACGCCAATCGCCACGGGTGGCTGCCCTGCTCCACCGACAGCCATTCGCGGCTGCGCTGCAACGTCTCGAAATCGAGGTGGTGGGTCGCTCCCGAGAGAAAGAACACGACCACCGCGCCGATGGCCACCAGCACCAGCACGCCACGCAAAACCCAGCGCCATTGCTCGCGCGACAACATGCGTTCCAGCATGCGCGACGTCACGTGAACGGTACGTGCGGCGGCGCCTCTTTACCGCCGGCCGCGTGCCGGTGCAGCATGTTGCGATTCTTCGGGAAGCCCCTCGGTGGCCTTCGAACCCCTCCTGCGCCGGCTGAGGCGCGACTACCTGTTGCAGGCACTCCTGCTGCTGACGCTCGTGCTCGCGGGCGTCGACCCGCGGTCGCCGCGCGACTATCTGCATTGGCTGGACCCGCGCACGCTCGCCGGCCTGTGCGGGCTGCTGATCCTGACCCAGGGCGTGCGCGAGAGCGGCCACGTGCAGCGCTTCGCGTTGCAACTGGTCAGGCGGCTGCGCGGCGTCCGCGCACTGGCGTTCGCACTGGTGCTGCTCGCGGCGGGTCTCGCAACCGTTTTGACGAACGACGTTGCGCTGTTCCTGCTGGTGCCGCTGACGCTGGCGATCGACCGTATCGCGCGCATTCCGCGCCAAAGGCTGGTGATCTTCGAGGCGCTGGCGGTGAACGCGGGCTCCACGTTCAGCCCGATCGGCAATCCGCAAAACCTGCTGTTGTGGCAGCACTCGCACCTGACGTTCTTCGGCTATGTCGCGGCGCTCGCGCCCACGGGCGCGGTGCTGCTGGTCGTGTTGCTGATCACGTGCGGATTCGCCTTTCCGGCATCACCATTGCAGATCCAGGACAGCGCGCTCGCGCTGCCGCCGCGCAATACGTACTTGTTTTCGGGTTCGGTCGTGTTGCTGGGCGCGATGGTCGCGGCGCTGCAGTGGGGTTTCGCGATCCCGGCCGCGTTGATCCTGATCGTGGTCGGACTCGCCTTATTTCGGCGCGTGCTGGCGGACGTGGACTGGCTGCTGCTGGTGACGTTCGCCGCGATGTTCGTGGGCCTCGGCCACCTTGCCGCGCTGCCCGCGGTGCAATCGCATGTCGGAACCCTGGCTTGGCACGATCCACGCGTCACCTACACGGGCGGCATCGTGCTGTCGCAGATCATCAGCAACGTCCCGGCCGCGGTGGCGCTGCAGCACTACGCACCGAACATCACGCTGCTCGCAGCGGCCGTGAATGTCGGCGGCTCGGGCCTGCTGATCGGCTCACTCGCGAACCTGATCGCGCTGCGGCTCGACGGCAGCCGCGGCATCGGCTGGCGGTTTCATGCGTGGTCGGTGCCGTACCTGGTGGTAACCGCGGTGCTCGTCGCGTTGGTGGTTTTGCGGTGACGGAGCAAAAGCCTGGACACGGATCAAATCGGATCACACGGATTCAAGGTTTCTATCCGTGTAAATCCGTGTCAGCTGCTTTTCAGCGCCACATTGCCACGTGAGGAATGTGCAACACGCGCTGGTCGATCTCCGCGATCGAACGTACGCCGCACAGCACCATCGTCAGGTCGAGTTCGCGCTGGATCAGTTCCAGCACGGTCGTGACGCCGGCGCCACCCAACGCGCCCAATCCGTATACATACGCGCGCCCGATCATCACCGCGCGTGCGCCCAATGCCAGCGCCTTGAACACGTCCTGTCCGGAACGTACGCCACCGTCGAGCCAGACCTCGCAGTCGCGACCGACGCGCGCAGCGATTTCCGGCAGCACGCTGATCGACGAGGGCGCGCCGTCGAGCTGTCGGCCGCCATGATTGGACACGACGATCGCATCGGCGCCGCAATCCGCCGCGCGGCGTGCGTCCTCGGGATCGAGGATGCCCTTCATCACCAGTTTGCCGCCCCAACGGTTCTTGATCCACTCGACGTCGTTCCAGTTGAGTCCGCGGTCGAACTGTTCGGCCGTCCAGGCGGCCAGTGAGGACATGTCGCTGACCCCTTCGACGTGGCCCGCGATATTGCCGAATTGATGGCGGCGCGTCCGTGCCATTCCGAGGCACCAACGTGGGTGGACCGCAAGATTGGCGAGGTTGCGCAGGGTTGGTTTGGGTGGCGTCGAAAGTCCGTTCTTGATGTCGCGATGGCGCTGACCCATCACCTGCAGGTCCAGCGTCAGCACCAGCGCGGAACAACCTGCCGCCTTGGCGCGGTCGATCAGCCGGCCGATGAACGCGTGGTCGCGCATCACGTACAGCTGGAACCAGAACGGCCGCTTCACGAACGCGGCGACATCCTCGATCGAGCACACGCTCATCGTCGACAGCGTGAACGGCACGCCGAAATCCAGCGCGGCCTCGGCGGCCAGCATTTCGCCGTCTGCGTGCTGCATCCCGCACAAACCGATCGGCGCCAGCGCCACGGGCAATGTCGCGTCCCCGCCGAGCATCGTGGTGCGTTGCGAGCACTGATCCACCCCGACGGCCACGCGTTGATGCAACTGGATGCGCGCGAAATCTTCGAGATTGCGCCGCAGCGTCGTCTCGGTCCACGATCCCGACTCGCAGTAGTCCACGAACATCCGCGGCACACGCTTCAGATAGAGCCGGTGCAGGTCTTCGATGCAGGTGATGGGCGTCATGGCTACGGCATCGTATGCGCGGCTTGGGTGGCGCACAAACGAAGGCAAGGAAGAGCATTGGACACGGATAAAGGCGGATCAACCCGGATTGGGTCTTTTGATCCGCTGCTATCCGATCTGATCCGTGTCAAAAGATTTGTCTTTGATCCATGATCATCCGTGTAAATCCGCTTACCCCGACATGCCCGTACCCGTGTTGCCGTAATCAGGCGTCAAGCCATTTCTCGCCAGCCAATACGGATCATGCTCGTACGGATCGGGCCGCTCGGCCCAGCGTTTGTAGGTCCACTGGTATTGGGGAAAGGCGAGATTCACACACTGCTCGACACCGCGATTGAGTGCGGTGCACGCAATCCGCAAGTCTGGATCGGCAATGCCTTCAGGCGCCGGGAGGATGCGGATGCGATAACCCGCGCCGCGTGGCAGGCGTTCGGCGAACGCGAACAGCACGGTCGCGCCGGTCCGCTGCGCAATCCGCGGCAGCAACACCATCGTGTTGGCGTCGAGGCCGAAGAACGGCGCGAACTGGCCTTCGCCGCGCTTGGGTTGCTGGTCGGGAAGAATCCCGACTACGCCGCCCGCCGCAAGCCGCTTGTACAAGGAGCGCACGCCAGCGCCTTCGGCACGTACCTGTTCCGGCTGCAGATCACCGCGCGCACGCACCAGCAGCGCTTCCCAGGCCACGTTGCGCGGCGGCGCGTACAGGATCGCTATCGGCGTGCGCGCGCTCAGCCAATAATTCAGCAATTCCCAGCAACCCAGATGTGGCGCGGCCACGATCAGGCCGCGTCCGGACGCCAGCGCGGCGTCGAAGTACTCCACGCCTTCTGCTTCGCGCACCAGCCTCAGCGCGCGTCGTGCGCCGCGCCCCCACACCGCCGCCATTTCGGTGACCGCGTGGCCCGTTTCGACGAGGCATTTGCGCACCAGCGCATCGCGCGCCGCATCGTCCAGTTCCGGATGCACGATGCGCATGTTCACTTCCGTGTGCACGCGTTCGCGCGCGTGCTTGCGCCACCACAGCGGACGTCCCAGCGCACTGCCCACTGCGTACAACAGCGGCAATGGCAGCACACCCAGCGCGCGCAGCGTCCACCAGGTCAGGCGCACATACCAGCGCATCAGGTTCGAACGCCCGCGGCGATATACGCGTCATCCGTCAATCCGCTGCCGGCGCGCGCCTTGAAGCGTTTGTAGTTCCACTGGTATTGCGTGAACGCTTCGCGCACGCAGCCCTCGATCGCGGCGTTCATCGCCGTGCATGCTATGCGCGGGTCTGGATCCAGCAGTGCCGCCGGCGGTTCCCGGAAGCGCACCCTGAAGCCGCTCGGCAAACGTTCGACGAACAGCATCAACACCGCGGCGCCTGTACTTTGCGCGAGCCGCGGCAGCAGCGTCATCGTCAACGCCGGCACGCCGAAGAACGGCGCGACCACCGCACCGGCGCGTGGGACGTGGTCGGGCATGATCGACACCACGCCGCCGTGGCGCAGGTGCCGAAACACCCGGCGTACGCCGGAGTCGTCGATCGGAAACTGGATGCTCGCGCCGCCCTGGCGCAGGCGGCGCAGCAGCGCTTCGGCTTGCGGATAACGCGGTTGCGTGTAGAAGGTCGCAAACGGCGTGCGTGCCCCGATCCAGTAATTGGCGACTTCCCAACTGCCGAGGTGCGGCGCGCACAGGATCAAACCGCGCTTGGCGGCGATCGCGGCGTCGAACAGCGCCTGCCCACGCGCCTCTTGCACGCTCGCCAGCGTGCGACCAGGGTTCGTCCAGATGCCGAATACTTCCACGAGCGAGACACCGGTCTCGCGCACGCATTCGCGAGCGAGGCGGCGGCGCGCCGCTTCGTCCAGCTCGGGACGCACCAGCCCGAGGTTGGCCTTCACCACGCGCCGCTTGCGGCCGTGCGTCACCCAGAACAGCCAGCCCAGCACCGCGCCGAGCGCGCGGAACACACGCAGCGGCAAACGCGCGGCAAGCCACATCAGTCCGTACGCGAGTCGGGTGTACCAACGCATCGCGGGAGTGTAACCAAGAGCCGGAGCTGGGGATTGGTGGCTGGGGGATTCGCAGCGATGCTGTCGGCTATGCTTCCGGTCCCCAGCCCCCAGTCCCCAATCCCGAGTTTTCGTGATCGCCCTCCTCCAACGCGTCAGCGAAGCCAGCGTCACCATCGACGGCGAGGTCGTCGGGGCGATCGATGCCGGGTTGCTGGTGCTGCTGGCCGTCGAACCCGGCGACGGCGAAGCGCAGGCAAAGCGGATGTGCGAACGGCTGCTGGGTTACCGGATATTCGGCGACGCCGAGGACAAGATGAACCTTTCGCTGGCCGACACCCGCGGCGGACTGCTGCTGGTGCCCCAGTTCACCCTGGCCGCCGACACCCGCAAGGGCATGCGGCCGAGCTTCACCACGGCCGCCCCACCGGCGGAGGGAAAGCGCTGGTTCGACCGGCTGACCGACCTGGCGCGTGCCGCGCATCCGAGGGTTGCAACCGGACGTTTCGGCGCCCATATGCAGGTGCGGCTGGTCAACGACGGACCGGTGACCATATTTTTGCGGTCGTCCCTGACCACTGCGTAATGAGGTTCGGACGCAACGTGGGGTTTGACGGGCCAGCCACACCAGAACGGCCTTCCATGGCCTGACTTTTCCCAACAGCCGCTTCGAACAACTTCGGAAGCGGCATTGCCACACATTTGGGCCGATTCTTGCATGCAAGTTTCGCCCTAGTTGATTGACCCGTCACGCATTTTCGGCCTTGATCCTTGGCCGGTTCACCTCCACTTTGCTATACTGAGCGGTCTTGTCGCGCGAAACATTTATGGAAAACCTCCCCTCGCAGCAATCCGAAATCAAGCAGTTGATCACCAAAGGCCGTGAGCAGGGTTACCTGACTTACGCCGAGGTCAACGATCACCTTCCCGACGACATCGTCGATCCGGAACAGATCGAAGACATCATCGGGATGATCAACGGCATGGGCATCGAGGTGCACGAAATCGCACCCGATACCGACGTCATCAGCGCCGAAGGCCCGGTGGGTGGCGAGGACGACGAAACCGCGACCGAAGAAGCCGTCGCGCTGCTGTCCGCCGTGGACGCCGAAGTCGGCCGTACCACCGATCCGGTGCGCATGTACATGCGCGAAATGGGCACGGTGGAACTCCTGACCCGCGAAGGCGAGATCGCGATCGCCAAGCGCATCGAGGAAGGCCTGACCCAGGTGCAGACCGCGCTGGCCAGTTTCCCGTGGGCCATCGGTCTGCTGCTGGAAGAATACGACCTGCACCTCGACGGCAAGCGCCGCATGAGCGAGATCCTGGCCGGTTTCGCCGACCAGGAAATCCCGGCCGAGGAATTCGGCGTGGCGCCGCCCGAAGCCGAATCGGCCTCCGACAGCGACGAGGAATCCGAAGGCGACGAGGACGAGGAAGACGATTCCGCCGGCGGCGACGAGGAATCTGCCGGCCCCAGCGGCCCGGACCCGGTCGAGGTCGCGCGCCGCATGGACGTGCTGCGCGAGCTGTATGGCAGGTTCCAGAAGACCGCCGACAAATACGGCGTCAGCGACAAGAAGTCGCAGAAGCTGCGCGAGAAGATGGGCGAGGAGTTCCTGAAGCTCAAGCTGCCGTCCGCACTGATCGACGGCTTCGTGCGCAAGCTGCGCGAGGTGGTGGCGGCGATTCGCCAGCACGAGCGCGTGATCATGGACGTGTGCGTGCGCCAGTGCCACATGCCGCGCAAGGATTTCATCGAGCTGTTCCCGTCCAACGAAACCAATCTCGACTGGACCAACGAGCTCGCGCGCAAGCGCCAGAAATGGGTGCCTGCGGTCAAGAACCACCGCGACGACATCGTGCTGGAACAGCAGAAGCTCACCGAGATCGAGCGCGCGCTGTACCTGCCGCTCACCGACATCAAGGAAATCAACCGCGCGATGTCGATCGGCGAGGCCAAGGCCCGCCGCGCCAAGAAGGAAATGGTCGAGGCCAACCTGCGCCTCGTGATTTCCATTGCCAAGAAATACACCAACCGCGGCCTGCAGTTCCTCGACCTGATCCAGGAAGGCAACATCGGCTTGATGAAGGCGGTCGACAAGTTCGAATACCGCCGCGGCTACAAGTTCTCGACCTATGCGACGTGGTGGATCCGCCAGGCGATCACCCGTTCGATCGCCGACCAGGCACGCACCATCCGCATCCCGGTGCACATGATCGAGACGATCAACAAGTTGAACCGCATTTCGCGCCAGATGCTGCAGTTGTACGGCCGCGAACCCACGCCGGAAGAGCTGGCCGTCGCGATGGAAATGCCGGAGGACAAGATCCGCAAGGTGCTGAAGATCGCCAAGGAACCGATCTCGATGGAAACCCCGATCGGCGATGACGAGGATTCGCACCTCGGCGATTTCATCGAGGACCAGAACGCGGGTTCGCCGGTCGAGTCGGCGACCGACACCGGTCTCACCGAAACGGTGCGCGATGTGCTGGCGGGCCTGACCCCGCGCGAAGCCAAGGTGCTGCGCATGCGCTTCGGCATCGACATGAACACCGACCACACCTTGGAAGAAGTCGGCAAGCAGTTCGACGTCACCCGCGAGCGCATCCGCCAGATAGAGGCCAAGGCGCTGCGCAAGCTGCGGCATCCGTCGCGCAGCGAACAGTTGCGGTCGTTCCTGGATTTCGAATAAGCGTCGGGACTCGGGGCTCGGGAAGCGTAAAGCCCTTGTCGTCATTCCGGGGCCATCGCCAGCTTTATCGGCGATGGAACCCGGAATCCATTTTGATTTTCACATTGCAAACACGAAAAATGGATTCCGGTTTTCCTCGCTCCTCAAAGCGCTCCGCGTCGCCGGAATGACGGGCTTCCTTTATGAACCGCATCGCCGTTTTCGTTGACGCCGGTTATTTCTACGCATCCGCCAGCGAACTGCTGTTCGGCACGCCCCTGCGACGCGGCGAGCTGCGTCTCGCCAACGCCGAGTTCGCGCAATATCTCGCCCAGGTCGCGGAAACCATCGGTGGTTGTCCGCTGTTGCGGATCTACTGGTACGACGGCACCAACTCCGGCCCAACCGCCGCGCACCTCGCGATGGCGTACCTCGACAACGTCAAGCTGCGGCTCGGCTTCGTCAATCAATCCGGCGAACAGAAGGGCGTGGACGGCCTGATCTTCTCCGACCTCACCAATCTCTCCCGCAACCGCGCGATCTCCGACGCGCTGCTGCTGGCTGGCGACGAGGACCTGCGTGTGGGTGTGCAGCAGGCGCAGGAACACGGCATCCGCGTGCACCTGCTGGGCGTCGAACCGAAGGATCCGTCCGGCAACCAGTCGGCTGCGCTGCAACGCGAGGCCGACACACGTCGCCAGCTCGATGCCGCCGCGCTGGGACAATTCCTGTTCCGTCGCGAATACGCCGGTGCATCCATCGTCGAAGCCGAGGTCGCGGCCGTGGATGCGGACGTCGCGCACAACCTCGCGCGGATGCAGGAACTCGCCAACGAATACGCCGCGACGCTCGACGCCACCCAGCGCGAACTGATCCTCGCGCTGCCCGAACGCACGCCGCTGCCGCACGAGCTCGACCGTGAATTGTTGCTGCGTGCCAGCGAACTGCTCGGCCGCAAACTCGAAGAAGCCGAAAAGCGTACGCTGCGGGGCGCGTTGCGCGCTGCAGTGACGCAGCAGGCATCAGCCGGCGCCGCAAGCTGAGTGGGCGAATTATCTGCTAGTCGCGGCTGGCCTTTGGCACCGAAACCTATCGAAATGCGGAAAATGAACTTCCGCGTGACAGTTGGCGCATAGCAACCGACACTTTCTGGCTTCCGCCATCACGGCTTCCCTACTGCGATTCGAGAGCGATCGCGCATCGAGTTCAAAGCTCTTGAGCTTCGGATCGACATGGTGCCACGCAAGCGCCGCGTAATTGCGATCGTAGCCACACTGCTCGCACCTGCCGCCAAATACCTTCATCAATTCGATCTTTCGAAACAGGGCACGCCTCTGCTGTGCCACGTAGCTTTGATGATGGTGATTGGTATCCGCGTTTTTGCAGCGCCGCGAACAATACTTCGTCTGGCGCCCTTTCAATTTCCCTTTGCAAATCACGCATTGCACGTATGAAATTTATCATAAGCCTTTATCTCTGGCGCGCGTGACGCGGTGCATTTACTATGCGTGAGCGATTTGCATGGGCCTATAGCTCAATCGGTTAGAGCAGGGGACTCATCGAAAGGTGCCGCCGCGGCGAAAGCCGCGGACGGGATCGGGACGAATTCAGGGAAACCTCAGCGGCTCGGCCGGTGGCAACCCTGAGCCGAGCCGGCGGTACACCGTCGGAAGGTGCAGAGACTACCTGAGGGCTGGAGTGCCCTTGATGACAGGCATGAGCGTCCCGCGCCCCACCAGCGAAAAGCTGCGGGTGAAGAGATAGTCCGCGCCGGGCAGAAATCCCCGGATCACGCGAATCCCTTGGTTCCAGGTTCGAGTCCTGGTGGGCCCATTTTCCCCAAGTCCGTGGTTGTTATTGTGCGGGAAACCATAGTCTGGCCGTTTTGGCCAGACTATGATTTCAAGAAAGCAAAGTTTGGCCGCACGTGGCATTCTCGAAGACGGGGCTAGTTTGAACCAGCAGCAGGCAGCGCGCTGCGTAGCCGCTTTCCGATGCCGACATTCCTTGCCGCAGTTGGCCCCATTTCTCGCCGACTCGATAGAGTCAGCGCGTGGGCTCATCTGGGTAGTTGAGGGCGCCGAACGTGGCGGTGCGGCTTTGGAAAAGCTGCCATGTACCACTTTGGCATTTGCGCAGGAGGGCACCATGTCTCGAGAGCGGGCGCTGAAATGCGTGATGGTCGTGAGCGGGCTGTTTTTCCTGGCCGGCATCTATCCGCTGGCGATGTCTTTGTGGTTCTGGACGCACTCCAACGACATCGTGCCGATGTTCCTCAGCCTTTACGTCACCCTCGGAGTTTTTCTTCTGATCGCGGCGCGGCATCCGTTCGAGCACCGTAGCCTGATCGCGTTCGCGGCGTGGTCCAGCTTCGCGCACGCGGGCACCATGCTCGTTCAATCCTGGACTGACGTGGCCGGCCGCCCCGAGTTGTTTGGCATGGCCGCGATCCTGCTTCTCGTCGGCGTGCCGCTGGTCGCTCTCATGCCGCCGAAGCGTTCGCCGGAATTGCTGGCTGCTTCCAGCGCCTAGGGTTAGATCGGCTACCGCTGGACGTCCGGAGGCAGAAGCGTCAGCGGCCGCGACAGCGCAAGATCGGGTTGATGCGTCGGCTCCTCACCGAGCGCTGCGCGCCCGGTCTACGGGCCCGCTCCAGCAAGCAAAAACGCGCTGAAGGCATGAGCCGACAAGTCATTGATGCCGGCTGCGCCATCCGGCTAAACCTTTCGCCGTCCTGACGCATCATACGGGCATGAATGATCTTGCGCTGGCCGTCCCGATCGGCGACATGGAAAGCGATGAAGCGGGCGTAGCCGATGCGGGGCTCGTCGCGCAGGCGGCCGAAGGCGACACCAAAGCCTTCGAGGCGCTGTACCGCCGGCACGTTGGACGTATCCACGCGGTGTGCCTGCGGCTCGCCGGCTCGCGGGCGCTTGCCGAGGACTGCGCCCAGGAAGCCTTCGTGCAGGCGTGGAAGGCACTGCCCGGATTTCGTGGCGAAAGCGCCTTCGGTTCCTGGCTGTACCGGATTGCGATCAACGCCGTGCTCGCCCGGCATCGCGGTGCGCTGCGCCAGTCCGCCTGGTTTCGGGACGGCGACGATGACGCGCTCGACAACGTCGTTGCGCCGGATCCGCCGCCGGGCGCGGCGCTCGATCTCGATCGCGCGATCGCCGAACTGCCGAGCGGCGCGCGCGAAGTGTTCGTACTTTACGCGATCGAAGGCTACAAGCACGAGGAAATTGCGGCGCTGACGGGACTCGCCGTCGGCACCACCAAGGCCCACCTGCATCGCGCCCGCCGACTGTTGCGGGCGAGGTTGTCATGACGAACGAAGACTCAGAAGAAATGCTCGACGAAAAGCTGCTGAACGCGTGCGCCGCGCTGCCGCGCGAGATCCAGCCGACGCGCGACCTCTGGCCAGGCATCGCCGCGCGCATCGCGCCGCGCAGGCGGTTCATGCGCCTTGCGTCCCTCGCGGCGGCGGTCGCGCTGATCAGCGCCGGCGCCATCGTGGCGACCATCCTTTGGGGACACCCGACGCCCGGTCCCCGCCTCGCCACGCGCGCTCCGCAGGAACCTGCCGCAGTCGTGATGCCGCAGACCGAACGTGCGGTCGCGATCGCCGCCAGCGTGCGCGAGAGCACGCGGCTCGATCCCAAGATCCAGGCGGTGCTGCTCAGGAATCTCGCGATCATCGAGAACTCGCTCGACGACATCCAGCAGGCGCTGCGGCAGGACCCCGGCAATCCCGGCCTGCAGCAACTGCTCTACCAGATGTACCGCAGCGAGGCTGCCCTGCTCGACGCCGCCCAACGCGTCCAGCTCCAATCCACCACCGGAGTCGCAACATGAAACGCCAACTCTATCCACTCGCCCTTTCGCTGCTGGCAATCGTTGCACTGCCCGCGTTTGCCGGCACGCCGATCGACAAGACCGTCGCCGCGAACCCGAACGGCAACGTCAGCATTTCCAACGTCGCGGGCAGCGTCGACATCACCACGTGGAATCGCAACGAGGTCCACGTCGGCGGCACGCTCGGTGAGGGCGTCACGCGGCTCGCGGTCGACAAGACTGCGGAAGGCATCGAGATCCAGGTCGTCTATCCGCACACTTCCTTCGGCCGTGTCGAAGGCAGTCACCTGACCGTGCAGTTGCCGGCGGCGAGCCACCTGCAGGTCAACACGGTCAGCGCGGATATCTCCGCCGCAGGGCTCAGCGGCCCGGTCCGCCTGCAGAGTGTCAGCGGCGACGTCAAGCTGCAGTCGAAATCGGCGAACCTTCGCGCGGAGACCGTGAGCGGCGACATCGTCATCCATGGTTCGGCGCCCGGCGCGCAGGTCAGCGCCCACAGCATTAATGGCCAGGTGCAGATCGACGGCGTGGGCGGAGACCTCGATGCAAACAGCGTGAGCGGCGACATCCGCCTGCACGCCGCGAGCCCCGTCACCGGCGCGAAGTTCGGCACGACGTCGGGCAACATCGAATTTTCCGGTGCACTCGGCGCGAGCGGCAACTACGACTTCCACTCGACCAGTGGCGACATCACCCTCGATCTGTCGCAGGTTCCGGCGGCGAGCTTCGACGTGTCGAGTTTCAGCGGCGACATCACGACGAATTTCGGTCCGACGCCACACCGCAAGAGCGAGTACGGCCCCGGCAAGGAATGGCAATTCACCAGCGGCGCGGGCAATGCCCAGGTCACCATCGCCACGCTGAGCGGCGACATCAACCTGCGCGCGGCGCACCGCTGATCCGCCGGAACCTGAAGCGCTATCCCGAGGAGTGATTCATGCGAGGATTGACCTCGAAGGTTGTTTGCGCCCTGGGTTTGCTGCTTGCAGCGAGCGCATCGGCCATCGCGGCCATCGCGCCGGCGCCGGTCACGATTCCGCTGCTGACGCCGTGGCTCGGAGCGAACGGCAAGCCGACGGCGGCTGCTTGGAAACACGCCGCGCGCTTCGCAGTCAACAACGAAATCCAGCCGGGCCACAACGTTCCCGCGCCGGTCAAGACCGAAGCCTTCGTCGGTTACACGCAAGCGGCGCTGTGGCTGCGTTTCGTCGCCGACGATCCGCATCCCGCCGAGATGCGCGTCAAATACCGGCAGCACGACGGCATCGACAACAACGAGGACTTCGTCGGCATACTTTTCAACCCGTTCGACGACACGCAGTTCGCCTACGAATTTTTCTGCAGCGCGGGCGGTACAGAGAACGACGCGCTCCGCCAGCAGAACAACGAATACGATTCCTGGGACGCTATCTGGTATTGCAGCGCGCACCCCACGCTCCACGGCTACGACGTCGTGATGGAAATTCCCTTCGGTTCGCTGAAGGTCCCTCACAGCCCGCTTCCGCAGACCTGGCGCATCCTGGTCTTTCGCAACTGGTCGCGCGCGGTCCGTCACCAGATCACGCAGGTCAAGCTCAATTACGACAGCAACTGCACGATGTGCGCGGCCGAACCGGTGCGCACGGCCACGCCCATTCCTGCTTCCGATCGCAATTTCGAGGTGATCCCGTCGCTGACGCTTTCGCAGACCGGCCGGCGCGCCAGCCCGGATGCGCCGTTCCAGTCGGGCAATCCGGCGGCGCATGGCGGGATCGACGCGCGCTGGGCGATCCGGCCCGACCTCGAACTGGCGGCGACGCTCGATCCGAACTTCTCGCAGGTCGCGCCGGACATCCTGCAGCCCACCGTGAACCGGCGCTTCGCAATCTTCTATCCCGAAAACCGGCCGTTCTTCCGCCGCGGCACGCAGGTCTTCAATACGCCGGGATTCGATCTCGGTACCGACTACGGCAAGGGCGAGGTGTTCGTGGATACCCGCCAGATCGCCGACCCGCACTGGGCCACCAAGGTGGACGGCCAGGTCGGCAACAACGCGCTGGGTGCGCTCGTCGCCGACGACACAATCACCAACATCCTGCTGCCGGGCCAGCAAAGCTCTTCCCTGCAATCGTTCGACTTCGCAACCCGCGACGGGCTCGCACGCTACCGCTACGACTTTCCCGGTAATTCGTCGCTCGGCTTTCTTGCCACCGACCGCCAGGGCGGCGGTTACCAGAACGGACTGCTCGCGGTGGACGGAAGCTGGCAGCTCGATCCCAGCGACGCCATTGTGCTGCAGGCCGCGCGTTCAACCACGACCTATCCCGTCCAGGTCGCCAACGCGTTCGGCATCGCGCCGGGCACCCTCACCGGCAGCGGCCTGGGGTTCTCATTCGAGCGCACCCGCAACAACTACAACGCGAGCCTGTCGGTGGCGCGCGTGAGTCCGGATTTCCGCTCCGACATGGGTTACCTTCCGAAAGTCGGCTACACCGAGGTCGAGCCGGAATTCGAATACGACTGGTACTCGAATTCGTCCTGGTGGAACACCGGCGGCTTCGGCGCGCATTACGACTGGGTGCAAGGCGCCGGCCACGGACCGATGCTCGACCGGATGGCCGAAGTCTACGGGTTCGTGAAAGCCAATGGGCAAAGCAACATCCAGCTTTTCCTGCGCCGCGACAATCAATTCTTCGGCGGCAGGAACTTCGTACTCGACCAGGTCGAGCTGGACGCGATCGCGCAACCGCTGCGCTGGCTCGGCTTCCAACTCGACGCGACCACCGGCGACGGCGCGGACTACATCGGCGTGCGCAAGGGCCGCCTGCTTTCCTTGGCGCCCCAGGTGACACTCACCCCCGGCCGGCATCTCGAAATCGCCTTCGTAGGCGATTTCGAACGTCTCGACATCGCAGGCTCCCGGCTCTACACCGATGATCTCTACGACCTGCGTGTATCCTGGTATTTCAATCCGCAGATGTTCGTGCGCGCGATCGGCCAGCTCCAGGACATCCGCCAGAACACCGCGCTGTACCCGGCCGGCACCGCGAGCCGCAACCGCAGCCTCGCGACCCAATGGGTATTCGGTTACGTCCTCAACCCGTTCACCAGTCTCTTCGCCGGCTTCAGCAACGGCTACATCGGCACCGGCGATGCCGGCCTCGCCGAGACCGACCGCGAGCTTTTCCTGAAGCTGAGCTATGCCTTCCAGCTTTGACCGGTGGACCTGCACTCGTCGGGAGCCCCTCGATCACTTGAGGTTCCTTGGCTTGGCACGACTGTTGCATCTTCACTTTGGTGTACATCACTGGCGACTGCAGGGTGGAGGTTGCGATGGATGTGGGTATCGATGCCAAGCAAACCGAACGCGTGCTGAGCCAATTGGCGCGCCTGAAACACCATTGTGACCAAGAAGGAATGGACGTCCTGGAAAGCCTCAGGCCGTCGTGGCTGGGACTGGACGCGTGGGACATCGTGCTCGAAGACCTCGAAGCCCAGCGATACAAGGAACGTGGATACAAGGAACGTGCGCGCGTCGTGCGCTTGCATTTGGTAGCAGGTTGACGGCGCGCAAGCGAGGCGGTCTGCATCGGCCTTGGCGGACCGGCTGAGCAAGTCTCCCGTGGCGGTGCGGATTCTCGCCGGCTGACCTATGGCGTGTCGGCATGTGCGGCCCAGTTACGGTTGTACGCACACCGACAGCATCGATATCGAGCCGCCATCCATCCCTTCGGTCGGAAAGCTGACGATGTCGTCCTGCGTGCTGGCGCCCAGCACGTACAGCAACGGCAGGTAGTGGTCAGGCGTGGGAACCGATAGCTCCGCGTCCGGCCCGAGTGACGCGTAGTCCACGAGCGCGCGATGGTGACCCTGCACGATCCGCTCGCGCACCAGCGCTTCGAAACGCGCGGCCCAGTCGAACGGCTGCACCGGGTGCCGACCCCAGGCATAGGTGTGCAGGTTGTGCACGACGTTGCCGCTGCCGAGGATCAGCACGCCTTCGTCGCGCAGCGGCGCGAGGCGCTTTCCGAGCGCGTAGTGAAAGGCGGGCGCCTGTGTCTCGTCGATGCTCAGTTGCACCACCGGCACGTCGGCATCGGGAAAGATGCGGCGCAGGACCGACCACGTGCCATGATCCAGTCCCCATGCAAGATCGGCACGAACCGCCACGGGTGCCAGCAGCTCCCGCAGCCGGGGAACGAGCGCGGGGTTGCCGGGCGCGGGATATTGCACCTCGAACAGCTCGCGCGGGAAGCCGCCGAAATCGTGGATCGTGGGTGGGCGGACCATCGCGGTGGCGGCGGTGCCCGGGAGGTACCAGTGCGCGGAAATCGACAGCACCACGCCCGGCTTGGGCAACTTCCGCCCCAGCGCGGACCATGCGCGCGACCACACCGAATCCTGCACGGCGTTCATCGGATTGCCGTGTCCAACGAAGAGCGCGGGCATGCGATGCGTCATGTGGGGATCGCCGGCCATCGCAAGCCTATACAACGGATGGAAGGCCCGAGATCACGCATTCCTGTTCCACCGCCACATGAGGTCACTTTCTTCTCCGGATGCGCGGGACACGGGAGATGCCAGCCGCGTCGAATCGCCATGCAAAGCACGCTGGACTCCTGACAATCGTGGTAGCCACTGCGTGGATGTGCAATACACGGCCGCCGAACACGATCGCCGCTCCGGCCAGCAGGTAACCGGCCTGAGCTCCGGCGGCTTCGGCGCACCCGCGGCCGCCGCCGGCCCGGTGTCTGACACGTTATGCTCGTCAGCCGCGACGATCCATCGATCTCCGGGCGTTGCAACGCAAACAATCGGATCGGCTCCGACGAGGACTCACATGAACACGGCTTCTCCCGCGGCGCCAGTTCCTGTACGCAACGCCCTGTTCGCCAACCGCAACTTCAGCCTGCTGTTCGGCGGCAGTTCGGTATCGTCGTTCGGCGACCAGTTCACGCTGGTGGCGCTGCCGTGGCTCGTGTTGAAGCTCACCGGCAACCCCGCCGCGCTGGGTATCGTGCTGGCCGTGATGGCGTTCCCGCGCGCGATCTTCATGCTGATCGGTGGCGCAGTGGTGGACCGGATGTCGCCGCGCGTGGTGTTGCTCGGCGCACGCGGGGCCAACGCCGCCTGCATCGTGATCCTCGCCGTGCTGGTGCTGCTTGGCGCGATCCACATGTGGATGGTGTACCTGCTGGCGCTCGGCATCGGGCTTTCGACGGCGTTTGCGTATCCCGCGAGTTCCGCGATCCTGCCGCAACTGGTGGGACCGGAACAATTGCGCAGCGCGAACGCGCTGTTCATGGGCGTGCGCCAGCTCAGCATGATCGGCGGTCCGGTGCTGGCCGGATTCGTCATCGCGATGGGCGCGCACCATGCACTCTCTGAGCAGTCGCTGCCGGATGCAGGCGGACTCGGCACCGCCTTCGGCATCGATGCGGCGAGCTTCGTGTTCTCGCTGGTGTCGCTGGCGCTGATCCGCATCCGCGGGGATTTCGATCCGCCAAACAAAAGTGATGGCGTGTTCGCCAGCATCGCGGCGGGCATCCGCTACGTATGGGCGGACGTCCCCCTGCGCGCGTTCGTGATTTACGCGAGCTTCGTCGGCGTCTTCATCGGCGGGCCAATCCAGGTGGGCCTGCCGGTGCTGGCGGACACGCGCCTCGACCTCGGCGCGGCGTCGCTCGGCATCCTGATGACCGCGCAGGGCGTCGGCATGTTCGCCGGCAGTTTTCTTTCCGGCATCGCCGCGCGCACGATGCGCGGGCATCTCGGCGTGATGGTGCTGTGCATCGACGGGCTGAACGGCCTGGTGCTCGCGGCGCTGACCCTGGTGCATACGACCCATTTCGGCGCCGCGTTGCTGTTCTGCAGCGGCCTGCTCGGCGGCATCGCGATGATCGCCATCTTCACGTGGATCCAGCAACGAGTATCGCAGGCGATGATGGGCCGCACCATGAGCATCCTGATGTTCACGTTCATGGGCCTCGCGCCGTTGTCCGCGGCTGCCGCGGGCGCGCTGCTGAAAGTGATCTCCCTGACCGCGCTCTTCGGCGTCGCCGGGCTTGCGCTTACGGTGATCGCGCTGTCGTGCCTTTCCAGCCCCCAGTTGCGCAGCATCCGCGCGTTGAAGCCGGAGGCGGCGAAGGCGTAGGTGCGGGCGACAGACGCGGACCGCTTCAAAATGCTCGCGGCGAACGAATCGGTTTCGGCAGTTTCGAGGGAGCTTTCCATGCGTCTCGTAACTCGCTTGTTGTTCATTGCCGCGCTCGGCCTGCCCGGATTTGGCGTGCACGCGGCGACCGTTCCGTCGTACGACATCGTCATCCGCAACGGACACGTCATCGACGGCACCGGATCGCCCTGGTATGCCGCGGACATCGCGATCAAGGACGGCCGCATCGCCGCGATCGGCAGGCTGGGTGACGTCGACGCAAAAGAGGTCATCGACGCGCACGGCATGGTCGTCACGCCGGGTTTCATCGACATGCTGGACCAGTCAGGTCACACGCTGCTGGTGGACGGCCACGCACCGTCGAAGATTTTCCAGGGGATCACCACGCTGATCACCGGCGAGGGCGAGTCGGTTGCGCCGCTCAATGACAGGATCCTCGAGGAAGAAGGCACGCACGCCGAATCGAAATGGCGAACGCTGAGTGAATATTTCAAGGTCCTGCAAAGCCACGGCATCGCCGTGAATCTCGGCACCTACGTCGGCGCCGCCACGGCGCGTGAAATGGTGGTCGGCTATGGCGACCGCCAGCCGACCCCGGACGAACTCAAGCAGATGCAGGCGATCGTTGCGCGCGCGATGCGTGCCGGCGCATTCGGCGTATCGACTGCGTTGCAATACCCGCCGGCGACCTACAGCACGACGCCGGAACTGATCGCGCTGGCGAAAACGGCGGCGGGTTATGGTGGCATTTACGCCACCCACATGCGCAGCGAGGGCAATGCCGAAATGGCCGCCCTCGACGAAGCCTTCGACATCGCGCGCTCGGCGCACATCCCGGTGGAAATCTTCCATATCAAGGTGGCGGGGCACCGAAACTGGGGCACGATGCCGAAGGTGATCGCGAAGATCGAAGCGGCGCGCGCGCAAGGGCTGGACATCAGCGCCGACACCTACGCCTACACCGCCTGGGGCAATGATCTCGCTTCGTTCATCCCGCCCTGGGCGCACGCAGGCGGCACCGCCGCGTTGCTGAAGCGGCTTCAGGATCCGCAAACGCGGGCGCGGATCGAAAAAGACATGAAGACGCCTTCGGATGCCTGGAGCAACGACTGGCTGGAAGTGCCCGGTCCGCACGCCGTCGAAATCACGTCCGTGCAGGATCCGGCCCTCAAGAATCTCGAAGGGCGGCGCCTCGACGATATTGCCAGGAGCTGGCACGAGAAACCGATCGACACGCTGCTCGATATATTGATCAAGGATCACGCCGCGACCGACGTCGCCGTCTTCGGGATGTCCCAGCCGGACGTCACCCTCGCGCTCGAGCAGCCGTGGGTGTCGATCTGCGACGACGCGGCGGCCCAGGCACCGACCGGTCCGCTGGGCCAGGGCCATCCGCATCCGCGCGCCTACGCCGCGTTCGCGCGGATCATCACCAAGTACGTCCGCGATGATCACGTGCTGACCCTGCCGGACGCGATCCGCAAGATGACGGCGCTGCCCGCGCAGCGCATGGGCCTAACCCAACGCGGCGTCCTCAAGGCCGGCATGTGGGCCGACATCGACATTTTCGATCCGGCGCAGTTGCGCGCGCCCGCGACGTTCGAGCAGCCCAAGCAACTCGCACAAGGCATGTCGTGGGTGCTGGTGAACGGAGTTCCCGTGATCGCGAACGGCAAGATGACGTCGGCGTTGCCGGGGAAGGTGCTGCGGGGGCCGGGATACAAAGCGAGTAAGTGAACGTCGCCGCCGGAGCGCACCGGGTTTTTGGAAAGCTGCCGTGCGTGCGACAGCCAAGACGCGCCGCATCGGGCAACATCGCCGGAGGCGGGAAATCCGCAACACGTACACAAGATTTGCGACGAGTATCCCTGTACGGTACCATTCCGTACAAGGAGATAGCCGATGAGTGCCGAAGCCCGTCTCGACCTGCGCCTGGACCCCAAGGACAAAGTCCGCATCGAGCGCGCTGCCGATTTGCGTGGTGTACCGGTGTCAGCATTCGTGCGTGACGCAGTGCTGCGGGAGGCCGACAACGTCGTGGCAGCGGGTGCGGGCGCCCGCCACTCGCTGATCGAGCGCATGCGCGGACGCGCCACTTCCCGCCTGAGTACCGAGCAGATCATGAAACTGACGCGCGGCGCCGCATGAGCGCCGTGCTGGTCGATACCAATGTTCTGCTGGATGTGCTGACCGAAGATCCAAACTGGTTCGATTGGTCCGCGCGACAACTGCAGGATTGCGCGGCACGCGGGCCCTTGTGCATCAACCCGGTAATCTATGCAGAAGTCTCCGTTGGCTTCGAGCGCATCGAGGAACTCGATGAAGCGCTGCCGCCGGCCGATTTCGAGCGCCTGCCGCTGCCTTGGGAAGCGGCCTTCCTGGCCGGCAAGGCCTTTCTGCGCTACCGCCATGCCAAGGGCGCGCGTCGCTCTCCGCTGTCGGATTTCTTCATCGGCGCGCATGCCGCGATCGCGCGCCTGCCGCTGCTCACGCGCGACGCACGGCGCTACCGCACGTACTATCCGTCCCTTGAATTGATTTGCCCCAGAGTGGGGCAGCAGTAAGCGGGGCGAGGCCGAAATGCGAGTCGAGCGATAGGTGACGAAGTAACGGCCATTGGTGCTGAAAACCGTACTATTTAGGATACGATTGTACGTGTTCTTGGATGAGGATGAGGTGTCCGGCAATGGGCTCGATCAGCGCCAATAACCTGAAAACGCAAGGCGTTTCCGCGATCGCGGAAGCGCTTCAGGACGCGCCCGAAGCCATGGTGTCGGTGCGCGGCAAGGACCGCTTCGTCGTAATGGGTATCGAGCATTACCAGTACCTGCGCGAGTGTGAATTGACGGCTGCGCTGGCCGAAAGTCAGGCTGATATTGCAGCCGGCCGCTTCGTGATGGAGTCGGTGGACGCGCACATGAAGCGGCTGGCGAAGCTGTGAGCTGGACGCTGGTCTTCACCGACCAGTACACCCGTCGCGCGGCACGGTTCCTGAAGCGCCATCCGCAGCAGCGCGAGCAGTATCGCAAGACGCTCCTGTTGCTCGAAGCCAATCCGCACCATCCATCACTCCGGCTGCACGCACTCGGCGGCCGGTTGAGAGGCCTGCATTCGGTGTCGATCAATCTTTCATACCGGATCACGTTGGAAATGGTGATTCGGGAGCACCAGATCGTACCCATCAACCTGGGCGATCACGAAGCCGTGTACTGATTCGCATGCTCCCCACTTCCAACATCATCCTCAACACCGACAGCTACAAGGCCAGCCACTGGCTGCAGTATCCGCCGGGTGTGGATGCCACGTTCTTTTATCTGGAGAGCCGCGGCGGCGTGTACGAGCGCACCCTGTTCTTTGGGCTGCAATCGATCCTGAAGGAATACCTGTCGCGGCCGGTGACGGCGGCGATGATCGAGGAGGCGAAGGCGTTCTTCGCCGCGCATGGTGAGCCGTTCAACGAAGCCGGCTGGCGGCATATCGTCGACGCGCATGGCGGAAGGTTGCCACTGCGTATCCGCGCGGTGCCGGAAGGGACGGTGGTGCCGACGCACCAGGCGCTGATGACCATCGAGAGCACTTGTCCCGATTGCTTCTGGGTGCCGTCGTATGTCGAGACGCTGCTGATGCGGGTGTGGTATCCGGTCACGGTCGCGACGATCAGCTGGCACGTCAAGCAGACGATCCGCGAATACCTCGAGAAGACCAGCGATGATCCGGCCGCGCAGATTCCGTTCAAACTGCATGATTTCGGCTCGCGCGGCGTGTCCAGTGCCGAATCGGCGGCGCTGGGCGGCATGGCGCACCTCGTCAACTTCAAGGGCACCGACACAATTCTCGGCGTGCTGGCGGCACGCGAATACTACGGCGAGGAGATGGCGGGTTTTTCGATTCCCGCGGCGGAGCACAGCACGATTACGGCCTGGGGCAAGGACCGCGAGCTGGACGCCTACCGCAACATGCTGCGCCAGTTCGCCAAGCCCGGCGCGGTGGTCGCGTGCGTGTCGGACAGCTACGACCTTTTCCACGCGATCGAGGCGATGTGGGGCGGCGCGTTGCGCGAAGGCGTGATCAAGAGCGGCGCGACGCTGGTGGTGCGGCCCGATTCCGGCGATCCTGCCGACGTGGTGCATCGCACGCTCAGCATGCTCAACGCCGCGTTCGGCAGCACCGTGAACGCGAAGGGCTATCGCGTGTTGAACCACGTGCGCGTGATCCAGGGCGACGGCGTGAATCCCGACTCGATCCGCCTGATCCTGGAGCGCATCACGCACGCGCGCTATTCCGCCGACAACATCGCGTTCGGGATGGGCGGCGCGCTGCTGCAGAAGCTCGATCGCGACACCCAGAAATTCGCGCTGAAATGTTCGGCGGCGCGTATCGACGGCAAGTGGACGGATGTGTTCAAGGATCCCGCGACCGATCATGCGAAGGCTTCCAAGCGCGGCCGGCTGGCGCTGGCGCGGCATCGCGAGTACGGCACCTTCAAGACGGTTGCGTTGCCGGATGGTGCCATTGCGGGCGACGAAGCGATGCTGGGAGCGGGCTGGCAAGATGCGATGAAGACGGTCTGGGAAAACGGAAAGCTCATTCGAGACTGGGCTTTCGCGGAAGTGCGCGAACGAAGTGACCGCGGCTAGGCAGGCAAATCACCGAAAGGAGCGGAAGACCACATGGATATAGTTCACGATGCCGGCGCGCATCGCTTCAGCGTGGAAGTGGAAGGCCATCGGGGCGTCGTCGACTACAGGTTGCGCGACGGCGTGATGACGATCACCCACACCGGCGTGCCGCCGGCGATCGGCGGACGCGGCGTCGCCGCGGAGCTGACGCGCATTGCGCTGGAGACCGCGCGCCGCGAAGGCTGGAAGGTGGTGCCGGCTTGTTCATACGCGGCGGCCTACCTCCGCACGCATCCCGAATTCGACGATCTGGTGGCGTGAAACGGCCCGAGGATCCAGCGTGTCGGGTTGCGGCTACACGCGGACCCGCACGCTCGGCCGCCGCTTCGCGAGTGCTACCGGCTCGGCCTGCGGCAAAGGCAAGGGCGGCGCTTCGCGCCTCCCCGGAGGGAAAGGGGATTTTTCGGTACACTCCTGCCGTTCACGTCACGGGGAAGAGCGCGCATGCCGAACAAGACGTCGACGCAAGCCGCAGCACCGGGCAAGCCGCCCGAGAAACTGCATTTCATCTCCGGGCTGCCGCGTTCGGGCAGCACGCTGCTCTCTGCGATCCTGAAGCAGAATCCACGCTTCCATGCCGGCATGACCAGCCCTCTGGGCGACATGATCAGCACGCTGGTCGCCGAGATGAGCGGCAAGAACGATTTCTCCGTCGTGATCAGCGACGAGCAGCGCAGCGCAGTCCTGCGCGGCGTATTCCAGAATTTCTACGGCGGCTTCCGCGGCACGGACGTGGTGTTCGACACCGGCCGCGTGTGGTGCAGCAAGCTGCCGATGGTCGCGACGCTGTTCCCGAATTCCAAGGTGATCGCCTGCGTGCGCGAGATGCCGTGGGTGCTGGACAGCGTCGAACGGCTGGTGCGCAGGCAGCCGTTGAACGCCAACAAGATCTTCCATTTCAATCCGAACGGCACCGTGTATTCGCGGGCCGAAGCGCTGATCGATGTGAACGGCATGGTGGGCTTCTCGTTCCAGGCCACCAAGGACGCGTTCTACGGACATTACGCGCCGGGCCGTCTGCTGCTGCTGAGCTATGAGGGCCTGACCAGCGATCCCAGGGCCGCGATGCAGGCAGTCTACAAGTTCATCGGCGAGCCGTGGTTCGAACACGACTTCGAACATATCGAATACAACGCCGACGAATTCGACGCGCGGCTGGGCTTGCCCGGCTTGCACACCGTGAAGGCGAAGGTGTCGGCGCCCAAGCGCGAGTCGGTGCTGCCGCCGGACCTGTTCAACCGGTTCGTCAAGGATTCGTTCTGGCTGGACCCGAAGAACAACATCCGCAAGGTCCCGATCATTTGATGCGGCCGTCCGTGCTCGAATAAAACATCGACGCCCGCGGCGCAGGCACCCGAACGGCCTTCCGTGATACCCGCCGGGATGCGGCCATGCGTGCATCGTGTCCGTTCGCGATCGCATGCGCTGAGACGCTTTGCCTGCATACTGTGCGGTCACTGCCAAGGACCGACCGGGGATGTTCCGCCTGCACACGTCCAATGATGCCGCGAAGCTGGCCGACGCGCTCGGCGAACGGCTGCGCGCGCCACGCGACAACCCGCTCGTTCCGGCGCGGGTGCTGGTGCCGCACGCGGGCCTGCGGCGCTGGCTGCAGGTGCACCTCGCGGAAAGGCTCGGGGCGATCGCGAACGTCGAATTCACCCCGCCCGCGCAGTTCGCCTGGGAACTGCTGCGCGCAGCGCGTCCCGACCTGCCGCAGCGCTCTCCGTTCGATATCGAGGTGTTGCGCTGGCACGTGTATGCACTGCTGGGCGAAAGGCTCGGCGGCGCGGCGCTGGCGCCGCTGCGCGACTATCTCGCGGCCGATGGCGACCCGCTGCGTCGTTACGCACTGAGCTTCGAACTCGCGCGCGCGTATGAACGGATGCAGGGTTACCGGCGCGACAAGCTCCTTGGATGGGAGCGTGGCGGCGAGGGCGACGACTGGCAGGCCGAACTGTGGCGGCGTTTGTTGTCGCGCGCCGGGGGTGTGTCGCGCGCCGCGCGCGTGGACGAATGGCTGCGTGCCTTCGATCCCGAATACCAAGCCAGAAGTTCCAATGAAAGGTCCGTGCCGCCCGGCCTGCCCGGCCATCTCGCGTGTTTCGCCTGCGCCAACGTGTCGCCGGATGTGCTGCACATGCTCGGCGTGGCGGCGCGTCACTGCGACGTGGACTTCTACCTGCCGCTGCCCTCGCGCGAATATCTGGGTGATACGCCGCGCTCGCGCCGCGAAGTGCGCGCGCGCCTGGCGGAGAAGGACGGCGGTAATCCATTGATTGCCTCCCTCGGCGGCGCGGCGGCGGAGTTCGTGGAGCTGCTGTACGGCTACGAGCACGTGCAACCGGATACCGAATCCGATCTGTTCGACGAGGCCATTGCACCGAACACCCTGCTCGGCCGCGTGCGCGACGATATCCTCGATCATCGCGCAGCGCGAGAAGACGGGCGCGTGGCACTGCCGGACGATTCCATCCAGTTTCACGCCTGCCACACGATCCTGCGCGAAGTGCAGACGCTGCACGACCGGCTGCTGGCGATGTTCGCCGCCGATCCGACGCTGAAGCCGCGCGACGTTGCGGTGATGATGCCGGACGTCGCCGCGTACCGCCCGGCGATCGAGGCGGTGTTCGGCGGCGTACCCGAGCACGACCCGCGTTTCATTCCCTACAACCTCGGCGACGTGGCGGCGAGTGCCGCGCATCCGGCCGCGCAATTGTTCCTCACCTTGCTGGACGCGCCGACCTCGCGCTGGGAACGCAGCGAGGTCCTGGATGTGCTGGCCGTGCCGGGCGTGATGCGGCGTTTCGACCTCGATGCCTCGGAACTGGAGCAGTTGTCGCGGCAACTGGAAGAAAGCGGCGTGCGCTGGGGCGAGGACGAGCATGCGCGCGCGCAGACCGGCGGCTATCGCGAATTTTCGTTCGCGTTCGGGCTGGACCGCATGCTGGCGGGTTTCGCCTGCGGCGATGCCGACGATGCACTGGTCGCAGGCGTGGCACCGCTGGCCGGCATGCAAGGCGCGGCGTTCGCACGCATGGACGCGCTGCTGGCGGTGCTCGCCGCATGGCGGCGGCTGCGCGAATTGTCCTCGCGCGAGATGGGCGCGGTGGAATGGCAGCGCGCGTTGAATGGACTGTTCGACGCGCTGTACGCGGGCGATCCGAACGACCTCGACGAAAGCCGCGCACTGGAGCGCGTGCGCGACGCGCTGGCGGAACTGGCCGAGCACACCGCCGTCGCTTCGGTGCAGTCCTTGCCATGGCACGACCTGCGTGCGTTCCTGCGCGAGCGTCTGAACCAGGCCGACCAGCGCCAGCAGTTGTTCGCCGGCGGCGTCACCTTCTGCGGCATGGTGCCGCTGCGCGTCGTGCCGTTCCGCGTGATCTGCCTCCTCGGCATGGACGAAGCCGCCTTCCCGCGCCGCGACCCTTCGGGGCTGGATCCGTTGAGTGCCGACCGCCGTGCCGGCCGCGCGCAACGCGGCGACCGCAGCGTGCGCGAGGACGATCGGCTGCTGTTCCTGCAACTGGTCGCCGCCGCGCGCGACACTCTGTATATAAGCTGGATCGGCCGCGACGCGCACAGCAACGAGACGCTGGCGCCGTCCGTCGTCGTCGCGGAATTGATGGATACCTTGCGCGAGGGCTATCTCGCGTCGCCGAAGAATGATGCCGAGCGCGATGCGCAGAACGCGTTGCTGCCGCACGTGCAACCGTTGCATCCGTTCGATCCCACGCTGTTCGATGCCGAAGCGCCGCGCTCCTATGGAAAGGAGTGGCTGGCGGCGGCGGGCGTGCCCGGAGCGGAAGTGGCGAGCGCGCCGTTCGTGCCGAATGCTCCGCTGCCGGAACTCGAAGCCGCGCAAGCGGCAACGCTGTCGGTCGATGAATTGCGCCGTTTCCTGCTTGATCCGGCGCGCGGTTTTTTACAACACGGTTTGGGATTGGTGCTGCCGCGCGAGCAGCGCGACGATGCCGAGGACGAACCGCTGTCGCCCACCGACGGCCTGACGCGCTGGAGCCTCACCCGTGCGCTGCTGGATTTCGGTGAAGGCAACGCGTCCGGCGATCGCGACCTGTTGCGCGCGCGCGGACAGTTGCCGCCCGGCGCACTCGGCGACGAGGCACTGCGCGACGCGCACGTGCAGGCCGACGTCTTGCGTGCCGAGGTGCGGGCGTTCACCGAAGGCGCGTCGCCGTTGCCGGCCGAAATGCTGTGCGTGGACTGGAACGACGGCACGCACCTGGAAGGCACGCCCGCCGATCGTTACCCCAACGGCGTCCTGCACGTGCGGCCCGGCGAGATCGACGGCCGGCATGTACTGCGCGCGTGGCTGGATGCGCTGCTGTGCGCCGCGGCCGGTATAGACACGCGCGTAAGGCTGGTGGGCTTCGACGACAAGGGAGAAACTCGCGCGTTCGAATTGCCTCGGCTTGCGCAGGACGAGGCCCGCGAGCAGTTGCGCGCATTGATCGAGTTGTACGTCCAGGGGCGGCGCGCGCCGCTGCCGTTCTTCGTACGCACGTCGTGGACTCACGCGGTGGAGCATGCAAAGGCCGGGAGGAAACCCGATGCTCCCATCGACGTGGGTGTTTTCGAAAGAGCCGCGAAGCAGGCCCAAAACGAAAACGGCTTCGGCGGCCACAACGAATTCGAAAGCAATGCGGTGTGCATCGTCTGGCGCGGCCGCGACCTGCCCGGTGCCGCGGACGGCACACTCGCGCAGAAGCTGCACCGCGTTGCGCTGGCCGTATTCGCGCACCCGGCGCGCGCGTGGGCGGAGCAGTTCACATGAGCGCATGCACGGGCCCGCTGGACCTGCCGCTCTCGGGCGTGCGCCTGGTCGAGGCCAGCGCCGGCACCGGCAAGACCTTCACCATCGCGACGCTGTATCTACGGCTGATCCTCGAACGCGGCTTGATGCCGGAACGCATCGTGGTCGCCACTTTCACCCGCGCGGCCACCGCCGAACTGGCGATGCGGCTGCGCAAGCGGCTGCGGATCGCGGCGGAAGTCCTTCGCGAAGAGGAGCCTGCTCGCTGCCGCGACGGCGACGATGGCGAGACGCAGGCCACGCGTGCGGTAATCGCACACGCACTCGCCAACGCCGATATCGACACGCTGGGAACCCGCGCGCGCGAAGCGGAGCTGGCCATGGATACCGCCGTGATCGGCACGCTCCACGCCTTCTGCAATCGCGTCCTGGGCGAGTTCGGATTCGAAACTGGCCGCGCGCCGGGCGAACCGGAACTGCTGGAAGACGCGCGCGCGTTGCAGCGGGAGATCGTGGAGGATTTCTGGCGCACCTGCTGCACCGACGCGGACGCCGCGCGCCTGCTGGCGGAGACCTGGCGCAAGCCGGATGCACTCGCCCGACAGGTGTGCGATCCGCGCTGGCGCGGGCGCGACGTCGTGGCCGGCGCCAGCGTGCAGGTGCCTGGACCGGAACGGCGCGCGCAGCGCGAACGAGTGCTGACGCAACTGGATGCAATCCGCAACAGCATTGCGGGCTGGGATGCGGATGCGTTGCAGGTCGCGCTGAAGGAACTCGCCGATTGCATCAGTCATGCGGGGGCACGCAGAGTCCGCGCGCACGGTCTGCACGAATTGCAGGTTTGGGCGCAGTCGGGCACGGCGCCGGATCTGCTGTCGGCGGCAGCGCGCAAGGCGGTGGACGGTTTTGCTGAAAGCGTGCTTTCTGCAATGAAGACTTGCAAGCGCCTGCCGCAAGGCCCGGTGTTCGCTGCGATCGCCGATCTCGACGCCAACATCAAGGCACTCGAGCGTCTCGATCACGCCGCGCGTGCGAGGCTGTTGCTGGAGGCCCGCGCGTATCTCGAGCGCGAACTGCCCGCGCGCATGAAGGCGCTGGGTGTGCTCGGCCACGATCAAACCGTGGATGAACTCGCCACCGCACTGGACGACCCGCACCGCGGGGCGCGCGCGGTGCGCGCGATCCGCGAGCGCTGGCCGGCGGCGCTGGTGGACGAATTCCAGGATACCGATCCGCAGCAGTGGGCGATCATGAAGCAGCTGTTCGGGCACGAGGACGGCGCGCTTGTGCTGGTCGGCGATCCCAAACAGGCGATTTACGGCTTCCGCGGCGGCGACGTGCACGCATGGCTGATGGCGAGGCATGAGGCGCAAGGCGAACCGCTGCGGCTGGATGAGAGCCAGCGCGCGGGTACTGGCGTCAATGCGGGGATCAATGCGCTCTTCTCGCGCAAGGGCGCATTCGTCGAACCAGGCATCGCGCACGAGAACGCGCATTCGGCGCCGCGCGTCGCGGAACGCGCCCTGCTGGTGGACGGCGTGCCCGCAACCGGATTGCAGGTCTGGCGATTGCCATCGACCGGCATCATCAACAAGGATGGCAGCACGCGCGCCTGGACCAAGGGCGAGGCGCAGGCGCAGATCGAAGCCGCATGCGTCGCGCAAATCGTCGAATGGCTGGAAGGCGCGCAACAAGGCCGCGTGCGATTGCGTGAGGGCGACGGCAGCAGGCGCGAATTGTGCGCGCGCGACATCGCGGTGCTGGTCAACAGCAACCGCGAAGCCCGGTCCATGCAGCGGGCGTTGTCGCGCGCGGGCGTGCCGGCGGCATCGTGCCTGCGCGCCAGCGTCTATGGGAGCGAGGAGGCCGCCGACCTGCGCCTGCTCCTGGAAACCTTGCGCGATCCGGCGGATGCGCCGCGCGCACGCGGCGCGCGCGCTTCATCATTGATCGGCGATGACGCGCTTGCGATTGCGCGCACCTGCAGCGATGGCGCTGCACTGGATGCGCTGCTGACCGAAACCGCCGAATGGGCCGCGCTGGTACAAAGGTGCGGACCATTGCCGCTGCTGCATCGGCTGATCGCCGACGCAGCACCGCGCCTGCTCGGCCTGCCCGGCGGCGAGCGCCACGTCGCCAATTACCTCCAACTCGCCGAGCTGCTGCAGGACGACTACGCCGCGAGTTTCGGGATGGACGATCTCTGCGAGCGATACGCGCGTGCGCTGCGCGAGAGTGCGGACGACACCGATGCGGATGCGGTGCGCCTGCGTCTGGACACCGATGCGCAGGCCGTGCAGATCGCGACGGTGCATGCAGCCAAGGGTCTGGAATATGGGGTGGTGCTGCTGCCGTACGCAGCGTCGGGACACGCCACCAACGGCAACGGCAAAAAACCTGCCCTGACCTGGTACCACGAAGGTGATCGTGCTTGTGTTGCCGTCGGCAACGAGATCGCCTCCGAGATCGAAACGCGCTCGCGGCAGGAAGCGCTCGCGGAAGAAGCGCGCAAGTTCTACGTCGGCGTGACCCGCGCGCGCGCGGCCTGTGTGTTGCCGTGGGGCTGCGTCAGGCAAGCCGACGAAACAGCGCTGCACTGGCTACTGTATGCGGCCGGGCGCGAGGCGGCGCTGGATTTCAATGAGCTCACCTGCGAACAGGTAATGGCGGAACTGGTCGCACGCGGGGAGGGCCATGTCGCCGTGTCGCCGCTTCCGCAAGCGAATGCAAAACGCCTGGCGAGGCAGCAAACCGGCGCAAGGCGAATCAGGGCGGCGGAATTCCACGGCACCATCGAACGCGACTGGCGCACGTGGTCGTTCTCGCGGCTGGTGCGTGGCGAAGCGCGCGGCAACGAGGCCGATCCGGCGCCGGGGAATGGCGATGTCCCGGGGACCGTCCCGGAAGCGCAGCCATCGAGAGCGCCCACGCTCGCCGGCGCGCGCTTCGGCAGCGCCGTGCACGCGGCGCTGGAACGGGCGGATTTCGCCACGTGGCGTGAGGTGGATGGCATTCCGGAGGCGCAACACGACCTCATCGTACGCAGCCTGCGCGCGCAAGGCCTGCCCGAGCCCGGGACGATGTCACTGGAACGCGCGGTGACGCAGGTGGGCGAGTGCATGCGCGGTGCGCTGAACGTGCGACTCGCTTGCGGCACCCGGCTGTGCGATGTGCAGGAGGGACGACGTCGCGCGGAAATGCAATTCCATTTGCGAATCGCACCTTCGCGCACGGATGAGTTGTTCGCGCTTTTGCACGCACACGGCTACCAGCATGGCCGCAGCGGATTCGGCGTCGCGCGGTTGCACGGCATGCTGACCGGCACCATGGATCTGGTGTTCGAGCACGACGGCCGTTATCACCTGGTCGACTACAAGACCAATCTGCTGCCGGCCTACGATGCCGGCGCGCTGCGCGAGGCGATCGCCGCGCACGACTACGACCTGCAATACCTGTTGTACGTGCTCGCGATGCACCGCTGGCTGGGCCAGGCACTGCCCGGCTACGACTACGAGGCGCGCATCGGGGACGTGTATTACCTTTTCGTACGCGATCTCGAGGACGGCCGGGGCGTGCACCGCGACCGTCCACCGCGCGCGCTGATCGAAGCGATGGACGCGTTGTTCGACAACGCCATGGCGCAGGCCGTATGAGCGCCAGCCTGCAAGCACTTGCGCGCGACGGTTGGCTGCGCCGCGTGGATGCCGCACTGGGCGAGTGGGTCGCGCGCGCGTTCCCGGCTTCCGCGGCCGAAGTCGTGTTGGCCGCGGCACTCGCCGCGCGCGCGGTGGGCGAAGGCCATAGCGCGTTGCAACTGGATGCGGCGCAAGGCTGGCTGGCCGGTCTCGATGGACGTGGTGAAGCTCCCGTCCTGCCGGATCCGCGCGCATGGCAGGCAGCGCTGCGCACCAGCGATGCGGTCCATTGCATTTCGAACCACGGTACCGGCGAGCCCATATCGCCGAAACCATTGGTGCTGGATGCACAAGGCCGTGTGTACCTCGCGCGCTATTTCGGATACGAGCAACGGCTCGCACGAAATCTGATCGTGCACGCATGCGCCCAGAGCCTGAAGCTGATCACCGGCGGTCCCGGCACCGGCAAGACCCACGGCGTGGTGCGCATACTCGCCACGCTCGCGAAGGACGCGCACGCACGAGGACGCGCGTTGCGCATCGCCCTGGCCGCGCCCACCGGGAAAGCCGCCGCACGCTTGTCGGAAAGCGTGCGCAGCCAGTTGCCGCAGCTCGCACTCGCCGACACGGTCGCCGCGACGATCCCGCGCGAGGCCTTCACGCTGCATCGCCTGCTCGGCCTGGCGCCCTCCGGCGCGCGACCACGATTTCATCGCGACGCGCCTCTGCCGTTCGGCATCGTGGTGGTGGATGAGGTCTCGATGGTGGACCTGCCGATGATGCACGCACTTTCCGAAGCCGTGCGGCAGGACGCGGTGCTGATCCTGCTGGGCGACCAGGACCAGTTGTCCGCGGTGGAAGCCGGCGACGTGCTCGGCGCGCTGGTCGATGCTGCGCGCGAGGCGCCGTTGCGCGATTGCCACGTCGCGCTGACCCGCAGCCACCGTTTCGGAACCGATTCCGCGCTGGGTGAGCTGGCGCGCGCGATCGCTCGAGGGGACGCCGAAGAAGCCCTGCACGCGTGCGAACGTTCGGACGACGTCGCGCTCGCCGACAATGCTCGCGCATCGCTCGTGGGGGCCGCGGCCGACGCCTTCCGGCCGATGCTCGATGCGAGCGATCCGGCGGCGGCGTTGCGCGCCGCGCGTGGATTCCGCGTGTTGACGGCGCTGCGGCAGGGGCCATCCGGCTGCATCGCCCTCGATCGCGCCATCGCCCGGCGGCTGCAGCGCGCGTTGGGCGTGCGTGCGGACGAACGATGGTGGCGCGGACGCCTTGTCCTGATCACCGCGAACCGCCCTGAACTCGGCTTGTTCAATGGCGACACCGGCGTGGTGTGGCCCGACGCAGGCAACGCCATGAAGGTCTGGTTCGAAGGCGCCGAAGGCGTCCCGCGCGCATTCGCGCCGGCCGCGCTGCCGCCGCATGAGGGCGCCTTCGCGCTGACCGTGCACAAGGCACAGGGCTCCGAATTCGAACGCGTGGCGCTGGTCACCGGACCCGAATCCGCGGTGCTGTCGCGCGAACTGCTGTACACCGGCGTCACGCGCGCGCGCTCAGGCATCGTGATTCATTCCACGCCGGACACGCTGCGTGCCGGCATCGGGCGGCGTACGCTGCGCATGAGCGGGCTTGCCGACCGCTTGCGCGAGGCGGCGCATGCCCCCATTTCGTAGGTCAAGGTTTCCCGGTCCCGTTTCGTGAGAAGCAGTAAAGCGCAGAGACGATCGCTCGAACGAGAAAACGGAAAACCAGGCCTTTAGCTCCACTGCTTCGCTTTACCGTCTCCCGTCTCCGCCGTCTCCCCCCGTTCTCCGCCTTCCCATGCACACCTTCCATCCCGCGGTCGCCGCCTGGTTCACCTCCGCGTTCCCTGCGCCCACCGAAGCGCAGCGCGAGGCATGGCCCGCGATCCGCGCCGGCCGCAACGTGCTGATCGCGGCGCCGACCGGTTCGGGCAAGACGCTGGCCGCGTTCCTGGCCGCGATCGACGAACGGATCCAGGAAGGCGTGGCGGGAACGCTCGCCGACGAAACTTCCGTCGTGTACGTGTCGCCGTTGAAGGCGCTGTCCAACGACGTGCGCATCAACCTCGAAGTGCCGATCGAAGGCATCCGTGCGGAACTCGCGCGCATGGGTTCGCCCGACGTGGAAATCCGCACCGCGGTGCGCACGGGCGACACCCCGCAGGCCGAACGCAATGCGATGCGCAAACGGCCGCCGCACATCGTGGTGACGACGCCGGAATCGCTGTACATCCTGCTCGGGTCCGAATCCGGCCGACGGATGCTGCAGACCACGCGCACGGTGATCGTGGACGAGATCCACGCGCTGGTGTCGAGCAAGCGCGGCAGCCACCTCGCGCTGACCCTGGAGCGGCTGGATGCCCTGTGCGCACGCCGCTGCACGCGCATTGGCTTGTCGGCGACGCAAAAACCCATCGAGGAAGTGGCAAGATTTTTGGTGGGTTCGCGAGATGCGCTTTGCTCTTCTCCCTCTCCCCCGCGGGGAGAGGGCCGAGGTGAGGGGGCACATCCGCCGCTTCAGGTCCCGGAAACCCCCCCCTCATCCGTCGCTGCGCGACACCACGGAGCTCTCCGGCCATGGACGGTGGCTCTCCCCCGGGGGGAGAAGGAAGAGCCTTCCACCACCATCGAGGCTCGCTCGTCGCCCTCTCCTCCTGCCAAAGAGCAACCGGGCGAGAGGCAGTTTTCCTGCACCATCATTGATGCCGGGCATCAGCGCGCGCGCGATCTCGCGATCGAGCTCACCGCGGTGCCGCTGCAGCCGGTGATGAGCAACGATGCGTGGGGTTTGGTGTACGACCGCCTCGCCGAATTGATCGAACGGCATCGCACCACGCTGATCTTCGCCAACACCCGCCGCACCGTCGAACGCGCGACCCGGCATCTCGCGGAACGGCTGGGCAAGGATGCCGTCGCCGCGCACCATGGCAGTTTGTCGAAAGAGAAACGCCTCGACGCCGAACGACGTTTGAAGTCGGGGCAGCTGCGTGCACTGGTCGCAACCGCTTCGCTGGAACTGGGCATCGACATCGGTGAAGTCGACCTGGTCTGCCAGCTTTCCTCGCCGCGCGCCATCGCAGCCTTCCTGCAACGCGCCGGCCGCGCCGGCCACGCGGTGGACGGCATTTCCAAGGCTCGGCTGTTCCCGACTTCGCGCGACGATCTGGTCGAATGCGCGGCACTGCTGGACGCGGTGCGCCGTGGCGAATTGGACACCTTGCGCATGCCGTCGGCGCCGCTGGACGTGCTGGCGCAGCAGATCGTGGCGGAAGTCGCTTGCGGCGAACGCGACGAGTCCGAATTGTTCGACCTGTTCCGCCACGCTTATCTCTATCGCAACCTTGCGCGCGAGACATTCAACGACGTGCTGCGGATGCTGGCCGAGGGCTACAGCACCCGCCGCGGCACCCGCGCCGCTTACCTGCATCGCGACGCCGTCAACGGCAAGTTGCGTGCGCGGCGCGGTGCGCGCATGACGTCGCTCACCTCGGGCGGCGCGATCCCCGATACCGCCGATTACGACGTGGTGCTGGAGCCACAATCGTTGCGCGTCGGCAGCGTCAACGAGGACTTCGCGGTGGAGTCGCTCGCGGGCGACATCTTCCAGCTCGGCAATCAGTCGTACCGCATCCTGAAAGTGGAGCGCGGCCGCGTGCGCGTAGAGGACGCACAAGGCGCGCCGCCGTCGATCCCGTTCTGGCTGGGCGAGGCGCCGGGCCGCAGCGACGAATTGTCGGCCGCGGTGTCGCGGTTGCGCGAGGAAATCGCCGCGCGGCTGGACGGCGGGGGTGATGTGGCGGCGCTGTGGCTGATGAACGAAGCCGGCATAGGCGACAACGCCGCGCGGCAACTGGTGGATTACCTCGCTGCGGCGCGCACCGAGCTTGGCCTCCTGCCGACGCAATCCACGCTGGCAATGGAGCGCTTCTTCGACGAATCCGGCGGCATGCAGTTGGTCATCCATTCGCCCTACGGCAGCCGCCTGAATCGCGCGTGGGGACTGGCGCTGCGCAAGCGCTTCTGCCGCAGCTTCAATTTCGAATTGCAGGCGGCGGCCACCGAAGACGCGATCGTGTTGTCGCTTTCGACCAGCCACAGTTTTCCGCTGGACGAGGTTGCGCGCTATCTGCACTCCAATTCGGTACGCGACGTGCTGACCCAGGCGTTGCTGGACGCGCCGATGTTCGCGCTGCGTTTCCGCTGGAACGCCGGCGCCGCGCTGGCGTTGCCGCGCTTTGCGGGCGGCGCGAAGGTGCCGCCGCAGATCCAGCGCATGAAATCGGAAGACCTGCTGGCGACGGTCTTCCCGGACCAGGTCGCCTGCCTCGAGAACATCGTCGGCGAACGCAGGATCCCCGATCACCCGCTGGTCGCGCAGACACTGCAGGATTGTCTTTACGACGCGATGGATCTGGAAGGGCTGATCGCGTTGCTGAAGCGGCTCGAAGGCGGTGACGCCAGAATCGTGGCACGCGACCTGACCGCGCCCTCGCAGCTCGCTGCCGAAATCCTTGGCGCGCGGCCGTATGCCTACCTGGATGGCGCGCCATTGGAAGAGCGCCGCACCCAGGCAGTGTCGTCGCGCGGTTTCGTCGATGCGGAAAGCGCGGAAGATTTGGGCAAGCTCGACGCGGATGCCATTGCCGCCGTTTGCGAGGAAGCCTGGCCCACGCCGCGCGACGCCGACGAGATGCACGAAGCAGTGCTGGCGCTGGGCGCTATTGGCGAAGACGACTTGGCGCGCAACCCGGGATGGCAGGCGTGGCTGGATGAACTTGCTGCCGCGAAGCGCGCAACGACTTTGACTCTCTCCCCCTGCGGGGGAGGGGAACAGCTGTGGGTCGCCGCCGAAATGCTGCCGATGTGGCGCGCGGTCCACCCGAATGCGAGTTTGCAACCGGAGATCGAAGCACCGGCGGAATACGCAGCGAAGACCTGGACGCGAGAAGACGCGCTGGTCGAAATCCTGCGCGCGCGGCTGGGCTGCGTCGGACCGATCCGTGTCAGTGAATTGGCGCAGGCGTTCGGCATCGCTGACGGCGACGTCACGATCGCGCTGGCGGCGCTGGAACGCGAAGGCTGTGCGATGCGTGGCCGCTTCACACCGGGCGCGAACGACGAGGAATGGTGCGATCGTCATTTGCTGGCGCGCATCCATCGCCGCACGCTGCAGCGCCTGAGGCGCGAGATCGAACCCGTGGCGCCGCGCGACTTCATGCGCTTCCTGCTCGACTGGCAGCACCTTTCGCCGCAAACGCGCTTGCGCGGTCCCGACGCATTGGCTGCCGTGCTGGCGCAACTGGAAGGCTTCGAAGCCGCGGCCGGTGCATGGGAATCGCAACTGCTCCCCGCACGCGTTCGGGATTACGACATCGCCTGGCTGGACGCGTTGTGCGGCGCCGGCCGGATCGCGTGGACGCGGCTGCGTACCTCCGCGGGCGGCACACACGCTTCTCCGGTCCGCGCATCGCCGATCGTGCTGCTGCCGCGCAAGCAACTGGCGACGTGGAACGCCATCGCTGCGCAACCGGCAGCCGAATCCCCTGCACTGTCTTCGCGCGCGCAGGCCATCGCCGATTTCCTCGCGCGGCACGGCGCATCGTTCTTCGGCGAGATCGCCGACGGCACGCGGTTGTTGAAGGTGGAACTGGAGGACGCGCTGGGCGAGCTGGTCGGTGCCGGAATGCTTGGCGCGGACAGTTTTGCCGGATTGCGCGCATTGTTGCTGCCGGCGGCGAAACGCAGCCATCCGCGCCGGCGGCGCCTTGCAAGACACATGCTGAATGGAATCGAGGATGCGGGGCGGTGGAGCTTGATTCGGAGCACTAGGTGCTTCGCCGCAGCTGTTGTCGTTTCCCCTCTCCCCTCCGGGGAAAGCCGCCGTCCATGGCCAAAGAGCTCCGTGGTGCCGAAGGCGGGTGAGGGGGAACTTTCCGGGTCTCGTAGTTCCAGCATTTCCCCCTCACCCCAACCCTCTCCCCCCAGGGGAGAGGGAGAAGGGCTTGCGAAGTCCGACGCTCTCGAACACACCGCCCGCGTGTTGCTGCGCCGCTGGGGTGTGGTGTTCTGGAAACTGCTGGAACGCGAGGCCCCGTGGCTGCCGCCCTGGCGTGAGTTGCGCCGCGTGTATCAGCGGCTGGAAGCCCGCGGCGAGATCCGCGGCGGAAGATTTGTCGAAGGTGTGGTGGGCGAGCAATTCGCTTTGCCGGAGGCCGTCGAAGCGCTGCGTCGGGTACGCAAACGCGAACATGACGGCGTGCTGATTGCAGTGAACGGCGCCGATCCGTTGAACCTCGTCGGCACCGTGCTGCCTGGCGACCGGGTACCGGTACTGACGAATTCGCGGATCGTGTTCCGTGATGGGGTGCCGCTGGCCAAGCTCGTCGCCGGCGAGATCACGCTGTTGCAGACGTTGTCGCCCAGCGACGAACGCGCGGTGCGCGCATCCATGCGTGCGGTCGCCCCTGACCGCCGTTTCGCTCAACCTGCCGTGTGAGCCATGGTGCCGGTGCTCAACCGGCACCAGAGCGACCATTGAAGCCGCCATCCATGGCCAGGGTCTCCGTGGTTTGGCTTCCCCCAACGACGGCTTCGAATGAAGCCATCACGACCGGAAATTCCCGGGCTACTTCTTCGGCGCGTACAACTGCGAGAGATAGTCCGGCGTCCCCTGGATGCGCTCGAGGTCCGGATACTTCAAGCCGCCGTGGTAATCCACGTCGAGGGTCTTGTACTCGTTGAAGTCCTTGACCAGCAGCTTGATGGGCTGATTGTTGCCCTGGGCGTCCTTGATGGCCTGCTTCATCGCGTCGGGGCTGAAGTCGGTGCCATTGACCGCCACGATCGTCATGCCCGGCGCAAGGCCGGCCTTGAAAGCGGGACCGTCCCAACGCACGTTGCGCAGATCACCCTTGGCAGAAGCCGAGAAGCCCGCGCTGTACGTGAAATCGGCGCCGCCGGCGAACTTCGGATAACGCTTGCTGAAACTTGCCATCACGGCCTTGGCGGCCTTGGACTCTTCGCTCTTGTAAACCAGCTTCCAGCCTTCCAGCTTCAGGCCATCGGCGAGATCGCCGTGCCCGTCCAGGCGCTCGCGCAGGAAGCTCGCCCAGTCGTACGGCACGATCTTGTTGAGCCCGTCGACGACGTCCTGGAAGTCATAGGTGTCGATGGTCCATGCGCCCGGGTCCACGCCGAAGAACGCTCGCGCGAAATCGTCCAGGTCATGCTTGTTGTGGCTGAGCTGGCGCATCTTGCCGTCCACCGCCAGCCAGATCAGTTGGCCGGCGGAATAGTAGTCCTCGCTGCCCTGGTAGTTGCGATACGGCAGTGGCGCGCGTTGCGCGATCACCGGATCGTTGGTGGTGTCCTGGACATTGCGCCAGGTACGGAAGCCGGGGCGGTCCATGTCGTAGGTCGCGGCGACCCTGGCCAACAGGGCCAAGCCGGTGTCCTTGTTTTCCAGGCCCGCGCGCACGGCGATCACGTTGCCCCAGAACTGGGTCTGGCCTTCGTACACCCACAGCAGCGAATCGCCCATCGGCACGTTGAAGTTGGGCGTGGAAAGGTCGGCCGGGCGCCGGAACTTGCCGTCCCACGAATGATTGAATTCGTGCGTGAGCAGGTCATGCGGCGTGTCGAGATTCCAGTCGGTGAAGAAATCGGGGCCGGTGCCGTCCTCGCTGGAGCGATGGTGCTCCAGTCCCTTGCCGCTCATCTTGTCCGACAGCGAGAACAGGAAGTCGTAGTGGTTGAAGTGGAAGGTCCCGTACAGACGGTCCATCTGCACCACGATGTTCTTCAGCGCCTTGAGCGCGTCATCGGACACCGCGAGGTCCTTCGGCTGGTCGGCGACGATGTCCATGTGCACGGGCGGCGAATTCTTGCTGGTGAGATCGAGCCGCTTGAAATACTTGCCGGCGTAGATCGGCGAATCGACCAGGTTCATGTAGTCGATGGGCTTGAAGGTGACGGTATTGCCGTTCTGGCTGGCCACTTCAAGCGCGCTGCCGAACTTCCAGCCCGCGGGCAGCGTCACACTGGGAACGGTCTGGATGCGGTTGGCGTCATAGCCGGCCGGATACAGCGAAACCGTGTTCCACGACAGGTCCAGCATTTCCGGGGTCATGATGATCGGCCCCTCGCTGTGGTTCTGTGCCGACAGGAACTGGAACTGCACGTCCAGGCTGTCCGCGCCCTGGGGCACGTCCACGTGGAAGGCGTACACGTTGTACTTGTCGCGCTTCCACGGAATGGTCTTGCCGTTGGCCTTGATGATGAGCCCGGCGAACTTGTCGATTGGTCCGGATGGCTCGTGGTCTCCCGGAATCCATGCGGGATACAACAGATAGATGGACGAGCCCGGCTTCACCGGGATCGTCTCGTGCACGTTGAAAATGCGGTGACCGATGTCGGTCGCGTCCACGTCGATCTTCAGCGTACCGTAGGGGTAGGCGATGTTCTGCGGCGGGGGCTGGTTGCTGCCGGTCAAATGGATGGTCGACTGCTGGGCCGACGCGAACGGCGCAACGCCGAGCGCGGCGACGAACAAGGCGGAAGCGAGGACGGTGGTTTTCATGTCGTTCTCCAGCGATGGGTCGGCTGGCCCGCAGCGCGGGCTGGATGGTTGGCTTGCTTGCGTGGAGCGATGATTTGGTCGAGATGATCCGGCGTGCCCTCGATCCGCACCAGGTGCGCATAATGCAGACCGACATGCAGGGCTCCACCAAGGATTCAACCCGTCGAACGTAGCACCGCGCGCGCCGGCGCGCATAGGCCGAATGGCATAGATGCGCAACACCGACCGGATTGCCAATGCTGCGCGCTGCCTTCGATCAGCTGCTCGACACGCCGCTGGGCCTGTTCAAACAACTTGCGCGATTTGAGTTTCGCCTGCTTCGCCGGCATCACCTTGACTGTGATGGCTCGCATGACCGGCACCGGCAGCAGCGGGACAGCCATTTTGCAAATGGAAGACGGCTTCCAGTGCAGGATAAGCGCGCCGGAACACTCGCGTTCCACTTGCACAGGCAAGCCGGCTGATCAACCCTTGCGCGCGCCCTGCCCGAACAGGATTTTCTTTTCCTCGTCGCTCATCGGCTGACCGGCGTTCCGGTTCACCTCTTTCTCGAGTGCGTAGGCGCGTTGCGTGCCCGGACGCGCGGCAATCGCAGCACGCCAGCGCCGCACTTCGGCGAAGGGTTGCAGGTCGAAAGGCGCTTTCGAATACGGATCGACCCACGGATAGCAGGCCATGTCGGCGATCGTGTAGTCGTCGCCGGTGATGAACGCGCGATCCTTCAGGTGGCGGTCCAGCACGTCGAGCAGGCGCTCGACTTCCTTGCGGTAACGCTCCATCGCGTAGGGAATCTTTTCCGGCGCGTACACGTGGAAATGGCCGTACTGGCCGGTCATGGGACCGAGCCCGCCCATTTGCCAGAACAGCCATTCGAGGCACGCCACCTTGCCGCGCGGATCTTCCGGAATGAACTTGCCGGTCTTGCCGGCGAGATACACCAGGATCGCACCGGACTCGAACACGCTGAGCGGCCCGCCGCCGTCGACGGGTTCATGGTCGACGATCGCCGGCATCTTGTTGTTGGGCGAGATCGCAAGGTAGGCGGGTTCGAATTGCGCGCCCTTGCCGATGTCGACGGGCTTGATGGTGTATGGCAACCCGGCTTCTTCAAGAAAAAGCGTGATCTTGTGGCCGTTGGGCGTCGGCCAGTAATACAAGTCGATCATGGTGTGCTTGCCTCATGGATGTGGTGACGCTGTGCCGCTGCTGCGGCGGCGGGCCTGCCATTCCAAGTGGTGCCGCATCCCCTCCAGCACAAGCGTCGGCCGCACGCGCGTCGCATCTGTGTCACTCGCCGCGCGCCAGCGCGCTGTGGCGGATCCCGTAGCTGAAGTACAGCAACAGGCCGATCACGAGCCAGACCACGAAACGCCAGATGGTGATGCTCTTCAAGCCGCCGATCAGGGCGAGATGGCCGCCCTGCCACCACGGCCAGCCGATGATGAGGAACAGCGAAAACAACATGCCGACCGGCGCGACCAGCCACAGCGCGGGCGAACGGAAGGTGCGCGGAACGTCGGGACGGCGGACGCGCAGCACCAGTACCGCGAGGCAGATCACGATGAACGCCGAAAGCGTGCCGATGTTCACCAGTTCCGCCACTTCGTTGATGGGCAGGAAGCCCGCGACCAGCGCGCTGAACACGCCGAGGATCGCGGTCGGCCGATACGGCGTGCCGTAGCGCGGATGCACCCGCGAAAACCAGCGCGGCAGCAGCCCATCGCGCGACAGCGCAAACCAGATTCGCGCCGCGCCCAGCATGAATGCGAACAACACGCTGGTAAGCCCCGCCACCGCGGCGATGTTGATGATGCCGCGCACCCAGTCGAGGTGCAGCGCCTTGAACGCGGCATCGACCGGCGCCGGACTGTTCAATTCCGGATACGGCACCATGCCGGTCAGCACCAGCGACACCGCAAGGTACAGCGCCATCGAAATAGCCAGTGACAGCAGCACCGCGCGGGGCAAGTCGCGTTGCGGATTCCTCGACTCCTCGGCCGCGGTGGTCAGCGTGTCGTAACCGAAGCAGGCGAAGAACACGATGCTCGACGCTGCCAGCACACCGCCCCAGCCGAAATGCGACGCGCCGTTCGCGCCCTTCGCCAGCGCCGGCACGAACGGGTGCCAGTTGGCCGGATTCACGTAGAAGGCGCCGACGGCAATCACCAGCGCCACGCCGATCACCTTGATCACCACGATCACCGTGTTGGCGCGCGCCCCCCATTCCGTTTTGATGGTCAGCATCCAGGCAATCACCAGCGAAATACCCGCCGAGATCACGTCGAACACCTTGCCCGACCCCGGATTCGCCGGGTCGTACGCGCCCTGCAGCCACACCGGCAGGTGCACGCCGAACAACTGCGCCAGCAGCGCCTGCACGTAACCCGACCAGCCGATCGCGACCACCGCGACGATCAACGCGTACTCCAGGATCAAGTCCCAACCGATGATCCACGCCAGCAATTCGCCCAGCACCGCGTAGCCATAGGTGTACGCGCTGCCGGTGACCGGGATCATCCCCGAGAACTCGGCGTACGAGAGTGCCGCGCAGGCGCTGCCGATACCGGCGACGATGAAGGAAATGGTCACAGCGGGCCCCGCATTGATCGCGGCCTGCTGCCCCGCCAGCACGAAAATGCCGACACCGATGATCGCGCCGATTCCGATCGCGGTGAGTTGCCATACGCCCAGCACGCGGCGGAAGTCGCGGCTGCCGCCCGCCACGGCCTGCAACCGTTCCACCGACTTGTGGCGGGTGATCTCGGCAAACAAACCCATGGTGCTTCCCCTCGGCCAAAGAACCCGGCGAGGATAACCGCCCGCGCCGCATTTTGACCGTGCCACCTCTCATGCACTGATGGTTGGCCGCGGCGCCGCGCCGCGCGACAATCGATCCCGGTTCGCATACGTCATCGATCGGAGCATGCCCCGCAAACGCAGCCCGTCCAAACACAAGCGTCAGCCGGTGCATCCTGTCACGCAGGAAGAATTGCCGCTGCTCGATTTGCGCGCGCCGGAGTTGCAGCCGGCAGCCCGGCCCGACACCTCGCGTCCGGCCGATGCGTCACCGCGTTCGACCCGCGCGATCGAATTCCTGCTGCGCGCGCTACCGCTCGACTGGCGTGGCAAGGCACGCGACCTGCTGGTGCTGGTGCGGATGGATCGGCCGATCGGAGCGCTGCTGCTGCTGTGGCCGACGTGGTGGGCACTGTGGCTGGCGGCCGACGGTTTTCCGCCATGGAAATACCTGGCCGTATTCACGGTGGGCGTGTTCGTGATGCGTGCGGCGGGTTGCGCGATGAACGACTTCGCCGATCGCAAGCTCGACCCGCTGGTCGCGCGCACCGCAGGCCGACCGCTGGCGGCTGGACGCGTCAAGCCCTGGGAAGCCATGGCGTGTTTCGTCGGTTTGTCGCTGCTCGGTTTCGTGCTGGTGCTGGCCTTCACCAACCGGTTGACGATCTACCTGTCGTTCGCCGGTGCCGCGCTGGCCGCGCTGTATCCGTTCTCCAAGCGCTACACGCAATTGCCGCAGGTGGTGCTGGGCGCGGCGTTCGGCTGGGGCATTCCGATGGCATTTGCCGCGGTCACGAACGGCCTGCCCCCCGTGTGCTGGCTGCTGTTCCTCGGCAACGTGCTGTTCTCGACCATCTACGACACCGAGTACGCGATGGTCGACCGCGACGACGATATCCGCGCAGGCGCCAAGTCCACCGCGATCCTGTTCGGCGATGCCGACCTGCCGATCCTCGGGATATTGATGGCGACACTGCTGTTCACGCTGTTGCTGGTCGGGCAACGCGCGCAACTGCAGTGGCCGTTCCAGATCGGCCTCGGCGTGGCCCTGCTGCTGTTCGCGTGGCAACTCTGGAACATGCGCTGGCGCCAGCGCGACGCGTGCTTCGCCGCGTTCCGCAACAACAACTGGGTCGGCGGCGTGGTCTGGCTGGGGATGATCATCGCGCTGGCGATGAAGTGACACCAGGAGCGGTTTCGCCCGCGTTGCAGGCAAGCTGCTGCCGAGCAGGTCCTTGCCAGAAGCGCAGCGGTGCCCGCAAGCGGGTGCCCTCAGCGCACCGATGCACGCGCAAGCGCCAGCGCCTTGTCCAGCAGGGGATCGCGCCCGGTCACGTAATCGTCGAACGTGTAGGCCACGCGCACGTCGGGTTCGAATGACCTGACGTGCATCGGGAAGAACAGCGTCGTCCAGAAGCAGCCGCGCTCGCCCCAGCAGGGTTTCGAGTAATCCTCGTAGCCGGTGGCGTAATGGATCCACAGTTGCGAATTGGGAAGCTGCATGCCGCGGCCCTCGGCCCAGATCCGCACGCGGTCCCCCGCGGCTTCGCCGATCGACGTGGTCTTGCCGCCGCCATGTTCCTTCAACAGCGCGAGACTGATGTCGCCCGCGGAAAACGTCCACGCGCTGGTCAGCACGTAGACGTGCCGGATGGAAGGCGAAAGCGTCGCGATGCGTTTCATCAGGCCGGCGGTGGTCGTGAAGTTGCCGCCCTGGTCAAGGCGGAGGTCCAGCACGATGAAGCGAGGCTTATCGTCGGCGATCGCGCGCTCGACCTTCGCGACGAACGGCCTGATCGGATGGCCCGGCACGTCCTCGTTGCTGCGGAACTGCACGTACAGCGTGTGTTTGTCCGGCCACCATCGCGTGTGGAAAGGGTTTGCGTAATCGTCGAAAAAAACTGGAAGCTTCGCGCCGCGCGGCAACAGCGGCGTCCAGTCCTCGGGCTCGCCTTCGATCCGTCGTGGCGACAGATACGAATCGGAGTACGCATCGGTCCAGTCCGAATCGGCCGCCACCGCTTTCGGATCCGGCGGATCGGCAGGGACGGTCGCGTCGCGCACGCTGCCATCGCGCAGCTGCACGCGCAGGGCCAGCGACGCGGCATTCGAAGCCAGACCCGCCGCATGCAACAAGTCCGGCGATTCCAGGAAAAACGGCGTGACGTATTGCTCGTAATGGTTGCGCGGCCCGAGCGAATACACATACATCGCGTCGGCGACGCTTGCGATCGGACGTCCATCGATCGCCAACAGCTTCCCGCCGAGCAGGTCCCTGCACGCGGATCCGGCACGGATGATGTACCAGCCATCGGCGAAGCGGTACAGGCGGCAAGGCATGCGATCGACCGTCGCATACAGCGATGGTTTGTAAATCTGCGAGTGCCCGTTATCGGACAGCGCGACCATCCGCAGGATCGCCAGGTCGAATTGCGCCGGAGCGAGGGTACCTGCCCTGGCTGCCGTCTCGCGCCACAGTTGCTTCGCCTTCGCCAGCGCGTCGGGCGGGTAGGCGCGGTTCAGTGCGAAGTAGTTTCGGAAATAGTCGAGGTCCTGGTGCTGCGCGGTGGCGACATCGTGCGCCGGCGGATAGTCCGCCTTCGGCGGCGCGGGATAGAAGGTACGGAAGAACGCGAACACCAGCAACGCACAGGCCACCAACACGACCAACACACTGCCGCCGATCCAGAACCCAATCCGGTAACGGAGTTTCATGCGTATGCCTCGGGACCGCTCGCGATTGCAGGCCATTCTGGGGCAGCGACCACCGCGCGCGACGTGCCGGAAGTCACCTCGCCGGCGCGCGTGCCAGCGCCCAGACATCCACGCGCGGCGCGCCGGCGCGCTTCAGCACGCGCACGCATTCCGCGAGCGTGGCGCCGGTCGTGAACACGTCGTCCAGCACCGCGACGTGCTCCGGTACCGGATCGTCGAACGTCGCGGCAAACGCACCACGCACGTTGCGGCGGCGCTCGACCGCGGAAAGTTCGGTCTGCGCGTCGGTGGCGCGGAGGCGCTGCAATGCGTTGCGCAGCAACGGCACTCGGAAATGCTTCGCCAGCGGCTTCGCAAGTTCGAGCGCCTGGTTGTAGCCGCGTCGGCGCAGGCGCGAGCGGTGCAACGGCACGGGGACGATCGCCTGCGGCAGATCGACAGGCACGGGCGAAGCTGTCCACAACAGCGCCAACGTGCGCCCCGCCGCCAGATCACTGCCGAACTTGAAGCGCGATTCCAGTGACGCCAGCGGCCACTCGTAACGGAACGGCGCCCATGCCGAATCCCACGGCGGTTCGCGTTTTTGGCATCGACCGCAAAGCGGCGCCGGCGCCCCCAGCGGCAGCGCGCAACGCGTACAACACAGGTCGTTGCGCGGCATGTCGGCTTCGCACGCATCGCAGAGGCTCAGGTCGCCCTGCCCGCGCGCGCCGCACAGCAGGCAATGCGAGGGCAACAGCGCGTCGAGTACGCCGTCAACCAGACGGCTGGCATTCAAGTTGACAGGCATCTCCCCGGCCCGTGAAACTTTGCGACAACTGTAACGGAGCGCCCGCAATGGACGGAATGAGTCCCGACACATCGCCTAGGCACGACTGGTCGCTGGCGGAGATCGAAGCGCTGTTCAATCTGCCATTCATGGATCTCGTGGCGCGCGCCCATGCCGTGCACGCGGCGAACCACGATCCGAACGCGGTGCAGATCTCGACGCTGTTGTCGATCAAGACCGGCGGCTGCCCCGAAGATTGCGCGTATTGCCCGCAGGCGCAGCGTTACCACACCGGCGTCGAAGCACAAAAATTGATGGATGTCGACGACGTGCTGGAACGCGCGCGTGCGGCCAGGGCGGCGGGCGCCTCGCGATTCTGCATGGGTGCCGCATGGCGCGGTCCCAAGGATCGCGACATTCCGAAAGTGGCCGAGATGATCCGCGAAGTGAAGGCGCTCGGCATGGAAACGTGCGCGACGCTGGGCCTCCTGGGCGAAGGCCACGCGCAGGCGCTGAAGGACGCCGGGCTCGACTACTACAACCACAACATCGACACCTCGCCCGATTTTTACGGCGAGATCATCCACACCCGCGAATTCCAGGATCGTCTCGATACGCTCGAAGGGATTCGCGCAGCAGGATTGAAAACCTGCTGCGGCGGTATCGTCGGGATGGGCGAGACACGCGCGCAGCGCGCCGGACTGCTGCAGGCATTGGCGAACCTGCCCGAGCATCCGCAGTCGGTGCCGATCAATCAGTTGGTGCCGGTGCCCGGTACACCGCTGGCCGATGCGGACAGGATCGATCCGTTCGAATTCGTCCGCACGATCGCTGTCGCACGCATCGTGATGCCTAAGTCCATCGTGCGCCTGTCGGCCGGCCGCCAGCAGATGAGCGATGAGATGCAGGCGCTGTGCTTCTTCGCCGGCGCGGGCTCGATTTTCATGGGCGAGAAGCTGCTCACGACCGGCAATCCGGATGTCGCGCACGACCACGCGCTGTTCGCGCGACTCGACCTGCATCCGATGCAAGGCGGAGATGAGGCGCAGGAGGGCGGCACCGTGCACGCGGCTGTTCTGGAGTGTTTGGATGCGGGGACTGCCTGAAACGCTCTCCCCTCTCCCCTTGGGAGAGGGTGGCGCGCAGCGCCGGGTGAGGGTTCGGCGTCGCGCAGGGTTGAACATTGCGCGGCATCCGGACCCTCACCCCCAGCCCCTCTCCCGAAGGGAGAAGGGAGGCCGATGACCGGTTCGGATCTGATGCAATCGCTGGCCACACGCGTGGCGGAACGCGACCGCGCGGGATTGTTGCGACGCGCCCGCACCGTCGATGCCGCGCGCAGCGTGCACGTGCAAATCGATGGCCGCGAACTCCTGAATTTCTGCAGCAACGATTACCTCGGGCTGGCGCAGGACAAGCGCATCATCAAGGCATTGCAGAAGGCGGCGAACGAATCCGGCATCGGCAGCACCGCCGCGCATCTCGTCTGCGGGCACCGACGCGAACATGCACAACTCGAAGACGCGCTGTGCGAATGGACAGGACGCGAGGCGGCGCTGCTGTTTTCGTCCGGCTGGCTGGCGAATCTCGGCGCGATGCAGGCACTGCTGGCCCGCGATGCGGTGTGCGTCCAGGACAAGTTGAATCACGCGAGCCTGCTGGACGCGGCGCAGCTCGCAGACGCCACGCTGAAACGCTACCCGCACGGCAACGCCGAAGGCGCGGCACGGCAGCTTGCCGGCGCGAAGGAAAGGCCGGCGCTGCTCGCCACCGACGGCGTGTTCAGCATGGACGGCGACGTGGCGCCGCTGCGCGAACTCGCCGCGCTGTGCAAGCGCGAAAATGTGGCACTGATGGTGGACGACGCACACGGACTGGGTGTTCTGGGGACGCATGGCACCGGCAGCGTGAGCGAGGCGGGCTTGTCACAAACCGACGTGCCAATCCTGATGGCAACACTGGGCAAGGCGCTGGGCTGCATGGGCGCGTTCGTCGCCGGCAGCCGCGCGCTCATCGAAGGGCTGACCCAGTTCGCGCGTACGTTCGTCTACACCACTGCGATGCCTCCGGCGCTTGCCGCGGCCACATGCGAGGCGGCGCGCATCGCACGCACGGAAGACTGGCGGCGCGAGAAACTGCAATCCCTGGTTGCACGATTCCGCCAAGGCGCCGCACAACTCGGCTTGCCCTTGCCGGAATCGCGCACCGCGATCCAGCCGATTGTGCTGGGCGACACCGCCCACACTGTCGCAGCTTCACGCACGCTGGAAGATCATGGGTTCCTGGTCACCGCGATTCGTCCGCCCACCGTGCCGCAAGGCAAGGCGCGGCTGCGCGTCACGCTTTCGGCAGCGCATTCGGAAGGCGACGTCGACCGGCTGCTGGATGCACTGACGCTTGTCACGGAAGACACTGGATAGACTCGCGCCATCCATGGCGTTCGCGTTTGCAATCCTGCAAACGCAGTCGGGTTCCGCCGCGACGAAGCTGCGGCGGCCCCGGCATGACTGGCAAAATAAAAGATTCCCAATACCTGATTCCGAGTCCCGAGTCCCGAGTCCCGAGTCCCGAGTCCCGAGTCCCGAGTCCCGAGTCCCGAGTCCCGAGTCC
>Ga0070737_10000528_pt1 | contig 77267 bp, 73 predicted proteins | sample Coa_R1_10_FD_66438 | JGI IMG/M metagenome (GOLD analysis project Ga0070737, IMG submission 66438) | Surface soil microbial communities from Centralia Pennsylvania, which are recovering from an underground coalmine fire - Coalmine... | ecosystem: Environmental > Terrestrial > Soil > Unclassified...
ATGATGCGCCGCAGATCGTCCGGAAATCCCCAGTTGCGCGCCAGCCATCCCCCAGCTTCGCAATGATCGATTCCCAGCGTGGCCGTTTCCTTTTCGAGAAGATTGTCTTCCCGCGCGTCGGCCAGCAGTTCCGAATAGCTCCGCGGATGCGCCACGAACAATCCCAGGCTTCCGATATTGTGCAGCAGCGCCGCCGTATACGCCTGGTCGTCCCGCGCCATGTTCGACGAGCACACGGTCGAAAGCTCGTCGCAGAGCAGCGCGCAAGCCAGGCTGTGCCGCCAGATATGGCGCAGCAGGTCGATTCGCAAGGCCGTGTGCAGGAAGCCTTTCATCGATACCGTTAGAGCGAAGCTCCGCACCGTCTGAAATCCCAGTAGCGTGATGGCATTCTGCAGGCTGCTGATGCGCGCCGCGAATCCATAAATCGGCGAATTCACAATGCGCAACAGTTCCCCCGTCAGCGCCGCATCCGATTTGATCAGGTCCACAATTTTTTTGATGGCCACATCTTCGTCCGCCAGCAAACGTAGCAGTTTGGTCGCTACGGCCGGAAACGGCGGAAGCCGCCGCAGCGCGCGATACCGGTCGTCGGCCGCCATCGCCGGGCTTTGGGTAGTTATGGGGCGTTTGGCGTCGCTTCCCGCTTCCCCACGCAATCCCTGTTGCGAACCATTCAACAACGAGCTTCGCCCTGCGGCCATGTCCTCAGCAACTTGAGCCATACCTTCACCTCACGGTGCTTCACCTTAGGGACCTCAGCCGCGGAAACTATTCAGCCCACAGCTTAAGGAACTAATCGGCGGTTTGCGGGAATTCTATATAGCGAACCGTTGCTCCCGCCACGGCGGCGCGCAGCGCAAACGAAATTAGGAACTCGATAAGATGATCACATTACGTTCGATTTCTTTTACTGGCATCGCACTGGCTGGTCTGGCCGCCGCCACCCACCTGCTCGCGCAGCCCCAGTCCGCCGGACAGGGATTTCGTGGCGGCAGGGGGCTGGGCGGCTTCGGCTTCGGCCCAGGTCTCCCCAGCTTTGCCGCGAAAACCATCACCGGCGCCCCCTTCTCCGCCAGCCTCACCAACCAGTCCACCCAAACTCTCGCCAACGGCACGCAGATCCAACGCCAGTCCACCGGCGAAGTCGCCCGCGATAGCCAGGGCCGGGTCTATCTCCAGGTCAGCACCACGCGCCCCACTTCTTCCGGCAACCAAACCGTTTCCAGTATCACTATCTATGATCCCGTCGCCGGCTACATCTATCGGCTGAATCCCCAGAAAATGACCGGCGTCGAGATGCCGTTCCAGCAACGGACCCCCCCGCCCGCCACTAACGGTCCCTCGGCCAAGCCTGAAACTCAAACCACGAACTTGGGGACCCAAACCATCAATGGCGTCACCGCCACCGGCACACAGGTCACCCGCACCATTCCGGCGGGCGCCATCGGCAATACCCAGCCCATTGCAATCGTGCGCATCACCTGGGTATCCACGGCGCTCCAGATCCCGGTCCAGGTCACCCAGTCCGATCCGCGCAGCGGCTCCATGACAATGAATCTCACCAATATCGTCCAAAGCGAGCCCAGCGCCTCTTTATTTACCGTTCCGTCCGGCTACACCGTAACTACGGCTTCCTTGCGCGCCCGGTCCCGCGGACGCTTCTGAGCCCCCTGCTTTACAATAAGTAAAGCGCGCATGAAGCAGGATTCCGCCTTTTTTCAGGGTTACGACCCCTCCCTCATCTACATCGCCAAAAAACTCAAAGACGCCCTCCGCCTCGAATCCGTCCTCACCTCCGCCGGCGTGGATTACGGCGTCGAAGCCGACGAGTACCGTGGCGGCGTGATCTTCCAGTCGCTTCGTGTGGGCGCTTTTTTCTACGTCCGGCCCGATTCTCTCCAGGCCAGCCACGAAGTCATGCGCCGTCACGGCTTCGAACCCTTCACGGGTAAAATCGACTAGAGGCCTCGGGACCGCTCCGCCCTGTTTCCCGGATCCCGGCCCGAAACAAATGGCCCGCCGCCAACGCAGTCCCATGGCCACCGTAGCCGTCTATCTCACCCTTGCGATGCTCCTGCCGGTTTCCGTTGCGGCCGGCTACTTCATCGGCGTCTACCTCGATAAGGCGTTCGGCACCCACTTTTTTACGTTGATTTTCTTGCTGGCGGGAATCGTTTCGGGCCTCATGCAGCTCCTTCGCCAGGTCTTGCGGGACACGCGCGATGACGGCCGGTAACGGCCAGTTCTACGAACGCGCCCTAGCCCGCATCCCCCGCTTCATGGGGCTGCTGGCCCTGGCAGGCGTCCTGGTCACTCTTCTCTGGAAAGGCTGGCGCGCGGCCGCGGGCTTCGCCTTCGGTTCTTTTCTCTCCTGGATTAACTTCCGCCTGCTCAAACGCATTGCCGATTCGATCGGCGCGGCCGGCTCCGGTCCTTCCGTGGCCGGCGCCGTCTTTTTCGGATCGCGTTATCTCATTTTAGGAATGCTGGCCTATGTTATACTCAAGCTTACAAATATCAGCTTACCCGCGGCTTTAGCCGGGCTTTTTCTGCCGCTGGGCGCCGTCCTCGCGGAAATCGTCTTCGAAATCATTTATGCACGAGACTGAAATCTGGCTTACCAGGATCTTCAACGACTACCTTCCCGGCCTCGCCAATGCCGTTTTAGGCGCCGCCGGCATGGCCCCCCAAGCCCGCCCCTGGTCCAACTTTATGACCATGCAGCTCCTGGTCGCCGCCATCATCGTGGTGGTTTTTGCCCTGCTCCGTACCCGCCTTTCCGTCGACCGCCCCGGCCGTTTCCAGCAGACCTTCGAGCTGATCTACGAATTCATCCATAGCCAGACCGAAGACATGGTTGGCCATGTGGGCCAGCGCTATCTTGCCTTCTTCGGCTCGCTGTTTCTCTTCATCCTCATCGGAAACCTCATCGGCATCATCCCCGGTTTCGAATCTCCCACCATGTACCCCTACGTGCCCGCCGGTTGTGCCGTGGCCGCGTTCCTCTATTACAACTTTGTCGGCGTCCAGGCCCACGGCCTGTTCAAACATCTGGCCCATTTCGTCGGCCCGATCTGGTGGCTCGCCCCTCTGATGATTCCCATCGAAATCGTCAGCAACCTTGCCCGCCCGCTCTCCCTCACTCTCCGTCTTTATGCCAATATGTACGCCGGCGAGCAGGTCACTTCCGTTTTCGTCAGCCTCACCAAACTCATCATTCCCGTGGTCTTTATGGCCCTGCACGTCTTCGTGGCCCTTTTGCAGGCGTACATTTTTATGCTGCTCACCATGATTTATGTCAGCGGCGCGGTTGCCGAAGAGCACTAATTCCGGCTTTATGCCGCCCGTCCAGTGTGAGACCGCCGGCTCCCAAGCACGGCGGGAACCACCTCCTGCGGGCGATTCTTAACCAGGAGAACACACTATGAAACGAATGCTGATGTTGCTGGCCCTGCTGCTGTGCGCCAGCACGATGATGTTTGCCCAGGCTCCCGGAGGCGGATCTTCTTCGAGCCAGTACGTCGCGATCGCGGCCGGCATCGGTATGGCCATCGCTTCCGGCCTCTGCGGCATTGGCCAGGGAATGGCCGTAAAAGGAGCCGCCGAAGGCACCGCCCGCAACCCCGGAGCCACGGGCGCCATCCGCTTCGCCCTGATTCTGGGCCTCGTCTTTATCGAGTCGCTGGCCCTCTACACCCTCGTGATCATTTTCATCAAGGTAGTTTGAACATTCCCGCGGCGCTTCCGTTTCAGCATCTTGCCGGATCGGAAGCGCTCGCCTACTACTCCTAACTCCTTACTCCTAGTACCAAAACAGTTACTCTTCCCTACTACGGTCTATTGACCCTTCTCCGCGCTAACACTTAGCATTGGTATCGGCTTGACCTTTGTCAATGAAACGTGATGGAACAGCGAAGAAACCGCCGGTTCACGCTCCAACTGCCCATGTCGATCACGCGTGCCGGAGCGCAGCGCGTGGCCCTGAACGCCCGCACGCAGAACATCAGCTCCGCCGGCGTCCTCTTCACTGCCGAGCGCGAACCCGATCTCGGCGGCGCCATCGAATATGTCATCACACTGAATCGCGACGGAATGCAGCCCGTTAATCTCCGCTGCGTCGGCAAGGTCCTCCGCGCCGAGCGCCTCGCCAGTGGCCTCGATGGCTTCCGCGTCGCCGCCACCCTCGAACGCTACGAATTCGTCCGCGAACCCGGAAGTTAGAAGCTAGAAGCTAAGAAGAAAACCGCCATCCTAGCTTCTAGCTCCTAGCTTCTCCTACGGCAATTCCTCCACCACCCTCTCAATCTCCCCCGGACTTACATAGAAGTGCGGCGACGCCCGCACCCATCCATTCCGCGCCGCCGTCGCAATCCCCGCAGCTCGCAATCTTCCCACCAGCTCCGCCGCTTCCCAACCCGCTTTCCGGAAGCTCACAATCCCCGCTCCCGTCTCCGGCGTGCGCCGCTCCATCAACTCGTATCCCTTCGCTTCCACGCCTTGTGCCAGCCGGCCGGCCACGCTCCCCACGGCTTCGCTAATCCGCTCCACGCCCACTTCCAGCAGAAACTCAATAGCCGCCCTCAGCCCAAAGCATCCCACCGTGTTGAGCGTGCCGCATTCGTACCGCCCTGCATCCCCGCGCAGCCGCATGTCCCGAGAGCCGTAATCCGCGTAGCTGGCCACGTTCATCCAACCGAATTCCACCGGTTCCACCCGCTCCTGCAATTCCCGGCCGATATACAATACCCCGCAGCCCTCCGGCCCCAAAAGCCACTTGTGCCCATCCGCCGCCAATGCATCGATCCCCCACGCTTTCGCGCGCACCGGAAAGGCCCCCAAGCCCTGAATCGCATCCACCAGGTAAATGCACCCGCGCCGTTTGCAGATCTCGCCGATCGCTTCTAGCGGCGCCCGATAGCCCCCCAGGTATTGGACGAAGCTGATCGCCAGCAGCCGCGCTCCCCGGCACGCTTCGTCGATCCGTTCCAGGCTGTCGCGAATGGAAAGCCAGGTCACTCTCACGCCCCGCCGCTCCAGTTTCTTCCACGGGAAGTAATTCGCGGGGAACTCTTCCTGAAACGCCACCACCCGGTCGCCCGGCTTCCAATCGAGGCCCATCGCCACTGTCGCGATTCCCTCCGAAGTGTTCTTCAGCAGCGCGATTTCACCGCTATCCGCCCCAATCAGCCGCGCCGCCGCCACGCGCAGCCCTTCGTACGCCGCCAGCCAGCGGTCGTAATGCAGGCTGCCGAAATTCTGGCAGTCCTCCACCAACTCCTTCATTGCATCCGCTGCCGGCTTCGCCAGCGGCGCCACCGCCGCATGATTGAGGTAAATCAGCCGTTCCCGAACCGGAAATTGATGTGCGTACTGTTCCCAGAGCGGTGCCGTCTTTACAGATGTTTTACCTGTTTCGAGCGCCATGATCTTTATAATAAGTAGCTATGAAGGCCGGCCGCGCCGCTCTGCTCACCGCCCTCGCCTTGTCGCTGCCCCTCGCCGCTCAAAACAAAACTTCCAACAAATCGGACGATCTCTCTCAGATCGGCCACCGCGATGTCGGCAAAGGTGTCAATTTCTACTCGCTGGAAAAAGAAATGGCGCTCGGCAAACAGTTGGCCGAGGAGGTCCAGCGCCAGTCCAAAATCGTCGATGATCCCCTCGTCTCCGAATACGTCAACCGTTTAGGCCAGAATCTGGTCCGAAACTCCGATGCGAAGGTCCCTTTCACCTTCCAGGTAATCGATAGCGACGTCCCCAACGCCTTCGCTCTTCCCGGCGGTTATGTCTTCGTCAACACCGGCCTGGTCGAATTCGCCGAAGAAGAAGATGAACTGGCAGCCGCCATGGCCCATGAAATCGCCCATGTCGCCGCCCGCCACATGACGCGCGAGTCCACCAGGGCCCAACTGGCCAACGCCGGACTCCTCTCCGCCGGCATTCTGTTCGGCGGCTGGGGTGGTTTGGCCATGGGGCAGGGAGCCAAACTCGCCATGCCCATAGGTTTTCTGGCGCTAAGCCGTGCCGATGAGGCCGAAGCGGATCACCTCGGCATCGAGTACCTCTACGCCACGGGCTACGATCCCACCGCCATGATTTCCATCCTGGAGAAATTGGACGCCCTCGCTCACCGCCAGCCGGCCGGCGCATCGCGCCTCTTCTCTACTCACCCGAGCGACACCGGCCGCATTCAAAAAACGCAAAGCGAAATTCAGCGTATCCTCCCGCCCCGCGACCAATATGTGGTGAACACCTCCGATTACGCCGCCATGCGCCGGCGCGTCCTCGCCCGCGAAGCCCAAACGAAGCCGGCGCCCGAAGAGAACAAACCGACTCTGCTGAAGCCCTAGCCCATTCCGCCCAATCGGTATGACGAGGCCGATGAGCCTTATCCACTAAATCCTGACCATCCAGGAAGGTCAGCACAAGTCCCTCAAAGATCTGAACGCCCGTCTGCACAAACTCGAAATAGAAGCAGTAGCTTCGTCCGATATCAGCGCAAGGCTCCCGAGCAAGTTGGGCAGATTCATGACGCCTTCGCACGCTGAGGAGCGAGTGTTACAATTGGAAGGTCCTATGGATGCTATCGGTGAGCTTAGGCGCCTGAACTTTGCGGACCTGCTCGTTCTCGATCATCCCAATGTAGCCGACTATCATTATGCTGACTATAGAGCGAACAGCTATCGGCACCCAAAGATTCTTGCGTACTGTATCGAATGCGAACGGAAGGGCTGCCAGGTCTCCGTTGAAGATCCCGCCTTTACTCTCAAAAATATCTCTCATGGTGCCCACACGGTCGATTTTCTTGCCGCTCTCCCGGAGCAGATAGACGTGAGCGGCTGGCACGGCGAGCCGGTTCTCTTCGTGTACGAAACACCCAGTCGGGACTACGGTGCCTACGAGACTGTCGAATTCGACGGAATCAGAAAAAGGCCGGCCAGGGAGTGGTATTGGATTCACGAGGATCAAAAGGTCTGCAGGTTTCCGGAAGCATTCAAGGGCGGAATGTACGGAAGTTTTGTCCTCAGCGCTATCCTGACTTTTCGGTTGAAGAATGTCTACGTGACAAATCTCGTCAAGTGTGGGTTGAACACAGATGATGGGCGGAAGTTTCGTGGGCTCCAGTCCTTTCAACCTACGTGCGTCCAGGCGTGCATCGAAAAGTACTTGCGGCGCGAGGTTGAGGTCTTTAGGCCGAAGGTCGTTATCGCGTTTGGCGCCGCGGTGCACAACTGGGTATCGGCTCTAAAACCTTCAATTCCAGTTCATCAGCTACCGCACCCCGCCCGGTGGGGCTTTAAACATTCTTACTTCCGCGTCTTGTACTTCTGGCTACTTGCCCTAGCGCTACACCTCGCCGGCATTATCCAAACGGATGAGGCTGAGGAACTGGGGCGATCATTCATTCGCGACTACATTGAGCCATAATCCGGAAACCGGCTTGACGAGCCGCCGGCACGCAACGCGAGGCACGCGGCGGTTGTGAAGGTGGAAGCGTAATCATCGGTTCGGCAGGTTCCCTCCCCGCGCGCGGCGTCGTTCACGTGTTCTTAAAGAAAATTTTCCGTTGATTCCGAGCCACTTACCCGTTTTCTCCGCAAAATAGCCTCTGTCGCCGTGCTATCGCTGAATCAGAGCCGCCGAGCTCCATCCGAGCCGCGACCGTTTGGGGAGCGGTAATCCCGACCAGGAGTCACTCTTATGCCATCAGACGCACAATTGCGAGCCAACCGCGAGAACGCCAAACGATCCACCGGTCCCCGTACCCCAGAAGGCCGCGCCCGCTCCGCGATGAATGCCACAAAATCCGGCATTTACGCCAAGGCCGAAATCATTCCCGGCGAAGATCCCGCCGAACTCGATGCCCTCAAATCCCAGTACTACGGTTCTCTCCAGCCCGTAGGCCACGAACTCGATCTTGTCGATGAAGCCATCCGCGCCGGCTGGCAGCTCCGCCGCTTAGCCCGCGCCGAAGCCGATACCTGGACCATGTCCTTTCGCGGCGACAAAGAAGCCAACCTAAAGAAAGGCCTTCCCGAAGACCAGGACCTTTACGTGAACGCCATCGCCGATAACAAAGACACCTTCGACCGCCTCTACCGCTTGCAGGCCGCCACCGCCCGCGTCCTCAATCGTTCCCTCGAAACCCTCCTACACCTCCGCAAGGCCGGCCCCCTCCTTACTCCATCCCAAGAATTCGGCGAAACGAACCCAATTCCCGAATCCCCAGCCCCCTGTACCCAGCTCCCAGTCCTGGATTCCGCCGCCGATTCTCAGCCCTTCGCCCCCAACTCCTGTCTCCCGTCTCCTGCCTCCTGTCTCTTGGCGTCCGGCGAAACGAACCCAATTCCGCAAGCGGTGGAGCAGGTGTTTCCGCCTGCCGATCCGGTCGAGGCCCACCCGGCTCCGCCGCTCCCGACTCCTGACTCCGGTCTCCTTCCTCCTGGCAGCCCCCAGTTCCCAGCCCCCCAGGAATCTGACGAAACGAACCCAATTTCCGAAATCCCCGCCGCCCAATTGCCCGGCCCCGTGTCCCCTAATCCCCGCCCTTCCCCGAGTCCTGGCTCCGTGTCCCCGGCCCCGAAACGCCGCGTCCCCATCTTCCACTACAAACCAGCCGTTTTCCTCCCGCTAAAATAATGTTGGCGTATGAGCGAAACCACCAGCCAACTGCGCAAACTCACGGCTCATGTCAAAGCCGCGGGTTGAGCATCCAAGCTGAGTCCAAAGGTGTTGGACAAAGTCTTGGCCTCAGTGCCGCGCTGGGCCGATGAGAACGTGCTGGTCGGGTTTGATACCGCCGACGATGCCGGCGTGTACAAGCTGTCGCCGGAGCTCGCCCTCGTGCAGACCGTCGATTTCTTCACTCCCATCGTTGACGACCCGTTTACGTTTGGCGCCATTGCCGCCGCCAACTCGCTGAGCGACGTCTACGCCATGGGAGGCCAGCCTCTGTCCGCCCTCGCCATCCTGGCCTGGCCCGCTAAAGGCAATCTCGAAGATCTCGAGCGGATCCTCCAAGGCGGCGCCGAAAAGATGCGCGAGGCCGGCTGCGCTATTCTCGGCGGCCACAGCGTCGCCGATGAGGAAATTAAGTTCGGTTACTCCGTTACCGGCCGCGTCCATCCCCAGCGCTATAAGCCCAACTCCGCCGCCCGCCCCGGCGACACCCTCGTCTTCACCAAAGCCATCGGCACCGGCGTCATCGCCACCGCCCTCAAGCGCGGCATCGCCGGGGCCGCCCATGTCGACGAGGCCGTCCGCTCCATGCTCACTCTCAACCGGCGCGCCTGTGAAGAAATGCTCCGCTTCGATGTCCACGGCTGCACCGATGTCACCGGCTTCGGCCTGCTCGGCCACGCCCGCGAAATGGCCCTCGCCAGTAATGTCACTCTCCAAATCGACGCCGCCGCGGTCCCGCTCCTCCCCGGCGCTCTCGATTATGCCGCCCAAGGCGCCATCCCCGGCGGTCTCACCAACAATCGCGACTTCGCTTCCTGCGATGTCGAACTCCTTGGCCCCCTCGATCCCGCCCTCGAAACTCTCCTCTACGATCCCCAGACTTCCGGCGGCCTGCTTTTCACCCTTCCGGAAAACGAGACCGCCGCGCTCACGGCATCTTTCGGCTCCGCCCATCCCATCGGCCGCGTGCTTCCACGCGCCAGAAAGTCCGTCCAGTTGAAATGACTCACAACCCCATCATCGTCGCCCTCGATTTCGAGTCCGCCGGCGAAGCCCTTGCCCTGGTCGAACGCCTCGGCGACCGCATTGGCTTCTACAAAATCGGCATGGAACTCTACGCCGCCGCCGGTATGCCCTTCGCCCGTGAACTCCGCGCCCGCGGCAAGCAGGTCTTCCTCGATATGAAGTTCTACGATATCGGCGAAACCGTCCGCCGCGCCGTCTGCCAGGTCGCCCGCGCCGGCCTCGAATTTCTCACCATCCACGGCAGCCAACCCGTCATGCAGGCCGCCATCGAAGGCCGCGGCGGCGCCGGTCTCAAACTGCTCGCCGTCACCGTCCTCACCAGCTACGATCGCCAGGATATCCAGGACCTCGGCTATCCCTGCGAAGTCGCCCCGCTCGTCGATCTCCGCGTGCGCAAAGCTATCGAAAGCCGCGTCGATGGCGTGGTCGCGTCTCCCCTCGATGCCGCTCGTGTCCGCGCCATCGCTGGACCCGATCTGCTGATCGTTACTCCTGGTGTCCGCTCCGCCGGCTCCGCCAAAGGCGATCAGAAGCGCGTCGCTACTCCCGCCGAAGCCATTCGCGCTGGCGCCCACTACGTCGTCATCGGCCGCCAGATCACGCGCGCGGCCGATCCCGCCGCCGAAGCCGCGCGCGTCCTCGAGGAAATCGCCTCCGCTTGAGCGATCCCACGAGTAGCTCAGCAGCCCAGTGCGTTCGGGCGGCGCCATACCGCGGCTGTTCACAGGCCGATTGCGCGGATATCTCTAGCTAGAGAGACCTCTGTTATCTTTAGATGTAAACTGATTGGGCGCGCCATGACGGTTCTCGGTAAATACGAAATTATCGAGCAACTCGGAACCGGGGCCAAGGGGAGTCTATATCGGGCTCGGGATACGGTCCTGGAGCGCGAAGTCGCTCTCGAGACCATCCAGATTGGCGCCGATGTAGATCCCGCGATTCGCCGGCGTTTTTACGCCGAAGCGCGCGCCTGCGCGCGCTTGCAACACCCCGGTATTGTCACGATTTACGACCTCGGCGAAATCGATAACAGCGCCTACCTCGCAATCGAATTGTTGCAGGGTTTCGATTTCCGCCGCATCATCCAAGACCGCAAGCCCCTGCCGGTCGAAACAAAAGTTGCCGCCGTTGCCCAGGTCTGCGAAGCCCTCGCCTATGCCCATCGCCAGGGCGTCGTCTGCCGCGAAATCAAGCCCAGCCATCTTTTCCTCACTCAGGAAGGGCGGGCTAAGGTTTTGGATTTTGGCATCGCCCGCCTCTCCGGTTTGACCACGCAGAATTACATGGCCCCCGAACAAATCCTCGGCCAACCGGCGGACGGGCGCTCCGGCCTGTTTTCGGTCGCCGTAGTTCTTTTTGAGCTGCTGACCTATTCCCATCCTTTTCAGGGCGCCCTGATTCCCCGCAGGATCGTCCAGGACGATCCCGACTCCCTTTTCGATCACGATTCCACCCTTCCTCCCATCCTGGAACGCGTGATCGCTCGTGGTTTGGCGAAAGATCCCGGCCACCGCTACCAGACCGGCGACGAATTTGCCGCCGATCTTTACACCGTGCTGGACGCCATTCGCCACAATGCGATGCCCAGCTTCTCCGGCGGCGAACTGCTGCCCCGGGCTGAAGGTTCGCCGCCGGTTGCGCCCGCCGCCAAGCCAGTTCGCGCCCCCAAGCCGGAACGATCTACTTTCTGGGCCGGCTATGCCCATCTGATCGGCCGGCTGGATTCGAAAACCACTCGGCGTGTGTCGATTGCCGGGACAGGCGCGGTGTGTGCCATCCTTTTCATTGCCGCCCTGATTCACGCGCTTCGCCCGGTTCCCATCGAAACCGCGGCGGCTACGGCCGTGGCCAGCCGCAATACGGCTCTTTACGAAATGCCGCGGGCCCAGGGGAAACCGCTCTCCATCGTTCTCGCCGGCACGCGCTTGAATGTGCTCGAACTGCCCGGCTCCTCCGGCCAGCCCTGGATCCGCGTGCAGCGCCTTACTCCGAAAGTGCTGCGCCCCGGATACGTTCGTCTGGAGGAACTCGGCGATTGGGACCCCAAAACCGGCGCTGCCGCCCTCGCTCTGGCTCATGTCTTCGCACCGGACGAGTCCGCCGCTACCAGCCAGATTCAGGATCAAATCGATAAACTCAATGCGATCGCATCCCGTTTTCCAGGCGAAGCCGCCGCTCATGAGGCCACCCTCGATGCGCTCGAATGGAAATTGCGCCTGATTCGCCGTGAGCAGGAAAGCGGCGCTCCGCCCGCCGATCTTTTGCTGGAACTTTCCGCGATCCGGGCGGCCGCCGAGCCTTTTGCCGGCGACAACAAACTCCAGCAGCGCGTGCTCACTCTGCTCAATCAAATCGATCCGTTAATCGCATCAATCCAGCTTCCGGCGCCGCCGGCGCAACCCGCCCTCGCACCGCCGCCGGATATCCGTGGCTGGTTCGAGAGAGCCAGCAAGGCGTGGGATGATGGCGATTACACCAGCGCCCGCCAGAATCTGAACAGGGTCTTGCAATATCAGCCCGATAATCAAGAGGCGCGAGCACTGAAAACCAGGCTCGACAGAGCGCAAGCTGTCGAGAAATCCTATGAGAGGTAGCCTTTGGTGTGGCGGTAGCCTGCTTGTGCTGCTGCTCGCTTCCTCCGGGCTGGCAGCGGCGCAGAGCCCGGGAAAAAAGGATCCGTTCCTCGAAGGCCCTCCGATTCCGCTATCGGAGTTTCTCGATCTTTTGCCCGTCGAGAGCGAGGGACGGCTGCTCAAAGTGATTGCCGCCCGGGGAATCGAATTTCCGCTGACGCCGGCCAACAAGCAGAAACTGCTGCAGGCGGGCGCCTCGCCCAAAGTGATGGATGCCATTCAGCGGCAAGCGCCCGCTCCTCCGCCTGCGCCGCCCCCGCTCGAAAAACCCAATGGCACTTTGACCGTGCATTGCGAACCGGCCGAATGCGCGGTTTCCGTGCAGAACGGGCCGGCCCTCTCTACCATTCGGGGCCTTGCGGCTTTCCCCGGTTTGAAAACGGGAGAAGTAGTCGTCGAATTCCAGAAGCGGGGCTATATCGGCCAGCAGTTGTCCGCCGTGATCCGGCCCAACGCGGAAACGTCGCTATCGGCCCGGCTGCAGCCGAACCAGGACACCCTGGCCGCTTTCGGGAAGCGCTTGTCGGAAGCTATGCGGAAGGCCGCCGGCGGCGCCGCGCTCCAGACCGATCTGGCGTCGTTCTCCGCCACCGGATCTGCTACTTTCTTCGATTCCAGTGGCGCCAGTTCCGAGTGGACGCTCAGTGCCGCGTTTCACCCGGGCCAGGTGACCTTCGAAGCCAAAAGCTCCGCCGGCACTTTCAAACTCGATTGCCGTGGCGAAACCTGCCGGCCGAATTCGGGAGGAAGGCTCATTAGGCGTGGCCTCAAACCGGAACTGGCGGAGGTGGTGGAGACCGGCCTGCGCAAATTCCACGAGTGGCAGTTCGCCGCACTGGCGGACCGCTGGTTCTCCGGCAAAATGAAGCCCACCGCCAGGTCCGCCAATATCCCCGCGTCCGGCGAACAGACGCTTCGCCTGGAAGACAGCACCGAGGCCTACAATGTGACCCTGGATGCCCAGTTCCTTCCAACTCTGGTTGTCCTGGAATCGAAGTCCGGTCTCGATTCGGGCCTGAGAGTAACCTTTTCCGATTACACCAAGGTTGGCGATTCGCAATACCCCAAGACCACGGAAATCAAGCTGGCCAATTCCAAGCAGGGAGTTCGCATCCGCCTGGACCTTCCCCCGGGCAGGTGAAGTAACGCGCGCCTGAAGTGAGTCTGGCAGTTACCGGCCTGAAATGTCATACTGGAGCATGTCTGCACCGGCCGGCGCATCCTGGCGCACCTACCGCAGGCTTGGCACGTTCGTGCGGCCCTACGCCGCGGGCCTGGCGCTGGTGGTGGTGGTCAGCCTGGCCGGCACCGCGCTCGCTCTCCTGCAGCCTTATCTTTCGCGCCTGCTCATCGATCGCGCCTTGCTGCGCCGCGATCTGCATGCGCTGGCATGGGTGGCGGGCCTGCTGTTCGCCGCCACCATACTCGGTTTCCTCTTCAATATCCTGGCGAGCTACCGCTATGTGAAGATCTCGGCGGCCATGCTGTTCGATCTTCGCCTGGCGCTCTTCCGCCATCTGCAGACGCTTTCGCCGCGGTTTTATGCCAGCCGCCGCCTGGGCGATATCATGTCCCGCCTCAACAACGATGCCGGCGAGGTGCAGCGCGTCTCGGCCGATACGCTGCTCTCGGTGCTGAGCAACACGGCGTTCCTGGTGGGCGCCGTCGCCATGATGCTGTGGATGAACTGGCGCCTGTTTCTGGTGGGCGTAGTGCTTGTCCCCGCCTGCGTCGCGGTGTTTCTGCATTACCAGCGCCGTCTTACGGGGCTGACGAAAATCCTGCGCGAGCGCAGCGCCGAACTCGGCAGCTTCTTCGTCGAAACCATTATGGGCATGCGCACGGTCACCTCGCTCAACGCCGCCGAAAACGAGCGGCGCCGCTTCCGCGAGCGCAATGACGCTTTCGTCGAAACCATGCTCCAGGCGCAGATCGCCTCATTCCTTACCGGCGCGCTTCCCGGCACGATTCTGGCCGCGGCCACCGCGGCCGTCTTTCTCTATGGCGGCTGGCTCATCATTCAAGGCCGCATGACCATCGGCACTCTGGTGGCCTTCATGGCCTACCACGCGCGCCTGCTTTCGCCGGCGCAGAACCTGATGAGCCTTACCGCCAGCCTAGCCACCGCGCGCGTGTCTCTGGGCCGAATTCCGCGGTGTTGTTGATCTCACTTACGCGGATTTCCGAAATGCTGTCGAAGGAAGGAAACAGCTCGGTGATGGGCGCCGTATTGCGAGGGCTCATGGTGCTGATCCCATCCACGCTGACTGACAACATCGCCGTTTGCGCGCCGGCAATGGAGAGATTTCCACTGTTGTCGATTTCCACGCCGGGCTGCGTCGTCAAGGTTGTGAAGGCGCTGGTGGACCCGCTGGCGCGGGAGCCGATGGCCACCGGAAGATCCACCAGCTCGCGGCCCAGCTTGGATTCGGCGATGTTGGAAGCATCGGTGGTGATGGGCGCGGCGCCCGCTTCCACAACCGCGACGGTTTGCGCCTGGCTCGCCAGCGCCAGATTGCCATCGACGCGAATGGTTTGCCGCGCCTGCAAATCCAAATTGGTGAACCGGGCCCGCTCGAAGCCGGGGGCTTCCATCAGGATCTCGTATTTTCCCGGCTCCAGGTTGGGAGCGACGTATTCGCCGCTACTGTCCGTGATCAGAGATCTTTTGGCCGCGGTGCCCACGTTAGCGATCGTCACCGTGCACATGGGCACAGCCGCCCCGGACGGATCGCGAACCGAGCCTATGAAGGAACCGAAAGTGGATTGCGCGTGCAGGCCAAGAGAGATTGCACCGAGTAAACCAAGTAGTCGCATACCTGTTTTGTCCATGAGAAAACCTCTTTGTGCTTCGCTAGTGGAATTTCCGCGCGGACAGGGGGAGGGCAGAGCGCTTCGCGTCCGAACCGGGGACAAGACAGGCGAACGTGCCGGGAGATGCGGCGGCCGATACGTGTTGGCACGCCGCTTACGGGTAACTTGAAAGTTACCACAACCGGGGGTTCGCCTCAAGTTGGATAAATCTATAGAGGTTATAGATTTTTTGATGTTGGTTTTAGAGAAGGGCGGAAGCCGGCAGGGCCTAGCGGTTTCCTGAGGTAGTGTTTCCCGGGGGCGGCTTGACTGGCAAGCTGGAGTGGCGCTCGCCGCGCCTGTTCTCAGGCCTTGGCGTCGAGAATGAACGTGGGTGTAAGGCCCGAGGCGGAGGAGAAACCCGGTTTGCCGCTGGAAACCCAGCTCGAGCAACCTTGCACTTTGCCGAGGTAGGCGTGCGGGTGCACGTCCACCTGCATTTCCCGCATCTCCAGTTGGCCGAAGCTCATTAACGGGAAGACGGACATGACCGGCTCCACCCGTTCCTGCACTACGTAGGGCGCGCGCATGGCCTGGCGGAGCGCGCGTTCCCAACCGGCATCGTCCATTTCCCAGCCGCGGTAGGTGTGCAGGTCGCTGTAATCGTCGTTCGGCTTTAGCGCCAGGCGTTCGCGATTTTGGGTGATGAATTCGGGCAAGTCGATCTGCCGCTCATCGTAAGTGGTCTTGGTAGCGGCCACGAGCCGGGTCCAGGGCACGTGATCGCGGATGGCCTTGCGCTCGATGGCCGGGAATTTTTCCACCAGCTTCTCATCCGTGAGCAGGCCGAACATGGCTTTCTTGTGCGCCACCTCCGAACGGAAGCTGTTGACCATGCAAACCGCGCGCTCGCGATACGCCTGCACCAGCGGATGGTTCAGGTCGAATCGCATCAGGAATTCCTGCACGCCAACGCGGCGATAGACCAGATCGATTTCGAATTTTTCCCTGCGTAGCACGCGGTTGCGATATTCGAGCTGCTCCGGTGAAACGATTTCGGTAGCGTAGCCCTCGGCGCGAAACTGTTCGCGAAACAGCTCGTACTCGCTCCGCCCGGAGTGATAGGGCGGCCGGAACTCGACGATGGCAATGTTCGGCTTGGCCTTGGTTCCGCCAAACTGCTTGTATGCCTTCAAGAGCGCGTGTAAGAGGTACTTCCGCCCGCCCACGCGCGTCAGGGTGAAGCGCTTGCGTAGTTCTTTCATGGGCGGCACCTCCAAGAAGAGGTCAGCCAGGGCGTCGGCGTAACCGGCGCCGGCGGGAGAATCGGCGTTGTACTGCACAAAATGCAAGTGTCCGTTGCGGACGTGCGAATCCAGGCGCGCGGCCACTTCGAGCGATTGATAGCCCGGATCGATGGAGGCTAGCATCTTCTCGGCGGGCAATAGTTCCAGGCGGGCCAGCAGTCCCGGGTTTGCCAGAACCATTTGCTCCATGCGGTCGATGGCGCCGATCAGCGCTTCACTGGTTTTGACGAGCGTATCGTACTGGCGGCGGGAAATGAAATGCGGGCGGAGAAAAGGGCAAATCAAGCGGCCGCCGGAGGAGAGTCCCTGCTCCTCCATCGACTCTTGTAGTGATTCGACCCAGGAGAGTCCGTCTCCGGCCGTATTTTCCAGTAACCTGTTATACCGGGAAACTGCGTCGTCCAAATAGGACATTCTGACTTCGGGACCTATTCTACAAACGAGTATCCCACAGAACTCCTGAAAACGATAGCAACCGAAGTTTGGGACTCCCCGTAAGTAGCTAAAAACACACTATTTAAGCGCTCTCTCCCGGAGCCTCGGAGCAGTCGGCGAACTCAATCAAAATCGATATCCCGCTTGGGCGGGGGCAGGTCCGGGTTTTCCTTGGCACGCTTGAAGAGCTCGTCGAATTTCTTTTCGAGCACCTTGCCGTGTGTCTTTTCGGCTTCGAACTGTTTGCGGAAGATTTCTTCGCGGCGGGCGCCCTCTCCTTTGAGCTTGACCACTTCGGCGGCTAGATCGGAAATGGCGGGAGGTTTTTCCGGGATGGTGTGAGCAATTACGGCGCGGGTTTCCGGGTCGATCTTGAGGATTGCCTGGCAGCAAGGGCAGGGGACATCAAACATCCCTTTTGACATACAACCATGGTAAACCGAACCTGGCGGGTAAAGTACACAGCGGGTAAAGTACACAGCCGGCGGCCATGAGGGCGCTACTCCCCCGGTGCTCCGGCTGTAAAGCGGTCAGGCCCGGAAAAGGTGAATGTGAGGAAAGTCCAGGTCAGCTAGTGGGATGGTTGGCGGGGTGACTTGTTAGGAAGGTAGTGAAACTGCGGTGCAGTCACCTTCTCGCGGGCCTGTTTACGTTCAGTCACGTTTTCTCCAAAGCAACTCTTCGACCAAACGAAAAACCGCCTGGATTTAGGCGCTTTGGGCGCCCGAACCGCGGCAGCGGCGTGCAAAATAGAAACGGCCCGCGGCAAAATTTGGTCTGGACAGCGGCAAGGAAGCGTCAGTCTTTCCAAAACGGAACACGCGAGACGTCGCGGTGGGAACGAATGGTATAGTAGGCGATTGTGATTGCGCGCGCAGAATCGGTGCTGGATCTATTTGGAGCGCGGGGGGCGTATCTGCAAGGACATTTCCGCTTGACCAGCGGTCTCCACAGTTCCGCTTATTTGCAATGTGCGCTGGTGCTGCAACATCCGGCGGACGCGGAACGGCTGGGCCGCATGCTGGCCGAGGATCTGCGCCAAATTAGCGCGGCGCCGGTTGCCGTGGTCGCTTCGCCCGCACTGGGCGGCGTCATCATTGGGCATGAGGTGGCGCGAGCGCTGGGAAGCCGCTTCGTGTTCACCGAACGTGACGCCGCGGAGCGGAAAATGACGCTGCGCCGCGGTTTTCAGATCGAGCCGGGCGAGACAGCCATGGTAGTGGAAGATGTGATCACCACCGGCGGCAGCACGCAGGAAGTAGTGGATACGCTGCGAGGCGCGGGCGCGCAGGTGATCGCGGCCGGTTGCATTATCGATCGCAGCGGCGGAGCGGCGAAAGTGGGAGTGCCGCGGGTAGCCCTGGCTACCTTGAAGGTGGAATCGCACGAGCCGGAAGCATGCCCGCTCTGCGCGCGGGGCATTCCAGTGGTGAAGCCCGGCTCGCGCCCGGCCTGATGGACTCACGGCGCATCAAAATCACCCTTAGCTACGACGGCGCCGGTTTTCACGGCTGGCAAATACAACCTGGTTTGCCTACCATTCAGGGACTTCTCGAAGACATCGTTTCCGGCATGGAAGGAAAACGGGTGCATGTGGCCGGCTCGGGCCGGACCGACGCAGGCGTGCACGCGCTGGCGCAAGTAGCCGCCTTCACCCTGGAAAACCCGATCCCGGTAGCCAACCTGCGCCGGGCCCTCAACCGCTTGCTGCCGCCAACGGTGCGCATTTTGACCGCCGAGGAGGTGGCGCCTGGGTTTCATCCGCGGTTCGATGCGAAGGCCAAGGTCTACGAGTACCGCATCGCCCGAGGGGAAGTTTGCAGCCCGTTCGAATGGCCGTGGGTGCATCACCATCCGTACCCGTTAGCGGAGGATCGGATGATCGCGCTGGCGCGAACGTTCGAGGGCGAACACGATTTCAGCGCATTTGCCGCCGCCGACGAACGCGACGCGGAGGGGCGTTCGAAAGTGCGCACGATTTTCTGCTCGGAGCTCAGCGCGGCGCCCGGCCGCCTGATTTACCGCGTGCGCGGCAGCGGCTTTCTCAAGCACATGGTGCGGAACATCGTGGGCACGCTGCTCGAAGCGGGCAAGGGAAATATCGAGGACTTATCGGTGCTGCCGGCGAAATCCGGGCCGACGGCGCCCGCCAAGGGGCTGTTTTTGGTGCGGGTGGAGTATTGAGCGAGCGGGGATCATGAAGGCATGAAAGTGGCGGAACTGTACGATCTCGATTTTGTGCGATGGGCGGAAGAGAATGCGGAACTGCTGCGTGCGCGCAGGTTCGGAGAGGTGGATATCGAGCACGTCGCGGAGCAAATCGAGAACCTCGTAAAGCGGAACCTGCTCGAAATTCGTGCCCGGCTCGTCCGGCTGATCGGGCATTTGATGAAGTGGCAATTCGAGCCCGAGCGGCGCGTTCCGGAGTGGGAGCGAACCATCCTGATCCAGCGCCAGAGAATCGGATACCTGCTGCAAGACAGTCCGAGTTTGCGGCCGGCGCTGGCCAACCTGGCCGGTGACGCATATCGGGACGCGGCGAAAATCGTTTCCAGAGCTACGGGCCGGCCACTGAATGAATTGCCGGAGACTTGTCCCTACAACACTGAGCAGTTGCTGGACGAGGATTACTTGCCGGACGGAGGGGAACGATGAACACGGCGAAACTCTACGACCTCGATTTTGCGCAATGGGCGGAACAGAATGCGGAATTGCCGCGGAAAGGCCGGTTTGCGGAGGTGGACATCGAGAACATTGCGGAGGAGATTGAGGATTTGGCCAAGAGTAAGCGGTCGGCCTTGGGCAGCCGAATCAGTCTAGTTATCGACATCTATTGAAGTGGCAATTCCAGGCCGAGCGGCGCGGATCGAGTTGGGAGCGCGCCATTTTCGAGCAGCGCCGGAGGGTAAACCGATTACTGGCGCAGAATCCGAGTCTACGTCCATTGCTGGAAGACGTTATCACGGCTGAGTACCGGGGTGCGGCAAAAGGCGCATCTATCGTTACCGGCCGGCCTCGCCAAGAATTTCCGGAGACCTGCCCCTACACGACTGAGCAACTGTTGGACGAAGATTTTCTGCCGTAGCGGGACTGTTTAAAACTCCGCTTCCGCTTCCCGTTCCAACCCTTCGCGGTCGCATATGGTAATTTCCCGATTGGCGGTGCGAATCAACCCTGCCGCCTGAAAACGAGTCAGATTGCGGGAGACCACCTCCCGGACAGTACCGAGATTCAGGGCGATTTCCTGATGGGTGCCGGGCAGAAGGAAGGAATCGGCGCCGGCAGTCGCGGCCAGATCGAGCAGCATACGCGCCAGGCGTTGGCGGATTTTGCCGAAGGCGAGGCTTTCCACCAGGAAAACCAGCGTGCGCAGACGGCGGCCCACCATCGCCAAGGCGCGCAACGGCAATTCCGGATATTGCAGGCAGATGGCGCGGAAATCGCGCTGGTGAATGAACACTGTCACGGCTTCGCCCACGGCTTGGGCCGATGCCGGAAAGGGTCCGCCATCGAACAGGGGGAGCTCGGCGAGGGTGGCCGGAGCGGTTTCGAGCGTCAAGGTCACCTGCCGCCCGGAAGGCGAAGTTTTGAAGATTTTCACCGAGCCGGAAAGCAGAATGTAGATACCTTCGCAGCGCTCGGCCTCCCGGAAAAGCATTTCCCCGGGCGCAAAAGCGTGTTTCGAAGCGCGCGCGGTGAGCGCGGCCGTAATCTCCGGCGCCAGGCCGGAGAACATGGGAATCCCATCGAGGGGATTGCGGCCCGCGGAGGGCATGCTGGTCATTAAGGTCCGCCTATATTTAGGATATACTTATGCCCCTTTTGATGGACGGCAATCGCGTGCGCGATCAGATTCAGGAGGAGCTGCGGCCGCGAATTGCCCGTTTGCGCGCGGCCGGAAGGCCGCCGGGCCTGGCAGTGGTGCTTGTAGGCAATCATCCCGCCTCCGAGACCTATGTGCGGAGCAAGATCAAAACCAGCCAGGACCTCGGAATGTGCGCGGAAAAAATCAGCCCACCGGAAACCGCCGGCACCGAAGCGCTGCTGGAGATCGTGGACACTTTGAACGCGCGCGCCGACGTGGACGGAATCCTGGTGCAACTTCCGCTCCCGCCGCAGGTGGACGCTCACCGCATTCTGCTGGCGGTGTCGCCGGAAAAAGACGTCGATGGTTTTCATCCCTATAACACCGGCTGCCTGGTCGCAAAACTGCCGGCCCCACGGCCATGCACGCCGGCGGGAATTATCCAACTGCTGAAGCGCTACCAGATCGAAATTGCCGGTAAGCGCGCGGTGGTGGCCGGGCGGGGCGATATCGCCGGAAAGCCTGCCGCGTTGATGCTGCTCCACGAGAACGCCACGGTCGCGATCTGCCATTCGAAAACCCGCGACCTAGCCGCGGTGTGCCGCGAGGCGGATATACTAGTCGCCGCGGCGGGCCGCCCGGGACTGATTACGGCGGATTGCATCAAACCGGGCGCGACAGTAATCGATGTGGGCATCAACAGCCTGGAAAAACGGGAGGACGTGGCGCGAATTTTCCGCAATTCGGCGGAAAAGCTGGCAGCTTTCGACCGCAAGGGCAGCGTGCTGGTGGGCGATGTGGATCCGGTGGCGGTGGTGGAAAAATCGGGCGCTTATACGCCGGTACCGGGAGGCGTGGGGCCGCTCACCATAGCCATGCTGATGGTCAACACCGTCGAATGCGCGGAGCGCCGCCTTGGCGTATGCTGAAAGTCGGGCTTACCGGCGGCCTCGCCTGCGGAAAAAGTTTTGTCGGAGAGGCACTGGCCAAGTGCGGCTGCTTTCTGGTTCGGGCCGACGAATTAGGCCACGCGGTGCTGGCGCCGGACGGAGAGGCTTACGAAGCGGTGATCCGGGAATTGGGCGCGGAGGTTTTGCCGGATGGGCAGATCGACCGGCGAAAGCTGGGGGCGCGCGTCTTTAGCGACCGGGAAGCCCTGGCACGGCTGAATGCGCTGGTGCATCCGGCAGTGATTGCCCGCCAGGAAAAAATGATCGCGGAGTTCGCCCGGCGGGAACCGAAAGGAATCGCGGTGGTGGAAGCAGCCATCCTCATCGAAACCGGAAGTTACCGGCGCTTCGACCGGCTCATCCTGGTGAGTTGCCGGGAAGAGCAGCAGATCGAGCGAGCCATGCATCGCGACGGCATCAGCGAGGAGGAAGCGCGCGCCCGCCTCAGCCGCCAGATGCCGCTCGCCGAGAAACGAAAGCTTGCCGATTTCGTCATTGATACTTCGGGGGAAAAGCAGGATACCCTCCGGCAGACCTGCACAGTCTATGCGGAATTGCGGAGAATAGAAGCATGAAAATTTTGCGGCCGTTTCTCTGGGCAGCGGTTCTGGTAACCGCTTTTGTCTATGTGACTTCCGTAGCGCACTGGAGTGTGCCGGGATTCCTCCCGCGCGTGCGCTCGGCATCCGTGAATAAGATTTACACCGAAGCCGCCGCCGCCACCAACTTCTCTCCGGATGAACAGAATAATATCGATATCTACAAAGCTTCGCGCGATGCCACGGTGAATATCACCTCGGTGGTATACCGGGAAGACTTTTTTTTCCAGCTCATTCCGGAAAAGGGTGTTGGCTCCGGGTTTATTATCAATCCGGATGGCGAGATTCTCACCAATAATCACGTGGTCGGCGGGGGAGGCCAGCGGCTGACCGTGACTCTTTCCGACCAGAAGAAGTTCAAAGCTACTATCTTATGGACCGACCCGCGCAACGACCTGGCGATGGTCAAGATCAATGCCGGCCGCAGGCTGCCCTTTTTGAAATTGGGCGATTCCGATTCTTTGGTCGTCGGCCAGAAAGTACTCGCCATTGGAAACCCCTTTGAATTTCAGGGAACGCTCACGACCGGCATCGTCAGTTCTTTGAATCGCAGTATCGAACCGGAGGATGGTCAACGCCTCGAGGGACTGATCCAGACGGATGCGGCGATCAATCCCGGAAATAGCGGCGGGCCGCTGCTCGATTCCCACGGAAACGTGATCGGCATTAACACCGCGATTTACGGTTCGCAGGGAAATATCGGAATCGGATTTGCCATGCCGATTAACCGCGCTAAGCCCATGCTGGAGGAGTACGCGCAAACCGGCCGCGTTGCGCGCCCCTCGCTGGGCATGAGAACGGCGTACATTCCCGCCGACTTCGCGGAAGAATTAAATCTGCCTGCGCGCGGAGGGCTGTTGATTCAAAGCGTGGAGCGCGGCTCCTCGGCCGATTTAGCCGGCTTGCGCGGGCCGCGGCAGGTGGTGGTTGTGAACAATTCCCAGTTGGGAATTGGCGGCGATTTCATTGTGGCCATCGAAGGAGAACCGGTGGAAGGCCCCGAAACACTCACCCGCGTCTTCAATCGCAAGCGCGCCGGCGACACTTTGCATTTGACCATTTACCGCAACGGCCGCACACTGCAGGTTGCCATGAAGTTGGAAGAGGCGGGAAGAGCGGTTTTATAAGCGCCGCCACAGCTTCTGCCAGGCCCGATGCCGCCAAAAAGCAGGAGCGCCAGAATAAAAAAGCCGGCCAGCGCCCGCGGGCGCGGCCGGCATCACTTGCCTCACTTCGGTTGTTCCTACGCCGCGGGGCTCCCTTTGGCGGCCGCCGCGACCGCTGGTTGGGTCTTGTTCTTGCTCCCGGGAGGACGGCCACGGCGTTTCGCCGTCGTCATCTCGGCCATCCAGGCAGGCGGCCTTCCCCGGCGTGGCACACGCGTGCGCGCCAATCGTTCCAAACTCAGGATCGCTTCCTCAATCTGAGTGCGCTCCTCTTTTAATTCAGTTAGTATTTTTGATACGTCCATGTCTTCCGCCTTCGGCCCTCGTGGAAACAACCCAGAGACCGGTTTTCGATTTTCATTATACGCTCCGATTTCTGGATTACGAATCCATTTTGCGCAATATTCGAGCGGATTTTCGATAAAGGTATAACTATGTCTGGGTACTCACGTACAATACGTACCGTACTGTACAGATTACTCATAAGTACTCTTTTTCAGCTTTTCTCTTCCAATAGAGATAGAACGGCAGTCCCAATATCATGATGCCGATTCCTAGAATTGATTCGCGCGGGCGATCAAATAATGTGGAAGCGAGCAAAATAATTGCCCCACCAATAAAAAGTACCGGTACGGCTGGATATCCTACGGTGAAATAGGGACGCGAAAGGTCGGGACGCTTCTTTCGGAGAACGATGACGGCGGCCGCCGTCATCGCGTAGAGAATCCAACTGGCGAAGATCACCAGGTTGAAAATGTCGTCATATCTGCCCGAAAGAACCAGCAGGCAGGACCATAAAGAGAGCGCCACAATCGCGTTGGCCGGGGTGTGGCGGCGCGGATCCACGCGTTTGAGCGCGGAGAAGAAGTGTCCACCGCGGGCCGCGGCGTAGGGCACGCGCGCGCCGGAAAGTATGGAGCCGTTGAGCGCCGCAAACATGCTGATCATGGCCGCCACCGATACGGCATGCCCACCGCCCGCGCCGAAAATGCGGGACATCATGGCGGCGGCTACGCGCTGTTCGCCGGCCACGCGGGCAGCGCCCAGCACGTGGAAATAAGCGGCATTGGCCAGCAGATAAATCACAATCACCGCGATGGTTCCACCGATGAGCGCGCGCGGCAGATTGCGTCGCGGCTGGCGGATTTCCGAGCCAACCATGGCGGCGTTGTTCCAGCCATCGTACGCCCACAGCGCCGCCACCAGCGCGGCGACGAAGCCGGCAAGAGTTAAGCCGGGGAGTTGTGGAGAGGTGGCCGGATTGGCAGGCGGAAGCGCCTGCGCCACCAAACCTATCACGATCAACGCTGCAATGAGAATCACTTTGATCGCCGTGACCGCCGTCTGCACTTGGCCGCCGAATCTCACTCCGAAATAATTCAGCCAGGCCAGCGCCAGAATCAGAACGATGGCGCCGATCTGCCCGTACAAGATTTCCACCGGCCCGCCGCGGGGGCCGAGCGGCAGCGGAACCACATACGCCACGCGATCGAATTGGTGGAAGAAATCCGCGAAATATAGAAAAAAGCCGGTGGCCAGCGCGGCGATCGAACCGCTTTTTGCCACCCACATTTGGGTCCAGGAGTACAGAAAGCCCCAAATAGGGCCGTATGCCTCGCGTAAATAGACGTATTCGCCGCCGGCTTCCGGCATGGCGGCGGCCAGCTCCGCATAACTGAGCGCTCCCGCCAGCGAAAGCAGGCCCCCGGCGATCCACACCACGAACACCATTTGCGCCGATCCCACGCGCTGCATCATCGTGGATGGCACCAGGAAAATGCCGCTTCCGATTACCGTGCCGACCACGATGGATGCGGCCGCCCAGGCGCCCAGGTCGCGCTTCAGCCCCGTGCCGGAGCCTGTTTCAGGGCCGGCCTTAGAAACGTCTTTTTGGGGAAGCAAACTCAATATCCTTTTGAGGAGCGCGTTCGAAAACCGAAGCCGCCAGCCCTATACAGAAAGTGACGCACGCGCCCACCACTACGTACCAGGTGAAGGCCACGGGAGTTCGGAAGCGGATATAGAGCACCCCGGCCAATCCAGCCACCACTCCCGCCACCGCCGCCCGCCCGCCCGGTTTGCGCGTCAGCACGCCCAGCAGAAAAACGCCCAGCAGCGCGCCGGAGGGAATGGAGGCGATGGTGAGGCCGGCCTCGAGCACCGATCCCCAACGGCGGGCGAGGATGCCGATCGCGAGCAGAACGCCGGCCCAGGCGACGGTGGCGGCGCGGGCCTGCCAAAGCGAGCGGTTGCCGTTAGCCGCTCCCTGGCGGTCGCGGCTTCGAAAAAAATCCACCACCGTCGTCGCCGCTAACGAATTCAGCGCCGCGCTCAGGTTCGCCATGGCCGCCGCCAGAATCGCGGCAATCGTAATCCCGGCCACTCCCGGCGCCAGATTCCGCCACAGAAATTCGGGGTAGATGCGGTCCATTTCGGCCGGTGGGCGCAGGCCCCGATCGCGATAGTAGACGAACAGCAGCACGCCAATCAGCAGGAACAGCCCGAACTGCACGAAAATCACCGCCCAGCTTCCGAGCAGCGCCGTGCGGCTCTGCCGCAAATCCCGCGCGCTGAGCAGTCGCTGGACCATAAGCTGGTCGGTGCCGTGGCTCGCCATCGTCAGGAAGCATCCTCCGATTACGCCTGCCCAGAACGTGTACGGCGCCGCAGCCGACCAGTGGAAATCCAGAAGCTGGAATTTACCGGCCCCGCCCGCTACCGCCAGTACGTGTCCCCACCCGCCCGGAATATGGGAAAGAATCACAAAAAAGCTGGTCACCGCACCCACCACATAGAGGCACATCTGCACCACATCGGTCCAGATCACTGCCGTCATGCCGCCTTCAAACGTGTATACGAGAGTGAGGACCAGGATCAGCACGATCGACCAGACTTCGCCTGTTCCCAGAACAATAGAGACGACCAGGGACACCGCAAAAACCCGTACCCCTTCGGCCAAAGCACGCGTCACAAGAAATATCGAGGCTGTGAGCCCGCGGACTGGCTCTCCGAACCTGCGACGCATCAGTTCGTACGCCGTGAACATCTCCCCCCGGAAATAATGCGGTAGCAGGATGAGCGAGATCACGATCCGGGCCAGCAGGTATCCGAACACCACTTGCAGAAACCCCAGGTTGCCGGTGAAGGAGAGCGCGGGCGTGCCCACGATGGTAAGGGTACTGGTCTCTGCCGAGACGATCGACAGGGCGATGGCCCACCACGGAGCCGTCCTTCCGCCCAGCACATAGTCCCGAAGATTTTTTTGGCCCTTGCGGAAATGCGCGCCGAACCAGGTGATGAGGGCCAGGTAGGCTAGAATCACTCCCAGATCGATGTATCGCATGCTCCGTGATTTCCAGCATAGCTGGCATTTGATATGATTTCTCATTCGGAACCGGAAGACTTCGGACGGTGTCGAATCTCTTGCACAACCCGGAAGCGTCAGCTATACTCCCGGAGTGCCGGGAGGGACGCTGAACGGCAACGGTTCGGACGCTCAATTCCGAAAAATCGCGGGAATCGAGGAGGCGCACGTGCACAAGATTCTTGAGAATGGAAAACGATTGGCGGTGCTTGCCACATTCGGCCTGTTGGCCGGGTGGGCGTTTGTACCTGGCGCCCTGGCGCAGGGCGCCGCGGCCCAGCAGACGAAAAAGGTGAAGGACCAGGGAGAATACGACCTCTATAACAACGCTGCCAAAGAGAAGTCGGATCCCGTAAAAAAGGAACAATACCTGGACCAGTGGGTACAGAAGTATCCCGACACCGACTACCAGGAAGAGCGCCTGCAGCTCTATGGCGAATGCGAGCAGATGTTCGATGCGGCCAAAAACGCGGATAAAGCCGCCGAGGTCTCCGCGAAGATTATCGACCTCGGGCAAAAGATCCTGGCGAAAGACCCCAAGAGCCTGGTCGCGCTTACGCTGATCCCCGCCAACGTTCAGAAGCTTCCGAACCCGACGCCGGACCAGCTCTCCGCGGCGCAGAACGCCGCGCAAACCCTGCTGGCCAACCTGGATTCGCTGAAGCCTGCTTCCGCCACTGACGCGCAATGGAACCAGGCGAAGCCGCAACTGCAAGCCGTGGCCAAGACCACGATCGAATGGATCGAAACCAAGCCGGCCCGCGACGCCACGAATAAGAAAGACCTCCCCGGCGCGGAAGCGGCCTGGACCAAGATCGTGCAAGCGCACCCCGATAACGGCGAGTACGCCTACCAGCTCGGTTCCGTGCTGATTTCCGAGAAAGATCCCAACAAGGTTCCGCTGGCGATTTATGAAATCGCCCGCTCGCTGGAAGTTCAGGGTCTGCCCCAAGCGAATCGCGCGCAGGTGGAAGCCTACCTCACCAAGATTTACAACGCTTACCACGGCGCGGACGAGGATGGGCTGAAGCAATTGCGAGCCATGGCGAAGGCCAGCCCGTTGCCTGGTCCCGATTACAAGCTCAAGACCGCAGCCGAAATCGCCGCCGAGAAGGAAGAGGAGTTCAAGGAAAAGAATCCCCAACTCGCGCTCTGGCTGGGAATCAAGAAGCAGCTTGCGGACCCGGCCAACGGGCAGCAGTACTTCGATACGCAGATGAAGGGCACCGGCTTGCCAAAGCTGAAGGGGACGCTGGTTGAAGCCAAACCTGCCTGCCGGCCGAAAGAGCTGGTTCTGGCAATGTCGGATTCAACGCACCCCGAAGTCACGCTGAAGCTGGACATGCCGCTCACCAACAAGCCGGACTTGGGCAAAGAAATCGAGTTCGACATGAGCGAGCCGACCGCCTTCGTGCAGGATCCCTTTAACCTTACCCTGGAGACCGAAAAGGACAAGATCGAGGGCATCACCGGCGAGGCCTGCGCAGCACCCCGAGCGCCCGTTCGGAAGGGCGTTGCCAAAAAGAAGGCCGCTTCCGAGTAGCCTTTACCGTTCGGGGCCTTGCTCCGCCCCGGCCAGCGCCAGGCTGAAGACGATTCTGGCAACGGGATTGATGGCCGGGGCGCCCTTCAGGTCTTCGAACCGCTGCTGAAAGTTCTGCGCGGCGGAGACAATTTTGTGGCGCGAATCGGGTTGTGCCGCCGCCAGCAGCACCCCCAGCCCCACCACTGCAACCAATTGCGCCTTCCGAATCATCTTGCCTATAAGACGCCGCGGGTACGGCAAACGTTAGTGGCCCGGCTGGGCAATTCGGGCTAAGCAAAGGCAGCCCTTAAGTGTAGGTTACGGCTCGTTCCGGCGCGGCCCCTGAGGTGCTCCCGATCCCTACCAAGGAGCAACTCTGGTATGAAAGCAGCATTTCTCATCGGCCGCATCCTGTTCGGCGGCTTCTTCCTATACAACGGCATCGAGCACTTCCGGAAAAGGAAGAGCATGGCGGATTACACCCGCGCGAAGGAGATTCCGGCACCCGATGCCGCAAGCTCGCCGCATAAAAGCGCAGGAAACCCGCGATGATCGGGCGTTTTACGTTTCACCCACGGCTACGAACTCGGGTGCGAATCGGAACTCGATTGGGGCGCGGGTGTTGCCGCGAACAGGAATGTTGGTTCCCACGTAAGCTTTCGCAATGTTGCGGGCAGCCGTTCCCGCAACTGTAAGGTTCGTCTCTTGGAGAGCGCGGCGCTGCATCGATAGACTCGTCCCAGCCGGTTCCGCGCCACTGATCGCGCGCCTTGCTTCGCGCCATTTCCGGGCAGTGTGGCAGGGCTTCAGGAGACGAACACATGAGAAAGGTAATTGTACTTTTGCCCCTGCTCCTTTCAGCCGCTTCGGCGGCGTCGCTTTGCGTCTCAGGGCCGCTCACGGCTTATTTGCAGATGCCCGGAGGCTGTACCATCGGGACGGTTCTGTTCAGCGATTTCGCCTTTGGCGGAATCGGCTCGGGCAGCGCCATCCCGCAGCAGATTCAGGTATCCGCATACTCCGATAACGGGAATCCTACATTAAGCTTTACGGGCCCGTTTGTCTCCGGGCCGGGCATGTATTTGAACGACGCATTCACCTTCACCGTAATCGCTCCCACCATCGCGGTGAATATGGTGGCGGCGGTGGCCGCCACCGCAGGCGCCGGCTCGGCGAAAGTAAACGCTTCGAGCGATTCCGCTTCGCCGGGTAGCCAGTCCGCGGACCAGAACGCCACGCTCACTCCAGGATCGCTAGCGGCTTCCACCGATCTGCCCGCGGGCGCGCCGGCGGCCATCACCGAGACCGTCCAGACCTCAAACGGCGGCTCCATTCAGACCGTGAGCAATACGATTTCGGACCCTGCAGTTCCGGATCCGCCAACTCCGAGCCCGACAGCGAAGGACTCCGGCGGAGCGGGAATGCCCGGCGGGAGCGACCCCACGGTTCCGACGCCCAGCGCCACGGTTCCCGAACCCAATACGGTATTCCTAGTGGGATTGGGCCTAATCCTCTGTGCCCTGTTACTGCGCTACTCCAGAAGAAAGGCATAGCGCGGATACGGGCTGGGGTAAAACCATGCGGACGTAATACTACGTCCGGCCCGCCCCGTTTCCCGCAAACCGTTCCATTACGCCCTTCAGGTCGGCGAGAATATCCACCGGAAGCGGGAACACAATGGTGGTGTTCTTCTCCGAACCGATTTCCACCAGGGTTTGGAGATAGCGGAGTTGAATGGCCACCGGCTGGCGTTGGATCACCTCGGCCGCCATGCTCAGCTTTTCAGCCGCGGTGTATTCGCCTTCGGCATGGATGATTTTGGCCCGCCGTTCGCGTTCCGCTTCAGCTTGCCGGGCGATGGCGCGAATCATCGATTCCGGCAGATCCACCTGCTTTACTTCCACCATCGTCACTTTCACGCCCCACGGCGAGGTGTGCTGATCGAGAATGGATTGCAGCCGCACGTTCAGTTTTTCGCGCTGGCTCAGCAGTTCGTCCAACTCCACTTCGCCCAGCACGCTGCGCAGCGTGGTCTGCGCGAGTTGCGAAGTCGCATATAGAAAATTGGCGACCTCCAACACCGCCGGCCGCGGATCGACCACGCGGAAATAGACCACGGCATTGACTTTTACCGTGACGTTATCGCGGGTCACCACATCCTGGGACGGCACTTCGAGCGTATCCACGCGCAAGGAAACGCGCACCATGCGATCGAGCGGCGCGAAAACCAGGATGACTCCCGGCCCTTTGGGCTGCGGCAGCACCCGCCCCAGGCGAAAAATCACGCCTCGCTCGTACTCCCGCAAAATCTTAATAGAAGCGAGCAGATAAATCACGACAATCACTACGACCACAATGCCCGGATCGATCATTCCGAACCTCCCTTCCGCCCGGCTACCGGCTCTACCGCCAGCTTCAAGTTGTAAACGCCGGTGATGCGCACGCGCGCTCCCGCGCTCACCGGCTCGCGCGAGACGGCGTCCCAATATTCGCCGTGCACAAAAACCTTCCCATCGGGCGATAGAGCAGTGACCGCGGAACCGGTTTCGCCGATCATCGCCCGCGGGCCGGTGACTACTTTACCGCGTCGCGCGCGCACCGCGAGCGACAATAGAAAGACGGTGATCAAGGAGAATGGCACGGCCAGCGCCAGCGCGGTCTCCCAATGAATGCGCATTTCCGGAATCGGGCCGTTGACCAGAGTCATGGCGCCCAGGACCATGGCGATCGCGCCAAATAGCGCCAGCACGCCATGCGCGCCGAACTTGGCTTCGAGCACGAAGGCCGCCAGCGCCACGACTAAGAGCGCCGCGCCGAGCCAGTTAATCGGCATCACGGAAAGCGCTGAAAGCCCGAGCAGCAGCAGGATCGCGCCCGCCACGCCCGGCACGATCAATCCCGGCGAGGTGAACTCCACGTAGATGCCCAGCGCGCCCAGCACCAGCAAAACCAGTGCCAGATTCGGGTCTGCAATAGCCGAAATAATTCTTTGCCGCAACGACTCGCGATACTGTTCGATCACGGCGCCGCCGGTGCGCAGGATTTCCTTGGAACCATCGAAGCGCGTGATCTCGCGGCCGTCGAGATCTTCGAGAAGCGCGTGTTCGCTGGGAGCGATCAGATCGATCAAATGTGCGTCAAGCGCTTCCCGCTCGGTAAACGACTTGCTTTCGCGCACGGCGCTCTCCGCCAGAGTTGTATTCCGGCCGCGCTTCGAGCCGATGCTGCGCATATAGGCCGCGGCGTCGTTTTCCACTTTCTCTCTCTCAATGGCATCCATCTGGCCGCCGAGAGCGACCGGATGGGCCGCTCCGGTGTTGGTTCCCGGAGCCATCGCAGCGATATCGCCGGATTCGAGAATAAAAAAGCCCGCCGAGGCGGAGCGCGCGCCGCTGGGAGCGACATAAGCGATCACCGGAATGGGAGAAGCGACAATCTTTTCGATAGTGCCGCGCATGGCGTCCATCAGCCCGCCGGGCGTGTTGAGCTCGAGGATGACGGCCACCGCGCCTTTGCGCTTGGCTTGTTCGAGCACGCTCGAAACAATTTCGGTGGTCACGGGATGAATCATCCCGTCTAACCTCGCGGAGACGACGACCGGGGCGGCGGCCCGCGAAACCGCGGAGAAGGCCAACAGGGCCCCCACGCCCGCAATAAGAACGATGCTGCGCAACCTAACTTAATTTTACAGCAGCGGATCTTCCAGTCTGAAAACTCACAAGTAGCATGAAATTTATAGAAATTTTCGATGAGGATTTCGCGCGGAATTCCGCTATACTGATTTTTCCGTGAACGTCTTTTTTCACGCTTATGGCAACAAAGAGCAACCCTGAAACCAACCAGATCGCTTCCGCGGGCGCGGCCTCTTCCCCAAGCAAGGCGCGAACCCGCCGGACAGCAACCACAACGCGGTCCACACGTTCCGTAGCCGCGGAAAAACCGGCGCCGTCCATCGAACGCGCGGAAACAGAAACGGCTTCTGCCGTTTCAAACATTCCACAAGGCATCGGAGAGCCTTCGCCCGATGAGATCGCGCGGCTGGCCTACTTCTATTGGCTGGATCGCGGCTGCCAGCACGGCTCGGCGGAGGAAGACTGGTTCCGCGCCGAGCAGCAACTCCGCCATCAGGCCGGCGGGTAAGCGGCGGCCGCCCGCCGCTCCGCCACCGCTTTGACCGGAGCGGCGGCGAAACGGCTCGTCTGTTGAAACCAAAGGGGAAACTCTAAAAATCCGCCGCTCAAATTGAGCGGCCGCTGTGATAATGCCGCGAGTTTCCGATTGAATTCCGGCATAAATCCCATTCCGGCGCAGCCGTCCGTATTGAGTCATTTCGGAAACGCGCGCAATGATACCATCGGCCGTACAACATGCTCCGTGACTACTTCGATCGAGTGACTCCGGCCACGGCGCCTTCGGTAATCAGCGCAATCCCGCAGTGCCCGGGCAAGTCATTCAGCTTTTCGCGAACGGCCTGGGGCCCGTGAACAACCAGCCGGCGGACGGCTATCCGGCGCCTCTAAACGCGAACCAGACCACCACGCAGCCGTGCACCGTCACCATTGGCGGGCAGCCGGCCACGGTTGAGTTCTGTGGCCGCGCGCCCGGAGAAGTGATTTACCAAGTGAACGCGGTTGTGCCCACGGGCCTCGGCGCCGGCAATCAACCGATCGCGATCTCGGTGGGCGGGCAAACATCGCCCAGCGGCGTTATGATTCCGGTGCAGTAAAGCCGGCCGCGCGCATGGCTTCGAGCAGCGCGCCTTCCGCCGGGCTGCGCAGCGCCGGCGTGCACTCGGTGCGCGGCTCCAGTTCCACCAGTTCGCGGAAGCGCTCGCGCAAAAGCCGGCTGCGAAACACGCCACCCGCAAAGGCCACCTGCGTCGCAGCTTCCGCGCGGCAGACCAGCGGGCGGACGGCCGAAGCCAGCATGGCAAGCTGCAATGCGGCATACTGGAGAATCTCCGCCGCTACGGCATCGCCCGCTTCGGCGGCCGCATTCACCAGCGGCGCGAGCATGGCGATGCGGTCGCGCGGCCAGTCCGGCGCGTAGAACCGGTGCATCAGCTCGTTGGCATCGGCCGCGCCGCCGGCTGCGAGCAGCTTGTTTCGCAGCACGGTCGCCGCTCCCCAGCCTTCTTCCATCCGCAATGCGGCGCGCAGCGCCTGCCGCGCGATATCGTAGGCGCTGCCTTCGTCGCCGAACAGATAACCCCAACCGCCCGCGCGCGCCGTCTGATCGGCCTGGTTCCGCGCAAACGCCATGGAGCCTGTGCCCGCGATGACGATAATCCCCCGCCCCGAGGGAGTCGCGCCCGCCAGCGCGATCGCGGCGTCGTTGGTGACGATGAGCTTGTCCGCCGGCAGCAGCCCTTCGAGAATGGCGCGCTTATCCTCCGGCCCGCCGCTCATGCCGCAACAGGCGGCGGCGAACCGGACGCCGGCATCGAGCCCCGCCTGCGCGCGGGCCGCCCCGACGCTTTCCTCAATCGCCCGCTCCAGCCGTCCGCGCCCTTCCTCCGCCGTGGCATGATTGCATGGCCCGCCGGCGCCGCGGCCCACAATGCGCCCGCTCTCATCGCCAATCAGCGCGGTGGTGCTCGACTGGCCTCCATCAATTCCGAGAAAGTATTTCATGGCAGCTTGTATAACCTCGCCGTTCGCGATCTGCCGAGAGGCACGATGCCCCACAGATCCGGATTGCGGTGGAGGTCGTCGGCGCCCAAGTCGCTATCGAAGAACATTACGTAGTCGATGCCGCGGCGTTTCAGTTCCGCCGCCACGGCCCGGCGCCAGCCGATCGGCCGCGCATCTTCGCTTTCGATGGGGCTCTCCGACAGCGGTTTCCAGGCTTCCGCGCCCCCTGCCTGCGCCGGAAGCCCTTCGAGGCGAAACCGGAGCTGCCACTGGTTGGGCGCACATTGAATATCCACCGAATCGGCCTGCTCGGCGCCGCCAAAATCCGTTTCCACATACATGCCGGGCCGCGCCGAATCGCCCGAGATCCAGAACGTAACCGGGCTGTTATCGAAAGCATCCTGGATCCCCCAGGCATAGGGGCGGGCGCGCAGCCGCCATTGCGGCCGCCGGGGCAGTTCGCGCGTGCCATCGAAGATGCGCAGCTCGTTGATGCTCCACTGATTGCGTCCGGGGCCGGACGGCGTCGCGGTCTGGACCACGCGAATCGCGCGCAGCCCCTGGCGCGGGAAACGGAATCGCAGCCGCAGCGACGGCGCATATTCGGGCACCGCGCCGCTGGTCAGCATGCGTCCGGTGATCTCGTTTTCGGTCGAGTAGTATGCGACGAGGATGCGCCGGGTCGTGTAGGCTTCCGGCAAGGGCTGTGTAGAGAAAATCGTGGACCCGGGAGGAGTGGCGGCGTTGATGAGGCGGACCGAATCATAATCGGGCATCCACCGTTCCAGCCAGGAAGATTCGGGCCGGATGCGCAGCGCCTCCCGCCACGGCATGCCGCGCAGCCGCCAGGCGTCCTGTTTGCCATACTTCGGGACGATCGATGGCCAGGAGAGCACGGCATGCACCGCAACCAGTGCCAGCGGCACAGCCGGAATCCGCGCGAACGGCAGCACCATGGCGAGCGCTACGAACGGCAGCGGCGGAATCAGAAAGCGCGCGCCAATGTTGCTGAAGTAGGTTGCGCCGAAAACCAGCGCGGCTAGCAGAAGCGCGCGCCCCTCGCGGCGAAACGCCGCCAGCAGCGCGAGCGGCGCCAGCAGGAACACCGGACCGATCATACCGGAGAGAGCCCCGTACGTCGTCACCTGCATGGGAATCTGCCACAGGCTCTTGAGTTCGTAGTGAGTCAGATACTCTTTGTACTCGGTTTCGAACGAGGTGCTGACGTACGGATTCGGGAACCAATGGTTAAAGAAAGGAGATACCGGATTATCCACCCACATCCAGTTCTTCATCATCCACGGCAGGATCAGAAGCAGGGCGCAGCCGGCCACAATCGCCACATCGCGCCATCGCCGGCTCTTCCAGGCCACATAGCCCAGCGCGTATGGCACAGCCAGCGCGGCGGTGTATTTCGCCGCATACGCAAACCCCGCCACCAGGCCGATGGCAACCAGCAAGCGCGGCGCGCGGTCGCGATCCCAGATCCGCAACAGGTGGAAAAGGGTGAACGCAATCGCGGCCACGGCGACATCGTTATAAGCGCTCGCGCCGTCGATGCCCACCACCGGGCTGGCAAACACCAGAAACGCCGCGCACGCGCCGGCCAGCGGAAAGCCTTCGCGCCGCGCATAAACGAACATCTGCCACGCCAGCGCCACCAGGAAGGCGCAATGCACCAGCGCCGCCGCCGAGTGTTTTCCGAAGGCGAACGCGAATAGAAACAGCATTTCGACGCCCTGCGAAAGGCTGGCGTACAGATTGGTTGTAATGCGGTGGAATCCGTGTTCCCGCAGGTATCGCGCGACCAAAGCCAGGTGGTAGGCCGATCCATCCGGGCTCGCCTCCGGCGCCATGGCATGCAGAAAGTAAACGGCGAACCAGGCTAAAAACAGAGCCGCAAACAAGCACTTCAGAGCCGCGACCGTGAGGCTGCGGTTGGCCTCCGCTCCCTTACGGTCGCGGCTCCGAAGGATGGGGTTGCGAAAGGCGCCTCCGCGCCCGAAGCACACGATCGCTCCGCCCATTACCAGGAACACCGCCGGATACACCGCGCCCGCGGCCGCAATCGCAAACACGAAAAGACTGAGCACCGCCGCGCCCGCCACAAAACGGATGCCCCAATCCGCCGCCTCATCCCGCAATAGCAGGCGGCCGCAAGCCAGGCACGCCGCAACCGCGAACAGCGAGCCGAACAGGATCAGGACGGCCTGCACTTATTCGACAAACCCCACGCGAGAGAGCGGAAACCCCAGCTTCACGCCATCCTGGGGCGCGATGTAGAGCTTATCGGGATCGATCGCCACAAGGTTGATGGCGTTCGCGTGCAGAAAATCCGGCGGCACCTCTCGCTCATAATGCTGCTGGCCAGGATGGTCGAAGCGCGGGTGGTCGAAGGCGCGGCCGTTCAACGCAATGGAGAGGGCCACTGGGCCGGTCACGTGGAACGTGGTTTCCGGAAGAGCGAAGTCCATCATGAAGCGCAGGCGCTCGACACGCGGCAACCGGAACCGCAGCACCGGATGCGCGTACGTCCAGCGGAATCCCGTGCCCTCGGTATGCGCGGCGATGCCTTGCACAATGTAGGCGTCCGCGTTGGGGTTGCTCATGCTCAGGAAGTAGCCTAAACCGCCGGATTCCGCGCCTGGAAGCGCTGCTCTCTGGGGCGGAGGCGCGTAATCCGGAAGACTGGCGCAGCCCGCCGCGAAGCATGCGGCGACCGCGGCCAGGCACTCAAAAACGCGCGACACGAACCCGATTGTAGCGCGGCACGGGCGCGCGAGGTCTAGGTACGATACTTCAGCCAGATGGCCGCCAGTTCCCCGAAGGCGCGCACGAAATCTTTGGGCCGCACCTTCGAGCCGGCAACGTCCACCCATTCCCGCAGAGGGAATTCGTATATGCCGCGGCCGGCCTCGGCGGCATTTCCGGTCGCGCGAATGAAGCGGGCGATCAGTTCCACATCGAAAATCCAGCGCGACCGGAACGGCTCGGCGAGCAAACCTGGCAGAAGATTCGTCACCCGAAAGATCTTGGCGCCGCATTGGGTATCGTAAACCGGAAGGCGCAGCACAATAGAGGCGCAGGTGGCGAACGCCCGCCCGAGATAATGGCGGACAGCGCGCCGCTCGATATCGCGGCCGAGCAGTTTCACGCGCGCGCCAAATACCATTTGAATCTCCGGGCGCGCCTCCAGCAATTCGAGGAAATCGGGGATCGCAGTCAAAGGCGTTGCCAGGTCGGCATCCCAGAAGCCCACAAAGCGCACGCCCTGGGCCAGGGCCTGCAACATGCCCTGCCGGACGGCCTCGGCTTTCCCCTGGTTCCGCGCACTATCTAAAAGACCGGCTTGCGGGCCGGTTTCCGCCTGGAACTTGCGGATGAGAGAGGCGGTTTCGTCCCGGCTGCCATCGTTCACAAAGAGGATAGCGACATCCGGAGAGTCGCGGAGGTACTCGCGAAACCGATCCAGTCGCAGCCGGCGCGCTTCGTTAAAACAGGGCACGACGATAGTGGCCGTGCGATGGCCGGAAAGCATGTATATCTTCATTGTATCCGCTGGCCCGGCGTATACTGGTCTTGCTATGCGGCTGCGCAACTTACTCGCGACTGCCCTTTTGTTCGCCACTGTTTCAGCGGCGCAACTCAGTCCCCGCATGTCTACCAGCGTGACGATCGCGGGGAAGAAAATCACGGTCAGCTACGGCGCGCCCTCCATGCGCGGGCGCAAGATTATGGGGGCGCTGGTGCCATACGGGGAAGTCTGGTGCGCGGGCGCCAATGATGCCACCGAGCTGGTTACGGAAGCCGATCTGGACGTGAATGGAATGAAGGTCCCAAAGGGGAGCTACACGTTGTGGACTCTTCCGAACGCCAGTCAGTGGCTTCTCATCGTCAACAAAGAAACCGGCGTGTGGCACACGGATTATGATCGGCGTTACGATCTGGGGCGGGTGAAAATGAACATTCGCGCGGTCTCGCCGCCGGTCGAGAGAATGAAATTCGAACTCTCATCGGCCGGCGGCAATCAAGGCGCGCTGGCGCTGGCATGGGAGACCACCGAGGTCTCCGTTCCCATCACGGTTCTGCGCTGAGCGCGAGCGCACTCGGTTCGGCGGCGGGGCGAAGCCGGCCCCGACGATGCCAATAAGACCACGCCGAACGGAGCGTTCCGCCCACCTCCCGCCGGTCGAACGGAATTGCCAGAACGTCATAACCTCTTAGGTTCCGCGCTTCCGCCCAAAGCAATTCATCCGCGGTGCGCGAGGCGACGATTACGCAGGGTGGCTCGGGAAGTGCGACGGTTCTTGTCAGAAACTCCTTCCGGCGCGCCGTTGGCGTCACAAGGCGCGTGCCTGCGAAACGTACCCCGCCCAGATCACAGAACTGCTACAGTGCAGGTATGCATCGGGCGGCCCACTGGGGCTTAGCCATTGGCGCGCTCAGCGCTTGCGCGTTCTGCCAGACGGGGCCATTGTTCCGGGCCGACACCACCCTGGTGCTGGTGCCGGTTACCGTGACCGATTCGGCCAATCGTTATGTCTTAGGGCTTCCGAAAGAAAGCTTTCACTTATACGAAGACGGGGTGGAACAGAAAGTATCGAGCTTCTCCACCGAAGACGCGCCGTTATCGGTGGGCCTGATTGTGGATGTGAGCGGCAGCATGGGGCTGAAGCTGCGGCTTTCGAGCACCGCGGTGAACGACTTTCTCAAAACCATGAACTCGGCCGACGAAGCTTTCCTCACCGAGTTCAGCGACCAGGCGGAAATTGTGCAGCCGTTCACTCACGATATGGGCCTGATCGGCAAGAGGATGGAAACGCTCAGTTCCGGCGGGCTCACGGCAATGCTCGACGCCATTCATATTTCACTCGATGAAATGAAAAAAGCCGGAAATCCGCGCAAAGCGTTGATTGTCATTTCCGACGGCGGCGACAATCACAGCCGTTATAATTCCGGGCAGATCGAGCAACTGGTGCGGGAGGCGGATACGCAAATCTTCGCGATGGGAGTGTTTGAAGCGGCCGGCCCATTCGGGCTGACCATAGCGGAACTGGACGGGCCGCGGCTGCTTTCCGAGTTGGCCGATCAGACGGGCGGACGCGCTTTGGCAGCCACGAGCGACCGCGAACTGCCCGCCATCGCTTCGCGGATCGGGGTGGAGTTGCGCAATCAGTACGTGCTGGCGTACCGGCCTACGAACGATCAGCACGACGGCAAGTACCGCAAGCTCGAAGTGAAAATCGATCGGCCGGCGGGGTTGCCGATGCTGAAGGCCCGATGGCGTGCCGGTTATTACGCGCCGAGCGAGTGAAAAAACCGGCGCTCGCTACCGATGTACTCCGCCGACGTGGCCGACCCCGCCGATGCGGCCTGGGCGCGCCTCGAAAGAGGGGGCGGTGCGGGTGGGAGCGGGAGCGGCGGGACGGTAGATGGTCGGAGGATTACGGTAGATTGTGCTACCGCTCAAGCCGCTGGTTCCGCGGTAACCGGACAGGCCGCCGTAACCGCGATACCCGCCGAGACCCAAACTCCCGAGACCCAAACCAAGGACACCCGGCAAATTCGACCGGATCGTAATTCCGGTGCGATAAGTAGGCAGCACCAGCAAACCCGGCAACGTATACAAGCCGTATGGATAAAGGCCGCCATACAATCCGTACGGATAAAGGCTGTAAGGATACAGGCCCGAGCCATAAGAGTATGGATAAGACGACAGCGAGCCGACTCCATATCCATACGGTGAAGTGCCGGTATAAATGCCGCCCGGCGGGTACGCACCCAGGCTCCCGCTGCCGGTACCGGCGCCGATGCCTGCCAGGGTGGGATCGCTCAGAGTGGGATCGGACAGAAGCGGATCGTTCTTGGCGGCATCGACCAGGCTCGAAATTTCGGGCGTATCGTTAATCTCTTTGGCATCGCGGGCGAGGGCTTCGCTGCGATCCTGGTCCCAGTTATCCAGGTCGTCATCCAGCGAATAGCTGGCCATCATGACGCCGCTCAGCAAGTGCAGCAGGTGGCCGCTTTCCACGGTGATGGGCTTGTCCGACTCGCTGGTCACTTCCGCTTCGCCATCGGTCACCCGCAACTCCAGCGGCAGGGTGTCCAGGCGGTAGCGCCCGGCCTTCGTAATGTGCACCTGGTAGCTGTCCAGGAGCATGGTGACTTTGGTTTCGGGATTCGGCTCGGCGGCGTCAATGATGGCGGAGCCGTTCAGCAGGGCGATTTTGGTATCCACCAGCAGGTTCGAAACCATGCGGATCGAGCTGCCCGAACCCATGCGCAGATACACCCCCGGCGTGAGCAGAATTTCAGCGCGGCCTTCCTCCACGCGGAACTCGGAGCCGGGTTTGATCTCGGCGAATCTTCCGGGTTTCGGAACGACGGGCTGGTTATCCAGCAGCACCGAACCTTCGAAATAATTCACCACTCCGGAATTCACCGAGATCACAGACTGGCTCCAGGCGGGAAGCGCGCATAAACACACAAGACCCCAGCATACGAAACCCGGTTTTCCGGACATAGGCGGTAAGCTCCTGCTCCAAGAATGGAACCGAATCTCGGGCGTGTCAAGGGCCAGGAGCAAGGAGCCGGGCGCAACGGGGCGAAAGTTACACCTGAGCGGCTTTTACGAAGTATTTCGGCGCGCCGGGAGATTCGAGCACGCCATGCATATCCGCGAGGACCAGATCCAGACCCGGCGGTTCGAAGCCGAACTGGCGCAGAAACATGGTGACTTGCCCGCGATGATAGGTCTGGTGGTTGGCCAGATGGAGCATGGAGCGCCACCGCGGGTAAGAGAAGGTCTCGCCGCTGGTGCGAGTGAACGTAAACCGGCCGGCAATGGTTTCTTCGCTCACACTGGCAAGATGCTCCCGGATATCTTTTTCGACCGGCCGCCAGGCTTCGCGGATAGCGGCGAGATCCGCATAGTCGTCCGCCTTGGGGAAGGACTGGGGCGAGCGGCCGAGCCAGCGCTCCTTCCAGATCCATTCGGCGAACAGCAAATGGGCCAGCGTATCTCGCAGCGAGGAGAAGCTGTTGCCCAGGGGTTTCAGAAACTGCTCTGTCGAGAGGGACGCGCACGCGTCGAGCTGGCGATCGCGCGCCCAATAGTTATAGCGAAACAACTCGCGGATCGTTTCGAGCGGGACCATACGGAGCCTCCGATCGGGATTTAGGACAAAGGAACCGGGACGGGAACCGGGGCAGGTCAGGCGCCTGCCCCACAACTCCGAAGGGTTCTACCGGGCCAGCGGGTTCGGGCGGATCTGGAAGTGCACGATCTTGCCCTTGGTTCCCTTGCCGCCTTCAATGTGCCAGACGAAGTGCGTGCCGTAGTTGGACCACAGCCCGCGGCCTTTCCATCCGGCATTGGGATCGTCGATGCGCCCGTCCATGCCGCGGGAATAGAAGCCCAGCGGATAGGGAACGCGGAGGTACGTCCACTGCTTGGTCGCCGGATCGAGCGCGATCAACGAATCGGAGTTCGACCCGGTGAGGAAGGGCGTGTTGGCTCCCAGCCCCGATATGTTGTACCGGTCCACCCAGCCGAAGTAGTGGAAATCGGCGGGTCTGTCGGTGCCTTTCATCTTGGGGCCGGTGGTCTCGTAAAGCGTCCAGCCTTCCTTGCACTGGCTGCCATCGAGCTTGGCCGGTCCGTTCACGTCTTTGCATTTCCGGAAGTCGAAGCTGGCCAGGTGGCTGCTGGCGGCCAGCATGACCCAAACCACGCCGTTGCCATCAATATCCAGGCCGCGCGGGTCGAGACCGGGAGCCGGCACTTTGAAGATCAGGGTTTTGCAGGTCTCGGGCGGATTGTTGCCGCGCTGCAAGCGGACCAAGTATCCGGGGTAGGTTTCCGAGACGCCCCAAACCGAATCGTCCACCGGACTGGGGATATCGGAATACATGCTATAACTGACCAGCGTGTCCAGTTTCGGGTTGAATCCGCCGGGGCCTTGCTTGCCGCCGGTAAGCGGATTGGTGCCGCCGGTCGCGGTGTCGCCCTGGTAAACCGCGTCTTCGCCGCCGCGTCCGGGCCGCACCACGTTCCACGGCCGCGTGATTTTGCCGTCGCCGTTGGTGTCGAGCACCTGCCCGCACCAGCCGGCAGCCTTCTGCTCATCGTGTGTTTCGTCGTAGACCTTGGTATCGATCCAGCCGAAGATCGGGCCGGTGAGTTCGTTGAAGTAGAGGGTTTCATCGGCGTCGTTATCGAACTGCAGGTGGTGGGTCGAAAAGCAGGTGTCGATCAGGGTGAACTGGCGCGTCTTGGGATCGAAGTAAGATGCCTGGCGGCCGCTCCTCTTCAGCGGGAACCAGTCGGCGTACTTGTTGGAGGGATCGCTGCACCAGGAGGGATCCTGGCTGTCGCGGATCTTGGAAGTCATCCACACGCGGCCCTTGCTGTCGACCATCGGGTTGTGCGGATCGGCCGGATCGTAGGGCGGGTTGGACCAGAGGTGCTCGTTGCCCCAATGCAAGGAAGGCCGGTTCGGCGGAGGGAATCGGGAAGGAACCTTGTCGCGCGGTTCGCGGGTAGGTATATCGAGCGCGAAGGTGTTGTTTTCCCGCGGATCCAGCACTACCAGTTGGCCGTGCCCCGCGGAAACTGCGTACACACGGCCGTAGCCGTTCACGGTGGGGTGCAGCTTGTCGGTGGAAATCTGATCGTGCATGAAGGAGTGGTCGTCACCCACGTCCCAAAGCGTCACAACCACATTCCGCTCGATGCCTTTCGGCCGCGGCGGCGCCGGCGGCACCTCGCCCTTGGCGATGCGATTCGTCCAATCGGCGTATACCTTTACCGATTCCGTCAAACCCTGGGTGGTCAGCACGCCATGCATCGAGTTGCCGCGCACCCCGGTTCCCAGGCGCCACTCCCAGGCCTGCTCGGGAGTCTTCAAATCGGGCTTCGCCGCAAATACGTGCGTCAGGTCGCGGGTTTCCGCGTTACCGAGCTGATGGCAAAAGTTGCAGCCGCTCTTCAACTGGTAAATCCAATGATCCTGATCGGTCATGGTGCGGCCCAACCCGTTGCCCTGCTCGCCCGTGCCGGGGAACATATTTTTCGGCGGGGGCGCCAATAACGAGAGCCAGTAATCGCCCGGGTATACCTTCGCGGCCTCCTGCGGGGTTTTGGCGAGAACCGCTTTCAGAGCGACATTGTTGGCGGAAGGCTTCATCTCAATCGGGGTGGAATCCACCAGGCCGTAGCCGCGCACCCAAACCCGGTAATTCGCGGCGGGCAGTTCGGGAAGCATGTACCGGCCGCGATCGTCGGTGACCACGATTTTCGCGAACTTCGTTGGTAAATCCGTGGTCTCCGCAATCACCCATACGCCGGCTTCCGGTCCGTTCGGGCTGGTGACCGTGCCGCCGATATATCCGGTGGGATTGCCCGGGGGCGCGCCCTTCTGTTGCGCGCTGGTGGGATGGGCCGAAAAGATGGCCATCAAGGCGACGCCCCCCGCGCACAGCACCCCGACCCTCAGCCGGTGAAAAGCTTTCTGCATGGATTTCCTCCCTGAAACAACTCGTCCGGCGAGTGCTGGTTGGTATCGGCGGGCGATCGCGCCCCTCGCACCAAAGGACCTTGCCGGTTCGGTGTAAGAAATCAGTATATAAGATGAAACGCCCTGCGCGGGAACAGCCCGGATAGCGCCCACGGGCTATTTTCGGAGAGCGTTGTGGCGGTTTGGGCCCGGCAGTATCCTACTTCGCAGGAAACCACGCCGCGATGCGGTCGTTCAGCGTGAACTCCATGCCCAGTCCAGGATACTGGCTGAGCACCTTCTCCTTCATCTCCGCCGCGCTTTTCGAGGAAGCCACGTTGGCATCCCAATCGGCCATGTACTTTTTCATAAACGCAATTGCCGAAAGATCGTGACGCGCGCCCGGACCTTCGTGTCCCGGAATCACGATCGTCGGTTTCAAGGCCTCGATCTGGTTCAGTGTCTTCATCCATTCCTCGCGGGCCTTATCCTTCGGCACGCCGAAGTAAACGCGGTCGAAGACGGTGTCGCCCGCTACGACGGCCTTCAACGACGGAATGTACACAAAGCTGTTGCCCGGCCCATCGCCCTGCAGGCCGCCAGTGATGGGGAATTGCTCGCCTTCGAGCGTCAGCACGGGCGCGGTGAGTTCCTCGGGCAAAACCGGCTCCGGGCCCGGAATATTGTTTCCATAAGTCGCGAACCAGAATTTTTGCCGCGCGGGCCAGGCCGTTTTGGCGGCATTCGCCGTGGCTGCGAGCGCCACAATCCGCGCCGCGGGAAACGCCTGGTGCAACACCGCCAGGCCGAACATGTGGTCGGGATGCGGATGCGTCACATAGATCGTGGTCAGATTCTTCTTCGATTCCAGGATTTCCGCGGCCAGCCGGTGGGCCTCGCTCAGGGTGAACTGCGGATCGATTAGCAGCATCTCGCGCTGGCCGGAAATCATCGTGGAATTCACGTCGTAGCCATTGGCGCCCCTGCCGGTGTGCAACTTTAGCTGCAGTTGCGCGGATGCGGCCGCGGCGCAGAGCAGCATGGCCAAGGCAGTTCGTGTCAGCATAGGCGAATATTATATCTTGGGAGATTTTTGGAACGGCGGCTTTCTGGGTCACTGGCGTAGCGAATTCTGGTTATGGCCAAATCTTCTCAGCCTGGATGCTCCCGCTATCGCGATGCTCTGGCAGACGGCGCTCGAGCGCTGGCTGCGCGTGCGCGTTTCTCCCACGACTACGATTGCGCTGGGGATGAGCGTGTGGCTGCTGTATGTGGCGGACCGCATTCTGGACGGCATCACGGCTCCAGAGTCGAATGCCAGACCGCGCCACCACTTTTATCTGCGAAACCGGAAATGGGTGGCGCTCGCGGCTGCTCCCCTCGCGATCCTCACGCTGGCGCTGGCCTTCACCTTTCTCACTTCCGCCCTGCTCCGCGACTATTTGGTATTGGCCGCCGGCGTTTGCCTCTATTTCGGCATGGTGCACGCTGCCCCGCGAAAGCTGCGCGCTCTCTGGCCGAAAGAACTGGCGGTTGCCATTTTCTTCGCGGCCGGCGTTTGTCTTCCCATCTGGACCGCCCGGCCGGCGCTCCACACCGCATGGCCGGCGTTCGCGGCCTTCACGGCGCTGCTTTGGATGAATATTTGCGGAATTGAGTTTTGGGAGGGCGATCGAACCGGCGTTATGCGCCCGCGCCTTGTGATCGCGGCTTCGATCGCTCTGGCGCTAGGGTGCGCCATTACCGCCCGCGCTCCCGCTCACCAGCCGGCCCTGTGGGCTGCCATGGGGCTCTCCTCCGGGCTGCTGGCCGCGCTTGGCCGCTTCCGCGACCACTTTTCGAAAAATGCCATCCGCGTGCTGGCCGATGCCGCGCTACTCACTCCGCTGCTGCTGCCGCATTTCTGAGCAGCCGTCGTTCACACCTCGGGCAGCGCGTCGATGGGGAGCTTGCCGGTGCTGCCGCCTACTTTTTCCACCGGGTAGCCCATCTTATCCATAATGGTCATCAGCAGATTGGCTTGGGAAGGCTCGCCAGGGTATTTCAGATGCCGGCCGCCCTTCAGCTTGCCCGCGCCCCCGCCCACCAATAGCAGCGGCAGATTCTTGCCGGAATGCGCGTTGCTGTTGGAGATGCCGGCGCCATAGAGGATGATCATGTGATCGAGCAGCGAGCCATCCCCATCGGGAGTGGCGCGCAGTTTGGCCAGATATTGCGCGAACAATTGCGCATGATAAACGTTGATCTTCGACATCCGCGCCACCAGTTCGGGATCGTTATTGTGGTGAGAGAGCGGGTGGTGCGCTTCGGGGACGCCGATTTGCGGATACGGCCGGGGGCTTTGCTCCTTGGCGATCATGAAGGAAACCACGCGGGTAAGGTCGGAGCGGAGAGCGAGCAGTTGCAGATCGAGCATCAGCGCCAGGTGATCCTCGAAAACGGGCGGCGCGCCCAGCGGCTCGGTCATGCTGGGCAGTTCGATATTGCTTTGCTCTTCGGCGCGCTGGATGCGGCGCTCCACATCGCGCACGGCGTCGGTGTATTCCTCGATTTTAGATTGGTCCTGAGGGGCAAGCTCGCGTTTCAGATCGGCCAGTTTGGCCGTAACGGAATCGAGGATGCTTTTCCCTTCTTCGAGACGCCGCTCGCGGGCGGCGCGATCGGTCGAGCCGCTGTCGCCGAATAACTTTTCGAAAACGGTGCGGGGATTCCAATCCATGGGCAGCGGCTGGGTGGGACTGCGCCAGCAGAGCGTATCGAGATAGGCGCAGCTCAGGTTGCCGGTGCAGGCGCCGGCGTTGGCGGGCAGATCCATGCAAATTTCAAGCGTGGCGAGCTGCGTCTGGCTGGCGAAATGGCGGCCGAGGAGTTGATCGATGGAGACATCGGCGATGATTTCGATTTCGTTGTGGCCGCCGCGCGGCGTGCCAGTGAGAAACGAACCGGAAGCGCCGGCGTGAATATAGTTCCAGCTTGCCTTGATGCCGGAAAAGACCAGCATCTGGTTCCGATAGGGCGCGAGCGGTTCGAGTATAGGGGAGAGTTCGAAATTGGCGCCCTCGCCTTTGGGAGTCCAGTATTCCATGGCCATGCCGTTAGGGACGTAGAACGCCTGGAAGCGCTGAACCGGTTTGGTAGCGCTGCGCAGCGGCGGAACCATGGCTTCGAGCAGGGGCAGGGCGAGCGTGGTTCCGAAGCCTTTCAGAACGGTACGGCGGGGCAAGGTGCGGAGCATGATCCTCTGCTCACCTCCTTGTTGGACATCTTATACCAACGTGACATCGGGAAGGGAGACTGATCGGGCCTGCTGAGCGGAGCTTTGACTCGGGTCAACGGCTTTGATAGCATTCCGGACCGCAACAAGTGAGAGGGGACCTTCAATGGGACTATCGCGAACTGTAGCGCCAGCGTTTTCTCTGCTGATCGTTTGCGCGAGCGGCTGGGCGCAAACGGCTCAGATACAGGGGACCATCCAGGATTCTTCGGGAGCCTTGGTACCCGCTGCCACGGTGAAAGTTACGCAAACCGATACCGGCGCTGTGCGCTCAACCGCCAGCGGCGCCGATGGTTCCTATGTTCTTGCGAATCTTCCTATCGGACCCGGCAGCCCCAGGATTCGCTGGTTCTCCATGACTTGGCCGACGCTGGTAGTCGCGGTTTCGACCATCCCGGCATTCGCCTGCTGAATGGGAGGAATCTGACCGACCTGGTAAACCTCACGCCGGGAGTCATTCAAGCGGGGACGAGTAGCAGCGGCAACATCCCGACCGGCTCCCTGTTTTCTATTGCGGGGAGCCAGACATTCGGAACCACATTCTACATTGATGGGACCGTATACGGCGGCGGCCTGTGCGCACCCGCGCGCCAGTTGCTATCTCAACCCAGCAGCCTTCTCGCTACCCGCCTTGGGCACGCTAGGGAACATGAGTCCGTACAATGTTGTTACCCCCGGTACCTGGAATCTAAATGCGACTCTTTCCCGTTTGTTCCAGATTCGGGAACGAGTAAACCTGGAAGTCCGCGGAGAGGCTTTTAACCTCACCAACACGTATCATCAGGGGATTCCTTCGGGCGTCGCTGTCGGTCTTTCCGGGATCTCCACTAATTTGACCGCCAGCAACTTTGGACAGATTACCAGCGCTTTGGACCGCAGGATCATGCAAATGGCTTTGAAACTCCTGTTTTGAGAGCGGCGCCGGCAACAATGATTACCGGTTGAACGCTTGCGCTTCCGGAACCGGGGACGCGAGGGGAGCGGCTGGATCACGCATCTGGAATTCCGGGCTCTCCACAATGCCCAAAATCAGCGCGGACCAGCGGTAATCGTGCGGGGCGGCGTCGCGGACGATTTTGCGGACCGCCGGTTCATCGTAGTATTCCACGCGGCGGCCGAGCGCGTAGGCCATGAGCTTTTCGGTCAGGGTGCGCGGGAACTGCTCGGGGTCGCTGAGCAGCAGCTTGCGCAGGCCAGCCAGGCCTTCGATTTTCGCGCCGCTGAGCGTGGTGCCGGTGGAGTCGATGGGGTGCCCGCCTTCGTCTTTCGTGCGCCAGCCGCCGATCGCATCGAAGTTTTCGAGCGCAAAGCCGAGCGGATCGATCACTGAGTGGCAGTTGTTGCAGGAAGGATTCGTGCGGTGCTGGGCGAGGCGCTCGCGCATGGTGGCGGGAATCGTGCCGGGCTTGGTTTCGAGCGGCTGCACGCCGGGCGGAGGCGGCGGAATGGGCAATCCCAGGATATTGTTGAGCAGCATTTTGCCGCGCAGGACCGGGGAAGTGCGGTCTGGATAGGAGGTTGTCACGAGCAGGGATCCCTGGGCCAGCAGGCCGCCGCGCTGGTTCAGGTCGGGGAGCTTGACGCGGCGGAACTGGCTGCCGTAGATGCCTGGGATCCCGTACTCTTGCGCGAGGCGCTCGTTGAGGTAGGTGTAATCGGCATCGAGCAGGTCGTGCACGCTGCGGTCTTCCCGGAGGGTGCTCGAAACGAAAAGCTCGGTCTCTTTTTCGAAGGCCTGAAGCAGGCTGAGATCGTATTGCGGATAGCGATCCGGATCGACCACGGATTCCTCCACGCGGCGGAGGTTGAGCCACTGCGCGGTGAAATCGCCCACCAGCGAATCGGTGGCTCGCGGATCGGTGAGCATGCGGCGCACTTCCTTCTCCAGAGTCTCCGGGTGGCTCAGTTCGCCGCGCTCGGCCAGGGTGAGGAGGCGGTCGTCGGGGATGCTACTCCAAAGGAAGAAGGAAAGGCGGGAAGCCAGTTCGAGATCGGTGAGGCGGTAAGGGCCGCCTGCCGGCTTGGCTGGATCCCGGTAGATCCTCAGCAGGAAATCGGGATCGACCAGCATACGCTCCAGGGCGAACTGGATGCCGTCGTCGAATGTGCCGCCTTCGGTGAGGCCCTTATCAAAGAACTGCAGGAGCGTATCGATATCGGCTTTCGTCGTGGGGCGGCGGTAGGCTAGGCGGGCCATGCGCGAGAGGATGGTGGCGGCGCAGGCGCGTTCCTCCGAGGGCTGCGGTTTGCACACGAAGATGGCGCGGCGGCTGGGCGTATCGGGCGGCGTGGGGCGCGGCTGGTAAGGGCCGCCGATCTGGATGGAATCGACATTGGCGTAGCCCATATACACCTGGTCGTTGGAAATGACGCGGCCCAGTTGCTGCGGCTGGGGGAGACCTTCCGGCTCCCACAACTCGCGCGCGAAGGCGGCGCCCACGACGTGCGGTCCGGCCTTCACCGGGATGCGGACTTCCAGGCCCGAATCGCCGGTAAGTTGCATGTAGGTTTCCCATTCGGGATCGCCGGCGAAACCGGGTTCGCCATCGCCCGCGTAACTGGTGGCGGCGGGGCGGCCCTTCCCCGCCCCGCCCACGGTGAAGCGTTTGAGAAGCTTGCCATCCAGGCGGATATCGAGCGTTTGCGGCCACCCCATCCCCTTGAGATAGTCCTGATACTGGCGCTGCAGGCGCACCTTGATCAGATACTCGCCATCCACCGGGAAGTTGTAGTCGACCGCGATGCCGCCGCGCGAGCCGAATGGCAGATCTTCGCTCATGCGGTCCGTCTGGAGGACGTCGCGGGGGATTTCGAAACGATCGAGCGTGGGCTGCGTGGGCGGAATTCCGGCGGCCAGGCGAGTGACCTGGCGGGCCACCGCCATGTAGCGCTCCAGGTGAGCGGTGGAGATGGAAAGGACATCGGCGAAATTGTCGAAGCTGCCATCCGCGGTGTCGTCGCCCGGGAGGAGCGAGGTGACATCCAGGTTCAGGTGGAACAGATCGCGGATCGCGTGGTTGTACTCGGTGCGGTTGAGGCGGTGGACGGCGGCGATGCGGCCGGGGTTGGGGTGAGCGGCCCAGGCGCGATCGAGTTTGCCTTCGAGCATGGTTGCGAGGGCGCGATAGGTGGCGGGGTCGGGGCGCGGCATGCCGGGTGGCGGCATGGAAGCCGCGCGCAGCTTGACGATCACCTTCTCCCAGAGTTCGGCGTTGGCTTCGGGCTTGGCGGGATCGGCGGATTCGAGCGAAAGGCCGCCGGTGCGCAGCTTCTGGCTGTGGCACACCACGCAGTATTGGTTGAGAACGGCGCGGGCATCCGGCACAGGGGCGGTTTGCGCGAGGGAAACCGGGGCCAGGACAGTTCCGCAGAGCAGGAGAGCGGCCGCGGTCTGGCGCGGCTGCCTACGCGCGGATGACGGCATCGGGGCCTCCGAAGAAAAGCGTTATCAGCAGTATATACCAGGTTGGGAGGATTACCCGGAAGCCAGAATCCGCGCGAAAACGTCCCGATCCACGTTGCCGCCGGTGAGGATGGCCGCCACCCGCCGGCCGGCTATGCGGTCGCGCTCCTGCAAGAGCGCGGCATAAGCCGCCGCTCCGGCCCCTTCCGCAACGTTATGTGTGTCGGAGAACAGGTGGCGCATGGCGGCGGCGATTTCCGAATCGTTCACCGTGACCACGCGGGCCGCGCCTTCGAGAATGATCGCCAGCGCGGCCGGGTCCGGTACGCGGCAGGCCATGCCATCGGCGATGGTGTCCTCGACCGGCGCGGCGATCGCGCGGCCCGCGGCAAACGATAATCCGTAAGCCGGCGCCCGTTCCGCCACGACTCCCACGATTTCCGTTCGCAGTCCCAGCGCGTTGCGCGCCGCAATCAGCCCGCATATTCCCGATCCCAGTCCGATCGGCACGTAAACTGTATCGAGACCGCTCACCGCGCCGAACAATTCGAGCGCGTAGCTCGCCACCCCGCACACCAGCGCCGGATCGAATCCTCGCACAACGTGCAAACGCCGTTCCGCGGCGAGCGTGGCCGCATGTTCCGCGGCTTGCTGGTAATCCGCGCCATGTTCGATAAGTTCGGCGCCCAGCGCCCGCATGGCGGCGTTCTTTTCGCGGCTGTTGCCATGCGGCACGACAATTACGCACCGCAATCCCGCGCGCGCCGCCGCCAGCGCCACGCTTTGGCCATGATTGCCGCGCGTGGCCGTGATCACGCCGGCGATCTGTGGCTCGCATTCCGCCAGGCGCCGCATGTACACCACCCCGCCGCGCAGCTTGAATGCGCCGATTTGGGTGTGATTTTCGTGCTTGATCCAGACCTCCGCTCCGGCGCGCGCGCACACCAGCGGCCAGCGGATCTGCGGCGTGGGCGGCACGGTTTCATGCACCAGCCGCGCGGCGGCTTCCATTTCGCCGAGCGAAGGGAGACGCATCGGCCCGGCTATTTCGTTTGCGGCCGCGCCTCGAAACCGTCGGTAGGCAGGTGCGGCGGGCCGCTGTAATGGCCGCGGTCCTGGTCGTTTTCGTTGCAAATGTATTCCATCAGCTCATCGCCCGGCAGCAGGCGCGCGCGCCCCACCGTGGTGAACGGCTTGGCGTAAGCGCCCGGATCGTCGATGGTCACTTCGATATTGATGTTGCCCTTATCCACACGCGTGTAGCGCTCGATGGTGTGCAGCTTTTCGGTGTGCGGGTGGCCCAGGTAATCGAACCAGAAGCGGTCGTTGAAGCCCACCGTATCCACCACCAGCGTCTGCCCTTCCCAGTGGCCGATGGAATGGCCGTACCAGGCCGGGTCCAGGTCTTTCGGATGCCCGCGGCCGTCCATGAAAATCTGCCGGTAACTGTGGATGTTTCCTTCATAGAGGATGAAGTAGTGCGTGGGGGTCTGCACAATGCGCCAGGGATAGGGCGCGCTGCGCGGGATGCCGAAGGGCAGGCACAGCGATTCGGGGTCTTCCGCCGCGGTGCGGGAGTGGAAGATCTTCTCCGCCGAGGGCAGCATCACCACGCTATCGCCCGGCTTCAGCGCCTTGGTAATGTCTCCCGAATTGCTCCCTCCGCCCAGCCACACACCGGAAAGGTCCGGAGTGCCATCGGGCAGATGCGGCGCCGGGCCGGTGACTTTGGGCGGCTCACGGAACAGGCCGGATTGCGCATAGAGCGAAAGTCCCAGGGCCAAAGCCAACGCAAACGAAGCGGCAAAATGCTTGATCAAACTAAGTACCTCCCGGCTGGTCTGTCCCATTTTACGCGATGTTTCTGGAACAAACCGTGCCGCGCCGGGTCGACCCCGGTGACCCCGTCACCGCTATACGCTGCGAGTAGACATGGCTATAATTGTCCCCTGACAGGAGGGAACATGCCGTCGACATTCAGGGCCCTTGCCGGAATCGCCGCGCTGCTGCTGGCATCGCCGGCCATCGATGCGCAGGGCGTGGTGATGGAGCGCAATGTTTCGCTGGGAATGGCAAAGACCATCGCCGAGGCGGCGTTGGCGGCATGTAAAGACAAGGGCTACCACGTGTCGATTGCGGTGGTGGACCGCGCCGGGCAAGTGATGGTGATCCTGCGCGATGAACAGGCCGCGGCCCAAACCACGGAAATGGCTCGCCGCAAAGCCTACACCGCCCGCATGTTCCGCACTACCACCCTGGAATTTCAAAAGCGCACGATGGACCCGGCGTTCGCGCCGCAGCGCAATGTGGCCGATATTCTCGCCCTCGGCGGCGGCGTGCCGATTGCCTATGGCAAGGAAATCATCGGCGGCGTGGGCAGTTCCGGCTCCAGCCAGGAACAGGACGATGCCTGCGCCAAAGCCGGCGTGGCGGCGGTAGCGGAACAGTTGAAGCCCTCCGGGCAGTAAATCCCGCCCGCTACCCTATGCCACTGGTTCGACGGGTGCAGTGCACCGGCGCGCCTGCGAGTTTCCCGTTTAGAATCAACAAAACCGCTTTGATTCGCCGGTGCGATCGCACCGGTGGACTGGAGGATTGACGAGCGAAGAACTGGCGCCGGCCGCTAAGATCCAGCGAACGCCGGCGTCTCACATTGCGTACCCTATAGTTTATGGCTCGTTTCCCATCCCTGCTTGCAATCTGCCTTTCGGGGGCGATGGCATCACCGGTGTTCGCGCAAACACAAAGCTTCACCACTTCGACCGGCAGCGGCTTTATGAGCGGTTTCCTCAGCCGCTACCGGGTGCGCACCGTGCCGCGCCTCAATTTCGACGATTCACCCCGCTTGGAAATGCTGATGCGGGCGGGCACGATTTATTTGTCGTTGCGGGACGCGATCGCGCTCGCGATCGAAAACAACCTGGATATCGAAACGGCCCGGTACTATCCGAAACTGGCGCTGGCGGACTTGCAGCGCGCCAGCGCCGGGCAGTTGCTGCGCAACGTGAGCACTAGTATTTCGCAAGGCCCGTCGTCGGCCTCCCTCGGCGTGCTGGCGGGGAATAACCAAGTCAACTCGGCCGGAAACTTCAGCAGTAATACCGGCAGCAACGGCGGCGTGCTCAGCGGACTGAGCGTGCAACTGGCGGGAGCGGCCATTCCCAACCTGGAACCTTTGCTCTACGTGGCAAGCAACTTCACCCACAACACCAATATCGAAACCTCCACCATCTTCACCGGCACCGACGCTCTCATTCAAAGCTATCGCAGCCTCACCTACGGCATCCAGCAATCGTTCTGGAGCGGCACCACCGTTTCGCTCAGCCTGAACAGCCTGTTCGATTACCGCCAGAACGCCACCACGGCGCTATTCAATCCCATCGATACCGGCAGCTTGACGCTTTCCATCCAGCAGAATCTGCTGAACGGCTTCGGCCTGGCTGTAAACAAGCGCGCCCTGCATAAAGCCCAAAACAACCTCAAGGCGAACGATCTTTCCTTCAAACAGCAGTTGATCGCCACGGTGGCCAACGTGGTGAATCTCTACTACGACCTGGTCAACTTCAACGACGATCTGCGGGTGAAACAGCAAACTCTCGATCTGGACACAAAGATGTACAAAGATAACCAGCGGCGGGCCGAGCTGGGCGCCATCGCGCCGATCGATATCATCCAGGCGGAAGCCGAGATGAAATCGGCGCAGCAGGACGTGATCACGCAGGAATCGCAGGTACTGCAGCAGGAAATGATCCTGAAAAGCGTGATTACCCGGAGCGGCCTGGACGACCCCACCATCGCGCTGGCCCGCATCGTTCCCACGGACCACATCGAAGTGCCGGCCGAGGAGCCGGCGATTCCCGTGCAGGACCTGGTGAAACAGGCCATCGCCATGCGCCCCGAGGTGGAGCAGCAGAATATCAACCTGGAGAACGCGCAGCTCGATCTGCTGGGCACGAAAAATAACCTGCTCCCCACGCTGCAGGCCTTCGCGAATTTTTCCAATGTCGGCCAGGGCGGGCAGGCCGTCATCCTCCCGCCGGGCGCCTACAGCGCCGCCACCGGCTTCGAACAGCTCACGCCTTCGCAGAGGCTGATCGGCGGGTACGGCACCGTGCTCGGCCAGATTTTCCGGCGCGATTTCCCCAATTACGCCGTAGGCTTCCAGCTCACCGTGCCGCTGCGCAACAGAGCCAACCAGGCCGACGAGATTACCAACGAACTGCAATTCCGCCAGCAGCAGATCCAGGCCAAGCAGCTTGCCAACAGTATCAAGCTCAACGTGATGAACTCCTGGACCGCGCTGCGGCAGGCCCGCGCGGCGTATGAGGCGGCTGTGGAAGCGCGCAAACTGCAGGATCAGACCCTGGCGGGCACGCGCCGCAAGTACGAACTGGGCACGGCTACCATCACCGACGTGCTGGTGGCGCAGCGCGACGATACCACCCGGCAGATCTCTGAAAAAGATGCCATGGACCAATACCAGCGCGCGAAAACAAACCTGCAGCAGACGCTGGGGACCATTCTCGATACCTACGACGTAAATTTCCAGGAGGCCCAGAGCGGCGAGCTCAGCCGCCCGCCCGACCCCATACCGGCGGTGCCGGAGAAGCCGCTGGGCACGAGCAATTTCCAGTAACGGCGATGTTCTGCCCGGCCTGATGCCGCGCGGGACACGATCGGCGGCCTGGCCTTGAGCGCCGGCGGAAGCCGCTATTTTGGAACTGCTCACGGGCGCGCGCCGCTCGTCATTGCGCCGGCCGGTGCGCCCGGTATAACCTGATTCAGGGAGACCCCTACGAAAACCCCAGCCCTCACGAGATCCGCTCAAAGTGACCCAAACCATGCCCGTCCGCGCTCCGGTGTTGCCAGCCATAGCGGCTATATTGCTGTTTGCCGCCGGTGGATGGGCGCAGGCTTCCGCCGTCCCCGAGCAGAGCGCCCCTAATTCCGGCTTACCCGGCCCCGGCGTACCCGACCCCCAGGAATTCGAGCAGTGGAACCTCTTCTATCAGGCGACCGCGGTGGGGATGTATCATAACCGGTTTTCTTCGCCCTATGAAGGGCCGCTGAGCCTTCAGGATTATCCGGAATACGACGTATCGCTGACAACCACGCTGTTCTTCGCGGCACGGCTGGAGCAAAATACGGTGTTCGTATTCAATCCGGAAATGGCCGGCGGGCGCGGCTTCAGCGGCGTGAACGGCCTGGCCAACGCACCCAATGGCGAGCTGCCGCGCGTGGCCAGCGCGACTCCCAAGCCTTACATCGCCCGGCTTTTCGTGCAGCACGATTTCGCTCTCGGCAAGAAAAAAGAACACATCGAGCGCGACGAGAACACACTTGCCGGGAACCGGCCGATAAACCGCTATTCGATCTACGCCGGCCGGTTCAGCATGACAGACTATTTCGACGATAACGCCTACAGCCACGATCCGCGCACGCAGTTTCTGGCCTGGGCTGTAATGTACAACGGCGCATGGGATTACCCGGCGGACACACGCGGCTACACGTGGGGCATCGTGCAGGAATTGCATACGAGCTGGTGGGCCTTCCGCTACGGCATTGCGGCCATGCCGACGGTTGCCAACGGGCCGCGCTTCGACCGGCGCCTGTTCCGCAATCACGGGCAGGTGGCGGAGGTGGAGAGGCGCTATTCCTTGCGGGGCCGGAATGGCGCGATTCGCGCGCTCATCTATGCCAACCGGGCGGACGCCGGGAATTATGGCGAGGCGCTCCGCCTGGCGGCGGAGACTGGAACCACTCCGGATGTGACTCTGACACGCCGCGTGGGCACTCTGAAATACGGCGCGGGCATCAGCCTCGACCAGGCGATTTCGCCGGATGCCGGAGTGTTCACCCGGCTGGGCTGGAACGATGGCAAAACCGAGAGTTTCGCGTTCACGGCCATCGACCGGCTTGCGAGCGGCGGCATTTCGGTGAAGGGCACGCGCTGGCATAGAAAGGACGACGTAGTGGCTACGTCGTTCACCGCCTCCGGAATTTCGCGCGTGCATAGCGAGTACCTCGCGGCCGGCGGACTCGATTTCTTAATTGGCGATGGCCGCCTCAACTACGGGCCGGAGCTGGTGTGGGAGAGCTACTACTCGGCCCGCCTGTTTCCGGGCTTTTACGCCACCTTCGACGTCCAGCGGGATACCAATCCCGCCTACAACCGGGACCGCGGGCCGGTGACGATTTATCTTTTGCGGCTGCACATGGGCTTGGGGTTGCGGCCCTGGGCGCCGGAATAGCCTGCTGCGATTACTCGTGACTGGCGAGTTGGAGGGTGATGGTGCCGATCGCGATCTGCAAGCGGACGCGAATCTGTACGGGGAGCTTGCGATTATCGTCGCTGAACCAGACGTAAAGATGCGCCGGGCGGCGGTAGAGCACATTGTTAAAGAGATTAATTTCGTAGCGGACGGTTTTAAAGGTTCCGTCCGGCACTTTCACCTCTTCGCCCTGCTGGGCCTCGACTTTCACCATCGCGCTTTTCTTGCCGTCGCTGACCGGAATTTCGACGGATTTTCCGGGTTCGAGATCCAGGCCACGGAGATAGAAGAGGCCGCCCAGCACGTCGTGGACGCAGGGCGGAATGGGCACTTGCTGGCTGGTGAGGAGCGTGTTCTTCACCAGGTCCCGCTCGCGATAGAAAGCTTTGTGCGATTCGTTATCGAAGGCGACCTGGGTCTCGCGGCGGCGGCTGCCTTCGCGGCCGGTGGTCAACGTGGAGACAGCGCAGAAGTCCCGGTCGACGTTGCTGACGGACTCCATATCCACCTTGTACAACTTGGAGACCAGACCGATCGATTCCAGATCGAGATGGGCCTGCCAGCCCGGATGGCCTTCTACTTCGGACGGATGCCATTCGATCACCGCTTTTCCGGCATTGATGAGGCGCCACTCGATGTTATAGGTGAAAACTTCCTTGGGCGGGGGCGATTCTGTCTGCGCGAGGGCAGTTCCAGCCGAGAGCAGCACTGCCAGCCAGACTGGGGCGCGCGACATTAAATACAGTTTCGCAGAGAATGGTAAACGACGGCACGGGCAGTCAGGACGGGAGCGGGCCGTAGGGGTCCTCGGGACGAGGTCCCCGGAAACCGTTTCCGGGGATCCTGGAGATTATCAAAAAGAGATGGACGGCTCTAGTTCTTGGGGGGTTCCGTGAGAGGCGTGGTCGAACCGCGATGGCAGGTATAGCAGCGGACGTGCTGCTGGCCATCCGGGAACTTGGAGTTGATATCCCGCACCATGGAGATCATCATACGAGCGACGTTCTTTTTGGGGTTGTCGTCGCTGGCGAAATTGCCCTGGACATGACATTCGCCGCACTGGACGCCCAATGCCGTCCTGAAGGAGACCATGGTCTCGCGGAGATTATCGGGCTTTAACAATTTCAAATTTGTGGGGTTTTCGAAAGGGTTGGGACCTTTCTTCCCCTCTTGGGCGAACAGGGCCACCCCTGCAATCAGCACCACCGTGAAAACGTTCAGTAAACGCATGGGCATATCGTACGCTGCTGTACACGGAAAAGCAAGTGGGAGTGGTAAATTTTTTCAAATCGGGAAAAGGGCGTTTTCCTATTTGTAACCGGCGGCCAGGAAATCGAAATCGCAGCCGAGATGGGCCTGGGTTACGTGGTCGAGGAAGAGGCGGCCGTAGCCGCGGTCATAGTGGCGCGGCGGGGGGGTGAAGCGGCGCATACGCTCGGCGATCACATCTTCCGGTACGGCCAGTTCCAGCTTCCGGGCGGCCACATCGAGGACGATTTCATCGCCGGTTTGGACGGCGGCGAGCGGACCGCCTACGGCCGATTCCGGCGCGACATGCAGCACGACGGTGCCGTAGGAGACACCGCTCATGCGCGCATCGGAGATGCGGACCATGTCGGTGACGCCTTCGGCGAGCAATTTGCGGGGCATGGGAATGTGCCCGGCTTCCGGCATGCCGGGGGCGCCTTTGGGTCCGCAGTTGCGCATGACCAGGACCGTGGTGTGGTCCACGGGGAGATCGTCGCGGTCGATCTCGGCGGCCATTTGCCTGGGGTTCTCGAAAACATAGGCGCGGCCGCGATGGCGCAGCAGTTGGGGAGACGCGGCGGTTTGCTTGATGACGGCGCCATCGGGCGCGAGATTGCCGTAGAGCACGGCGATGCCGCCTTCGGCCGAGAGGGGCCGCTCGCGGGAAGCGATCACCGCGTCGTCGGCCGAGCGCGCCGGCGCGATATTTTCGCCGATGGTTTTGCCATTGATGGTGAGGCAATCGGTGTGGAGGAGTCCGGAGATGCGGTTCATCAAGGCGGGGAGGCCTCCGGCGTAGAAGAAGTCTTCCATGAGATGTTCGCCCGACGGGCGGATGTTGGCGATCCAGGGCGTGGAGCGGGAGATGCGGTCGAAATCGGCGAGGGTGAGGCGGATGCCGAGGCGGCCGGCCATGGCGATCAGATGAATGACGGCATTGGTGGAGCCGCCGAGGGCCATGAGAACAGTCACGGCGTTTTCGAACGCCCGCGGGGTCATGATGCGAGAGGGGCGAAGGTCGTGCTCGATGGCTTGGACGGCGGCGCGGCCGCTGAGTTCGGCAATCGCGAGCCGGCGGGAATCGGGCGCGGGGATATTGGCGCATCCGGGCAGAGACATGCCGAGAGCTTCGGCGAGACTGGTCATGGTGGAAGCCGTGCCCATGACGGCGCAGTGGCCGGAAGTGCGGGCGATGCAGCCTTCGATTTCGCACCACTCTTCGCCGGTGAGGCGGCCGGTGCGGTATAGGTCGAACAGCTTCCGCCCATCGGTGCCGGAGCCGAGGCGCTGCTCGCGCCAGCGGCCGGCGAGCATGGGGCCGCCGGGCACGACGATGGCGGGGACATCGGCGCTGGCCGCGCCCATCAGTTGGGCGGGCGTGGTTTTGTCGCAGCCGCAGAGCAGGACGACGCCATCGATGGGATTGGCACGAATGGATTCCTCGACGTCCATGGCCATGAGGTTGCGGAACATCATGGTGGTGGGCTGCATGAACAGCTCGCCAAGAGAGATGGTGGGAAATTCGAGCGGGATGCCGCCGGCGGCGAGCACGCCGCGCTTGACAGCCTGGGCGACTTCGCGCAGATGGGCGTTGCAATTGTTCAGCTCGCTCCAGGAATTACAGATGCCCACCACCGGTTTGCCTTCGAAGATATCGGCGGGAAAGCCTTCGGAACGGAGCCAGGCGCGGCGGGAGAGACCGGGATAGCCGGGAGCTTGAAACCAGGCACTGCTGCGGGGATTTTTCATGGGAATACATATTGTATGGGAAGGCCCCGAGGCGTTTGCCGGTTTGATCTCAGTTTCGAGGCTCCTCCGGGGAGCCTTCTCCTGGGTAAACTGTTGGCGAGGTGGATACCCTTACTCCCGAGGAACGCTCCGAACGGATGGGCCGGGTTCGGTCGAAAGACACGAAACCCGAGATGGCGGTGCGGCGGCTCGTACACTCCCTTGGATTCCGATACCGGTTGCATCGCGCGGATTTACCCGGAAAACCCGACCTCGTGTTCACCTCGCGCCGAAAAGTCATTTTCGTCCACGGATGTTTCTGGCACCGGCACGGGAAGAGATGCCCCTTAACGCGGCTACCCAAATCGAAACTGGATTTTTGGCGACCGAAACTTGAAAGAAATAGACTACGCGACCGCAAAAATTTTCGACTCCTCCACGAAGCAGGTTGGGATATTCTTGTTCTTTGGGAATGTGAGTTGGAAAACCTGGACGCGCTGGAAAATCGCGTCACCGCGTTCCTGGAAACGCGCAGGGATTCTTCAGACAGGACGATAAGAGTTGCAGGAATATGAGATCCGTTGAACTGTTCGCTGGCGCGGGCGGGCTGGCCCTGGGTGCGTCGCGTGCCGGCTTCGAGCACGAAGCCGTAATCGAGTTCAACCATGAGGCGTGCGAGACAATCCGCAAGAACCAAATTCTGGGAATCAAACACGTTCGCGACTGGAACCTCGAGGAAGCAAATGTCCGGACGTTCAATTTCAAAAACATTAAGGACGATATCGATCTTTTAGCTGCCGGCGTCCCCTGCCAGCCCTGGAGCATCGGCGGCAAACATCGAGGTTATGAAGATGAACGGAATCTTTTTCCCGACACGATCAGGGCCGTCCTAGACCTCACGCCGAAGGCGATCATCATCGAAAACGTCCGGGGACTAACCCGGCAAACTTTCGCCGACTATTTCACCTATATCCAGTTTATGCTCGAATTTCCGGAGGTCAGGCGGAGAGACAACGAGGACTGGATGTGTCACCGGAGACGGCTCGAAAAGTACGTGACCTCCCGTGGAAAGGGGTACTCCGGGCTGCGCTACAACGTAGTACCAAAAGTTCTCAACGCTGCAAATTTCGGCATTCCACAGAAGCGCGAGCGGGTGTTCATCGTCTGCTTCCGTTCGGATATCGGAGCGAGGTGGTCGTTTCCAGACAAGACACACTCGGAGGAGCTACTTCTCAAGACGCAATGGGTGACGGGCGAGTATTGGGAACGGCACGAGATCCCTGCGCGCAAGCGGCCCAAGAAGCCGAGCGGGATTGAGGAACGGTTGCGCGATGAAGAACTTTTTGAAGGGTACGACCCCTGGGTTACGGTCCGTGACGCCCTGAAAGGACTTCCTGACCCGCGATCGAAGGAAGCGAGCGGTGTCCCAAACCACATCTTCCAGCCGGGCGCGCGACCGTATGTCGGACACACCGGCTCTCCGCTCGATGAACCGGCGAAGACGTTAAAGGCAGGAGACCATGGCGTCCCCGGGGGTGAAAACATGATAGCGTTTGAAGACGGCTCAGTCCGGTACTTCACCGTGCGTGAAGCGGCGCTCATTCAAACCTTCCCACGCGACTTCGAGTTTGCAAGTTCGTGGTCCGAGAATATGCGCCAGATCGGGAACGCCGTTCCAGTCGATCTGGCGAATCTTATTGCCCGTTCCGTGGTCGACACCCTGCTTGCGGCGAGGGAGCGGCTTCAGTAGTGCCGGCGCAGCCGCCTAAGCTTGAGTACCTCGCCGCCCAGCTTAGAGCAATTTCGGAAGCGCTCGCGAACGAGCCGGCGTCCGAACTGACACCGATCAAGGTCCGGAAGGTCCGAAAGACGATCAGCGAAGCCTACGACAAAATCCGGAAGGTCATCGACGAGCTGGATCCAATCAAACACCCGGGGTTCATGTTCGACCCCTCGAACCCGAATATTATTGGTCGCGTAGTCGGAATAACGCTCATCGCCCAGCCCCGAAAACTGCTCGCCGCTGTCGAGCGCTTTTACGGCTCTGGCGTGTACGCAATCTATTACAACGGCGATTTTCCGGCATACGCGGGGATTTCAAGAAAAGAGCATCCGATTTATGTCGGCAAGGCCGATCCCCGAAATCCGGCGGCAAAAACTCCGATTGAGCAGGGGGACCGTCTTTCCGGTCGGCTCGGAGAACACGCCAGAAGCATTGCCAAGGCCACAACGACCCTTAAGCTTGACGAATTCGAGTACCGAGCGCTGGTAGTTCAGACCGGCTGGCAAACGTCCGCCGAAGATTACCTAATCCATCTGTTTAAACCCATCTGGAACAACCAGATTGGGATCTGTTACGGATTCGGAAAACACGGTGATGATCCGGAGACCCGGGCGAACCTTCGCTCGCCCTGGGACACTCTTCATCCCGGCCGCGACTGGGCCCACCGCGACCCCAAAATGAAGGACGCCCGGGCACGCACGCGGATCAAAGAGGACATCGAGAAGCACCTCGAAGCGAATCCGCCGGTCACGTCGCTTGACGAGATCCTTAAACGGTTCCTTGATGAGATCCGGGCCGCATCGTAACCCACTCCGGTAGGAATCGGCAGCTCACGGTGGAGCGGCATTCTGCTCTTCCGTTGGCTCGGCGGTCGCAGCGGGCGGGCATCGATGTCCGAAAAGTCGTGGTAGTGCGGCAAATCCGGTTAGCCCGGCATTTTCTGGATTCCGGTTCAGATGGACTGGCCGCACGGCGCTTGGGCGCGCTTGACGCCAGAACATCTGATCGGGATAGCTCGTGCGACCCTAAGATCGACCCGGTGCCGGGGCCAATCCCCGTCCGGTTTCCGAAGAATCTTCAGTCTCAAGGCAGTGGACAGCGGCTTCCGCCGCCCGGTTTTCCCCAGCAGAAATTAACCGGAGCAGGAACACGCGGGTGCCCGACAATTAGAAATCGACTTGGAGGCCGCTTTTTACCAGGTCGCTGCGGACCTGCAGAGTGGTTTTGGGCGTGGGGGAGGGGCGCAGGAAGCGGAAAACCTTCGTTTCTCCGTTTTCAAAGTGCATGGAACTGGCGACGCGGACGCTGGCGAGCCACTGCATGGAAGGAGCGGGGTCTTCGGCGAGGCGGGTCCATTTGCGGGGGTAATGGATGCGCTCGATGACGATGTATTCGACGCCGTAATCGCGGGCAAAGCGCTCCATGGCTTGTGGAGTAAACGTTTCGCGGGGGAGCTTATCGCCGCGGATGACGATGGTTTTGGCGCCGGGATCGAGTTCACGGACGGCGAAGAGGAAATCGCCGTCGTTGAAACCGCAGTACAGGATGCGGGCGGGGTGATTTTGCATGACGAGAGCGGCGGCGCGCCCGGGGCCGCGGACAAACTCGGGAGGGCGGAGCCAGAAGAAGGCGGCCAGGAGGATGGCGGCGCAACCGGCGATGGTGCGGGCGTAGCCGGGGAGGGCGGAGGGAAGCAGGCGGCGGCCTGCATCGCAGGCAAGTACGGCGAGAGCCGGGTAGGTGAAAAACAGGTAGCGCTCCACCACAGGCGGCATCACCAGGAGGAGAGCGAGGGAAGAAACAGCCCATGCGAGGTATAAATGGTTGCGGGCGGTTGGGCGGACCAGAGGGAACAACAACGCCGATCCGGCGAGAACGGCGGCGACGATACCGTTTTCGCGAGCCAGGCCGCCGGCGTAGAAGGCAAGGTGCTGAAATGGAATTACGAAGTTGATGGGATCCCACTGCCGATTATCGCCGGCGCCGGCGAGGGCGGTGAGGCTCACCAGAGCGGCGGCGGATGCCAGGATGATGCCGGACGCGAGCCAGACCGGACGGCGCAATATGGCGCGCCACTGGCGCGCGAGCGCGGACATGAGGAACGGCACACCAATCAGAAAGACCGCCTGTTGCTTTGTCCAAATGGCCGCGGCGGCGAGTAATCCGAAGGGGACAGCCTGGGCCATACCGAAAGACTTGCCGCCGCGGAGAGACCACAGCGCCGCGAGGACGAACACCAGCGAGGGCATTTCGAGCATCACATCGGCGGCATCCCGCTGAACTTCGGGAATTAGGAACGTGATGGCCACGGAGAGAGCGGCGAATCCGGCGCCCCCATGCGTGGCGCGCACCAGCCAAAACAGGAGCAGCGCGGCCAGGAAGGCGGAGAAAGCGATGGCCAGCCGGGCCGAAAGGCGGTTGACGCCGCCGGCCATGTAGAACAACGACTCGACGGCGGGAAACAGGGGCGGGTGATAGGGAATGGACGTGCCCGGCAAACGGCTGTAGAACCGCTTAGCGAAGCGGACGGGATTTTCCAGGTGGCCCTGCGTGATCCAATCATGGATCAGCACGCCATTCAGGGCATGGCGGGGCGCATCGGGGTGGGCGAATTCGTTGGTAGACACGCCGCGCATACCCCAGACGGCCACGGCGGCCGCCAAGGCAACGGGCACAAGCCATTCGGCCGCGATTCGCCGGACTTGCGGATGCGCGGCGAACAAGGCCCGCGGACGCGGCAGTGCGAGGGCGCTCACGCGGGGGCTCCTGAAAACAGCACCCACTTACGCGCGCCGAAGCTCCAGAGCAACACGAATCCGGCCGCGAAGCATTTCGAGAGCATGTAATAGAGCCCGAACTTTTCGGTGAAGCCCCACATCAGCAGCTGATTCAGCCCCAGGCCCACGATTCCGATGAGCGTGAAGATGGTGAACTCCAGCGTAGTGGAGGACAAACTGCGCCGGTCAAATACCCAGAAACGGCTGAGCAGATAATTCACTACCAGACCGGCCGAAAAGGAGACGGCCGCGGACACCAAATAGTAAATACCGGCAAAAGCGGTGAGCGCCCAAAGCAGGCCGGCATCGACGGCGAAGGCCAGACCTCCGACGACAGCGTACCGGAGAAATTGGGTTCGGAGCCGCTGCCAGGCGTTTGCACGGACACCGGCTCGCGAGCCGGGTGATGAATGCGGTTGCGGCGCGGCTTTGCCGGGCGCGAGCGCCTGCCCCGCAAATCCAGCCGGGGACGTTTCAGTGGGCGGCATGTGGAATCTCCTTGGAAGTTTTCCAACTGACATGCGCGGAACGCGGGGCCCGACGGACGGCAACGCGTTCGAGAACCGTCACGGCGAAATAGCTGAATGAGAGCAGCAGGATCCAATCGACCGGGTAGCGGTGGCGCACATTGACGTGAATCAAATAGAACAGCGGCGTGTAGAAGGCCGGGACGGCAATGAAGACAACGGCGCCAATGCGGTCGTGACGCCATAGAGCAAATAAACCGGCCAGCCATCCCAGAGTGATCAGCCATAGGACCGCATCCCGGCGGCGCGCTGCCGTGTCTGGAAACCACGTATACCAGAAGCGCCGCGCGGTGAGCGTCAGGAAGCGCGAAGGATGCGTGCGAATCCATGCTAACGCCCGATTCCGTCGGTCCCGGTTGTACGCAACTTCGCCCATGGCCTTCACGGCTTCGGCTTCGGCCCGGTTCTGCAAGGGATGGAATGCGAAATACACCCCGCGCTTATAGTTGACAGGCTCCAGCGGACCGGCCAGATCGTTGTTGGAAAGGTGCAATTCGAGGCCGGCATTGCTGCGAGTAAAAATTGGAGCGCCGAGGACACGCTGGTTGCGCCACGCCCAAGGCGCGAGGCAGAGAGCGACGGCGGCGACGTTGGCGAAAGCGTACCGCCGCCACGCGCCAGGAGGCAGGGGACAGGCGTGGGGAGTCAGAATCGATACCGCCAGCCCCAGGGCGAGGAGGCCACCGAACACGGGCAGAAAGGTGGAGGCTACCAACATTCCGATACCCCAGACGAGGCCTTCCAGGGCGCCGCGCCGAAAGGAGAACAGATGGTGACGCCAGGTGGTGACGACGAGCCAGATGGCCAGCATCAACAGCAGCGCCGACGCCGTAGCTTCCCAATCGCCGACGACCTCGACGGAATATTTCAAGGGAAGCAGCGCGCCCGCGAGACCCGCGGCGAGGCCCGCGCGCCGGCCAACACCGAAGGCCGCGCCGGCAAACGGCAACAGGGCATAGAGCGCGCCGGCGCACGCGACGGACAAAAATTCTTTGACCAGTTCCCCGCCCCAGCCTTCGCCGAAGTAGCGGAAAATCAGGCCCATGAGAATGGGGTACGCAGGCGGGACGTGAGCCGTTGGCCCGGTGGGGATGTTGTAAGGATCGGCCAAGACGCCGCGGCGCGCAAACGAAAGCGCGATCCGCTCCATCTCATAGCGCGTCAAATCCCGATAGGTTTGGGAAGCCAGGGACATGCCAATACGCAAAACCACGGCCAGGAGAAAAATAACGAGAAAGAGGTGGCCTGGGCGGAGACACTCCAGCCGCAGCCACCATCGCCAAAGGCGACGGTGTAACATAAACCAGACTCCGGGTGACGTTACGCCGCGCTCACGCGAGACGGGACAATGGGTTGCGTCTGCTCGAGCGCCTTCAGTTCCTCTTCGGTAATGGCCGCGCCGGATTCATGGTAATCGGCGTCCACATTCACGTTCCACAGGTTGTAGCGGGCGCCCATGATATTGCGGGCGGCGAGTACGGCCGTGAGCATGGAGTGGTCCTGATTGTTGTAGCGGTGCATGCCGTTGCGCCCCACCAGTTGCAGGTTGGGGAGAGCGGTGAGGAATTCCTGCACGATGGCCAGACCGCGGCGGTAGCTATCGTCATAGACCGGGTACGCTTTCTTCACGTGTACCACGGTGCCATCGATGACAGCCGCGGGGTCGACCAGGCCTAACGCCGCCAATTCGCGCCGCGCCAGATCCACGAGGGCCGCATCGTTCATCGTCCAGACGATGTCGCCTTCGGCGCAGAAATATTCGAGGCCCAGGCAGGTGGTGGCCGGATCGGGCACCATCTCCGGGCTCCAGTTGTTGTAGTTCTGAATGCGGCCGACTTTCACGTTGGGATCGTGGACATAGATCCAGTTGTCATGGAAGAGATTGGCGCCGCGAATAATGAGCGCGACCGTAAGGAAGTCGCGGTAGTGAAAATCGTCGGCGCCCTCGAGGACGCGCTCGGGCGGGGCGGGGTCCAGCATGTGGATCAGGTCGCGAATGGGCAACGAGCTGATGAAGTGTTCGGCGCGGTATTCGCGGCCGCCGGCAACGACGCTGTCGACGGCTCCCGGCCGCCAGCGGATCTTTTCGACGGGGGCCTGCATGACCACGCGCGCGCCGCGCTTTTCGATGATCTGCTGCGTGCGCTCCCACATCATGCCGGGGCCTTTGCGAGGGTATTGAAATTCGTGAATGAGGGTCTTGACGACCTTTTGCTTATCCTGGGGGCGCTTGGGGCGGATGGCATTCCAGACCAGGGTGAATAGCGAGAGGTCCTTAATGCGCTGCGCGGCCCATTCGGCTTTGATTTCGTGGCAGGGGATGCCCCAGACTTTTTCCGTATAGGTTTTGAAGAAGATCCGGAACAGGCGCTTGCCGAAGCGATTGGACACCCAGGTTTCGAAATCGTCTTCCGGTCTTTTCTTAAAAACCTGCGCCCAGGCGTAACTGAGCCCGCATCGCAAGGCTTCGGCGATGCCCAGCCCGGTAAGCGCGTTCATGGGCTCCAGCGGATAGTGGAAGAATTTCCCGCGATAGAAAATCCTTGAAGCGCGCGGGCGAGTGATGAAGTCGTCGCCCAGGACTTCTTTCCAGATCCGCTCCACCAAAGTGACCTTGGTAAAGAAGCGGTGGCCGCCCATATCAAAGAGATAGCCTTTGTAGTTGGCGGTGCGGGCAATACCGCCGACGATGTTATCGGCTTCGAGGACTATGGAAGACACGCCATTTGCGGAAAGCTCGTAGGCCGCGGTGAGGCCCGCGGGTCCCGCGCCCATAATCAGAACCTTGGTATAGGCTTCGTTGCTTGAATCGTGATGGACACTGGGGCTGGCTGACAATCACTCCTCCATTTTTCTTACTGAATTGAACGCCAGCGGGACTACCGGGTGCGTTTGGAAAAGTTTCAGAATTGCAGGGCTATGAAGAAGCTGGCGTCAGTTCGCAGCGTACCAGAGCACAGAAAATTTAGTCTGTACTTAGCCGGACATGTAACCTCTCCGTGTCCGATTCCGAACCGGCGGATCGTAAGCAATAGACTATCGCAAAAGGGGCGGAAAAGGGGGTCCGAATGGATCGCGCAATTCACGGTGCCGGGGTAACCTCAACCTCTGTGGCCAAGCTGGTTGGAGGCGGGAACATCCCGGACTTTCACTCTACTCATCTTAGGGTTGCGCGGCCGGTGCTGGCTATTTCAGCAGATTCGACGATTTGCCCGCGAAATTCAGGACCCAGCTTGGGAATATGCCCAGGAACAGGGTGCCGATGGCGGGCAGGACGAGGGCGGCGGCCAGGCCCGGGGTAAGCGGTTCTGCGCCGGTGGCGGCTTCGCTGGGCTCGTGCATGTACATCATGACGAGAATGCGAAGGTAGTAGTAAGCCGCGACGGCGCTATTGAGCAGGCCGAGAACGGTGAGCCAGACCAGGTGCGACTGAAGGGCGGCTTTGAAGATATAGAATTTGCCGAAGAAGCCGCCGGTGAGAGGCACGCCGATGAGGGAGAGCAGGAAGATGGAAAGCATGGCCGCGGTGACGGGTTGCTTCTGGCCGAGGCCGGCGAAATCGTCAAGCGTCTGGTAGCGTTCGCCCTTGCCCGAGAGATGGCTGACCACGGCGAATGCGCCGATGTTCATCAAGGCGTAAGCGGCGAGATAGAACATGGCGGCGGCGGTGCCTACATCGGAGCGGGCGGCAAGGGCGACCAATACATAGCCGGCGTGGGCAATGGAACTGTAAGCCAGCAGCCGTTTCACATTGTGCTGCAGCAGCGCGGCGAAGTTGCCGATGCACATGGAGAGCAGCGCGCACACCCAGACCAGGGGTTCCCAGCCGTTGCCGATCGGTTCGAAGGCGGTCATGAAGATGCGCAGGAAGACGGCGAAGGCGGCGGCTTTCGGGCCGGCAGAGAGAAAGGCGGTAACCGGGGTGGGCGCGCCCTGGTAAACGTCGGGAGCCCACATCTGGAAGGGCGAGGCGGAAACTTTAAAGCCCAGGCCGACGAACATCAAAGCGGCGGCGATGCCGATAAACACGGGAGAAGGAGCGTTGGCGCCGGTGATCGCGGCGCGCGCCATGCTCAGGTTCACCGTGCCGGTCGCGCCATAGACGAGCGCTACACCATAGAGGAAGAATCCGGTGGCGAACGAGCCCAGCAGGAAATATTTGATCGCGGCTTCATTGGCGCGCTTATCGTCGCGCAGGTAACCGGCCAGAACGTAGCTGGCGATCGAGGAGATCTCCAGACCAATGAAGATCATAATCAGCTCGTTGGCGGAAACCATCAGGCACTGGCCGGCGATAGAGAAGAGCAGCAGGGCGTGATATTCGCCGGTTTCCGCATCCTGGCGGGCGAGGAAGCGGTACGAGGGCAGCACGGTGAGGATGCCGACAACGATTACGAGCACGCGGAAAAACGTGGCGAAACCATCGACGGAAAGCAACCCGCCGAACGCCGGGCCCGCCTGCGCGTATGCCGCGACCGAACCGAACAGCGCGGCAATCAAGGCCAGCAGGCTCAGATTCCCGAACAGGGCGGACGAGCGCCGGTTCACCACCGGATCGAGAATCATGAGCAGCGTGGCAGCGACCGTGAGAATCAGTTCGGGCAGGAACCGGACGATATCGCCGGGGTTGACGACCGCGCTAACGGGCACTGGCGACCTCCTTGGTGGAGGGCACGGCTACCCGGAAAGGAACGTTGATCTGCGCCTGATCGAGCACGCGCGAGTTCGATTTCGTCACCGGCGGCAAAAACGATTGCGAATACACACCCATCCAAATCATCATCACGATCAGCGGAACCACCGCTACCCATTCCCGCATGTTCATGTCGGGCATGTGCAGGCGCACTTCCTCGCGCGTATCGCCGTAGAAAACGCGCTGATACAACCAGAGCATATAACAGGCGGAAAGAATCACACCGAGCGCGGCAAAAATCGTCCAGGTGTAGTTGGTCTGGGCCGTGCCCTGCAACACCAAAAACTCGCCCACGAAATTATTCAACAGCGGCAGGCCGATGCTGGCGAGCGTGGTGATCAGGAAGGCCGTGGAAAGCCAGGGCGCGGGCGTGGCTACGCCGCCGAAATCGGCGATTTCGAGCGAATGCCTCCGCTCGTACATCAGGCCGACGAGGGCGAACAGCGCGCCCGTCGAAATGCCGTGGTTGAGCATCTGGTAGACCGCGCCATCGAGCCCCAATTGCGTGAATGAGAAAATGCCGAGCACCACGAAACCCAAATGGCTGACCGAAGAATACGCGACCAGCTTCTTCATATTGGGCTGCACCAGGGAAACCAGCGCGCCATACACGATGCCGATAATAGCCAGCACCGCAATCCAGGGCGCGCATTGGCGCGCCGGCCCGGGAAACAGCGGCACGCAAAAATGCAGAATTCCGTACGTGCCCATCTTCAGCATGACAGCGGCCAGCATGATGGAGCCGGCCGTGGGCGCTTCGACGTGCGCATCGGGCAGCCAGGTATGGAGCGGGAAGAGCGGGACTTTGATGGCGAAGGCGATAAAGAAGGCAAGGAAGAGCAGCAGGCCCTCGGTGGGCGCGAAACTCAGGCGGCCGCTCGAAAGCATGCCGAGCAGGGCCGGATAGCTGAACGTGCCCGCCTTGTTGTACAGGTAGATGATGGCGGCCAGCATGAGCACAGAACCGGCCATGGTGAAGAGAAAGAATTTTACCGCCGCGTAGATGCGCCGCTCGTGTCCCCAGATGCCCACCAGGAAGTACATGGGCACCAGCGAGACTTCCCAGAACACGTAAAACAGGAAGAGATCCTGCGCGATAAACACGCCCACCAGGCCGAACTCGAGGAGCAGCAGGAAGGCGAAGAATTCCTTGACGCGGTGTTGGATGGAGCGCCAGGAAACCAGCACGCAAATGGGCGTGAGGAACGTGGCGAGCAGCAACAGCCACATGCTGACGCCATCGGCGGAGAGATAAAAGTGAATTTCGGGGCTGGCGATCCAGGGGACATCCAGCTTGAACTGCTCGCCGGCGGCGGCGTAATCGAACTGGAACGGCAGTCCGAGCGACGCCACGAAAGTGACCAGCGAAATGGCGAGCGCCCAGCCGCGGCTCGATTGCGGGGAGGATCGCGGCAGAAACAGCGCGACCAGAAAGCCGGCCAGGGGCAGAAACAGGACCAGGGTCAGCAGGTTCATCGGGCGCCTCCGGCCAGCATGCCGAGCGTTACCATAAGGGCCACGGAGCCCGCCACCACCCAAGTGGCATAACTGCGGATATTACCCGATTGCCACAATCGCAACACGCCGCCGATGCCGCGGGAGAGAGTGGCCACTCCGTTCGCCATGCCATCGATGATGCCGGCATCGACTCCGCGCCACAGTACCCAGCGCGCGCCTCCGACCACCGGCTTCACCACGGCGGTGTCGTAGAGCTCATCCACGAAATACTTGTTGTAGACGAGCGTGTAGAGGCCCTTGATGCTCCCGGCGAACGAATCCGCCATGGCCGGTTTTGCGACGTACATCAAATAGGCGATCAGGATGCCGCCGAAGCCGAAGAAGACCGAGATGGCCATCAGGCCGGAATTTTCCAATTCCTTGCGGCCGGGAAAAACGGCATCGAGGAACGAAGGCACGCGGAAGAAATAACCTCCAGCGAGGGAGAGCGCGGCGAGTACGGTGAGCGGCAGGGTCATGACCGCGGGCGATTCGTGAATATGATGCTCATGGCCACGGTACTTGCCGAAAAAGGTCATGAACATGGCGCGCGAAACATAAAACGCGGTAATGCCGGCGGTAATCGTGCCCAGCCAGTAGATCCAGGGCTCGTGGTAGTAGGCGGCGATCAGGATTTCGTCTTTGCTGAAGAAGCCCGAGGTGAAAGGAACTCCCGCGATTGCCACCCAGGCGCAGACCATGGTCCAAAAAGTCCACGGGATTTTGGTTCGCAAGCCGCCCATATTGCGCATATCCTGCTCGCCCGAAAGCGAGTGAATCACGGCGCCGGAACCGAGGAAGAGGAGCGCTTTGAAAAAGGCGTGCGTGACCAGGTGGTAGACACCCGCGCCGTACGCGCCCACGCCTACGCCCACGAACATGTAGCCCAGTTGCGAAACCGTCGAATAGGCGAACACCTTTTTGATGTCGTTTTGCGCCATGCCGATGGTGGCGGCGAAAAATGCGGTGGCGACGCCAATCACGGCGATCGTTTCGAGCGCTACGGGGGCGTGCGAATAAATGGGGAAGGAGCGCGCCGTCATGTAGACGCCGGCGGTGACCATGGTAGCCGCATGGATGAGCGCGGAGACGGGCGTGGGGCCGGCCATGGCGTCGGGGAGCCAGACGTACAGGGGAATCTGCGCGGATTTACCGGTCGCGCCGACAAGGAGGAGCAGTCCGATCAGGGTAAGCGTCGCTTCGGAAGCGCCCGGCGCGCGCGAAAAGACCGAGCCGAAATCGAGCGTGCCGAAAGTTTTCACGATGTAGAACATCGCCAGCGAAAAGCCGAAATCGCCGATCCGGTTCACGATGAACGCTTTGTTGCCGGCATCGGTGGCGAATTTCTTGGTGAAGTAGAAGCCGATCAGCAGATAGCTGCACAGACCCACGCCTTCCCAACCGACAAACAGCACCAGGTAGTTGGCGGCCAGCACCAGAACCAGCATGAAGAACATGAACAGGTTGAGGTAGGCGAAAAAGCGATAATAGCCGCCGTGGTTCGGCCCGTGCTCGTGAGCCATGTAACCAGTGGAATAGATATGGATCAGCGAGCCGATGCCGGTTACGACGAGCAGCATCACTTCGGTGAGCCGGTCGACGGTGAAATCGGCGCCGACGGAAAATTGGCCGCTTTGAATCCAGGTGAAATAGTGCTCGGTATAGGGCATCGTGAGGTCGCCGAGACCTACGATGGTTTTCAGCACCCATGCGAAAGCGAGCACGACGCTGCCGATCGCGAATACGTTCACGAGGGCCTTGGAGAAACGTCTGCCAAACAGGCCATTGATCGCGAAGCCGGCGAGGGGAAGGAGAGGAATGAGCCAGAGTTGCATCTAATCTTTCATCGAAGCTACTTCATCGATATTCAAAGTGGCGCGGTTCTTGAACACGGTGAGGATGATGGCCAACCCGACGGCCGCTTCCGCCGCCGCCACCACCATCACGAAGAACGTGAAGAGGTGGCCGCTCACCTGCTGGTATTTATAGGCGAAGGTAACAAAGCTCAGGTTCACGGCGTTGAGCATCAGCTCGATGGACATGAACACGGTGATGATGCTGCGGCGAAACAGGAAACCGGCCACACCGAGCGCAAACAGGACAGCGCTCAAGGTGAGAAACCAGGAAATCGGGACTGCGGACATTCAGTCCAGCTCCTTTCGTCCCAGAACGATTGCGCCCAGGATGGCGATCAGAATCAAAAGCGAGGTGACCTCGAAGGGCAGCAGGTAGGTGGTGAAGAGCGCGCGGCCGACGGCTTGCGCCGAACCACCGGTGAAGCCGCCGAAGCGCACCTTGCTGCTGTCCGGAAAGAGGCGCTGGACGAAGTAAGCCAGCACGCCCAGGAATGCAACTAACAAAGGAGCGCCCAGGAACTGCGCCATCAGCGAGCGGCCGGTTTTGCCTTCGGCGCCGGCGTTGAGCAGCATGATGACGAAGATGAACAGCACCATCACGGCGCCGGCGTAGACGATCACCTGCGCCGCGGCGATGAATTCGGCGCCCAGCAGCAGGTACAAGACGGCCAGAGATCCCATCACCCCGATCAGCGAAACAGCGCTGGCAATGGGATGGGTTTGCACCACCACGTTGATGGCGGCCACGACCGCGATCAAAGCGAAAATCAAGAACAGAACGACGTCCATCAGGATACCCAGGCGACCACGAAGCCGGTCACCAGCAAATTCAGCATGGCCACGGGGAAGAGGAACTTCCACGCGAAGCCCATCAGTTGATCGTAGCGGAAGCGCGGCAGGGTGCCGCGAATCCAAATAAACAGAAAGAGAATCGCCCCGGTTTTGGCGAGAAACCAGAACAGCGGCAGCAGCCAGCTTTGGACGATCGGCGCGAGGAACACCGCCGCAATGACCAGAAAAACAACGCCGAAGCCGCCGAAGGTGTAGCGATCGAGTTTATGCGGCGGGTTGGCGGCATGATATAGCAAAACCAGGCCGGCGAGGGCGAAGATAGCCGTAGGAACCAGGTTCGAACCATAAGCGGCCGGCCAGGGGGCCTCCCAGCCACCCAAAAACAGCAGCGCGGCAAGGGCGCTGACCGTGGTCATGTTGAGGTATTCGGCCATAAAGAACGAGGCGAACTTCATGCTGCTGTACTCGGTATGGAAGCCCGCGACCAGTTCATTTTCCGCTTCGGGAAGATCGAACGGGATACGATTGGTTTCGGCGAAGGCGGCGATCACAAAGATGATAAACGCGAAGATCTGCCCCCCGCGAATGATATTCCAGTGCAGAATACTGCCCGCCTGCGTGCCAACCAGTTCCCGCAGGCTCAAGGTGTTCGAAACCAGCAGGGGAGAAGCGATGGCCAAGGCCAGTGGCAGCTCGTAGCTGATCATCTGGGCGGAGCTGCGCAGGCCGCCAAGGAGCGCGTATTTATTGTTCGAAGCCCAGCCGGCAAGCGCGATGCCGTACACGCCCATGGAAGACGCCGCCAGAAGAAACAGGATTCCGATATTTAAATCGGTAAGCTGCATGTATGTTTTGTAGCCGGCGACCTCGATTTGCGGGCCGAAGGGAATGACCGAGATGGGGAGCAGCGCCATGCAGACAGCGATAAAAGGCGCAAACAGGTACAGCGGCCGGTTTACATACGAGGGGAACAAGCCCTCCTTAGTGACCAGCTTAATCACATCGGCGAGCGGCTGCAGCAGCCCGTGGGGTCCTACGCGGTAGGGGCCGGGCCGCACCTGAATGTGCGCGATCACTTTCCGTTCGACCCACTGCAGGTACGCCACGGCCGTTAACAGCACGAAGGCGATGGCGAGCAGCTTGATGATGGTGATGATAATGAACGCGTCCATTTATTTGTACTGATCTTATTTGTACTGATCCAGCCGCCTCTCTAAAACGGAGTTCAAGATATGGGAATAGCGTCCCAGGGTGCCGGAACGGAAGAGGCCGTTGCGATCGGATTGGATGCGCCCTGTCTCCACGGGAATGCGCCCATTCACCGGCATGGTTTGCGCGGCGCCGCCGGTAGCGATTACCGGCAAGGGAACCTGATAACCGCGCACGGTCTTGCGGATTTCTTCAAACACCGCGTCGGCGAGCCAAGGGCCCAGTGTGGCGGCTTCGCCCATCTCGCGCGCCAGGAAGCCCATAATTTCGAGATCGGGTTTGGGCCCCATGGTGTTGATGGCGCGCTTGAGCCGCTGCACTTCGCCGGTGCCGCTGGTTACGGTGCCGTTCTTTTCGTAGGCGAATGCGGCGGGGAGGACCACATCGGCCTGCCGCGCGGTCTCCGTGAGGAAAAGGTCCTGGACGACCAGGAAGCCGCAATTACGGTTCTGGCCGGATTGGAACGGATTCTCGCCCACGACCCAAAGCACGTCGAGATTCGCCGCCAGCATCTGATCGACGTGCATGCCCGGCCGGCCGCTCGGTTCATAGCCGGGCAGGAGCTCCGGAACGAGGCCCATATCGATGGCGCCACGCGAATTGGAATAATCGACGAGGCAGATAAAGCCTACTGGAATGCCGAGCGATTCGCCGAAATCGACCAGGCGGCGTACGTCTTCGCCCTGGAAGGAGTCGTCGAACACGATGACCAGTTCCGGCTCGGCCTTGAGTTTGTCGCGCAGATACTCGAGGGCCGCAAAATAATCGCCCGACGTGGCCCGGACATTGTCTTCATTTACGAAGCCGGCTGGATCTCCGGTGGCAATGCCCGGTCCGTGCACCGGCGCGAAATACGGGCCGGCATCGCGGCCCGGAATTACGCCTAAATCGCCGCCCGCCTTTTGGGCCGGAGCGCCCACCCGAATGCTCCACAGCGTGTACTTGTCCTCGCGTACGGGCCGGGCTGTAATGGCGTAAACGTGCGCCTGATGATGCCGGTAATTGGCGCGGATCTGGAAGGAAAGCAGAGGATGCTCCAGCGCCAGGTTGGCGCCCAGGACCAGTACCGCTTTGCGCTCGTACAGGTCGGCGACGGTAGCGAGTTTGGCCTGCTTGCCGCTGAGGGCGTCCAGCAAACCTACGACGTCGCCCGTGCGCTTGTGGTCGATGTTATTTGTCTTCAGAACCTGGCGCGCGAATTTCTGCAAATAGAAATTCTCTTCGTTGGTAGTGTGATTCGAGCCGATGACGCCGAACGAACCGCCGGCGGCCAGGGTGTCCTTGAACTTCTTCGCTACGGTTTCGAGCGCGCGCGACCAGGAGACTTCTTCGAGTTTGCCATTCACCCGAACCAAAGGCGCGCGCAGCCGGCCAGGATGATCGTAGAAATCGAACGCGTAGCGGCCTTTGATGCAGAGGAACTCTTCGTTGATACCGGAACGATCGCGGTTATTGCCGCGGATGATCTGGTCGTTGCGGACGCCCAGTGTGGTTTTGCAGCCATCGGCGCAATGCGCGCAGATGGTGCCGACGTGCGTCATTTCCCAGGGCCGCGTCTGGTAGCGGTAAATCCCGCTGGTAAGCGCGCCCACGGGGCAGATATCGATACAGGCGCCGCACTCGTCGCACTCCAGGTGATCGCCCTTATTGGGCGCAATTTCCGAAACCACGCCGCGGTTGACGACGCCCAACGCGCCGACGCCCATGCCTTCGTTACAGATGCGCACGCAGCGGTAGCAGAGAATACAGCGCGGGGCATCAAAAAACACGACCGGCGAAAACTGTTTTTCCGGCGTATGAACCTTGATCTCGGTGAAGCGGCTCTCACCCGCGCCGTAGCGGAAGGTCATGTCCTGAAGCTCGCACTCGCCGCCTTTATCGCACACGGGGCAATCGAGCGGATGATTGGTGAGCAGCAGCTCCAGCATGGATTTGCGCGCCTGCGCTACCTGCGCCGTCTCCGTCCGCACAACCATGCCCTCGGCCACTGGAAGCGTGCAGGCGGTTTGCAGCTTCGGCATCTTCTCCACTTCCACCAGGCACATGCGGCAGGCGGCCTGCAGCGTCAGGCCTTCGTAATAGCAGAACGCCGGCACTTCAATGCCCTGCCGCTTGGCGGCATCGATTACCAGCGTTCCCGGCGCGGCTTCCACCGTGCGCCCGTCGATTGTGAGCTTGACTAAATCAGGCATTGATCATCCTTATGCCATCACCGCCTCGTGGGCGTGCTCAAAGGGGCACGGCCGGCCGTTCAAGTGATCCTCGAATTCCTGGCGGAATTTTTCCACGATGGAGATGGTGGGCAGCGCCGCCGCGTCGCCCAGGGGGCAGAACGTGCGGCCCAGCATGTTCTTGGCGACATCGCCCAGCAGATCGATGTCACGGCGCGTGCCGCCGCCTTCATGGAATCGCGCCAGAACTTTGCGCAGCCAGGTGGTGCCTTCGCGGCAGGGAATACACCAGCCGCAGCTTTCGTGGGCGTAGAAGCGCATGATCCGCAACGCGGCTTTCACCATGCAGGTGTCTTCATCCATTACCACCACGCCGCCCGAACCGAGCATGCTCTTGCGCGCGGCCATGGAGTCGTAATCCATGGTGGCGCCTTCGCATTCAGCCGCGGTCAGCACGGGGCAAGACGATCCGCCTGGAATGAACGCCTTCAGCTTTTTCCCATTGCGCACGCCGCCCCCCACTTCTTCGATCATCTGCATCACCGGGAAGCCGAGCCGCAATTCGTAAACGCCCGGTTTGTTCACATGGCCGGTGAGGCAGGTGAGCTTGGTGCCGCCG
>Ga0070737_10000529_pt1 | contig 77192 bp, 71 predicted proteins | sample Coa_R1_10_FD_66438 | JGI IMG/M metagenome (GOLD analysis project Ga0070737, IMG submission 66438) | Surface soil microbial communities from Centralia Pennsylvania, which are recovering from an underground coalmine fire - Coalmine... | ecosystem: Environmental > Terrestrial > Soil > Unclassified...
AGCCGGCGGCCAGCTCAGATAACTCACCGGCGGATTTTCCGCTAAAGCCGCAGCGGCAATCTGCCGATGCGCTTGCAGTCCGCCACACAACACAAATCCCCCGATGACGCTGAACAACAAAGCCACGGCACCGGCCGATTTAATCCTCGCGCGCTCTTTTGCCATCCTAGACTCCCTCTCCTGTTCAGACGTTGGTGCAGCTAGGTGCGACAAAAATGAATACCTTCCCGCAAAGTCTATAATTTGTCGCAAGCGCGTCTTTAAGCATCTCTTTGCTGTAAAACTAATCTTCTACATGCTGTAAGCGCGAATCTATAATATAACGTGTTAAAGATGTCAAATATCTTGAATTATAATTTTCTTTCCGCAAAGCTCGGTGACCTTTAGCTTACCTGTTAAGTGATTGGAGCGATGCAGCTCCTCTGGCAAGTCTCGCCCGGCAGCGGGAATGGCTTGATCATCCGGCCAGCGTTGCGGCGGTATCTAGGTTTGTCAGCGCGAGCTACTGACCGGATGCCGAGAATCGGAGCGTTGAATAGCTGATTGTGCCCAACACGGCCTGGCAGAAGCGGCTAGGAGTCAGCGCTGACCCGATCCAGAATTGACGCGGGAATTTCGGGCCCAAAAGGCCGAACGCCAAGACTCCGTGACAGCGCTCGCGATACACCGAGGATGCGATTGCGGCCATCTGGTGTACGGCTGGCGTCGGCGCGCAGTGCACCAAGTCAGGGACCGTTAAGGCGCGGGCAAGGTGGGGTGCCGATCACTCTGAAAAAAATTCCCTCCCACTCCTGCGGCGTGCATCAAGATTCGCATTTCTTATTTTAAACAGCAACAAGATGCTTAAACGGAAATGCCGACCAATCGTATTTTTTGATATGCCCGTCGGACAGCAGCCCCCGCATCCTGCCACGGTTGCCACAGCGGAAGAGATCAAAGTCGGGTATGCGAAAACACCCCTGGAAAGAGATCCAGCGCGAAGGCAAGCCGCGTTTGGCTACCACGATCCATTCGCTGACTTTCACGGCTTGACGGGAAAGTATTTTTGTCGAGTTGAGTTTTGATCAGCTCCTTGAATTTCTGCTGCTCCACTGCGCTGTCCCCGCGTTAGGTTGTTGGCGCGAGGAGCTTGATGGCACAATCGAATCGTACAGAACCTCAAGCGGCTCAGGCCGCCTGAGCGGTGGCGTCCGATGTTGGCGTCTCGATGCTCACTATGCGCGGTAATTCTGCTGATGGTAGTCACAGGCGCGGCGCAAGCACAATCGCCCAATCCCACAGCAGTCGGCGAACTGCTGGCCGACGCCGGCTACGTCGTTAATAATGCACAGCTCGACCTCGAAGATATCGGCCTGTCACCGTTCTATATCACCTCTCCCAATAGTCCCTTTCGCCAATCCCGATTCTACCTTGCGCTGGGCGCTGCCAGTGCGCTGTGGGGCGGCTCGTTTGCCCTGGACCAGACGATGCATGGCGAGTTACGCGATCTCTCGCGTAGTGATCACGACGTGATGGAAAATTTCAGCTATACAACGCTGATCTCCGCGCTGGGCCTGCTCTATATCTACGGGCTATACACCGATAACGTCAGCCTGCGCCACGATCTACTGACCGGCGCCGAGGCCGCCGGGATGGGAGTGCTATTCAACCTCGGGATCAAAGCCGGATTCGGCAGATTGCGCCCGGCGCAGACCAGCAGCCATCTTGAGTTCTTCCATCCTCCGAGCGGCTTCAACAGCCGGTCGTTCACCTCGAACGACATGGTGATCGAGACCGCGATGGCCACCGGAATCAGCGAGTACTACGGCAATCGTTGGTACGTGGCGGCGCCGGTTTATTCCTTGGTGGCGCTGGAAGGAGTCACGCGGCTTAAGAACCAACAATGGTTCTCCGACGTTTTGGCGGGCGGATTGCTGGGTTGGGCCACTACCGAACTGCTGTTGCACTTGCACCGAGAGCATTCCCTGCAGCCCGGCCGCTGGCGTATCGTGCCACTCGCAGCGCCGGCCTCGGTCCCACACACGACTGCGTTGGCTCCGCCCGCCCTCGGTTTTGCCTGCCTTTGGTGAGATCGCGGCCATGCAAACTGCCTGGTACCGGCCCCAAACCGTCTCAACTCCCTGTTCCGTCCGCTGCTTGGCGATAGTAACCTTGCTGCGATGGTGCTTGCAGCTACACCGCGTGGCGCCAGGAGCGCTCGCTAATGGAACCGGGCTGACGTGGATAACTCGACGGTAGTGGTTACTGGCGGAGCAGGCTTTATCGGCTCCCATCTCACCGACGCGCTACTGGCCAGCGGACGGCGAGTGCGCGTAATCGATAATTTTGCGACTGGTCGGCGTGATCAGGTCAATTCCGCGGCCGAGCTGATCGAGGCCGATATCCGAGACTTCAACGCGATGGCCACCGCCTTCGCGGGAGCGGATTGCATTTTCCACGTGGCCGCCCTACCCCGCGTTCCGCTCTCCATCGAACAGCCATTGGAAACCCACCTAGTCAACGTCGTGGGCACCCTCAATGTGCTTTTGGCAGCTCGCGCTCAACGCGTGCGGCGAGTGATTTTTTCCGGCTCTTCGTCGGTTTACGGCACCCAACCGAATCTGCCGCTCCACGAAGAGATGCGGCCCAATCCGCTTAATCCTTATGCACTCCAGAAACTGACCGGCGAGGAATACACCCGCCTGTTCCATCAGCTCTACGGCCTTCAGACTCTGACCCTGCGTTATTTCAACGTGTTTGGTCCGCGGATGGCGAGCGAGGGTGCCTACGTCACGGTTATGAGCGTTTTCCTGCGCGCCCGGGCTAAGGGACAACCGCTGCCAATCCACGGCGACGGTGAGCAAAGCCGAGACTTTACCCATGTGCGGGACGTGGTGCGCGCCAACCTGCTGGCGATGGATTGCGCGCGGGCCGATGGTTGCGCAATCAATATCGGCCAGGGGCGCAATCTCACCATCAACCGCATCGCCGAACTGTTCGGCGGCCCAACCCGCCATGGTGCGGCGCGCCCGGGCGACGCCCGCCATACGCTGGCCGATAACCGCCGCGCCGCCGAAATCCTAAACTGGCATCCGATGGAAAATACCGAGGCCGCGGTTCGCGAGCTACTGCTCGATGCCGGACGCCGTCCGCGGGCGGGCGGCTAAATCAGCCCTTGGATTGGTCCAGCTTGGCCGCAATCATGGCCCCCGAGGAGCGGATTCCGCGAAACAACCGCATCGGCGGGATTCCCGCGGGTGCCTCAACCGACAATAGCAGCTCACGTAGCGAATCGATCAGACCCTGGCGCGCTTGGCTGTCCAGACGCTGGATTAGCCTGCCTTCCGCCTTCATGCTTTCATCCAGCACCGCCATCGCCACCTCCCGGCCGCGCTGGGTCAGGCGCACCAGCACTTCACGCCGGTCGTCCAAAACGTCACGTTCGCGTTCAACCAGTTTCAACTTGACGAGCTGATCTATCCGGCGGGTAATGGAGGCCGCGGTGATCCAGACTTCCTCGGCTAATTCCGTGGGAGTAGCCGAGCATTGTTCGCCTCGCCGGCGCAGCGAGACTAGGATTTCTAGCTCGCCTAGTTTTATCCCATAGCGCTCGCCTACGTGCGCCAACGCGGCATCCAGCAATAGCACCAACAACCTGATGCGGCCGGTGACCGCAAACACCGACATGTCCCATTCCGGCCAAGCCTGGGCCCAGCGCGCGATTATCTGGTCGACATAGTCACGTTCTGTCGGTGCTTGTTCTGAGGCCACAATCGGTTTGCCTTGATGAATTCGAGAGTCTTTCGCGGCCGACAGTCGCCACAGGCCACGCTATAGTATCTCATGCGAAAGCCATCGGGAAAAGAGTAAAAGACCAAAAAGGATAAAAAGAGCAGATGCCTCAGGTTTGAGAAGTTCCTGATCGTTCACATCAGGTGAACAGATAATCTCAATCCCGCGCCAGCAGCACGACCGCCGCCGCCGCCATCCCCTCCTCACGACCTAATGCCCCCAAGCCCTCCGGATTGGAAGCCTTTATATTAAGGTCGGCGGTTGGCAAGCCCAGGCATTGGGCCAATCGCACGCGCATTTGTTCAAGGTAAGGGGCCAGGCGCGGGCGCTGGGCGAAGACGGTAACGTCGGCATTCTGAATCTGCCATCCAGCGGCCTGACCCCGCCGCCAGATCTCGCCCAGCAGCTCCAGACTGTCGGCATCGCGATAGGCGGGATCTCGATCGGAGAAATGGCGTCCCAGGTCTCCTTCGCCCAGTGCTCCTAGGATCGCGTTGGCCAGCGCATGGGCTGCCACGTCGGCATCCGAATGGCCCAGCAAGCCCCGCTCATGGGCAATTTCCACGCCGCCTAGGACCAAGCGCCGGCCCGTCTGCAAGGGGTGAAAGTCAAAGCCTTGTCCGATTTTAAACTTCATAAACAGCAGGTGCGACGCAGCGGGAGTGCGGGCGAAACTCACCCTTTAATCGCGTTGACAACTTTGGTTAAAGCGTACAAGCTCGAAACAGCTTTTGCGAGGACCGAGGCCGTGCCTGCCCTGCTCAAAAACCCCAAATTCATCGTCGCGGTAATCGTCCTGTTGTGGGTGGCCTACGTTCTGACCGAGAATTTTCGTCTGGCTCCAATCGAGATCAAGCTACTGCCCTTCGCAGCCAAGCTCCAGCTCCAGGTTTCGGCCGTGATAATCGGCGCGGCGCTGTTCGGCGCCGGCGCGACCCTGGTCGGTCAATGGCTGTGGCGGCGGCGCGGCGCGCTATCGCGCACCTACTCGGCCTCAGCGCCCACCGCAGCAGACGGCAGCAATAAAACCTCAGCCTGATCGCCCGCTCGCAGGTTGAGTTTATCGCTGGGCCCCACCAGCAGCCCTTCTGCCCGCGCCAGGGACCCGAGCAAGTTGGAGCCTTGCGCGCCGGTGGGAGTGGCCTCGTAAACGCCATCGCGCCGCTGCACCGTAACGCGGATGAAAACTGTCAGACCTTGCGCCAATCGGATATCGACCATGCAGCGCGCGCTGACCCGAGGCAATTGCAGCTGCTGATGGGCCGCCATCTTGAGCAACGCCGGCCGAGCGTACAGGTAGTAGCAGACCAAGGTAGAGACCGGATTGCCGGGAAGGCCAAAGACTGGGCAGCTACCGATCAGACCGAATTTCAATGGCCGGCCCGGACGTTGCGCCACGCCGTGAAATAGGGTCTTCATCCCGACCCGATCGAGCTCGCCCTTGACGTGATCGAAGTCTCCGACTGAAACGCCGCCGGTGGTGAAAATCGCGTCGAAAGCCGAAGCTTCGATTAGGCGAGCGCGGATCTCCTTGGGATCGTCGCGGGCTATCTTCAAAATGCTAGCCTCGGCGCCAACCTCGGCGACCGCCGCCGCCAGCGCATAGGCGCTGGAATTAACCACCTGGGCTCCGGTCGGAACTTGATCGGCGTCAACCAATTCGTCACCGGTGGCGACCAGCGCCACCCGTGGCCGCCGCCAGACCTCGACCATGGGGCGGTTAACCAAGGCGAGCATTCCGATATCGGAGGGACTCAGTCGCCGCCCCGGCCCCATCACAAGTTGCCCGGCCCTCAGATCTTCTCCTTGGGGCCGCACAAACTCGCCCACCTCGGGAGCTGCCAGAAATTGTACGACCGCGCCCGCAACTCGGGTTCGCTCCACCGGCACGATCGCATCGGCACCAGGCGGAATCGGCGCCCCGGTCATGATGCGAGCTGCGCTGCCTACCGTCACTGCCGTGGTCGGCATCGCTCCCGCCGCGATTGTCTCGGTAATGCGCAGCGCCTTGGGCGTGCGTTCGCTCGCGCCCGCCAGATCGGCGGCGCGCACCGCGAACCCGTCCATCGCGGAGTTATCGAAGCCGGGAATATCGCGATTGGAATAAATCTGCTCGGCCAGTATGCGATCCCGCGCGTCCAGCAACGGTACCCGTTCCACTGCCAGTGGGGCGACGCTGTCCAAAACGATCTTCAATGCTTCATCGACGCTGATCATGGTGTCGACCCTTATTTCGCCCGCCAAGGCGCTTCAAATAGTAAATTCGCCGGCTTCCAGAATCCGCCCCACTCGAAACAAAAAACGATTGCCCAAGACACCGTCAATTACCCTATGGTCGTAGGAGAGCGCCAGGTACATGATCTGGCGCACGGCGATAACATCGGCGCCGTCGAGATCCATCACCACCGCGGTCTTTTTGATCTCGCCCATGCGTAAGATGCCCAGTTGGGGCTGGTTGATAATCGCGAAGCCGAACAGATTACCCTCGCGACCGGGGTTGGTGACCGTAAAACTGCCCCCCGCAAGCTGGTCGGCCCCGAGACTACCCTCAATCGCACCACGCGCCAGGGCGTTAATCTCGCGCGCCAGTCCCAGCACTGATTTCTGATCGGCATCGCGAATGACCGGAACTACCAGACCAGCCTCGGTATCCACCGCCACGCCGATGTTAATCTGTTTGCGAATGACCAGCGAATCTCCCACCACGCAACCATTGATTCGCGGAAATTCTCGCAACGCCCGCGCCGTCGCCGCTACCACGATCGGCAGAAGCGTCAGCGCAAACCCCTCGCGTTGCAAAAAATCCTGCTTGTGGCGCTCGCGCAGCTTAACCACTCGCGTCATGTCCACTTCGGCGACGGTCCCGACGTGTGGGGAATGGGTCTTGGAGAACACCATGTGCTCGGCGATGATTTTGCGCCGACGGGTAAAGGGTTCGATCTGGTCGTCCGCCTGTGGCTGGTAAACTGGTGGACGAAAAACTTGCGGCAATGCTGTTGGCGACGGACGCGCGGCGGGTGACGGCGCACCGTCGCCCGCCGCGGCCACTGGTGCCGCGACCTCGCCGTGCTCGGTCAGATAACGCTCGAGGTCGCGCTTGGTCACTCGCCCGCCCAGGCCGGTGCCGGGTATGCGGGAGGGATCGAGTTGATACTCGGCGGCCATCTTAAGCACCACCGGAGAAAAGCGCCGAGGCTTTGAGGGCGCCGCCTGACTGCGCGCCACGCCACCACCCGCGGCGGCAGGCGCAGCGGGCGCGGCGCTGGCGGCGGGCGCGGCGCTGGCGGCGGGCGCGGCGCTGGCAGCGGGTGTCGCGCTGGCGGCGGGCGCGAGCTCCGCCGCTTCGCCGATCAGCGCCAACTCGGTGCCCACCGCTACTGTCTGTCCCTCCGCAGTCAGCAAACGGATTACCACTCCGCCCGCCGGCGCTTCGATTTGGGTGTCCACCTTATCGGTGGAAATCTCCGCCATCGCCTGGTCGCGCTCGACCCGCTGACCCTCTCTGACCAGCCAGCGCGTCAGGGTTCCTTCCACCACGCTCTCGCCCAACTGTGGCATCACCAATGCAACCGGCATGTTCGCCTCTCAATAGCTCGCCAAACTGCGAATCGCCTCGACTATCTTGTTGGTGTTAGGCAGGATCGCCTCCTCCAGCGGCGGACTGAAAGCAACATGAGTATCCAGTGACGCCAACCGTCGCACCGGCGCATCGAGGTGCTCGAAGGCCAGCTCCGCGATCAAGGCCGCGATTTCTCCTCCGATCCCCCCAGTCAGGCGGTCTTCGTGCACAATCAGTACCTTGCCGGTATTGCGCGCGGTGTCTAGGATCGCTTCGCGATCCAGCGGCAGCAGGGTACGCAAATCCACCACTTCTACCGAAAGTCCGTCCTGGGCTTCGACGATTCGGGCCGCATCCAGGCTCTGATGGAGCGTGCCGCCGTACGTAATGATCGACAGGTCGCGCCCGGGCCGACGAACTTCGGCTATCCCCAAGGGCACGGTGAAGTCGCCCTCGGGCAGATCCTCCTTGATACTGCGATATAAGCGCTTGTGCTCGAAGAAGATCACCGGATCATCGTCTCGTATAGCGCTCTTGAGCATTCCCTTGGCGTCGAACGCGGTGGCTGGTGCTACTACCTTGAGCCCGGGCACTCGGGTAAACCAGGCCTCGGGGTTTTGCGAATGGAAAATTGCGCCGTGAATACCGGCGCCCGAGGGGCTGCGCACCACCACTGGACATTGCGCGCGCCCGCCGTGGCGATAACGCACGGTGGCGGCCATGTTGACAATCTGATCGAAGGCGCAGGAGATAAAGTCGGCAAATTGCATCTCCACCACCGGCCGTAAACCCATTACGGCGGCGCCCACCGCCGCGCCCACGATCAGCGATTCGGAGATGGGAGTATCGATCACCCGCTCCTCGCCGAAGGCCTCCAACAGCCCCACGGTGGCCTTGAAGGCGCCGCCCAGCTCGGCCACGTCCTCGCCCATCATCAGGACGGTGTCGTCGCGCCGCATCTCTTCGTGCAACGCCTGATTGATCGCTTCTAGATAGGTGGCCTCCATCGACTAACTCCTGCCGCCGTTGGCCTTCCGTCCCACCGGGGTAGCGTAGAGATCCTCGAGTACCTGGGTGGGACTGGGGAAAGGGCTGTTTTCAGCGAATTCGACCGCCTCCTGAAGGATTGCCGCTACCTTCTGGTCGGTCTGCTCGCGCAAGCGGCGCACGTCCTGACCGGTCTTTTCTAAGTACACTTCGAAGCCCTGAATCGGATCGCGACTTTCCCATTTGAGCAATTCTTCGCGGCTGCGATAAAGCGCCGGATCATGCTCGCTGTGGCCATGGTAGCGATAGGTCTTGCATTCAATTAGGGCAGGCCCTTCCCCGGCGCGAATTTTTTGAATCACCCGCTCGGCGCACTCCAGCACCGCCAGCAAATCGTTCCCCGCGCTGACGTAGCCGCGAAAGCCATAGGCCGCCGCCCGCTCAGCGACGTCGTCGATCGCCATCTGTTTCTCCAGCGGCGTGGAGTAGGCGTAGCGATTGTTTTCACATACGAACAGCACGGGGAGCTTGTGCACCGCGGCGAAGTTCATTGCTTCATGCACGTCGCCGCGCGAGGACGCGCCTTCCCCAAAGAAGGCCACCGCGATCAGCGCTTCGCGCTTGATTTTGAACTTGAGGGCCGCGCCCACCGCCACCGGCAGCGAGGAGCCCAGCATCGAGGTCGAACCGAAAATCGCGCGCGAGAGGTCTCCTGCATGCAAAAACGAATCCTTGCCGCGCGACAGCCCGCTTTCCCGACCCATGAGCTGGGCCATGAGAACCTTGGGTTCCACCCCGCGAATCAAAAAGACTCCCAGGTCGCGATGCAGCGGAGCGACGAAGTCACCGTTTTGCAGCGGCGCACAAATCCCAGCCACAATCGCCTCCTGTCCGGCGCCCGAATAGACCCCACCCAGAATTTTGTTTTGGCGATGCAGTCGTGAGACCCGCTCTTCAAACCCCCGGATAAGTTTCATCCAGTAATAAAGCTGCAGCTCGTACTCCACGCGAGCGGGAATTTCGGCATGCGTGGTTGCCTGGGATGCCATTGAGCCCTCCTGTCCGGCAGCCGATGCAAACGGTCTCAGGCCTGCTTCCCGCATTGCCCCGGGCCGCAGCGCGCCTGCGCAGGTTCCTCAAGCTGGTTGGCCGTAACCGCTCGAACGACTGCCAATTCCCCACACTAGCCCAAGCCTGGAGTCGGCAAAAGCTGAGGTGCGCGGCTCAGCGCCCCAGGCGCACTTAATTTCTTGACCTCTTGGCTTTGTCAGCGCCACCATGAGATGAGATTTTTGTAGAAATTTGGATCCCGGACTGGGCAGGCTGGAGGCAAAGCACCGCTTGGTAACCGCACAGGAAATCGTGTCCCAGCGGCAGGCAGAGGGCCCAATGACGGATGAACAGATCGAAAAGATCGAGGACGAATTGCAGCAGGCACGCGAGAACCTTTCGCAGACCCTGCAGGAGGTCAATCGCAAGGTCGAAACCCAACTCGATGTCGACTCTTTGATCCGCGGCCGCCCTTTGACGGCCCTGGGACTGGCTGGCGCCGGCGGCTTTGTGATGGGCCTGAGCTCCAATTCTCTGATCCCACTGGCCGCTTTGCTGTTGGGCGCCGCGGCTGGCTTTTCCTTGCGCAAAGGGAAGCCTGACCTATAACGGCCGAAACGCGACCCCCGCAGGCCGTCAAAACTCTCGTACTCTGCTCCAGACTGCACGTCTTCCCGATCGAAAAAACGTGAACTCGACCTTACGGATTTGTTACTCCAGGGTGCGGCACTATAGACGCGGAGAGCCGACCTCTCTTAGGAGCGTGGTCCATGGAACATGAGGAAACGACGGCAGCCTCTCGCAACCGCGGCGAACCCGAATGGTCAAGTCTGTTGGGACGCGTGTTGGACGACTTTTCGCACGTCTTACAGATGGAAGCGCGGCTGTTTGAAGCCAACCTGGGGCAGGTGCTGATCGGAATTGTCGATCGTGCCCTCGGCCAAGTCCTGCTAATCGGCGCGCTGTTGGCCGGCGGCTGTTGCCTGCTCGGCGCCTTGATCATGGGTTTGCACACTTTTCTGCCTTGGTGGGCCGCCTTCGCGATCGCCGGCGGGGGCGTGATGGTAGGCGGGATGGCGGGCTATCTGGCCATGCAGCGGGTGGCGACGCGACAGGAAAATCGCGCTTCGATTCCCTCATGCTAAAATCCGCGCGCTTTGTTACTTCTGAAAGCGCTGGCTACCGGAGCACGCGACCACCCGGCCAGCGAAACGCCGGTTGCCTGTCGCTATCCGATAGCTTATAAAATGCCGAGTATCTATGCCTGCTTTCAGTACCGTTCCAGCAACCTACTCGTCTCCCGCCGCCGTGCAGGCCGTGGAGCGAGCCTTGGCTGGGCTGCCATTGCATCTCGACCATGCGATAGCACTCATCGAGCAGTGCGATTTCGACCATCTGCTGGCAGCCGCTGGCGAACTACGCGATCGCGGCAAGGGACGGGTGGTGACCTATTCGCCCAAGGTTTTTTTACCGGTCACCAACCTGTGCCGCGATCGCTGTACTTATTGTACCTTTCGCAAAGATCCGGGGCAGCCGGGAGCCTGGACCATGACCCCGGCGGAGATCACCGAATGGTCGCGCCGCGGGCGCGCAATGGGTTGTAGCGAAGCGCTGATGTGCCTGGGCGACAAGCCCGAGCTCGCCTTTCGTGGCTTTCGCCGCACCCTGGCTGAATTGGGCGCCACCAGCACCGCGGATTATGTGCGCCAGGCCTGCCGATGGGCATTGGAGCAAAACTTGTTGCCGCACACCAATGCCGGGGTACTGACGCGAGAAGAGATGGCGATGCTGCGGCCGGTCAACGTCAGCATGGGGCTGATGCTGGAAAATGTTTCGCCCCGCCTGCGAGGGCGCGGTGGAGTCCATCAATGGGCTCCGGATAAAGCGCCGGCCCTGCGCCTGAAAATGATCGAAGAGGCTGGCCAGCTGCGCATCCCTTTCACCACCGGCATTCTGCTGGGAATCGGTGAGAACGCCGCCGAGCGCGCCGAGAGTCTGATCGCGATTCGTGACCTGCATGCTCGTTACGGTCACATTCAGGAAGTGATCGTGCAAAACTTCCGCGCCAAACCAGATATCCCAATGGCGGGCCATCCTGAGCCCGAAGCGCACGAAATGGCCCGTGCGATCGCTACCGCTCGGCTGGTCCTCGGACCAGCAATGAACGTGCAGGCGCCGCCCAACCTCTCGCCTAACGACATCGAACTTTTCCTGCGCGCCGGCATCAACGATTGGGGCGGGATCTCGCCCTTGACCCGCGATTACGTCAACCCCGAGGCGCCCTGGCCTCACCTGGAGGCCCTGGGTGCGCGCTGCGCCGAAGCCGGCTTCACCCTGCGTGCGCGTTTGCCGGTGTACCGCGAATTTATTAATTCGCGCTGGATTGACCCCGAGTTGCTACCGCTGGTTGGCGCCTTTATGGCGTCGGGAGAAAGCCTGTGAACGTGGCTGAACTAAGCGAATACGTCAACGGGATCGAGGCCGCCGCGCTGGAGCGAATGCTGGCAGGCGCCACGCCCGCCATTCGCACGATACTGACGCAGGCAATGGCAGGGGGCGAAATCGATCCGGAAGCGGGCCTGGCGCTCTACACCAGCCAGGGCAACGACCTGGCGGCACTGATCAAATGCGCGGATTGGGCACGCCGCGCCGATTGCGGCGACGAAGTCACTTACGTTGTAAACCGCAATATCAATTTCACCAACGTCTGCTTCGTCAACTGCCAATTCTGCGGCTTCAAGCGTCATCGGCTTGACAGCGACGCCTACGATCACTCCGACGCCACTATCTTGGCCAAGGTGGCGGACGCGGTGGCCCGCGGCGCCACCGAAATCTGCATGCAGGGCGGAATCAATCCCGACATGCCAGCCTTCAAATATCGCGATCTGCTCGATACGATCAAAGGCTGCTTTCCGCAAATCCATGTTCACGCCTTCTCGCCGATGGAGATCCTGTATGGGGCGCGGCGTGCCCGAATGAACTATCGGGAGTATATCGGGATGCTGCGCGAGCACGGCCTGGGTTCTATCCCGGGTACCGCGGCCGAGATTCTGGACGACGAGGTCCGCGAAATTCTAAGTCACAAGAAAGTGGACGTGGCGACTTGGGTGGAAATCATTACCACCGCCCACGATTTGGGCGTGCCCACCACCAGCACCGTGATGTACGGCCATTTGGAGCAGCCCCGCCATCTCGTCAACCATCTGACCTTGCTGCGCGATATCCAGAAGCGCACCGGCGGTTTTACCGAGTTCGTGCCACTACGCTTCGTACATACCAACACCATGCTGTACCGCCAAGGGATGGTTTCGCCGCAGCCACGCGGCTATGACGACTTGCGCCTATACGCTTTCGCCCGCCTTTACCTGCGGCCTTGGATCGTCAACCTGCAAACCTCCTGGGTCAAGCTGGGGCTGGAGTTAGCGGCCCTGACCCTTAAGACCGGGTGCAATGATTTCTCAGGCACCCTGATGGAGGAAAGCATCACGGCGCAAGCCGGAGGCGAAGAAGGCGAATTTGTGGCGGTGGACGAAATCGAGCAGCTAGCGGCGCGGATGGGGCGCGTGGCGGTGCAACGCGATACCCTGTACCAGAAACTTCGGGGAAAGAGAGCGCCCAATGGGGCACGGCCGATCCAATTCTCAAGCGACCATCACGATTCTTGCCGGGGGAGTGGGTGCGGCTAAATTTCTGCGCGGGCTGGCGCTCACCCTGGATCAACGCAGGCTCAGGATAATCGTCAACACCGGAGACGATGAGGAATTTTACGGCCTGCACGTTTCGCCCGATCTCGATACCGTGACCTATACGTTGGCCGGCGTCGTCAATGCGCAGACCGGCTGGGGTTGGAAGGAAGAATCCTTTGCCACCCTGGCAGCACTGGCGCGCTTTTACGGACCGGCCTGGTTCGGCTTGGGCGACCGCGACTTCGCAACCCATCTGTTCCGCACTGAGCGCCTGCGCCAAGGCTGGCCACTGAGCCGAATTACCGCGGAGATTGCCCGCCGCTTCGGGCTACGCTGCGCGGTCATGCCGATGAGCGACGATCGGGTGCGGACCTTTGTCACCGTGCGCGGCCGCGGACCACGGCCCTTTCAGCAGTATTTCGTGCGCGAGCGCTTCCGCGGCCAAGTCGAAGGCATCCACTGGCGAGGCATCAAGCGCGCGCGTCCCTTGCCCGCCGCACTGGCTGCAATCGAGCAGGCACGCGCCATCATTCTGGCCCCCTCCAACCCTTTCGTCTCGCTCGGCCCCATTCTAGCGCTAAGGCCGCTGCGCCAAGCCCTGGTGCGGGTGCGCGAGCGGGTGGCCGCGATCAGTCCAATCGTGGGGGGAAAGGCCTTGAAAGGACCGGCCGATAAGATGTTGCGCGGTCTTGGCCATCCGGTTTCAGCGCTGGGCGTAGCCCAACTTTATCGTGATTGCGTGGGGACGTTCGTGCTCGACCAGGCCGATCATCGTCTGCTCGGCGCGATCCAGGCCCTGGGCCTGCGCGCCGTGGTCACCGATACCATCATGAGCGACCCCGCGCGCGCCGCAAACCTAGCAAGCGTGGTCCTAAGCGCGCTTAACGTGTAGGCTTGGCTGCAATGGCTTCACTCACCCTGACCGCGCTGGAAGGCCTCCCGCTTATTACGCCCGGTGACGACTTGGCTGCGATGCTGATCGACGGCCTGGAGCGAGCCGCGCTGAGACTGCAGGCAGGCGACATTCTGGTGGTCTGCCAAAAGGCAATTTCCAAGGCCGAAGGGCGGGTCTATGACCTGCGCGAAGTCGAACCCTCGGCGCTGGCACGCAGCCACGCGGCCCGCTGGGGCAAGGATCCGCGCGTGGTCGAATTGGTGCTGCGAAATACCAATCGGGTGGTGCGAATGGATCGCGGCGTGTTAATCGTGGAGACGGGCCCAGGCTGGATATGTGCTAATGCCGGGTTGGACGTATCCAATACCATCGCCGAAGAGCGCGCAATCCTGTTGCCGGTAGACGCTGATCGCTCGGCGGCGGCGCTGCGCGAAGAATTGATGCGGCGGTGCGGATGTGAGGTCGCGGTGATCGTCAGCGATACCTTTGGCCGTCCCTGGCGGGAGGGACTCACCGAAATTTGCCTAGGAATCGCTGGCATGGAAGCGCTGTTGGATTTGCGCGGCACTCGCGACCTGGGCGGGCGCGAGTTGGCCCACACGGTGGTCGCGGTAGCCGACGAATTGGCTGGCGCGGCCGGTTTATTGATGGAAAAAGCCAGCGCCGTCCCGGCTGTGCTCGTACGAGGCTATCGCTACCGGCCGGCGGCGGGAAGCGCCAAAGCCTTGATTCGCGCCGCGGAAGCAGATTTGTTCAGATAGTACCTGCAATGCCTAAAGCAGCTAACTTAAATCGGCTCCAAAGCTCCATTCCCATCACTACCGACCAGAGCGCCGCCTGCGCGGAAAACCCGGCGCAGGTGGTCGAAGCAGAATTACGGGCGGTGGAAGAGCGGATGCTGGGTCTGCTCGATTGTCGTGAGCAGTTCATCAGCGAAATTTGCCGCTACCTGGTCGGCGGCGGCGGCAAGCGCGTGCGCCCAGTTTTCATTTTGCTCCTGTACCGTGCGTGTGGGGGCGACGACAGCCGCTTGCGGGACGCAGTCGATGTCTGCGTGGCATTGGAATTGATTCATTCCGCCACTCTCTTACATGACGATATTATCGACGGTGGCCAGTTGCGCCGCGGCAAACCGTCGGCCTATAAGCGCTTCGGCCTGGGCCCTACCCTGGTCGCCGGCGACTTCCTGTTCTCGCGTGCCTTCGAGCTGTGCGGCCCCTTTGAGGAGGAGCTTATCCGGATAGCAGCCGAGGCCTGCATTCAGTTGACCGAAGGTGAAGTGATGGAGGGACGCTTGCGCTTTAATCCCGCCATCACCCTGGACGACTACCGGCGCGTAATTCAGCTCAAGACCGCCTCCCTATTCTGGGCGGGAGGGAAAATTGCCGCCCTACTGGCCGGCGCTCCGCTCTCCTTGGTCACTTGGATGGGCGAGCTGGGAACAGAAATCGGCGTGATCTTTCAGATGGTTGACGATTTGCTCGACGTGGTGGGGCCGGAGGCCAAAATCGGTAAACCAGTTGGTTCGGACCTGCGCGCCGGCATTCCCTCGCTGCCGGTCGTCCTAGGGGTGGAGCGTTCGGAGGAGTTGCGCAACCTCTTCCAAAGCGGTAGCGCGGTGGATGGGGCGGGTTTCCAGCGGGCCTTGGAATTGGTCAGCGCGCCCGAGATACTAAGAGAAGCGCGCGCCCGCGCCGCGCAACAAGCCCACAGCGCACGCCGGCTCCTCGGCCATCTGCCACCTTCCCTGTTTCGCGACCGTATCGCCACGATGGTCGATGGGCAGGTGGCACGCGAGGTTTAAGCCGCATTTAGCCTGACATTAACCTAAAGGTGCTGCCTTAAGTGTTGTCCGGCTCGCGTGGGGGAGAGGAACGCACTTCAGCGCGCCTGCGTTCACTGGCCGCAGTCGAGTCGCACTGCTCGAAGGCCATCAACGCCCGCCGTAGCAGATTCGCCAAATCTCTGCGATCCTGCTCGTTGAAATTCTTTACTCGCCCGTAGGCGCTGTCTTGAGCGAAGCTGGTCGCGATCATTTCGTCGCACAATTGATGCCCGCGCGCCGTCAGATAAACGAGCACTCCGCGCCGATCCTCGGGGTCCGCACGCCGCTCGACCAGTCCCATCCCAACCAAGCGATCCACCCGCTTGGTGATTGCGCCCGAAGTGATAAGCAGGGAGCGAAATAGCTCGGTGGGATTCAGCGCACACTCCGGAATACTGCGGCGCAAGGCGGCCAACACCAGGAATTCTCCATACTTGAGGCCATGAGCCCGAGCAAAGTTTTCTTGGATGGCGTTAATGAAGACCGACAGCCGCTGTACCCGTGTCACGAAACCGAACCAGCTATAGTCAAAACTTGGACTGGCCCGCTGCCATTGCTCGATCAGCCCATCCACAAAGTCCCGTTCTGTCTCGCCCCGCTCCGTCATAGCCTGGAATTTCCCCCTCCCGGCGCTCACCGGCGCGCCCTGTCAGTCGCCATCGCATTCGCGTGATAAATCGAAGCTAAAACTAACCTGATAAAGTAATGCCTCGCGCGCTATAACATCAAGTCAGCACCTTCGCCATGCCGTCTTCAAATCCGCCGGCTGTCGTGACACACTGAGGAATGGTTCGGCGTCGTGGCCCAAGGATAAATCCAACCGGGCGCCAATTAGATTACCATGAACGAAAATCACCATTTTTCGGATAACGAAGGATCAAGCGCCCGTTGCGTCAACTTGGCGCTCATCATATCGGGTCTGTTGCTGGTTGGGCTGGTTGGCGGCTGCAACCGACGAGCCGATTCGGGCTTTTCCGCCCAGACCGAAAGTCCGGCGATCAGACTCCCTGCAGGCGGCGGTCTGGTAGCCGACGGCTTGCCGGCGGGTGCGGTTCGTACCCTGAGCTCGCCCGCGATGGTGGCGGCTGGCGAGGGCAAGGCGCCCAAGCCGGAGGAGCGGATCATAGGCGTGGTTGTAAACCATCAGCCGCGCGCCTATCCGTTGAATCTGTTGGCCGAGCACGAGGTGGTCAATGACCAGATTGGCGACCAGCCGGTGCTGGTCACGTTTTGCCCGTTAACCGAAAGCGCGATCGTCTTTAGCCGCACTATCGACGACCAGGCGGTCAATTTCGAGGCCTCAGACGATCTCTACCAGGACAACTTGGTGTTCTCTGACGATAAGACGCACAGCCTTTGGTCGCAAATCGAAGGCAGCGCGATCCGTGGCGCGCTCAAAGGACATATCTTGACGGTGCTACCCAGCGTGGTGACCAGCTGGGAAATCTGGCACAAGTTTCATCCCGATAGCCTGGTGATGGCGGGACCGGACGTGGATGCCAAAGATCCTTTCGCGGCCCTGGAGAAATCTTCCACCCCGCCCTTCGCTACCGGTAAACTCGATTCGCGCCTGCCGGCCAAAGCCATGGTGCTGGGCATCCTGTCCAAGGAGGGAAAACCTCAGGCCTTTCCTTTTGCGGGCCTCTCGCAGTTCAGCGGCAAGGCGATCCATACCACCTTGGACGGGCATACCTACGACATTGTCTTCGATCCCAAGAGCCGAACCGCGGGGGTCGCGCTCGATGGCAAACATGTGGCCGCCTATACCGGCTATTGGTTCGCTTGGGCCGCCTTCCATCCCCGGAGCGAACTGATTGCCGAACCGATGCAGTTGCACGTCGACGAACCCGATAACTTCCATATCACCGAAGCGATGACAGCGGTGCGCGAGGGGCAATCAGCCACCTTGCTCAATGACGGCAAGGTGCTGGTAGCCGGCGGCGACAGCGGTGGTCCAACCGAGTTGGACAGCGCCGAGATTTACAATCCCCAAACTCACCATTGGGTAGCCACCGGCAAGCTGGTCCATCCGCGCGGTGGGCAAACCGCCACGCTCCTGCGTGACGGTACCGTGTTGTTGGCAGGCGGATTGCAAAATCACGCCGTTTCCAAGGAAGCGGAGCTTTACGATCCCAAAACCGGCACCTTCACTCTGATCCATCCGATGAACTCGGCACGCCTAGGGCACACAGCCACCCTGATGCCCGACGGCACGGTGCTGATCATCGGTGGCCAGGGTGTGAACCAAACCTCTGCTAGCGCGGAGATCTACCACCCTCAGACCCGAAGCTTCACTTTGACCAAAGGCGAGTTGCACGACGCTCGCGCTTATCATACCGCGACTCTGCTGAAGGACGGGCGGGTGCTGATCGTGGGCGGCTTGAGCAATCGCTCCAACTTTCTCAACAGCGCTGAAATCTACGACCCCAAAACCGGCACCTTCAGCCCTACCGACCACCTCATGACCGCTCGCCAATCCCATGATGCCGCCCTGCTGCCTGACGGCCGGGTTTTAATCCTGGGGGGAAGCAGCGCGGAGGGAACCTTGCGTAGCACCGAGCTTTACGACCCCGCAACGGGTCGCTTCGGCCCGTCCCGCAGCATGATGGTTCCGCGCGAAGGTGCTACGCTGGTCACCCTGCCCGACGGCAGATTGCTTATTGTCGGCGGCTCGATCTCCATCCGAGGCCAGCGCGTGGATATGGCCTCGGCGGAGTTTTACGACCCCAGAACCGGAAATTTTTCTCCCGCCGGCAAGATGGACTTGGGGCGCTACAAGCCTACTCTGACGCTGCTTAAGGATGGTACGGTCCTGGTAACAGGTCGTTTTGCCGATAGCGGCACGCCGCCCACTGCCGTAGCGGAGCTTTTCCGAGAGACCAGCAAGCCACCTTCTTCGATAGCTGGAGGCCCAAGCAAGGCTGCTAATGGTCATTCGTAGCAGGCTTAGGAACCCTCCGCACCACCGCCCCATGGTTTGCCACGGAGGCTCGACTCGATATCTTTAGCAATTCTCCGTGAAAGGCCTCCTTGGTCAGATGGAGGAGCTCAAAAAGGAAAGCTGCGCGGTCGCAAGTATAATCCCAAGCTTTTTGGAGTGCTTGAAGGAGCCGCGCGGTTTTGCCACAAGTAGCGAACACGTCTCTTTGCGCTCTGTGCGCCACGCGTCGGATGCTGGTGAGGCGCCAGACGGTTTTAACTGAGGAGGCAATCATGAAAGGTTCTTTACTAGCGGGGACCGCGCTGGCGACCGCGGTCGGCTTGATGGTCGTTGGCGGCCCTGCTCTGGCCCAATCGACCGGGAGCAAGAGTCAACAAGCTCAAGTGAAATGCATGGGTGCTAACAATTGCAGCGGACAGAGCGCGTGCAAAACCGCGACTAGCCCAGGACCTGGACAGAACTCCTGCAAAGGGCAAGGTTTTATCCTCACCTCCTCGGTGAAGGAATGTCAGACCAAAGGCGGCAAACCCTCCTGATGATTCACGCCGGCTCGCGTCGCGCACGAGCCGACCCTACCATGGTTATAAACCTCACGCACTTGATGCTACAGACCGTATCTGCCCGCATCGAGAATGCACCTGGGAGAGCCGCAGGCGGCCGGCGTTTGGCTCTTTAACCAATGGACCGCCGACAATTCCCCGCCTTGGGATGCGGGATCGGTTTGCGCCGGCAACATTATGAGGCGCTGCTGGCAACCCATCCGGCGATTGATTGGTTGGAAATCATCAGCGAAAATTTCATGGTACCCGGCGGTCGCCCCCTGGCGGTACTGGAATCGGTACGCACCTGCTATCCGATCGTCTGCCATGGTGTGTCGCTGTCGATTGGATCCTCCGACCCCCTTGACCAGGCCTACTTGAAGCAGCTCAAGGACTTGGCGCGGCGCTTCCATCCCGCCTGGATCTCGGACCATTTATGTTGGACCGGCGCTGGCGGGCACAATCTCCACGACCTGTTGCCTCTCCCCTACCACGGTCAGGTGGTCGCGCATGTCGCGCGCCGGGTTCGCGAAGTTCAGGACATTCTGCAACAGCCAATCGCGCTGGAAAACATCTCCAGCTACCTGAGCTGGCGTAGCAGCGAGCTGGAGGAGTGGGACTTTGTGCGTGCGGTAGCGGAAGAAGCCGACTGCGCCATTTTGCTTGACATCAACAACATCTACGTCAACGCCTTCAACCACGGCTTCGACCCTCACCGCTATATCGATGCCATCCCGGCCGAGCGCGTAATCCAGTATCATCTCGCGGGTCATTCCAACTTTGGTAGTTACCTGCTCGATAGCCACGATCAGCCCATTTGCGCCACGGTCTGGGAGCTTTACGACTATGCTGTGGCCAGACTGGGCCCGCTCCCCACCCTGATCGAATGGGATGACAAGCTGCCGACGCTGGAAGAGCTCATCCGGGTAGCCAACCATGCTCGCTCCCGACAAAGCTCTCCGTTTGCCGAGCTTGCGACCATCCAAGCGCGTTAAGCGCAATGAATCTGCGTGAGCTGCAACTCGGTTTGTGTCGTCTGATCACTGCCACACCAGGTGAAGAGCCGGCCGAGCTGGCCCGCGCCATCTTCAAGCGAGAACTCACCGACGTTATCGCAGGTGATGATCGCTTACCGCCCAGGGCCAGGATTGGGATCTACGCCGAAGCTTACTTCGAGCGCCTGCGCCGCATTTTGTGCGAGGAATATCCGGCCTGCACTCAAGTGATCGGGGAAACGGCGATGAGCGACCTCGTTCGTGCTTACCTGAGCGCTCATCCTCCTAGCACGCCTTCGGTTTTCCACGCCGGCCGGCTAATGCCAGATTTTATCCGTTCGCACGCCCAGCGCTTTCCACCCTACCTGTCCGATCTTGCCCGACTTGAGCGGACGTTGATTGAAGTCTTTCACGCGCCCGATGCGCAATGCCTAAACCTGGCGGACTTGCGCACATTGACGCCCGCCCAGTGGCCAGATCTCGTCCTGCACACTCACCCCGCGCTGCAGATCGAGGCGCTCGCATATACGGTTGGAGACATCTTGAGCCAGCTTGATAAACAACCGCATGCTTCGGCCGAAGCTCGCCCATGTATTCTGCTGATCTGGCGCCAATCCGACGTGGTATACTTTCGTGAGCTGAACTCGGCTGAAAACGCCGCTCTGCAGCTCGTCCAGCAAGGTGCGCCATTTGCCCAAGTGTGCACCGAGATCGTCAACCGCGACGGGGATATGGACGCAGCCGCGATTAACGCGATGCTTAACCGCTGGCTGGCCGACGGCCTGCTTGCCGGCTGAGCCTGTTGGGTTTATCAAGTTTGCCTTTCGCGCATATCGTCCGATAGGATCCCGTCATCAGCGTCGACTTATCGTCGATGACGCGCATGGCTCGCGCGGCCGATCGGAGAGTTGTAACTCAGTGGATGGCGAAGCGGCGGCGGATGCGGCCTTGCACGCACCGGCGCAAGACAATCGGCAAAGCCTTCTCGCTTTGGATTGCCTCAATTTTTTTCTCGGCGACCTCCAGTCCGGAGTCGGACCTTTCGTCGCCAGTTATTTGCGGGCTCAACAGCATTGGGACGTGGGTCGGATCGGCCTCGTCATGTCGGCGCAAAGTTTCGCCGTACTGGTTGTTCAGGTGCCAGCGGGAGCACTGGTAGACTGGCTGCGCGCCAAGCGCCTGCTGGCGGCCAGCGCGGCTTTGATGCTGGGAGTGGGTTGCCTCGCGATCGCGCTGGCTCGCGATCTGCTCAGCGTATGCGCAGGCGAAACCCTCATCGGCATCGCCATGGCGGTTTTCGGCCCGGTGATCGCCGCACTTACTTTGGGCATCGTCGGTAGTCACGCCTTCGCTCGCCGTACCGGCCGCAATCAGGGCTTCAATCACGCCGGCACCGTGATTGCCAGCCTTATGGCCGGCCTGGTGGGCCACTTCTTGGGTTTTGCCGATGTTTTCTATTTGTCCTCTGCCACCTCGTTGGTGGTAATGGCATCGGCGCTGGCAATCCGCGAAAACGATATCGATCACGCACTGGCCCGGGAGGCTGGTCGCAACCTCCACGACCAACTGCAGATCGCTAAAATCAGCGCATTGCTCAAGGACCGGCGAATCCTAATCTTGGTGTTGAGCGTGGTGCTGTTCCATCTGTCCAATGCGGCGATGTTGCCTTTGGCGGGCGAGATGGTCTCCAGTCGCGAGCACTCCTTCGCTGCCCTTTTTATGGCGCTTTGCATCCTCATATCCCAGCTTACGATGGCCCCAATCGCGGTGCTGGCTGGAAGATCCGCCGACCGGATAGGTCGCAAACCAATTTTTCTCATCGGGTTCGCCAGCTTGCCCTTGCGCGCCCTGCTATTCGCGCTTGTTCACCAACCCAGCCTCATAATCGCAGGCGAAATTCTAGACGGCGTTGGCTCGGGAATTTTCGGAGTGCTTTTGGTGATCGTTGCCGCCGACTTGGCGCGGGGAACCGGCCGCTTCAACCTGTTGCAAGCCACACTGGCTACCGCAATCGCCTGCGGCGCTACCGCCAGCAACCTGCTCGCCGGCTTCTTGGTCCAGCACGAAGGTTTTCGGATAGGCTTCCTGAGCCTTGGTGTGGTTGGCGTAGGCGCGATTTTAACCCTGGCCACTTTAATGCCGGAGACCGCACCCAGCCGCACCGTTGACCTAGCTTATCCGTAGCAACGCGGACCGGCGCTACGCAGCCAGGAATCTCGCGCTTCACGCAAGGCTAGAATCCTCGCCGCTGAGGCAATCGACCGTAGCTGGCTAAGTTTCAGAACACAGCGGGGCTATGGTCCAACCGCGACCCCCAGCGGCAAATTGATCGCCGTGACAAGCGTCGCCAACGGCGGTTCGTCGCCCCGTGGAGAAGCCGCATAGACCTTCACGTTGTCCGCATCGACATCGGAAACGTAAATTTTGCCGCCTGCGTCCAAGGCAACCCCGCTGGGAATCAGAAGCGAGTTTGTGATCATAACGAGCGGTGGCTGGTCGCCGATAGGATCGGCTGCGTATAGGTTAACCGAGCCGCTGGCGTCAGCGACGTAAATATTACCGGCCGGATCGAGTGCAACCGCATCGGGGGTACCCAGCTCACTTCTGATCACCACGGCGGGCGCGGTACCACTATCCGCATTGGCCGGGTATATCGCCAACCAACCGCCGTAGTCGGCCACGTAAAGCTTACCGTCCGGACCCACCGCCAACCCCATTGGATCGCTGAGTCCCTGAGTAATAGTCGCTTCGGGAGGTTCATCGCCACTGGGATTGGCACCGTAAATCTGCACCGCGCCGCTCAATTCGTTGGCGACATAAATCTTCCCGCTGCCATCCAACGCGATCCCCGTTGGCCCCGACAGACCCTGGGTAATCGTCACCGTCGGCGATTCGTTTCCCTGCGGTTCCGGCGGGTAAATGTTGACCGTGTCAGCCGCGCTGTCAGCAACGTAAATCTTTCCGGAACTGTCCAACGCCACGCCATAAGGTCGGGTCAGGCCGCTGGTTACCGTGGCTATCGGTGGCTCATCGGCGGTCGGATTGGCCAGGTAAACCCCAAGCGCCCCCGCATTGGTGACGTACAAATGCTGGACCGGCGTTGGGGTTGGTGACGGTGACGGCGTTGGGGTTGGTGACGGTGACGGCGTTGGGGTCGAGGCCGAAGGTGCGATGGTCGCTGTCGCCGTGGCTGTCAGCGTGGAAATGGCAGTTGCCCCTGACGTGGGCGCCGGCGAATCGGATGGCGCCGGCGTAGGTGTAGTATAATCATTAGCGCGTGTCGGCGAGTTTCCTGAACTTTGACAACCTGCGTTTACGGCAAGCCAAAACGCCAACATATGCGCGGCCCAAAATAGGCCTGTTCGCCGCCGCCGCGCGGCTGGACAGTAGTCAACCGCTCTCACTGGTCCCCCCTAAAAGGTCACTACGAGACGGCCACGCGGGATGATACAACTGGGTGCAAATGGCTACAAGCTATCGTAAGGATCGCCAAACCAGCTGGTTTAACTCTTAGGAACTCGCGGACGGTTCACTTCTAAGGCCTAATGCCGGGCACCTGTGCGCTGTCGCCGCTGCAACAATGCGGCTTTGCTCAAAGCAAGTCTGGCTTGATATAGTGCACAATCAGGAGCGCTTCGGGGTCGAACCCATGAGCAGAATTGTTCGCTTCAGCCCGCGTGCCAGGCGGTCGGGGAGGCCGTTGGCCAAGCCCGCCGATGAACAAAAAGACCGCCAACGAATTGCTATTTTTATCGCAGCTTTCCTGACTGTAGCGTTAATTTTATGCACCGTGACGGTGCTTTCATCGCCCAACTCGCTCGACGAACGAATCTGGCTGGTCTGGTTGATCTTTCTCGGCGGCCTGAGCAAGGTCCTAATTGCCAACGGCCTTTTCCTTGGCCTGCTCCACCACGACCGCCAATCGCAAAGCGAGCTGCAACTTCAATTGGCCCGTCGGCGCGCCACCCGCAGCTTGCCCAGGCTGACCCGCCAGCTACCCTACCTCGCGGAAGTACCCCACCCCAGACCGACCGTGCGACGCTATCCCCTGCTGCGCTTGGCCATTAACCGGCCGCCGCGCCCCGAGCATCCCCGCGAGGTCTAATTATGAAATGGGCCGGTCGCCCTTCAGAGTAAATGGTGAGCCGCCGGCAGGCATTGTGTCTGTGGATTATAGCTTCTAATCAAATGCATCGTGATCGAGGTAATTTTGTCGGCGTTGGCCGTATAAACACCCAATAAATTCTCGTCCTCTTCGGGCGACAGTTTGGCTTGCGAAATAAGTTGAAGTCGATCGCTCAAATAAGTGTCGCCAAAATCTCCTAGACTCACCATGCTGACCGGCCAAGTGTTGAGCTGTTGCGTACCGGTCAGGCCCAACGTGAAAATGCTCTTGTACTCAAGCGCTTGAAACAGACTGTTCTGATTGAGTCGCCCGGCAAACAGCCAGCCCCTCTGCGAACTCAAGCTCGGCACCAAAAAAGGCGGGTCCGGGCGGTGAAAAGTACACTGCTCTTCAATCAGTTCGGCTTCGACCCGGCTACTATCCGCCAACAACGAAGCCGGATCGGCATAGTGCAATTTAATCGAACGCCCCACGAACGTGAACATCGAGCCGCTGGGAATAGAAATTTGACTGGCCGTGGCTGCCAAGCTGGCACCACCCCCAGTGCTTCCACCCAACAATGCGGTGGATGCTCCGCATCCCATGAGACCACCCGCCATCAACACGAACAGCAGTCGCCGGATCGTTAGCGGCAGCAATTTTTCAATTCGAGCATTGACGTTCCTCATTTAGTTGGACCAACCTCGCAAGAAGTTCAGGGTACGCACGGTATCGTTTGGCTTTATCCAAGCAATTTTGCCAACTTCACCCTTTACCATGCCTATGCTTGGTACGGGCGCACCTGACTGCTGGGGATATCGCAAATCGCGTGCCGCGAGACCTTGCGAAGCTGACTGCAGTTGCGCTCGATCGTGCGATAAATGACAGGGTCGATCGCGCCATCGCGTCAACCGGCAAAAAGCGAACCCCTGTGGAACCTTTACGACCGTTAGCTAAGCTTCAATCCAATTTCACCGGTGCAACAGAGCGAGCAACTTAGCTAAGGTTGCGCTCATCTGTGCCCGCGGCACGATCGCGTCGAGCATGCCATGGGCCAGTAAGAACTCCGAGCGTTGGAATTCATCGGGCAGCTTTTGATTGATGGTCTGTTCGATCACACGCCGACCGGCGAATCCGATAAGAGCACCGGGCTCGGCCACATTGAGATCGCCCAACATCGCGAACGAGGCAGCCACGCCGCCAGTGGTTGGATCGCAACAAACCGACACGTACGGCAGCCTGCTGTCGCGCAAGCGTCCGATCGCAGCCGCCACCTTGGCCATCTGAACTAGGGACAGAATGCCCTCTTGCATGCGCGCCCCACCCGAGGAGCTGAAGACCACTACGGGCAGCTTGTGGGCACGAGCATAATCGAACAGGCGAGCCAGTTTCTCGCCCATCACCACGCCCATGCTTCCGCCCATGAACTTGAAATCGATAATTCCCAACGCGGCGCGCTGCCCACCGATACGGCAGGTTCCGACCACAACTGCATCATTACGGCCGCAGTTCGCTCGCGCCTGGCGCAGTCGCTCGGGATACGGTTTGGAATCGTGAAAATGCAGCGGGTCGCCAATTGCTAGGTCGGCCAGGAGCTCGCGCCAACTGGCGCGGTCAACCGTGATTGCCAGACGCTGCTCCACGGTTACCCGAAAGTGGTAGGCGCACTTCAGGCAGACGTTGAGATTGCGTTCGACTTCCTTGCGAAAGGCAATCTCTTTGCATGAGGGACACTTGAGCCACAGATCGTTTTGAGCCGAAGTTTGTGGAGAACCCGCCATCGCGCTATGCCACTTGTGCGCCGCCGCGCGCCCCGCGCATCGCCTGTTTCATCTCGGCCACCAGCCCACAGACCGTGGGCAACAAACGCTCGGACTTGCCGCAGGCTTCGATCAACTGCGACAGAACGCTACCGACAATAACCGCGTCGGCATATGAAGCCACCTGCGCCGCCTGGGCTGGGGTGGAGATGCCGAACCCGACTCCCAGCGGCAGCTCGGTGACTTGACGCAAAGCCTGAATATGCTGCGCCAGATCAGCCGCGACTTCAGTGCGCGCCCCAGTTACCCCAGTCACCGAAACATAATAGAGGAAACCGCTGGCAGCCCGGGCTATCCGGCGGGCGCGTTCAAGCGGCGTGGTAGGCGCCAGCAAATAGATAAGGTCCAAGCCGGCCGCGCGTGCAGGTTGGGCCAGCTCGCCGCTTTCTTCCGGCGGCATGTCAACCATCAGCAAACCGTCGACGCCCGCGGCGCCCGCGTCCGCGCACAGCCGTTCGCTGCCGTAGTGCAAAAACGGATTGGCGTAGCCGAACAGAATCAGAGGCACCTGGGTGAACTGACGGAGCTGGCTGACCATCCCCAGAACCGCGCTGAGAGTGCCTCCACCCGCCATCCCGCGGGCACCGGCGCGCTGGTTGGCGGGACCATCAGCCATTGGATCGGAAAAAGGAATGCCCAACTCGATCAAGTCGGCACCACGCTGGGCCAACTCCAGTGCCAAGGCCTGGGTATGTTCCAAATCCGGGTCGCCGGCAAAAATAAAGGGAATCAGCGCGGCCTCGTTGCGAGCGCGCAATTGGGCAAACATCCGCGCGATTCGTCCGTTGCTTTGCATCCTCACTCCTTTCCCACGCGCCCTAACAGGGCAGCAAAAAAACCCAGCTCAGCGGGCGCACGCGGCCGCAGCCGGCAGCAAAAACGGGCACCATCCCTCGCTCTCCTTACCCTAACCCCGGAGCTAGAAGCCGCCTACAGGCTTACGCCCAAGGCTCGCGCCACCCCCTGCATATCCTTGTCGCCGCGTCCCGACAGACAGACCACCACAATCGCTTCTCGCGGCAAGCCGGGTGCCAGGCGCAACACATGGGCAACTGCATGCGAGCTCTCCAGGGCGGGGATGATGCCTTCGGTCTCCGACAGGGTTTGCAAGGCCGCCAGCGCTTCGGCGTCTGTCACCGCAACATACTCGGCGCGCCCGCTGTCGCGCAGATAGGCGTGTTCGGGGCCGACCCCGGGATAATCCAACCCGGCCGCGATCGAGTGAGTCTCGCGAATCTGTCCCAACTCATCCTGCAGCAGGTAGGTCTTGTTGCCGTGCAGGACCCCCACGCTCCCGGCCACCAGGGTGGCGGCGTGGGCACCACTGCTAACACCCAAGCCGGCCGCCTCGACCCCGACCATACGCACCTGGGCGTCTTTGATGAATGGATAGAACAGTCCAATGGCGTTGCTGCCGCCGTTGACGCACGCTATCAGCAGGTCGGGCAAGCGCCCCTCCCGCGCCGTGATTTGGCGCCGCGCCTCGCGCCCAATTACGCTTTGAAAATCTCGTACAATCATCGGATAGGGATGAGGCCCGGCCGCCGTCCCAATCAGATAATAAGTATCGCGCACGTTGGTTATCCAGTCGCGCAAAGCCTCGTTGAGGGCGTCCTTGAGGCTCTTGCTGCCGGCATCTACCGCCCGCACCTTGGCGCCCAACAGCTTCATACGAAACACGTTAAGCGCTTGGCGCTGCACGTCGAGCGAGCCCATGAAAACCTCGCATTGACGCTTAAACAACGCCGCCATCGTCGCGGTGGCCACTCCATGCTGGCCGGCTCCGGTTTCGGCGGTGATGCGCGGCTTGTTCATCCGCACCGCCAGCAGCGCCTGACCCAAGGTGTTGTTGACCTTGTGCGCGCCGGTGTGACAGAGATCTTCGCGCTTGAGATAAATTTTGGCCCCACCCAGCTTCTCACTAAGATTGCGCGCAAAATATAAAGGCGTAGGCCGGCCGATGTATTCGCGCGAATAGTATTCCAACTCCCGCTTGAAGCTCGGATCGCGTCGTGCGACGCGATACGCCTGCTCCAATTCCTGCAGCGCCGGCATCAGGGTCTCGGCCACCCATTGCCCGCCGAATTGGCCAAAGCGCCCATGTTTGTCAGGCAGACTTTGCATTCTCGATAAAGCTCCTCAGCATCGTACGGTCCTTGATTCCGGGTGCGCTCTCTACACCACTGGCGACATCGACGCCGTACGGCCCCAACGCAGCCACCGCCGCCACTGTATCGGGCTTCAGCCCCCCGGCAACAAAGCAGCGGCCCAGTTCCAGGCCGCGCAACTGGTCAAGCTCGATCGCTCGCCCGGTGCCACCGTAGCGCAGCGGATCGAACTGGTCGATCAGGAACAGCCGCGGTAATCCATCCTGCGGGGACGACAAGGCCGCAAGCGGGCCGGGCTGTGCGGCCTTAAACCCGATCGGATGGATTACCGGTACCGGCCAGTCCTCGCGAATCTGTGGGCGGTCGCTGTAAATTTGCAGCAGGTCGAAGCCCACCTGCTGAAGCCGCTGCGCCACTTCAGCCCGTGTGGGATTGACGAAGACCCCAACCAACGCGACCTTCCCCCCCACGGCATCGCGAATTGCGATTGCTTGGGACAACTCGACGCAGCGCACAGTCCCGCGATAAAAGTTCAAGCCTACGTAATCCGCGCCATATTCGCACGCCGCCAGCGCATCCTCGACTCGGGTCACGCCGCAGATTTTTACCTTCACCGACTGCCGTGCGTTAGCCAAGGGCCTGGTCCCTTTCTTCCAGCGCGCCCGCCATCAGGGCCAACCGCGCCGCCGGCTCGCCCGCGCGCAGCAAACTCTCGCCGATTAGAAAGGCGCGCGCCCCGGCTCGATACAGGCGGCGCACGTCGTGCGGTCCGTCGATGCCGCTCTCCGACACCAATAGAGCGGATCCATGGTAGGAAGCTGCCAATCTCTCGGTTACCGCCAAATCCGTGGCGAAGCTGTGCAGGTCGCGATTGTTGATCCCGATTAGCGCCGCCCCCATCCGCTCGGCCTGCTCCAGCTCGGTGCGATCGTGCACCTCCACCAGAGCCGCCAATCCAAGGTCTCCAGCCAAGGCCAGCAATTCGCCGACCTGAGCGGGTGCGAGCATCGCTAGGATCAGCAAAACGCAGTCGGCTCCCTCGGCTCGCGCCTGGTAAATCTGATAGGGATCAAAGATAAAATCCTTGCGCAACAGTGGTACATTTACGGCCCGGCGAACCGCGCGCAAATCCGCTAGCGAACCCTTGAAATGAACGTCGGTGAGGACCGAGATGGCCGCCGCGCCGCCTTCGACGTAGGCCTGCGCCACGGCAGCCGGATCCAGTCCCGGCTGAATGTCGCCCTTGCTGGGCGAGGCCCTTTTGATCTCGGCGATAATCGCAGGGTGGCGCTGGCGCAGCCCTTGGATAAAGGGACGTGGCGCGGGGCTGGCCGCAGCCCGCGCGCGCATTTCCGCCAGCGGCACCCGCCGGTTGAGCTCACCAACCTCGACCCGCTTGGCGGCAAAGATCCGCTCCAGAAACGAACTCACCTAGGCTTCCTCCCAACTGGCTTGGCGCAACCGCTCGAGGTTGTCCAGAGCGCGGCCGCAAGCCACGATTGTGCGCGCCACCTCCACCCCCTCCTTGAGCGACGGAGCGCGCCCGCCCACATAGATAGCCGCCCCACCATTAAGCACCAGCACGTCGTGCGCAGCGCGATCCTCGCCCGCTAGCGCGGCTCGAAAGCGAGCTGCTGCCTGAGCCACGCCACTGACGACGATGTCGCCGCCGTGGAGGCCCAAGGAGCGCGGATCGACCAGGTACTCGCTCAGTCGACCCGCGTGAATCTCCGCCACCCGGCTAGGTGCCGCGGCCGACAACTCGTCCATCCCGTCCTGGCTATGCACTACCATCGCGTGTGCCACTTCGAGCCGCATCAGAGCCTCGGCCATAGGCCGCACCAATTTGCTCTCACCCACGCCGAGCAGCCGGCATTCCGGTTGGCAGGGATTGGCCAGCGCGCCGAGCAGGTTGAAAATGGTGCGCACGCCTAGCTCACGGCGCAAGCCGGCGACGCGTGCCAGAGCAGGATGATAACGGGGTGCGAAGATGAAGCATATTCCCGCTCGCTCCAGGCAATGGGCCAAGCCCGCGGGCGAGACCTCGATGCGTACGCCCAAATGCTCCAGCAGGTCGGCCGCACCGACCGCACCGCTGGCCGCCCGATTGCCGTGCTTGGCGACCTTGACGCCGGCGGCGGCGGCCACCAGCGCGGCGGCGGTCGAGATATTAAAGGTTCCGCGGCCATCGCCTCCGGTGCCCGCCGTATCCAATAACCCGCCTGGCTTCAGCGGCGGGGCCACCGCGCGGCGTAACAGCGCCGCCACCCCGCCCGCTAATTCCTCGGCACTCTCACCCTTCAGACGCAAGGCTGTCAACCAGGCCGCCACCAGTACGGGTGAAGCTTCGCCGTCGAGCATCTCATCAAGTACGGCCCCCATCGCTTCGGCAGGCAGCGACTGGCCCGCCAGCGCATCCACCAGCGCCTGTCGGATCGCGCTCATCGCCCCGCCACCCGGGCCAGAAAATTGGCGAGCAGCCGCCGACCATGCTCGGTAAGAATGGATTCGGGATGGAACTGGACGCCTTCCACCGCCAATTGTTTGTGGCGCACGCCCATGATTTCGCCTTCCGCCGTCCAGGCCGAGCGTTCCAGGCACTCAGGCAGCGTGTCCGCCTCTATCAACAGCGAATGGTAGCGGATGGCCTGAAAGGGACTCGGCAGGCCGGCGAAAACCGTGCGCCCGTCATGTTCGATTGGCGAGGTCTTGCCGTGCATCAAACGCTGCGCACGCACCACTCGGCCGCCGTAGGCCGCACCGATGCATTGATGGCCCAAACAGACGCCTAGGATCGGGACCTGACCGCCCAATTCCCTAATCAATGCCAGCGAGGCACCGGCCTGGGCTGGGGTGCAAGGTCCGGGCGAGATCACGATCGCGTCAGGGGCCAGCGCGCGCACCCCGCCCACATCGATCGCGTCATTGCGCCGCACGCTGACCTCGGCACCCAGTTCACCGAGGTATTGCACCAGGTTGAAGGTGAAAGAATCGTAATTGTCCACCATCAGCAGGTGCTGGCGGCTCATCGCCTGCTCCCTCGCGCAATCTCCTCCAGCTCGATCGCGGCTTGCAGGGCACCCATCATTGCGCGCGCCTTGTTGACCGACTCTTCGTATTCGGCGGCCGGATCGGAATCGGCCACCACGCCGCCACCGGCCTGAATATACACCTGGCCGTTTTGGACCAGCATGGTACGCAGGGCAATCGCGGTGTCCATGTTACCGGTATAGCTGAAATAACCCACCGCGCCGGCATACACCCCACGCCGCGAGCCTTCTAGCTCGCTAATGATCTCCATTGCACGGATCTTGGGGGCGCCGCTGACCGTCCCCTGGGGAAAGGTGGCGCGGAAAGCGTCAAACGCGTCGCACTCCGGGCGCAGGCACCCGCGTACGTTGGAGACAATATGCATGACATGCGAATAGCGCTCCACCACCATCAGCTCGCTGACTTTCACCGAACCAATTTCCGCCACCCGACCCACATCGTTGCGCCCCAGATCGACCAGCATCACATGTTCGGCCCGTTCCTTTGGGTCGGCCAGCAACTCGGCCTCCAACCGCCGATCCTCGGCCTCGTCCACTCCCCGCCGCCGGGTGCCCGCGATCGGCCGCACCGTCACCTCGCGCCCCTCCAGCCGCACCATTACCTCGGGCGAGGCACCCACCAGCGTCTGTGCGCCCATCTGCAAATAGAACATATAGGGAGAGGGATTAATCGCGCGCAGGCTCCGATAGAGATTGAAGGGATGAACGGTGAGCTCAGCCTGGAAGCGCTGCGAGGGTACCACTTGGATGATGTCGCCGGCGCTGACGTATTCCTTGGCCCGCAGCACCATCGACATGTACCCCTCGCGGCTCTGGTTTGAGCTTATGGAAGGGGCGGCCGGGGCTTGCGCAGCCGAGCGCCGAGGCAAAATCACCGGCGCGGCCAGCCGCGCGATGACACCATCGATCTTATCTTGGGCGGCATGGTAGGCCTGGCGCGCGGAAGCGTACTCGCGCACCGGCACATTGACGATAATCTGGATGCTTTGACGCAAATTGTCGAAGGCCAGCACGGTATCGGTAAAAAGCATGCACAGGTCGGGCACTCCTAGCTCGTCGGCGGCAGGCACCGGTATGCGCTCGAAGTAACGCACGAGGTCGTAGGCCAGGAAGCCCACTGCCCCGCCAAAAAATCGGGGCAACCCGGGCAACTGCGGGGCGCGATGGTTTTTGAGCTGCTGGCGCAGGGCCTCGAAGGGATCTTCCACTTCGCTGAGCTCGGGAGCACGTCCAGGGCGAGTCAATTCCAGGCATTTACCTTGGGCGCGGAAGATGAGGCTGGGCTCGCAGCCCAGAAAGGTATAGCGGCCCCATTTCTCGCCGCCCTGCACGCTTTCCAGTAAAAACGCGTATTCGCCGCGCACCACCTTCAAAAACGCGCTGACCGGCGTCTCCAGATCGGCCGCGATCTCGCGCGTCACAGGCACGAGATCAAAGCCTTCGCTGGCCAGACGTTCGAACTGCGCTAAATCGGGTCCAACCATCCTTATCGCTTTCGGCGCGCGACGCCGGTAAATAAAAAAGGCCGCAGAGGACTAGTCCGCCTGCGGCCTTGCTCTTCAACTAAGGGCTTCGTCTGCGCTACGAAACCTCGGCCCAAGCGGACACACGCCAGCTACGCCAAGCCACCCAGTTGTGCCGAATTGCGCAACGCATCCGTTTAAGCCTAATTATCGCGCGCGCCAGCGTCAAGCCGCCTATGCACCGTCGCCGCTGGCCTATCATCGGTGCTTCCGCAATTTAACGGCCGAACAGGTAGCGCAGCGCTTGATGTTGCTTAATTGCTTCGACTTCCGCGCTTCCGATCGCGCCGCGTTCCAGGGCTTGATCAAACATTATACCAGGGGGCCGCTCCCGGCGGCCATCGAAGGGATAGTCAGTTCCCAGCACCATCCCGCCGAAACGCGCTCGGCACAGCGTGCAAGCCTCGTAATCGTAAGTCAGATTATCCACCCACAACTTGCGCGCCAGTTCCATCGGATGCACTCCAGTAACCGCCTCGCCGCGCCCACGCCGCATCTCCCACTGATGCCCCATGCGAGGGAGCACCGCGGCTAGCGAGCCGCCGCCATGGGCCAGGCAAATGCGCAAATCGGGATACTGGACTAGCAGGTCCGACAGCAGCAACGCCCCCGCGCTCATTGCCGTTTCGTGCGGCATCGCCATGCTGTTGGTCAGCCCCATTCCCCAGCTTTTGATGCGCTCGTCCCAGGCCCAGGGTTCGTTTAGGGGATGGATGAACAGCGGGCAGTCCAACTCCATCGCGGCCTTGAAAAACGGGCGTAGCTCGGACCGGTGCAGCCCCAGGCCGCGCACGGTGGCGCCCAACTCGACCCCGGCCAGCTTAAGCTCGCGCCGGGCCCGCGTAAGCTCTTCCACCGCCAGCGCTGGCTCCTGGAGCGGCACCGTGGCGAAGCCAATAAAGCGCTCGGGGTCGGCAGCGACGAACTGGGCCATGAAATCGTTCTGGAAGCGGCACAACTCCAAGGTGGCTTTGGGGTCGCCCCAATAGGCGAAAGTGATTGGCGTGGCCATCAAGACATGCTTGTCGACTTGCTCGCGATCCATCTCGGCCAGCCGCGCCGAGGGCACGTAAGCGGTTGCGGCGATACGCCGGTACAACGAGCCTTGAACCATAACATCAATGGAGCCGTCGCCGTTGAGCTTGACCGCGGGCCAGCGCTCATCGCCGGTGGTTCGCGCCAGCGGCGGCAATTGCTGAGGGAAAATGTGGGTATGACAATCAATTCTCATGACCGGCGCCTCCGCGCCTGGTTGGTTAAATGAACGCCAGCAGTCAGGCTCACCGCGGAAATCGCCACCCTCCCCTGCGCAGCCCTCCATCCGGGTTCATGCCGGCAAGGTGAAACGAAAAGTAGCACCCTGGGTACATTCACTATCCAGCCAGATTCTTCCACCCAATTTTTCCAATGCTTTCCTGCAAATCGCCAAGCCGATTCCGGTTCCCTCGTAGCTTTGTCGGTGGTTTAGGCGCTGGAACATGTCGAAGATCTGCCGGCCATATTGGGGGTCGATTCCGATGCCGTTGTCATGGACCGAAAACACCCATTCGGTCAGGTCATGGCGCGCTGTAATGCGGATTTGCGGAGGTTGTTCGCCATGGAACTTCAGCCCGTTGCCGATGAGGTTTTGAAATACCCGCGCCAGGAGCGCCTGGTCCGCCATCACGGTGGGCAACCCATCCCAGATAACCTGCGCCTGCAGGCGGGCGATCGAGGTGGCAAACCCCTCGACCACGGACTTCACCAGCGCTTCGCAATCCACCGCCACCAGTTCCGCGGCCTGCGGAGCGAGATGCACATAATCGAGCACCGCATTGATTAACTCACGTCCGTGCCGCGCGCCTTCTTCGATACGGTTCAAATACTCAGTGCGCACGGACTGTGGCGCGGCCGCATGCCTACGCAGAAGCTGAGCGTAGATCGCCATCTGGCGCATCGGCTCCTTCAAGTCGTGCGCAACCGCATAGGTAAACTGTTCCAGCTCGGCGTTAGAGCGGGCTAGTTCGCGTGCCCGTTCGGCCAGTCTGCGCTCGCTGGCGTCGCGGGAGATGGCACCAATGCCTAGCACCTCGCCATTGGAGCCCAACAGCGGCGACAAGGTCACCGTCACTTCGATCACGCTGCCATCCTTGCGATTGCGCTTGCTCTCCAGCCGTTCCGAGCGACCACTTTGCATGATCCTGACCCCGGCCTCGCGCAGTTGCTGACTCAACTCGGGCATTTCGAAGAAGTCGCGCCGCTTACCAATAATCTCCTCGGCCTTGAACCCGTAGAGCCGTTCGGCGGCCGGATTCCAGCTGGTTACCCGTCCCTCGGTATCGCGGCTGGTGATCGCCTCGTCGGAAAATTCGATGATCGAGGCCAGCAACGACAACTCGCGCTCCACGCGCTTGCGTTCGCTGATATCCCGCACGGTCGACACCAGTACCGGGCGGCCTTCCAGGCTGGTGGTGGCAAGCACCGCGACTTCGCTGTCGCGCCACGACCCGTCCTCGTGCCGGATCCGACTTTCAACTGTTCTGAGCTGCTCGGGATTTTGGAGCGCCAAAGCATAGCATTGGCGCACTGCTTCGACGTTATCGGGATGGTGGAAATTGAGCACATTGGTGCCGATGATTGACGCGATATTGCGGCCAAAGACTCCGGTCGCGGCGCGATTGGTGAATAGCAGGGTGCCATCAGGCTCCAACACCGAAATGACGTCGGAAACATTTTCCAACAAGGAGCGATAGTACTGCTGGCTATGGCGCAATTGCGCCTCGACTTCGCGGCGTTCCACCGCTTGCGCGTAAATGCTGGCGATGGTGCGGACAAATTCCAGCTCTTCGGCGCTGAAATCCGCCTCGCCATGGCCAAACACGCTGAGCACTCCGTACAGGCGCTCACGCCGCGGAACCGGCACGCTCAGGGCGCTACGTCGACCAAAAACCGTGACCCAGGGGGAACTCAGCTCGGAACTGTCCAGGTTGCGAGCAATCACCGGCGCACCGGTCACCACCACCCGCTGAGCCACGGGAACGGCGGACAGCGGGAGCTTTTCGCCAACCTTGGCGTCGCCGGCCAACCCCACTCCGGCTCGGATGGTGAGCGCGCTTTGATCGGCCTCGACCTCGTACAGCACGCAGGTCGGAACATTCAAAGCCCGGGTAACACCGAGCACCGCCTCGTGAGCCAGCGCCTGGATATCACCACCCTCTAGGGCGCGCCGCGCAAAATGGCTAAGCGCGCTCTCCTGAGCCACCTTGCGCTCAAGCCGCTGCTCGATCACCACTCGTTCGGTAACGTCTACGCCGCCGGCCACCCCCCCGACGATCTCCCCTTCGCTATCCCTGAGTGGGACGATTCGGGTGTCGAAGGTGTGTCCGCCGTAAACCCCAGTACGGCTGATTGGCCGGCCCGCCAGGACATCCTCGCGCTGATTCGCTGTCAGCGGGGTCAGATGAGCCTCCAGCGCAAACAACGGTTTGCCGATGAGCTGCTCCGGCGCAACTCCAACCGCGCTCAGAGCCTGCCCGATGGCCATGGTAATTTCCAAATCGCGGTTCCACCCAATCAGGATCACGTTGGGCATCCCACGCATCCAAGTATTGAGCAGTTCGTGGGAACGCTGTCCCTCGAAGGAATCCACACTCAACACCACCACTCGCGCGCTATCGTCGGCCGTAAAGGAACGGGCGGCCAAGATCACCTCGACCGGCTGTTCGCCTTCCGCCTGCAGGCGGAAACGACCAGTGGAGCCGGGAGCATCGGAGTTGGCCAGCGCAGCGAAGGCAGCGGATTGCTCGTTGCTCAAAAAGCGCGTAAATGCGGTGCCAAGCAGCTGCGCCGGAGTAGCGGCGACACGCCGGGCAAAACCTCGATTGCTGTAGACGATAGTGCCGTCGGCGCGCAGCACCACGACACCTTCATTAATCTGCTCGTCGATCGCCTGGCGCAGCAGCTGCGCGAGCAGATCGAGTGGCGAACCCTCCGGCTTCATACCCCCTCGGCGGCTTCGTTTACCCAGCCTGAGACTTTTGTGGCCGTGCCCATTTTCACCCAGACAGTCCGCCACGCGGCAGCCCTCTTGTTCCGGGTGCCGCCCTGGAATGCGCAGCTTTGATCAGCTTGGGGTCTTTTGGCAACCCAACCGCCGCCTGTAGCCGTTATCTCAACTGACCGGCGGCGGTTTGCGCAGCCCCATCCGCTCCAAACGCGGCAGCACTTCCTGAGCGAAATAGGCCAGTTCAGGGATATAATCTATAAAGCTAATGGCAACGCCATCGAACCCGACCCCATGCAGACGGGCCAGTTCACGGGCCACATGATCGGGGTCGCCCTGCACGGAGTACTCGCCGCCGTAGCCCAAAATCGCACGCACGTTTTGATTGCGTCGCCAACTTAACAGATCGTCGTCGGGGCGCGAGCGACCACCAGTTTTGGCAGTCAAACCGCCCAGCAGATGATCGAGCGCCTCCCAATCGGCGTGCTCCACCACTCGCTCCACATACTCCTCGGCCTCGCGCTGGGTAGGCCGGCAGATGACGCTGATCGGGGTCCAGACCGCGATGGCATGGCCGTTTTGGAGGGCCAGACGCTTGGTCTCGGCGATCCGCTCCACACATTGTTCGGGTTGTCCACAGGCGTCAAAGTGAAGATCGGAGTTGCGAATCGCGAAGGCTCGTCCCGCCGGTGAGGCCCCGGCATTCATCATCAATGGGGCGCGCTCGCCCCAAGGACGCGGTGAAGCCACCAGCCCCTTTAGATTGAAGAAACGTCCATGGTAATCTACCGGTCCTTGTCCCGACCACAGCAGCCGTACCACCTCCCACCATTCCTGGCCCTGCTCGTAGCGACCGTCGTGCTCCTGCTGCACCGCTCCAAACATCTCAAACTCGCCCTGGTTCCACCCGCACACAATATTGATCCCGAAGCGCCCATGACCGGCGTGATCCACGGTAACCATCATCTTGGCCGCCATTACCGGATTGAACAGGGGCGCATGCACGGTACCAAAGATATTGATGCGCCGGGTCTGTGGCAGCAGTCCCCCCGCCCAGGTGATGGTTTCGAACGATGTACCGTTCACATCGGTGGCTCCGCCGTATCCCTTCCAGCGACCCACCGGTATCAGGCATTCGATGCCGGCCTGGTCGGCCATTTGGGCCAGAACCACATTTTTGTCCCAATCAGCATCCCAGCGCTCCGGCAGTTTGGTGAAAGCCAAGCCCCCGGAACAATTGGGCCCGAAGATCCCCAACTTGAAGCGATTACCTTCCACCAAGCCCGGGTTGCGTTGCGCCATCACGAATTCCCTTTCCCGCCGGAGCCGGCGCGGCGATCAGTTCCGCACGAGCAATTGTCAGCCCCCTGACCGATGAAATATACGGCCAGCTACCACTGCCGGTCCACCGCCCAGTCTCATGACTTTATGATGTCCGCCGCCCGGACCGAGCCCCCACCCCGAGTTGCCTCAGCCAAACCACGCCACCATTGAACACCGCGCTCCTCGCATGCTTGATCGGAAAGCCCGTAGTCGGTCGTCGAGCTATCCTCGTAAGCTTGGCTTGCGCAACACTTAAGCTCCACCCACGCAGGCCGCTACAATATCTACCGTTGCGCTGTCGCCCGCCCATCCAAATTAATACTTTTTCGCATCCGCCCGGCACAGGCTATTTTTTTCTTACACTCTCTTCTTGACTCTTTCTCGATGACTATGATAACTCGGTTGACCAGTGGAACCTGGCTATCCGTGACTTTATAAGGGCCATTTTTCATCACGGCCATGAAGCACAGGCTGTTACCGCTTCTGCTCGTTTTTGCTCTGACCAACCTCGCTTTGGCTCATCTGTCGCGAGAGTTTGCGCTAAGCGCCCATCTCCGTAGTTCGCTTATTCATTCCGCCCGCAATCAATCTGCTCGTCACGTCGTGGAGCAGGTCAGTCCGCCTGCTCCTGACCTCGTGGAAAACTCCGCGCCTGTTTTCTGTCTTGCTATTGAGGTCGAAAGAACACCCCGCGGCCAGCACCGTTTAGCTTCAGTTCCGCCGCCGGTCGTTCAACCTTATCGCCTACACTGCCGGACGGCATCCCGCATACCCGACGATCCGGCCCACGCTTTCCTCGCTTAGCCAGCTTTTCTCGGTACAGCGCTTCCGTGGTTCACCTTGCGCTGAACCACATTCGATTTGCGCCACTGCGCAAAGGCGTAGCGTGCCGAAGCCCCACACTTGTCTAGCTAAGCAAATGGAGGCAAATCACTTGAAATCGCGTCTATTATTTAGTGTCGCATTTTATCTGTTCATTTTTGTCTTGTTTCATTTTGCAGCACCTCCTGAAGCCGCGGCGCAATTAATGACATCCAGCGGAGGAACATCCTCGCAGCCCTTGGCCCTAAAAACCTTAAACGTCTCTGGATTCATCAATAACACCAGCGGTGTATTCCTGGATTCTGAGGCGCTAAATTACAACAAAAGCAAAAACTCTTTAGCTACCGAACGCAATTTCGTGCAATTGGATGTCAATGACGACCCCACCGAGAACGACCAGGTCTTCATGCGTTTTTGGGGCGTCTACGAACCCAGCTACCCCTGGGAAACCAACTGCCTAAACCCCAGGGGCGTGCAAACGCATTGCAATAGCGACTTTTATAACCAGTACGGCCTGCGTGAGTTCTGGATCAAGCACCGAATCGGCCCTTTGCAGCTATTCATCGGCAAGCAGATCGTGAAATGGGGCGAGTCGGTGACATTCCGCGCTACCGACCAAATCAATCCACAGGACCTGAGTTGGAGTTTCGGCTTCGCCAACATCGAGCAGACCTACATGCCGGTCTGGATGATCCACCCAATCCTCAACCTGCCCGATTTCGGTCCCTTTGGCACGAACTTTCTGGAGGTCGTCTATGAACCCGGCTTCGACTTTATGTACACCAACGTCAACTACAGCGACGATCATCTATTTGGGATGGACCCGATAGCAGGTCGCGAGACGCTTTTGGGCGGCTTACCCGGTGGTCGCTTCACGGGGCGCCCCGACAACCGCGGTTGCACCAGTCCCACTGGCGGGCCCAAGGGCACCGTTTGTACCGGCGAAGGTCCTCCGCCTGCCGGTGCACCAATCGCGCAAGCCCCGCCCTTTGTCATGTACCAGGTCGGCGGACCCGCGGGCACTGGTTTGTATGTTCCCTCGCCTTACAACCCGCGCTGGGTATATCCGAGCGCGACCTTCGCCAATAGTAACGTTTTTGTGCGATTTCATACCTTGGCCTATGACGTCGAGATGACGGCAATCTACGCCAACGCTCACAGCTACCTACCCGTGGACAAGCTTGGCTCTGTGGACTTTGCCGAAGCGCCCGGGGTCTTTGCCCGCAACCAATATATCACCTATCAGTCGTACCAAGGCGCCGGCTTTACCGCCAACAGGCCTATATACCTGCCGGGCGCACTGGCTTCCCTGCCGTTCGTGGCGCGCACTGAGGTGATGTATCAAAATCACATGCCGTTCAACACTTTTGCAATTCCAGGTACTGTGTTTACACACTTCAATCCGAATTATCAAAATGGCTCCCCCGACGGCCTTACCTATTCTGACGTCATGCTCTGGATCGCGGGTCTGGATCTGGATTCCGCCTACGTTCCCTGGCTGACCAGCACGGGTAATCTAACCGTCAATGCGGAAATCGACGGTCAGACATTACTCAGTCCGAGCCGCAAAATGCAACAATTCCTGACTTACTTTAACCCGATGTATCACAACGATATCAGCGGTTCCCTCAACATCACCTCGAGCTGGTGGTGGGGCGCCATCGCGCCGACCTGGACCATGGCCTACGACCCCAACGGCGAAACATTCGCGTTTTTTCCCAGCTTGACTCTGACACCGCCATGGACCAACAAATATTTTGCCACTTTTCGCTGGATCGAGGTGCTTGGAACCAATCGCTACGGTTTTCCCAACGGCGGATTGGACATCGGAATACTCAAGGGTCTTTCGATGTTGACGGCGCAATTCCAATATAATTTTGACCTGATTTAAGCCTGGGCTCGGCTGCGGGCAGACTTCCTACTTGTCTGCTCGCAGCCGCTCGCCGCCATTGCGATGGGTTTCGTCGGATGCCACTGCCAACGAAATCGATTGCATCGGTGCTGCCGCAGGCCTGGCTGTGGCAGATATAGTGCACGACGCGCAACGGGCTTTTACTGAACGGGCTTTTACCGATGGATCTCAATGTGGGCGACAGCACGACTGAATCGGTATTCACTTGTCGTAGCGTTGAGGATCTGAGGCTGAAAAGGACCACGTCAGCGCTGCGATCAAGTCAACCTAGGTCATGATGCAAAAGGATTAGCCCTCCGGCTGAATCAGCTAAGCCGGCGAGCGAACTGCTTGTCCGTCTCGGGCAAAGCCAACGCAGACACGCAGACCGCGAGCCCGGTTTTCGCGACCGCCCAAGAAGAGATCGAGAGATTTCAGCCAGCAATCGCAAGCTTTGGCCCAGCGAAGCTCGAGGTTTCGGCCACGCGCAAGATCCGGCCGGTTCCGCGAACGTTAGAAATTGTAACTTTTTGCATCGAAGTGCTCGAAATCGATAGCCCAAATGGCCTACGATTGCGTCAGTCCGTACATCAGCCTCGCTTCTCCGCTGCTTGTGTTTTCGGAGGTAAAAAGGGGGGTTCGAATATGAGCGTCCGGCATCAAGGGTGGGCGGAATGCGAGCGAAAGGTTCAGCACGAAAAGCTTGCTTCACGGCGACCTCTCCCCAGGCAAGCCCGTCTTTTGGTCGTTGCCATCGCGCTCGCCGCTGGGGCGTCATCCTGTATCCCCCTCCAGTACTCGACCAATTCCCAAGGACAGATGCAGTCAATCGGCTTGCCCGGCCTGCCAGTCTGGCAAAGCCAGTCGCTGAAGCGGCAGAATCAGGAAGCTGCGTCTGGCGATTTGGCGGCCGCACCGGGTACCACACTCGACCCCGATGCCGCCGGACTTATCGCCTTCAAATCGGATGAGCCATGGCTTACAGCGCTTAACGGCTGGAGAATTGAGGCCGGAGTTGAGCCGATCGGGGAGAACGCCGGGCTGAGTGACGCGGCGCAAAGCCATGCTTGTTACCTGGTGAAAAACGGACCGAGCGACCCGGCGGGTTTCCTCCAATACGAGCAAACCATCGATGGCGCGGCCCACAACGAAAGTCCCGCCAATCCTTACTTCACGATGGCTGGCAACCGGGCGGCTCATAGCGGCGACATCAGCTGGGACCGCAATCCCGAGGCCGACGTCGACGCGCTAATCGACACCGCGTTCCATCGGCTCTCGCTGCTGGCGCCCTGGGCAAAGGTGGCCGGCTATGGCGATTGCGGGCGCTTTCCGATGCGCGCGGCAACGCTGGTGATTCGCGGTTCCACCCCTACCGGCACCACGCCTGCAACCATCTTTCCTCCCGCCGGTTCGGTCGTGCGCGGGGTCATGGAAGGATCGGAATGGCCCAATCCTCTCGACGCTTGCCCGGGGTATCACTTCCCCGTGGGCGTCCCGATCACGGTTCAAACCGGGGCGGATGTGAAGGCGTTTTTGCAGTCATTTGGACTGCGCGACACCACGACTGGCCAGGATGTGGAGGCCTGCGGCTTTGACTCTCGGACATTCCCCGTCGAACACGGCCGGCAAGTGCTGCTTGAATATGGCGCGGTAGTCGTCATGCCGCGCGAGCCGCTCGCCCCGGGACATGCCTACCGGGTAAGTATCGTCACACAGCGCCACTCCTACACATGGGATTTTCAGGCCAGCGGCTCTAAGCCAAGCGCCCACATTACAAAGCTCGATGAGCAATGAACCCGCGCGGACGTTAGGGCGGGCGAATCTCGTCTTCGCGCGTGTGAAGCTCTGCGGGCTATTTGGATAAGGTCGCAGACGAAATTCAGCGGCATTTGGCTATAGGCGCTGCTTTGACTACGCTCATGAGCGAGGTGCAAAGCGATGCGGCCAGATATCGTTGCGGGGGCCAAGTTCCCAGATTACAAATTGCCGGACCACAACGGCGAATTGCGCTCACTGTCGGAGTTGCAGGGAGCCGATCCGATGGTATTGGTGCTCAGCCGGGGCGGCTTTTGACCTAAAGATCGCCGCCAGGCGGAGGGGCTGGTTCAGCTCCATCGCGAAATGGAAGTGGGCTACTGCCGGATGGTAACTATCAGCACGGACGATGCGCTCCAAACCAAGGAGTATCGTTCGGGCGTCGGCGCTCAATGGCCTTTCCTGTCGGATGTCGAGCGCACGGTCCAGAAGGATCTCGATATCGCCGAATATACCGATACAAGGCACGATCCGATGATCCCGTACACCCTCGTGCTGGAGCCCGGATTGGTGGTCTTCAAGCTCTATTGCGGCTACTGGTTTTTTGGCCGTCCCACGGTCGAAGAATTGCGTCTGGATTTGCGCACCGTGCTCAAGCGCTGCCGTCCCGATTGGGATATCAGCGACCCGGTCCTGAAGGCGGCATGGAAGCGCGGCGAAAAAGATCGCTTTTACCCGTACCACAAGCGCTGAGCCGCAGCGCACCCAGTGGCCTACCCATCAATAAGGGCGTTCTTGGTAAGCTGCGCGCGAGGGCGATGCTCAGATCGGGTTTGTGCAAACGGCGTCACCCCAGGCATTCCGGGGCGAACAGCTCTTCGGGAGCCCAGCGACGCTTGGATAAACCCTGCTCGGCATGATAGCGAAGATAGGTCTCGATCGCCTTGCGGTTCGGCTCCAGTCCGTAGGCCCACGGGTCGGCGCCCAAAAGTGCGTGGTTCTCCTCGACCAGCGCGGAAAGCCAGGGGACCATCACGAACGTGCCCATGAAGGTGTCAGCCGCACGGAACTCAGCCAGCGCGCGGGCCTTCGCCGCTTCGAAGGCCTGCATCAAGGCACGCGCGATCCAGCGGTTGGCTTCGTAAAGCTCGCGGCGGATTACTACCGTGTGCATGATGGGGAAAATCCCGGTGCGGCGAAACCAGTCGCGCTCCACCTCGCGATAGTTGGGAAAAAGGCGCGCGACGTTAGGCGCGCCGCGCACGAAGCTGGGGGGCAGCCAAGCCGAGAAGAGCGCGGCCACCTCACCCGTTTCCAGCATCCGATCGAGGCCCCGTCCGGGTGGCAGCGGTTCGATTCGCACGTCTGCGGGCGGTTCGAACGGCGCCCAGTCCGCGCGCCCATCGGGCTGATCGAGCCCGCCTACGACATGCGTCATGCTGCGCGCTGGTACGCCATATTCGTCGGCAAGAATACCCTTGGCCCAGATACCGGCGTCGTGCCCGTAGCGATGCAGTTCACCCACCTTGGCTCCAATCAGGTCCTGCGGCTTTGCCACCCGCGCTTGGTTCACGAAGATCGCCGCATGGCGAAAGATGCGGTTGGGAAAGACCGGGATTGCGATAAAGGGCGCGCCGGTCAGCTCCAGCGTTCTTAAGTAATAAGTGAGGCCAAGTTCGGAGGCGTCATAGGCACGCTCGCGTACCATGCGCTCCATGATCGTGCCAACCTGCGGCGCGCTTTCCATCCGGAGCGCGATACCTTCGGGCTTCACGCTTCCATCAGCGAGCGCGCGCGTGCGGTCATAGGTCCAACACGCTAGCGTGAGCGGCAGATCGGCCATCGGACCGTACTCCTTTGATGCGTATATCACATTGCGAATTCGCGATAGTAGTGTTTTTATCGGGCTTGCGCTGGTTCATCCGGAACATGGAGACCGAAAGCGCGCCAGTCAGCAGCCGATTTGACGGTGCCGCCGGACGCGCCGTCCACGGTCAGAGCCAGGCCGCGGCTGTCGGGAACCGGAGTTTCGAGCGGCTTGCCGGGCGCCGGCAGCGTTACGACCACCGAAACTCCTGGCGTGGATGGCGCCGGCATCCCCGCGGCTTCGTTTTTTCTCGCATCAGAGCGATCACTTTGTAGCCGGTGGTCCCGTCGATTCCCAGCGTTGCGCCTTTCGTGGTGAGGACGTACCCCGGGGCGATGTCGGTGCCGTTAGCTGCGTCGGTGACGTGCAGAAATGCATTTGCGGCAGGGCTATGGAAGGGGTTGCCCGGCGTGGCGCCAGGGCGGTCGAAACCGACGCCCAGATAATATAACGGCGGATTGAGCGTGCACTTGCTGGGATCGGTGATCGTCAGCGTGGGTGCAATCCGTCACAGGACCGAGTACCACCGCGCCCGGTGATTGGCAGACCGAGCAGGGGTGCTGCAGCTTTCCTCAGTTGTCAGGCACGCCGTTTTGCGGCGACACCTTTCTGGGACGCCGGAAATCGGCGAAATGGAAATCGATGCGCCCATGTCGCAATGGCCCCAGGGTTCCAACGATCCCACGAGCAATCCCGTAAATCAGATTCCGACCGGCACCGCCATAAACGTGTTCATCGGCAACTCCAGCAACCCGGCGATAAGTTACAGTTTCAGCGCGATCGAGACTCCGACTGCGGCGCCGACCCCGAGTGGGCCCACGCCGGAATATGTCCACTGGAACGACACCGGCGCGGGCGGCCACGTTTCCGCCAACGTCGGGCGGATGCCGCTGAACTGCTACAACTACTTCTACCAGGGGCAATGCGGAGAGGTGGGTTTCGAGAAAATTGCGAATCCGCCCTCCGCTTGTGCCAATGCCAACTGAGTGAGCGCTAACAGCGGAGATGCGATTGGGCGTGTATGCGGCGCAATTCACCTTTCCTGAAAGACCCAGCGGTGCCGAGCGTCTGCGCATCGGTCTCCCATCCGAAACTGTTCGGCGGTACGTAGATCAGCACCTTCGGCGTCGCGTCATTTGCCGGCAACGTGGCCGCGTCGAACAGCATGATGTAGGCGTTGCCGGTGGTGAGCCACGCGTGATGCCGTTTCACTACCCTGCGCCAAAAATGGTTCGACGCAGGACAAAAAGCGGACAATTTAGGGGGTTTAACGGGAAAAGCCTTGGCGTCCCCGACGGGATTCGAACCCGTGTTACCGACGTGAAAGGCCGGTGTCCTAGGCCGAGCTAGACGACGGGGACGCAAGGTGGGCGACGCGACACGGCGCAGCCGCGTCGGCGCAAACGTATCAGACCATCGCAACTTGGAGCAAGCTGGGTTTTGCCCACCTGCTGTCGGTGCAGTGCGACGCCGCCATCGCAACGGCTCATGGATGCGCTCAGCCAGCGCGCAAGCCGCCACGAATTCGCGACCGCTCGCGGGTCCCATGATGTGGTTGGCGCCCTTGAGTCGCCTTGGTTGTGAGATCAGCCTCCGCCCGCTATCTTTCTTAGCGATGTGGCAAGGACCGATTTTGATTGCCGGCGCGGGTGCGATCGGCTCGACGATCGGCACGCTGCTGCAACTCGCCGGCGACCAGGTCACCTTGCTCGGCCGCGCTGCCCATCTCCAGGCGATCGATCGCGACGGCCTTCGACTCGAGGGGCTCTTCGGTAGCCATCGCGCCCATGGTTTCGCTCTGGTCGACAACCTCGATGCCTTGGCCGGCCGGCGCTTCAGTCTGATAATCCTGGCGGTCAAAAGCTACGATACCGCGGCTTTCGCCTCGCATCTTGGCGCATTGTTGGCCGAAGATGGAATCGTGGTGGCGGCACAAAACGGCCTGGGCAATCTCGAGCAGCTTGCCCGTTATCTTGGAGCCGGGCGCCTGCTGGGCGCGCGCGTAATCTTTGGCGCCGAACTGGCGCCGGCGCGGGTCCGGGTCACGGTCTTCGCCGAACCGGTGGCGCTGGGCCCTTCGCCCGATTTGAGCGGCACGGCAAGCACGGCCCTGTATGCGAGCGCTCAGCGGTTGAGCGCGCATCTGACCCAGGCCGGTATCCCCAGCGAGGCCAGCACCGACATCCGACCCCTGTTGTGGACCAAGCTGTTCTACAATGCCGCGCTCAATCCGCTCGGCGCCCTCCTGCGCACCCATTACGGAGCGCTGGGCGCGGACCCAGCGCTGCGCCGAATCATGGATGGGGTTATCGAGGAGGCCTTTGCCGTTGCTCACCGGCTGGAAATCGCGTTGCCTTTCGCCAACGCCGACGCTTATCGCGAGGCCTTCTACGGCCGACTGGTCCCGATCACCTACGATCATCGCCCCTCGATGCTGGTCGATCTGGAACAGCGCGGACGCACCGAAATCGACGCCCTCAACGGACGCATCGTAGCCCTGGGCGATGAGTTGGGGCTGGCGGTGGAAATCAATCGCACCCTCACCGACTTGATTAAGGCCTGCGAACGGCTGCGCCAAAGCGCACGAGAGCATCGGCAATGAGTACAATTACGCTACGAGCAGCCAGCTTCGATGCGATCAAGGCGCAAGCCGAGCGCGAATACCCTAACGAATGCTGCGGCTTCGTGATCGGCAACGAACGGATCGAAGAAGTGCGGCCGATCCAAAACATTCAAGATCAAAAGCACGCCGAGGACCCTCAGGCCTTTCCGCGCGACGCGCGCACCGCCTACCTGATGGAGCCGCGCCAACACCTCGCGGTGTTGCGCGAAGTGGACGACCGCGGCTTGGACGTGCGCTTGGTCTACCATTCCCATCCTGATCACGACGCCTACTTCTCTCCCACTGACCGGCGCCAGGCCTGCTCCTTCACTCCCGACAGCCCCGACTATCCCGACACCGGCTATTTGGTAGTTTCGATCAAACAGGGGAGATTCGCCCGCGCCGCGCTCTATACCTGGGACGAGGCAACCAAGGATTTTGTCGAAAGCGAGCTGAGGATGCGCTAGCAAGGCACGATCGGGCGACCTGGCGAGGGCGATGATTGGGGTAAATTCACAGCGGCTCAAACATCTGTTGTTGGAGCTGGTACAGATCGATTCGCTCTCCCGCCACGAGGGCGAATGCGCCGAGCGTCTGCGAAAAGAATTGGAGCCGTTGGGGGCACAGTGCTGCTTCGATAGCGCGGGCACCAAGGTCGGCGGCGAGGTCGGCAACCTAATCGCCCATTTTCCCGGTACGCGGCCCGCCGCCGCCCCGCTGCTGCTGTGTTCCCACATGGACACAGTCAGCCCCGGCCAGGGCGTGCGGCCGATCGTGGAGGGCGACATCATTCGCAGCGACGGCCGCACAGTTTTGGGCGGCGATGACAAGTCGGGCTGCGCGATCATTTGCGAAGTCCTCCATCGGCTGCACGAAGCCCAGGTGCCTTATGGGCCCATCGATGCGGTCTTCACGATCTGCGAGGAGGTGGGCCTGCAAGGCGCCAAGCATCTGGATTTGAACCTGGTCGCAGCGCGCGAGGGGCTGGTGTTCGACAGCGACGCGCCCGGCTTTCTGTTCGTGCGCGGTCCCGCCAGCCAAACCTTGGAATTCGTGGTCCATGGCTTGGAGGCGCACGCCGGAATGGCCCCGGAGCGAGGTCTATCCGCCATCCAGGTCGCCGCCCAGGCGATTGCCGCGATGCGCCTGGGACGAATCGACGAGGAAACCACGGCCAACCTTGGAATTATCCACGGCGGCCGCGCGCTCAATATCATCCCCAATCGGGTGGTCGTGCGCGGCGAAGCGCGCTCGCGCGATCCGGCCAAGCTCAGCGCCCAGGTCCAGCATATGGTCGATTGTTTTCGCCAAGCCGTGGCGCACGCCCACCTGACTCTGGAGGGGCAACGCTTCGAGGCCCGCTTGAATCACCGCGCCGACAGCCAGTACCAGGCGATGAACGTGAGCGAGGACGCGCCGATCGTGCGCAAGGTGCTGGAGGCTGCACGGCGCGCCGGGCGGCTGGTCGAGCCCGGCGCGTGTGGCGGCGGTTGCGACGCCAATGTCCTCAATCAGCGCGGCTTGGTGGTGGCCAACCTCGGCACCGGCATGCGCGACATCCACACCGTGCGCGAATGGCTGGACGTCAAGGACATGATTGCCGCCGCCGAGGTCACCTTGGAGCTAGTGCAGGTTCAGGCCGAGAGCTGAGAGTAGGCTCGGCCCGTCCATTCACTTACCCACGCGCCGATCGCTCGCACCTGCAGGGCCCGGGTGACCGAGCCCCGCTCGCTAATCGGCGTGCTTGCGCAGAAAAGTGGGTATATCCAGCGAATCCTCATTCTCCAGTAACTGGTTGGGCTCCAGCTTCATCGGCGCAGTCCCAAAGCCAGCCTCCTCCGCCCGCCGCTTGAAAGTCGGGATATCCAGGCTGTCGTCAACCAGCAAGCCCAGCTTGCGCACCGGCTTGCTAGGAAACACCTTAACCGGCGAAGTGGGCGCCGGAGTGGTTAGCGTCTCGCTCCCATCGATCGGCGCGGTAGCCGCCGATTGCACCGGCGCGGTAATCGGAGCATGCGGCAGCGGAGTCGAAATCGGCGTACGCGTCAGCCCCGGCACACTGCCCAACGGTCCGGAGTGACGGCCGCTGGAAGCCTGATGGATAGCCGTGGCCATCGTCGGCTTGGGCGCATAGCGCGTCTCCAGGTCGCCGAAGCCGGTGGCAATGACGGTCACCCGGATTTCATCGCTGAGTGAGTCGTCGATCACCGCGCCAAAGATGATGTTGGCGTCCTCGTGCGCCTCTTCCTGGATCAGGCTGGCAGCCTCGTTCACCTCGTAAAGCGACAGATCGCTGCCGCCGGTCACGTTGATGAGCAAACCGCGCGCCCCCTTGATCGACAGGTCCTCCAGCAGCGGGCTGGAGATGGCGCGCTGGGCGGCCTCGACCGCGCGATTTTCGCCCGAGGCCGTCGCCGCTCCCATCATCGCCAAACCCATCTCAGCCATAATCGAGCGCACGTCGGCGAAGTCCAGATTGATTAGGCCGTGGACGGTTACCAGTTCGGAGATTCCGCGTACCGCCTGCAGCAGTACTTCGTCGGCGCGCTGAAAGGCTTCACGCAACGGGGTATTGCGACTGGCCACGGAGAGTAGGCGTTGGTTGGGAATGGTAATTAAGGTATCGACCGCGGCCTTGAGTTCACGCAACCCATCCTCGGCCTGGGTCATCCGCTTGCGCCCCTCGAACTGAAAGGGCTTGGTTACCACCCCCACCGTGAGCGCACCCGCTTCGCGCGCCAGGCGCGCGATCACCGGCGCCGAACCGGTACCAGTCCCGCCGCCCATGCCAGCGGTGACGAAAACCATTTCGGCCCCGGTCAAGGCCTCGCGCAAGCGTTCCTCGTCCTCCAGAGCGGCCTTGCGCCCGATTTCGGGATTACCGCCGGTGCCGCGCCCGCGGGTAAGCTGCTGACCCACCTGCATCCGCATCGGGGCCACGTTGTTCTGCAGGGCTTGAATGTCGGTGTTCACCGAGATGAACTCGACATTGCGCAGCCCGGCCTGAATCATGTGATTGACCGCATTACCACCACATCCCCCCGCGCCAATAACTTTGATGCGGGCGCCCGGGTCGGGCGTTTCCACCAACTCGATCATCGCTAATCCTCCTCAGCCGCTCCTCGTCGACGATGACGCCACGCGCAGGGCGCGCGCAGGCCCGCCAAAGTTAAAAAAAATCCCGCACCCAGCCACTGACTCGCGAGCGCAGCTTGCTCCAAGAGCGCAAGCGCGTGGCCGCGCTGGCAGAGTTGCTCCGCCCCGCTAGCAGCAAGCCGGCGGCGGTCGCATACATCGGTTTCATCAGCTCCTCGGGCATCCCTTTGAGATTGACCGGCAGGCCGCGGCGCACCGGAAGCTCGAACACCCGTTCGGCTAACTCCTGGGTCCCCTCCAGCAACGAGCTGCCACCCACCAGCACCAAACCCGAAGCGAGCGCCTCCGCCACCCCCGAGCGGATTAACTCGCGCTGCACCATCACGAAAATTTCTTCCATTCGGGGTTCGAGGATCTCTCCGAGCAGCCGGCGTGCCAGACTGCGCGGCTCGCGCCCGCCCACCCCAGGCACGCGCACCATTTCGTCGCTACCCACCACCTGATTGGTAGCCACGCCATAGCTGGTTTTAAGCTTCTCGGCGTCGGCCAGAGCGGTGCGCAGGCCGGCCGCCAAGTCACCGGTCAAATGATTGCCGCCCAGCGGCAGTACCGCAGTGTGCATCACTGCACCAGCGTGATACACGATGATGTCGGTAGTGCCGCCGCCGATATCCACCAGCGCCACCCCCAACTCGCGCTCCTCAGGAAAGAGCGCCGACTCAGCCGACGCCAGCGGCTCCAGCACCAGCTCGGAGACGCTGACGCCAGCGCGCTCGCAGCACTTGACCAGATTTTGCGCATACCCCTGGGCTGTGGTCACGATATGGATGCGCGCTTCCAGCCGTACGCCCGCCATCCCCACCGGATCTCGCACGCCGTCCTGATCGTCGACCGCGAATTGTTGCGGCAGCACGTGCAAGACCTGCCGATCCAGCGGGATGGCGACCGCGCGCGCGGCTTCGATCACGCGTTCGACGTCACGCGGGCCGACTTCGCCACCGCGCACCGCCACGATCCCGTGGCTGTTAAAACCCTTGATGTGCGAGCCCGCGATGCCCACCAAGGAAGCACCAATCTTCACGCCAGCGCTGCGCTCGGCCTCGTTGAGCGCAGCGCGCAAGGCTTCCACGGTGGCCTCGATATTGACCACCACCCCTTTGCGCAACCCGCTGCACGGCGCCACCCCGTAGCCCAGCAGAGCCAGGTCGGAGTCGTCGGAGGCTTCGGCCACCAGCGCGCACACCTTGCTGGTGCCGATATCGAAAGCGCTCAGAATGTTTCTCATCGCGAGGCCATCTCCCCATTGTTCGGCCGGCGGAAAGACGCCTGATTATGCAGAGCCTGCAAGGCAACCGGCAGCGGTTGGCGCAGGCGCAATACCGCCTGACCGCTGACTGTCAGGTCCATAGCCGCGACCAGATCCTGGCGGGCGCGCCAGCGGGTCAGAATGGCGGCCGCGCGGGTCAACTCCAGACTCCCTCGATCCACATCCACCGTAACCGCAGTATGGGTTTGTTCCAAAAACAGGGTCGCCGTGCCGTCGTTTTCCACTTTCATCTCGGATACCAACTCCGACCATAACGCTTCAGCGCGCACCAACAGGCTGGCGTATTCCAGCAACTGCGAAGCCCGTGCGTAATCCAGGCCGCTGCCGCTGAGCACCGGCAAATCCCCGGCCGCACGCGCTGAGATAGGGCCGCTGAGCGAACCATCACCCGCCAACAGATAAAGCCCGTCCGAGCGCTCCACGGTCGCGATCGCTCCGCCGCCGCCAGCAAACGGGGCCAATTGACGCGAGGCATGGCGCAAGCGGCGAACCAGCGCCAAGCCGCCGTGACGACCGGTCACGCCGATCCCGGCCACCACGCCCAGAGCGAAGAAGGCGCACAGCACGATGCCGCCCAACCGGCCGCTCCAATCCGCCGCGGGTCGGCTCTTTTGCCTGCCTGCCGCCACTCTGCTCATCAAGCCTCGCCCATCCCAAGCACCGAGGTCTGTTCCTGCCACTCGCCCACCATCCGCAGCTCGGGCTCCAGGCGAACTCCGGTCTGGTCTTCAACTCGCCGGCGCGCCAATTCGATCAGGGCGCGCACGTGGGCCGCACGCGCACCGCCCAAGTTAACGATAAAATTCGCATGCTGCTCGGAAAAGGCGGCCGCGCCGACCCGCTGTCCTTTAAGCCCGCATTGATCGAGCAGGCGCGCGGCAAAACCGCCAGGAGGATTTTTAAACACCGAGCCGGCATTGGGTAGTCCTTGCGGCTGATGGCGCGCGCGCCGCGCCTTGAGTTCCGCCACCCGCGCCCTGAGCGCGCCGGCGTCGCCGGGCTCCAGCTGGAAGTCCACCCGGGCGACGATAAAGCCCTCGGGCAGCGCACTATGTCGATAACCAAAGGCGATTTCCGCGGGCTGCAATCGGCAGCGCCGGCCCTCGCGATCGACCCCCTCAACCGCGGCCACCGTACGCGCCAGCTCGCCGCCGAAAGCGCCAGCATTCATGATTAAGGCGCCGCCTACGCTACCCGGGATGCCTTCGCCGAATTCCAATCCGGCTAGCCCGCGCGCCACCACCGTCGCCACTAGCATGCCGAAGGGCACCGCGGCTCCGGCGCGCACACGGCTGCCCTCCACCGCGATCTCGCCGAAGCCCGGTCCCAGGCGCAGCACCAGTCCGCGAATGCCGCGGTCGCTGATTAGCAAGTTGGTGCCCGCACCCAACACGAAGAGCGGGCTTTCGCAGCGACGCGCCGCGCTCACTGCCAGCGCCAATTCGTCTTCGTCGGCGACTTCCAGAAGCAGATCGGCCGGACCGCCGATGCGAAAGGAGGTCAGCTCTGCCAGCACGCACTCCCGGCGCAGTCGCGCGGCGAAGTGGCCGGCCAATTGCCGCTCAAGCGCGCTCATCGGCAGGGCTCTCCTGGCCCAGGTCGTGCAAAATCGTCTCGCCCAGCCGATAAATATCGCCCGCGCCCAGGGTCGCAATCAGGTCGCCGGGAGCGGAATCCGCTACCACCCGACGCGCCGGCCAGAGCTCCTCGCCTAGATATGCCACCTCCAACCCGCCCCGCGCCCGAATTGCCTGACTCAGCCGCAGCGCGGACACGTTGGCAATCGGTTCCTCGCCAGCCGGATAAACGTCCGTCAGGTAGAGCCGGTCGGCATCGTCGAAGGCGGTGATGAACTCGTCGAACAGATCGCGCAGACGGGTGAAGCGATGGGGTTGGAAAACCACCAGCATGCGTCTACCGAAGGCGCGTTTAGCCGCCGCCAAGGTGGCGCGCACCTCGGCCGGATGATGGGCGTAATCGTCCAGCACGATACGACCGGCCATCTCGCCTTTGACTTCGAACCGGCGCGCAATCCCCGAAAAGCTTGCCAACGCCGCCGCGGCCACCGCAAAACTTACCCCGAGCGCGCGCGTCACCGCGATCGCGGCCAGGGCGTTGAGCGCCACGTGATGGCCGGGTAGCGGTAGCGTGATGCTGCCCAAGGGCTGGCCGCGTTCGCTCACTTCGAAGGTGGTGGCCAGGCCCCGAATCGCAATTGCACTGGCCCGATAATCGGCATCGGCCGCTTCCCCGTAGGTCAGATACGGCTTGCGTACCATGGGCAGCAACTCGCGCACTTCGGCACTGTCGATACCGAGCACGGCGAAGCCGTAAAAGGGCACCCGGTTGACGAAATTCAGATAGGCCTCGCGCACGCGTTCCATGGTGCCGTAATGGTCCAGATGCTCAGGATCGATATTGGTGACGATGGCGATGGTGGGCAGCAGGAGCAAAAAGGAAGCGTCGCTCTCATCGGCCTCGGCAACCATGAAATCGCCTCGCCCCAGCCGCACGTTGGTGCCGCGCGCGCGCAGGTTGCCGCCGATTGCCACCGTCGGATCCAAACCCGCCTCTTCCAGGATTAAAGCCACCAGCGAAGTCGTGGTGGTCTTGCCATGAGTGCCCGCCACCGCGACACCAGCCCGGGCCAGGCGCAGCAATTCTCCCAACATCTCGGCTCGCGCGATGACCGGAATGCGCATCGCTCGCGCCCGTTGCACCTCGGGATTGTTCGCTTTGACCGCGGACGAGATGACCACCGCGTTAAGTTCGGGCGAGAGGTGACTGGGATCGTGGCCAATGGTTATCCTGGCGCCCAACCCGGCCAGCCGCGCCGTGGCGGCGCTGGCGCGCAAATCGCATCCACTCACCGCCAGATTAAGCCGCAGACACAACTCGGCGATTCCACTCATTCCGGCGCCGCCAATCCCAATGAAATGCAGCGGGCGGGAGCCCGCCCCCATCAGGCTCTGAGGGATGGCGCCGCCGCTCATCGCGCCTCCGCGATCTCAAGGCAGGTGCGTGCGATCGCCGCCGCCGCGTCCGGGCGCGCCATGCTCAGCGCACGCTGGGCCATCGTCACCAGCCGAGCTCGGTCGTTATTGAGCTCCAACAACTTGCGGCTGAGGTTTTCTCCCAGGTGATCATCGTCGGGCACGATGATCGCCGCCCCCACCCGTTCCAGGGTACGGGCGTTATGCTCCTGTTGGCGATCGCGATGGAAGGGATAGGGCACCAGGATGGAGGGGCGGCCAGCCAAGGCCAACTCGCTGACCGTCATCGCTCCGGCGCGCGCCACGACCAAGTCGGCGGCCGCCAGCGCAGCCGCCATATCGTCTATAAACGGGATTACCCGCGCGGCGATTCCCGCTTGTTGATAACCGCTACCCACCAACCCCTCGTCCACACTCCCGGTCTGATGTACAATGGTGAAATTTATAACAGTTTTGCGCAAAGAAGTGAAGGCAAACAAAGCCCCAATGTTCAGTCTATGCGCTCCGCTTGACCCCCCTAAAACAAGAATTGATAAATTTTCAGGCTGTCGATAGGGGCTGTTGATAGCTTGGAAGCGCGCGGGATTGCCGGTTACCTCCACCCGCCCCCGCGGCAGCATCGCTAAGCTCTCCGGGAAGGCCACGCAAATGCGCGCGGCAAAGCGCGCCAGCAGCCGATTGGTCAGCCCGGGTCTGGTGTTCTGCTCCATCAGCACTAGCGGAATGCCCAAGCTGCGCGCCGCCAGCCCCGCCGGCATCGAGGCATAACCACCCACCCCCACCACCAAAGCGGGTTTGAACCGTTTGAGCAGACGGCGAGCGGCCAGCGTGGCGCGGCTCAATTTTCCAAGCGCGCGCAGCCGCTGGCCTAAGCTGCGGCCGGCGATTCCCGCTCCCGGCAACAGTCGATAGGGAAAGCCGCCGCGAGCCAGAAACTGCTCGTCCAGGGGAGTCTGGGTACCAATGAAAAGCAGCTCGCACTCGGGACGCATCCGTTGAAGTTGCGCACCCAAAGCCAGAGCCGGAGACAGATGACCGCCGGTGCCGCCGCCTGAAATCACCATCCTCATTCGACCCCAGGCCTGCGCCCCAGCGCTAACAGAATTCCGAGCGCCGCCATCGACACCACCATCGAGGTACCACCGTAGCTTAAAAAGGGCAGCGGCAAGCCTTTCGTGGGCACCAGCCCGGTCACCACCGCCATGTTGACGAAGGCTTGCAGCGAAATCAGGCTGGTCAGACCCACCGCCAACAGGCTGCCGAAGGGATCGGACTCCAAGCGTGCCAGGCGTAAGCCGCGCACCATGATGATCAGGAACAGCGCGAGCACCACGAAAACTCCCGCACAGCCAAATTCCTCGCCCACTACCGCGAAGACGAAATCGGTGTGGGCCTGCGGCAGATAAAACATCTTCTGCCGGCTGGCGCCCAAGCCCACACCCCAGCTCCCGCCAGCACCAAAGGCGATCAGCGATTGAGTCAATTGAAAGCCTGCGCCGCGGGCGGTACGCCAGGGATCGATGAAGGCGGTCAGCCGACGCATCCGATAGGCCTTATGGGCGGCCTGGAATGCGATCGCACAAAGCGCGCCGGCACCGGCGATGGCGAGATGGCGGGGCCGCGCCTCGGCCACGAACAGCATCGTGAACAACAGCAGCACCAACATCACAGCGCCGCCAAAATCGGGTTGTTTGAGCAGGAGCAGGGCGAGCACGCCGACGATCGCGAAGGGCGCGATCAAAGCTCGCGGCGAGCTGGCAAGCTGAACCTGGCGCGGGGCCAAGTAGTCCGCCAGGAAAAACACCGTAGCCAACTTGAGCAGCTCAGAGGGCTCGATCAGGAAGGCGCCCAGATGCAGCCATCGCCGCGCGCCCCCACGCGCCACGCCCAGGCCGGGAACCCACACCGCCAACAGCAGGGCCACCGCAACGACCATCAGCGGTAAGGCCAGACGCTTTAAACCGCGCAGGGAGAGTTCGCCCAAGGCCGTCATCACAGTTGCGCCCATGGCCAGATTGAGCAACTGGCGCTTGAAGAAATAAAACGGCCCCCCATGCCGTTCCAAGCCCAGAAAATAGGTCGTATTGAGAACCATCAGCAGGCCCAGCACAATCAGGGCCGCGGCCGGCATCCACAGCCACGGATCGGGCCGCTCCTGCGTCAGGTTGTCAAAGCGCCTCAGCCAACTCTTTAAACCTACGTCCACGCTCAGCATAGTTGCGAAATTGGTCAAAACTCGAACACGCCGGGGAGAGCAAAATAGTATCCCCGGCACGGGCAAGCGACCAGGCACAATGCATCGCCTGTTCCAGATCGCTACGGACTTCACAGCGGGTGCTCCCGCTCAGCTCGCGATTCATCTTCTCGCGGGCCGCCCCAAACAAAATCAACGCCTTGGCGCGCTCTGCCAGCAGCGGCCGCAAGGGTGCGTAATCTCCCCCCTTGTCGATCCCGCCCGCCAACACGATCAGGGGCGGAGCCAAGGCCGCCAGCGCCTCCACCACCGCTCCCACGTTGGTGGCTTTGGAATCGTCCACGAATTTAATCCCATCCTTCTCCAGCACTAGCTCCAGCCGATGGGGCAAGCCATGAAATTGCGCCAGGGCCCGTTCGATCGGCGCCGCTTCCAGTCCCGCTGCCAGCGCCGCCCCGGCCGCCGCCATCGCATTAAAGAGCTGATGGCGCCCGGGCCAGCGCGTATGGTCAAATCGCAACACGCCATGGCGGTTTTCATCCAACCCGTATTCGATCCCGCCCTTAGTCGGCCACACACCGTAGCCTTGGGTCGGCCGCTGCATCCCGACTCCCAGCACACGCGCACGCAGACTTGAGGCCAAAGCCCACACCGCCGGATCATCGCGATTGAGCACCGCCCAGTCCTCGGCGCGCTGGCGCGCAAACAGCCTGGCCTTGGTCGCGCCGTATTCCTGAAGATCGCCATAGCGGTCCAGATGATCTTCGCTGAGATTCAAGTAGACCCCTACCCGCGGACGCAGTTGGTCGACCCATTCGAGCTGAAAACTGGAAATCTCCACCACCGTCGCATCCCAATCTCCATCCACTGCCGCGATCAGCGGCGTGCCCAGATTGCCGCCGACGAAAGGCTTGCGCCCGGCGGCAGCGAAAATCTCGCCCACCAGGGTGGTCACCGTGCTCTTGCCGTTGGTTCCGGTAATCCCCACTCCCAGCTCGGGTAATAGGCGGGCCGCTAACTCTACCTCGCTTACGATCAAGCGCCCGCGCCGTACCGCTTCCTGCAGCAGCCGATTGGTGCGCGGCACCCCAGGACTGGGCACCACCAATTCGACCCCGTCCAACCAATGCATCTGCTCGGGGCCGCGATGGAGCACCACACCGGGCGGCAATTGTTCGTTCTCCTGGTCCATTCGCTGCTCGGCGACCACCACCCGCGCGCCGCGCGCGGCCAGAAAAGTAGCCAGTGCGCGGCCGGTCACCCCCCATCCGATTACCATCACGCGCTGTCCTCGCAGCTCCATTTCAGCGCAGCTTCAGCGTGCTCAAGGCAACCAGCGCACACACGATCGAGATGATCCAAAACCGCACTACCACTACGGTTTCCGGCCATCCCGCAAGCTCGAAATGATGATGAAGCGGGGCCATGCGGAAGACCCGCCGATGGGTCATCTTGTAGTAGTAACGTTGGATGATGGTGGAAGCCGCCTCGACCACGAACACCCCGCCGGCAATCACCAGTACCAGTTCCTGCTTGGCCAGAATCGCCACCGTGCCCAGCGCCGCGCCTAGCGCCAAGGCGCCCACGTCGCCCATCATCATCGAGGCCGGATAGGCATTGAACCACAAAAAACCCATCGAGGCCGCGATCAAAGCGCCGCAAAAGATTGCCAGCTCGGCGACATGCGCGATGTGAGGAATCTCCAGATACTCGGCGAACTTGGCGTTGCCCGCGGCATAGGTGAAGACCCAGTAGCAAAACGCCACTGTCATCACCGGTCCGATCGCCAGCCCGTCCAGGCCGTCAGTCAAATTGACCGCGTTGGAGGCGCCGACAATCACAACCGCCGCAAAGGGGATATAAAACCAGCCCAGATTGGGGCGCAGGTTCTTAAAGAATGGCATGGTCAGATGCGTGTCGAAGCGCAGCACCCCGAAGATCACCACGGCCGCCGCCAGCGCGCATCCGCTTTGCAAAAGTAGCTTTTGCGGTCCCGACAAACCTTTGCCCCGCCCACGGTAGAGCTTGAGCATGTCATCGGTCAGGCCAATTGCGCCAAAAGCGACGGTGACCGCGATCGCAATCCAAACATAGGGGTCGCGCAAGTCAGCCAGCAACAGGGTAGCGAGCACGGTGGCGGCTAGAATCAACAGGCCGCCCATGGTGGGGGTACCAGCCTTCTTTTGATGGCTGGTGGGAACTTCGTCGCGGATAGTCTGGCCGATATGCGCCTGACGAAAATGGGCGATCAACACCGGGCCCAAGGCCAGCGACAGCGCCAGTGAAGTAAGCCCGGCCATGACCGAGCGAAAGGTCACATAGCGCAATACGTTGAGCGCCGGATGGTGGCCGTGAAGAGATAATAGCGTGATGTAGAGCATCAATTGCGATCCGTCCACCTAACCTACTCCGCCCCACCCGAACAGCGCTACGCTCCTTGGTCAGCAGGGTATTGAGAAACCGATTTTACCCCACCACCGGGTGCCGCTGGTTCTCAACCGGCCGCCAAACCATGGCTGTCGGCCGTCAGGCCGTCGCGCGCGAAACCGGCCGGACCTCCCCACGACATCGGAGTGCGCGCGACCGAAGCAGCCTGAGGCCTTAACCACCGCACCGTTATCCCCTGCACCAGCTTGCAGGCTGCCGGCCGCGCGCACTCCACGCTTCACCACCACCCCACCCCTTCCCCCTCTACCTCCACACCACCCCATCACCCTTACGCCAGGTTGGCCTGGCGCTGGGCAAGCAGTTCCCTGACCACCGCGCGGTCGTCGAAGGGCAGCTTGGTGTGTCCCACCAGCTGATAGTTTTCATGCCCTTTGCCCGCGATCACCAGGATGTCGCCCGGCTGCAGATATGTCAGCCCCAAGGCGATCGCCGCGCGTCGGTCGGGTTCGACCAGGTAGTCGGCACCCGCGCCCGCGTGAACGACGTGACGGCGTCCAGCAGCGCGCAAGCCCACCTCCACTTGGGCAATAATCGCGTGCGGATCCTCGCTGCGCGGATTGTCGGAGGTCAGAATCGGCAAATCCGCCAGGCGAGCCGCAATTTCGCCCATCAGCGGCCGTTTGCCACGATCGCGATCGCCGCCGCAGCCGAAGACGCATAGCAAACGGCGCGGCGCCAAGGCGCGTAAGGCTTGCAGCACCGCGCTCAAAGCGTCGGGCTTGTGGGCGTAATCGACCACCACCAGCGCCCCCTGCGAGCGCGCCACGACCTCCATGCGGCCGGGGGCCCCTGGGCATCGCCGCACCCCCTGCACCACGGCCTCATCCTTGATGCCCAGGGCCACCGACATTGCCACCGCGCCCAGGATATTGAGCAGGTTGAATTGCCCTAGCAGCGGCGAACTTATCGCCAAGCTCCGGCCTGGCACTTGAATCACGGCCTCGATCCCCTGCGCGCTCAGCTTGGCTTGCAACGGATAGACATCCGCCGGCGGGCTCAGCGCAAAGCTCAGCTTGCGCCCCGGCGCCAGCGCCAACACCCTCTCCCCCCATGGGTCCAGCGGCGCGACCACGATCGGATCGGACCGGTGACTGGCTCTCAGAAGCTCGAACAGATGCAGCTTGGCAGCGAAGTAATCCTCAAGACTGGCATGATAGTCGAGATGATCGCGCCCCAGGTTGGTGAACAGCGCGGCGCGAAAATCTAGCTCTTCGGCTCGCCCTTCGCTAAGCCCGATCGAGGAAATTTCGGCCGCTACCCGGCTGACCCCCTGCGCTCGCATCTGGGCCAGCGCGGCCTCCAGATCGATCGCCTCGGGGGTGGTCAGGGCGGTGTCGATTCGACCCTCTGGAGTCGTAATACCCAAGGTGCCAATCACCCCGATGCGCTCGCCGGCGGCCGCGCCGATCGAGGCCAGCAGGTAGGTCGAAGTGGTCTTGCCACTAGTCCCGGTCACTCCGATCAGATCCAAGTCGCGGCTGGGCCAGTTGAAAAACCGGGCCGCCACTGCCGCCATCAGGCGGCGCACCCCGGCGCATTCCACCAGGGTTGCCGCGGGACGCGCGCCCACCTCGCTCCGCTCCCACACCAGCGCGCGCGCCCCACGGCGCAAGGCTTGTTGGCTATACTCCAAAACCTGGCGTTGGTCGCGCGCCAGGGCAAAAAAGAGATCCCCCGCGACCGCTCGCCGCGAATCGTGGCTCAGGCCGGTAATCTCGACGTCAGGGCCGCGAATTTCGCAGGGCAGCCCGGCGACCAGCTCGGACAGACTCATGACGCACGCCCCCGGCGGCCCTCGTGTCGGCGCGCCACCGTGCGCGTGGCCAGCGGGGCGAATGGCGCCAGCGTCAATTTGACCGGGCCATCGGGCACCTGGCCGGCCGCGGGCTCCTGAGCGATCACATAACCGCTGCCATCGATCGTCAGGTTGAGGCCGCTAGCGCCCGCCAGACGCAGCGCACCGCGCAATGCCAGACCGCTGAAATCGGGAACTCGGCCGCTGCCGCGCACGCGGGCCAGCACCGGCGTGGCGGGCTCCAGGCCGACGGGCTCATCACGCTCCAAATCGGCCGCCAAATCGGTCACCGGCAGAACACTGGCATCACTGTAGTCGGGCCGGCTGGAAGCAACGTTGAGATGGCTGAGCGCGGCCTGCGCGATTGCGCCAAAGACCGGCGCAGCCACCGCACCCCCGAAATGACCATGTCCTACGTCCTCGAGCACCACCAGGATCACCAGGCGAGGATTATCGGCCGGAGCGAAACCGACGAAGGAGGCGACCAGGCGGCTCTGGAAATAGCGACCGGTGGCGGGATCGACCATCTGCGCAGTGCCGGTTTTACCCGCCACCAGATAATCGGCTAGTTGCGCGCGGCGGCCAGTGCCCTCCTGTCCCTCGACCACATTACGCAACAGCAGATTCATGGTGTGCGCGACCTGAGGCGAAATCACCCGCGCCAAGGGCTGCGGATTGTGAATGAACAGCGCGCGCCCACCGGCGTCATAAACGCCCTTGACCACATAGGGGCGCATCTGCACCCCGCCGTTGGCGATCGCGCCGTAAGCACTGGCCAATTGCAGCGCGGTCACCGCAATCCCCTGGCCAAAGCCATGATCAGCAAGCTCGATCTCGCGCCAGCCCCCCGGCGCGCGCACGATCCCGCCCGACTCGCCCGGCAGGTCGATCCCAGTGGGCCGGCCGAAGCCAAAAGCGCGCAAGCCGTGATAATAGCGCTGGGCGCCCAGAGTGAGCGCGATTTTGGCCGCGCCGATATTGGACGACACCTCTAAAATCCCGCCCAAATTGAGCCATTGATGGCGGCTGTCGTCATGAATCACGTGGCCGCCTACGCTCCATAGCCCATTTTCGCAGTAAAACTGCCGGTTGGGATCGAGCACTCGATCCTCCAGCGCGATCGCCCCCAGGATCCCCTTAATCGTCGAGCCAGGCTCGAAGACGTCTTGCACCGCGGGATTATGCAAGCGCAAAGCGTTCACTACACCCGCCTGCTGACCGGCCTGCGCCGTGGCCATCGCCAGCACTTCGCCAGTGAAAGGGTCGAGCACCAGAGCGATCCCGCGGCGGGCACCGGCAAGCGCCACTTCCTGGCTAAGCTCGCTTTCGGCACGGGCCTGAATCTGCGCGTCAATGGTGAGCACCAGCCGCGCGCCTGGTGCCGGTTGGCGCAGCGCCAGCGGGCTGTCCAGGATCGCATGCCCCAGCGCGTCGCGGTCCTCGACCAGCGCCACCGGATCCCCGCGCAGCACGCGGTCGAAGCGCAATTCCAACCCGGAGAGCCCCTGCCCGTCACCACCCGCCAGCCCCACCACGCTCGCGGCCAGGTTGCTCTCCGGGTAATAGCGCCGGTACTCGGGCAGCGCGCCCACTCCCGGCAAACCCAACGCCGTAATCCGCTCTGACTGTGCCGCAGGAATGCGGCGGGCAAGCCAGATGAAACGGGCCGGGTGATGCAAGCGCGCAGCAAGTTGCTCCCCGCTCAGCCCCAGGGCCCGAGCCAATTGCGCCAGGTCGGCCGGTGAAGCCGCGCTCAGCAATCGAGCGGGCCGGGCGTAAATCGAAAAGGCCTGGGCCGAGAGCGCCAGCGGCGCGCCGAAGCGATCGACGATCGGGCCGCGCGGGGCGGTCAGGGTGACCGCTTCGCGATGCTCGCTGCGGGCCAGCGAGCTTAATTGAGAACCATCCAGCGCCACCAACAGGACCACGCGCGCGCCGATCAGTGCAAACAGGCCCGCCAGCGCCAGGGTCAACATCCCCACCCGTAAACGGCGACGTTCAAAACCCGCGTTCACGGTACCACCACCACCTGCCCCGGAGCTGGCGGGACAAGCCGATACTTGATTGCCAAGGCGCGTAGGCGCTCGGGCGCGGTCAATTGCGCCAAGCGCAGCCGCAGGTTGCGGTTGCGTTCCTGGATGGCGACCTGCTCGGAACGCAGGGCGGACAAGCGATAACCCTCGCGCATCACCGCTAGCCGTACCATCAGGGTAACAAAGCCCACCGCCACCACCATCACCACCAACAGCGCCTGGAGCAGACGATGTGGCGGACGGGCGGGTTTGATCAGGCGCTGCCTTGATCCCGGCTTAGGCATCCCGATGCACCCCCCGAGCCTGGCTACGAGCCTTCATGTAGGCGCTCCAAGCAGCGCAAACGGGCGCTACGAGAGCGCGAATTGCGCTCGACCTCCTCCTGTTGCGGCCGCATCACCCTGCGCGAGAGTTCGCGATAGCCGGCCTCTCGCGCCAGCTGATGGAAACGGCCCTTGACCAACCGATCCTCCAGCGAATGGTAGGCAATCACCACCAAGCGTCCACCGGGCGCCAAACAGTCCGGTGCCGCGGCCAGAAACTGCGCCAGCGCCTCCAGTTCGCGGTTGACCGCAATGCGCAGGGCCTGAAAGGTGCGAGTCGCGGGATGGACCCCGCCGCGCCTCCGCCCGCCTAATACTCCCTCGATCAGCAAGCGCAATTCACCGGTGCTCTCCAGTGGCCGCCGTCGGCGCGTCTCCACAATCGCATGCGCAATACGGCGCGCAGCCCGCTCTTCGCCTAACTCGAATATGATTCGAGCCAATTCCGCTTCGCTCTCCTCGTTGACCAAATCGCAGGCGCGCAGCGGGCTGCTTTCGTCCATTCGCATGTCCAGTGGCCCGTCATGCATGAAGCTCAGGCCGCGGGTGGGATCGTCCAACGCAAAACTGCTCAGCCCCAAATCGGCCACAATCAGGTCGGCCAGCGCAAACCCGCTGTGCGCCACAGCTTGGGCGATGGCGGCAAAATTGCCGTGGCGCAGCGTAACTCGCGCGCCAAAGGACTTCAGACGAATAGCAGCCAACGCTAGCGCTTGCCGGTCCCAATCCAGCCCCAGCAAGCTGGCATGAGGATTGCGTTCCAGCAGCGCCAGCGCATGCCCTCCCGTGCCCAGCGTGGCATCCACCACGCGTCGCGCGCCCGCTGGCATCAAGCTAAGCACCTCTGCCGCCATCACCGGCTCGTGAATCCGTGGCGCGCGGCTGCCTTCGCTGTGGGCTGCTTCGTTCATAGCAATTAAAACCCTAGACTCTTCAAGAACTCAGGATCGCTGAAACTGCGCTCCGCTACGCTTAAAACTCGGCCCAGAGTCCCCTTGTCCCACAGCTGGAAATGATCAGTCATCGCCGAAAAGGTGACATCGCGATCCAGCCCTGCAAACTCTCGCAACTTAGGCGGAATCAGGATCCGCCCGTGTCCATCGACCTGAACCTCGTGCGCACCACCGATAAAAAAGGTTTGGAAAAGCTGCGTATTGCGCTCGAAACTGGCCTTCTGCTTGATTCGACCCACCAGCCGCTCCCATTCGCCGGGCGGATACAGCACCAAGCAACGCTCGCCCTCGGAAATAAAGTTGGTGATATAGAGGCGGTCGAGCTGGTCGCGTTGCAGGACTTCGCGAAAGCGAGCGGGAATGCTCACCCGTCCTTTCGGATCGATCGAATGGTCGAATCGACCGCTAAACACCGCATCGTCCCTCGATGGGCCACACAATCCCACTTTATCCCACCCACTGTCAAGACTGCCGGCTTGACAAATTGCTCAGTCTATGCACTTTCGCCTATCTTACGCCTAAGATCCAAGGCCGCTCGGTTGTGGCAAGCAGCCGGAAGGATATGCCGGGAAAGCAGCGGGACACGACAAACGTTGAGTATCTGCGGCCAAGAGCTTGTGTCAGTGCCAATGAGCATTTAGGCTGTGGAGCAATGTCACCATCGGAAATACCGGCAAGCGAGCCCAACGCGCCACGCCCGCTGGAAGTAGAGCAACTGCCTAGGGGCGATTATTTTCGTCAAATCATGCACGGAATCGGGATCAGCTCAGGGTTGGCACTATTGTGGGTGATGGAGACATTCCGCGATCTGTTCTTTCGCCTGCTCGACCGGCTGCACATACCCGCCCGCAAGCATCGCCGCGGTGTTGCTTTTCCGCCCGGGCCGCAGCGCTCGCGTTAAGCCGGCTCAACGGTTATCGCAAATAGTGTGCGCCGGCTCCTGATTCTGTGGGCACAGCCCTGCGTCTGGGTAAGTAACTTTGACGCGCGGAGTTGATTGGAAGACTTCTGTTGCTTGATCAGGCACCCGCCCAGCTATTTGGTTTGGACCAGTTCGCGCTGCATCCGATTAAGCCAAATCTGATGGAAACGCTCGAGGTCGAAGGCCCCCCAGGTACCTTTGATATCGGCATGAATCGCACGCACGAGCCCCAGGGCCGCGCTTAGTCGCGCGATTGCCGCTTCGCCGCGCGCGCGGTCCGCGGTGTGCAGCGCGCACAGGAATTCGGCCAAGCCCTGGAGCGTGGTCGCGCCGTAATCCCATAGCTGGGCCTCGGCCACCATCAGTGGATCTCCGTTTGACGAAATCGCCAGCGCGCGGGCGCGGCGCAACGCCATCGCCGCCGCTTCCAACTCGCGCCGCTTCGTCTCGCGCTGCTGCGCCGGCACATAGGGGCGCATCACGTCGCCATAATCGAGTGTCAGGCGAGTCGCATTCTCGACTTCGGCATAGGCCTGCGCGGCCCGTGGGGCACATAACCCATGCCGCTCGCCCGCGGCCCGTGCCAGGAGCTGGGTCGAGGGCGCTTCGAGATCGGCCGACAGCTCGGCGAAGGCGATTAGGTTGGCGGGATAGGCAAACACGCTGAAGGCACCGAAGGTCAGGCACGAGATGCTGCGAATACCCAGGGCCCGGTAGGCGCGTAAGTCGCGGGCGATCGTCCGTGGCATCGCTACGCTCAGTCCGCCGAACAGGATGGCGTCGGCATAGTACTCGAAGACGTGGCAGCGGCCGGCGAAGATATCCAGGTAGCGGCGCAAAGCCTCGAAATAGCGAGCGTTGCGCTGGCAGTCGCGATCGTCGATCGCGTGCCGATAGCAACGCTCGCGCGGGGCCCATTCTAGCCACACGTTGTCGGGGGGATTGAGCCCTGGGACCGGCTCCAAAGTGTCGTGATAGCCCAGGTATGCGACCTCTACCGGCGCCGCGGCCTGAGCGATCGCCGTGACCGCGCGCATGTACTGGATTTGCGGCGCCAACTCGCGGCACTGCGCGCATTCGCACCACGCCCCCGCGAAAACGTCGGCGCCCCAGATGTGCAGACGGCGAATATCGGGATGCGGCCGCAAGTACTCGCGCGCATTTGTCCCGATCAGTTCCAGCGCGCGCGGTTGAGAGACACACAGATTGCCCCGCGGATTGCGGGTCGCGTCGGCCGCCTGGGGAAAAAGCTGCGGACAGTGCGCGAAAAGTTCGCGCGGCAACAATTGCTGTAGGATATGGCCGCCATACTCGATCTGCACGCCCCAGCGCTCCATCAAAGGCTCCAGTTCTTCGATCCGGTAGCGGCTATCGACGGCGTGGCGAATGTAAAAGAAGGCGTTGATTCCGCACCGCGCCATCCAGGGAATGAACTCGCGATCGTCAGCCAAATGGGCCTGCAAACGGTCGGCCTGGGCATAATGCCAAGTCATGATGTCGGAAACCAGCGCGCGCCGGTTGAATGGCGGGGCCCAGCGCACCGCGCCAACCTCACGCAGGGCCGGGGGTAGGCACTCATCGGCGGCGGACGTGGCTATGGATGGAAAGCGCGGCGCGCCGCCCAAGGGGAAGCTCGCTCCCAGCCGGCGCAGCAGTGCGCACACCGCATCCAGTAATTGACGCGGCCCAGCACCAACCAGCCACAGCGTCTGGCCCGCGACTTCAATCGCATACCCATCAGCAGGCGCCCGTGGGGCGTTTGCTTCGGGCCGCGTCCCTATCGCCAGCGTTGACGCATCAATTGGCGCGACCTCGCGTCGTGGCGCCCAACCCAGCATCAAAGCCAAGCCTTGGGCCAGTTCATCCGCGGCGTGGTTTTGCACCACTCCGGCATCCTCGGGCACGAGGATCGCCACGGGACTGCGCTGCTCCGTTTTTGTCATCGCCCTCGTACCGTATCTACTGGCCTAGCTTGAGCGTGGTTAGCTTCCTTGGCAATCGACTCTCAGGCTGACTGGTACATCGCGCCACGGTTTCGCGCTCCTAGGCGCGAATGATACCATTTACTGAGTTCTGCCACTTTCCCATTGACGCGAAGGATAATGCCCAGCCCACAGGAAATCTTAACTCGCCTGAAGTCAGTCAAATTCCCCGGCTTCGAGCGCGATATCGTTTCTTTCAACCTCATCAAGGACATCGAGGTCAGCTCCGCCGGGGTAGTCGTCTCGATGGGCCCGATTTCCCGTAATCCCGAGCTGGCCCAAGCAGTCGCCCTGACGGTCAAGCGCACGGTCGAAGCGATGGACGGCACAGGTCAGGTTCGAGTGGAGGTTGAAAGCGCCAAGCCGCCGCCGCCCAGCCGCGAGGAAGCGATGGCCTCGCGTCGCGGCGTGCCCGGGGTGAGCCACGTCATCGCGGTTGCCAGCGGCAAGGGTGGGGTGGGCAAATCGACCGTGGCGGTCAACTTGGCCCTGGCACTGGCCGGGATGGGCTTGCGCATCGGCCTGATGGACGCCGACGTGTACGGCCCCAGCGCCGCGATGATGCTGGGTGCCGACGCGGTTGAGGTCGACGCTCAGCGTCGGATCATTCCCCTGCAGCGTTATGGGATTCGCTACATCTCAATGGCGCTGTTCGTAGGCGACCAGGCGCCGGTCATTTGGCGCGGCCCGATGGTGACCAAGCTTGAGACCGAGTTCCTGTTCAACGTGGAGTGGGGCGAGCTGGATTGCCTGGTGCTTGACCTGCCCCCCGGCACCGGCGACGCCCAGCTTACGATCACTCAGCGCGTGGCGCTCGATGGTGGAGTAATCGTGACCACGCCACAGGAAGTCGCGCTGCTCGACGTACGCCGTGGCGTGACGATGTTCAACGAAGTCCAGACCCCAGTCTTGGGCATCATCGAAAACATGAGCTATTACCTGTGCGGCAAATGCGGCCATCGCCATCAGCTTTTCGGCTCCGGCGGCGGCGCGCGGATGGCCGCGGAACTCAATCTGCCCTTGCTCGGCGAGCTACCACTGGTGCCCGCGCTGCGCGAGGGCTCGGATTTGGCACGCCCGCTGGTAGCCAGCAATCCTGGCCATCCTATCAGCCAAGAGTTCCGCGCCATTGCCGAGCAGGTCTGGCAGCGCATTAACAACGCCCCGACGCCTCAGCATTAGGCGCTGTCGCATGGGCCCGAGTCACTTGCAGACACACGAAGGTTGGCGGCGGTCGCGCGCCGGCAGCCTTTTGCCTGGGCGGCGCTTCTTTCTGCCCGCTGCTCGAATCTGCGCCGTTAGGCACATCGGCTTACCTGCTTGAGCTCCATTGGACATTAGCCATGCGTTTTGCCGTCTTGGATATCGAAACCCGTATCGATAAGACCTTGCTCAAGGCGGTCTTCGGAGCTGACGCGGCCAATGAAGACCAAGCTTACGTCCAGATGCGCGATCAGCTCGGCAACGGTTTTTTTCCGATCTCGCTGCACGTCCCGATCGCGATCGGATGGGGTGAGGTCAACGCTGACCATGTCCTGGAATCGGTCACCTGCCTGGCCGAGGCGGGCAGTGAAGAAGCGATGGTGCGTGAGTTCTGGCATCGCGCCGAGCGCACCGGTGACCTCCTGGTGACCTTCAACGGGACACGCTTCGACCTGCCGGTGCTCGAACTACAAGCCTTACGCTGGGGCCTCAGCGCGCCCCGCCATTTCGCCCAGCGCCGGGGCGATCAACCCCGCCACCTGGACTTGCTGGATTTCCTTACCAATGGCGGTGCGGTGGGGCTGCGGGGCGGACTGGATTTGGCGCTCAAGCTCATCGGTCTGCCGGGGAAGGGGACGGTGGATGGCGGTCAAGTTCAAAGTCTTTACGAGGCTGGCCGGATGGTCGAGATCCGCCAGTACTGTCTGCGCGATGTCATCCAGACCTATTTTCTTTTCCTGCGGGTGGAGCTGATGCGGGGCCATCTCGACCACTCCCAATATCAGCGTGCGTTGGCTTTGTCCTCCCATTTTCTGGCCCAACTCGATCCGGTGGAGGCTCGATAAGTGGCGAGGTCGGAGCAGGCGATAAGCCTGATCGTCACTTCGTTCAACAACGAGCGGTTAATCGGCCAGTGCTTGGCCAGCGCCAGCTTTTGCGCGGAGCGCATCGTGGTCGATTCACTCTCCACCGATCGCACCGCGGAACTGGCTCAAGCCGCCGGAGCGCGCGTGTTCAAGCGGCCCTGGGCGGGTTACGTCGCGCAAAAGCAATTCGCCTTGGAACAAGCCACCCAGCCGTGGGTCCTGCTGCTGGATTCCGACGAACAGGCTACTTTTGCCTTGGGTCAAGAGATCGCCACGACCTTGGCCGCCGGCGCCACGGCCGACGGCTATCGCATCCATCGCATCCTGTATCATTTGGGTCATTACTTCACCGGCCGACTCTATCCGGATTGGCCGATCCGGCTATTTCGGCGCGACCGCGCGCATATCGGGGGCGTCGATCCGCACGATCGGGTCGAAGTCGCGGGCAGAGTGGCCCGCCTGCGCGCGCCCATCCTGCATTTCAGCTACGTCGACGTGGCCGATCACGTGGCTTCGATCAACCGCCTAACTTCGCGCGCGGCCCAGCAGGGTCGCCCCGGCGCACTGACCAGCGTGCGGATGCTGACCCATCCGCTGTGGCGCTTTTTCAACTTTTACTTTTTACGCGGAGGGATCGGGGGTGGCGGGCGAGGCCTATACGCTTCGATGGCCGCAGCGTTTTACGTCTTCCTCAAATACGCCAAGCTCTACGAGCGGCGGCTGGCGACTCGCCGCGGCCGCTAGCCCTGATTGCTCCAGTGACTTCCTTGACCGGGCAAACCTGCTAACTTAGCCCCACCATGAGGCGCTTGCTCGGCTATTTGCGCCGGTTCTGGCTGCGCTACGCCATTGGCATGCTTTGCACCTTCGGCACCGCGACGCTGGCGATGGCGGTGCCCACCCTGCTTCGTTCCGGGATCAACGCGATCCAGGCCGGCCATTACGAGCGCCTGCCCAAAGTCGCCCTGCTGATCGGTCTGGCCGCGGCCACGATGGGGGTGGTGCGCTGGTTTTCGCGCTTCATGATTTTCAACGCCGGGCGCGATATCGAGTACGAAATCCGCAAGGATCTCTTCACACGGCTACTGTGGCTGGGACCGCAATTCTTCGAGCGCTTTCAAACCGGCGACCTGATGTCGCGCATGATCAACGACATCAACGCCCTGCGCATGATGGTCGGGATGGGGCTGCTCAGCGCGGTCAACGCCCCGCTTTATTACATCTACGCCTTGATCCTGATGGTCTCGATCAACCCTCGCCTGACTGCGGCCTCGATTACCCCCTACCTGATCATGTTTGCGATCGTACGCCGGATAAGCCGCTCGCTGATGGTGCGCAATCTCCAGGTTCAGGAGGGCTTGGGGCGGATCGGCGCCAAGGTGCAGGAGAGCCTGGCCGGAATCCATGTGATCAAGGCCTATTGCGTGGAAGAGCACGAGGCCGCGCGCTTCCGCCGCATCAACCAGGAATACAACGAGCAGGGGCTGGCTCTGGCCCGGCTGCGCGGCATAATGGCGCCGCTGGTGCGCCTGGCCGCAGCCAGCTCGTCGATGATCGTGCTGATCTACGGCGGCTCGCAGGTCATCGCCCATCGCATGTCACTAGGCGACCTGGTCGCTTTCATGGGTTATTTGGCACAACTGGCCTGGCCCACGATGTCGCTCAGCTATCTCATCAATATCTACCAGCGCGGGCGCGCTTCGCTGGCCCGCCTCGACCAGATTTTCGATGCGCCCCTGCCGTGGGCAGTGACCGCCCTGAGCGACGGCCGAATCAACTCAGCCCAAGTCGAGCCCGAGGAGAGGATCGAAATCAGGGGGGCGTTGGAATGGCGCAACATCTCCTTCAGCTATTTTGCGTGGCTGGGTAACGGCAAGGGCGGGCAGGCCTATGCCTTGCGCGATATCAACGTTGCGGTGCCCGCCGGCAGCAAGCTTGCAATCGTGGGCCGCACCGGAGCGGGCAAAAGCACCATGATCAAGCTGCTGACGCGAATGCTGGAACCGACCCAGGGCGAAGTGCTGATCGACGGCCGCGATATTCGCGAGTTGCCGCTGAATCGGCTACGCCGAGTGGTCGGCGTAGTGCCGCAGGAGGCCAACTTGTTCTCCCAGACCATCGCCTACAACGTCGCCTTCGGGCGTATCGAGGCCGGACCCGAGACCTTGTCACAGGCAGTCGACGTCGCCGGCCTGCGCAGCGATCTGAATGCGATGCCACGTGGGCTGCAGACCATCGTGGGCGAGCGCGGGATGGCGCTCTCGGGTGGCCAGAAACAGCGCGTGACTATCGCCCGCGCGCTGGTTTACGACACACCCATCCTGGTCCTCGACGACGCTCTGGCCAGCGTCGATACCGAAACCGAGCGCAACGTCCTGCACAATCTGGCCGCCGCCCCCGGCCGCCATCGCACCACTGTCGTAGTCTCTCATCGCGCCTCCACGGTGCGCGACGCCGATTTGATCATCGTGCTGGAGCAGGGTCGGATCGCCGAGCGCGGCACACACCAAAGTCTGATGGAGCAAGGTGGAATATACGCCGAGTTGTTCCGGCGCCAGTTGCTGGAGGAGGAGTTGGCCGCCTACTGATGGAAGAGTTGGAACAAACCCCGCTAGAGGCTCACGACTGGCGCTTGCTGGGCTGGATTCTGCGCTTCGTGCGCCCATACCGCGGGGCCTTCATATGGTCTTTGCTGCTGATGCCGGTCAACACCATGATGAGTTTGTCCCAGCCCTACCTGGTCAAGCTCACCGTCGACCTGTTCCTGGCGCGTCGGCCCGGGGCCCATGCTCCGGCCTGGCTGGCGCGCCTGCTAGCGGCGGCCGGCCCCGGCCATGGCCTGCTGGTGATGGGTGGAATTTACAGCCTGCTGCTGACCGGCGATTTTTTGAGCTTCTATGGCCAATTTTACCTGACCATGATGGTCGCTCAGTATAGCCTGTCCGATCTGCGTCTAGCGCTATTTGAGCACGTCCAGCGGCTGCCGATGACCTTTTTCGACCACAACCCGGTGGGCCGTCTGGTTAGTCGCATGACCACCGATATCGACGCTATCAACGAGATGTTCGCCTCGGGCTCGCTGACCCTGCTGATGGATCTGCTGACCCTGAGCGGCATTGCGGTTATCATGTTTACTTTGAGCCGCCACCTGGCGTTGTGGGCGATGGTGGCGATCGGGCCGCTCAGCCTAATCCTGCGTTTCTTTCAGGTACGCGCCCGCCACGTCTATCGCGATATCCGCGAGCGCTTGGCCGCGCTCAATTCCTATCTGTCCGAGGCGATTGGCGGGATGGCGATCGTTCAGCTTTTTACCCGCCAGGCGGAGACCGGGCGTGAATTCGACCAGCTCAACCTCAAAAGTCGCAATGCCCAAATGACCGCCAACGTTTACGAAGCCGGGCTGTTCGCCACCATCGAAGCGGTCAGCTCGATTACTATCGGGCTTATCCTGTGGAAGGGTGGCGGCGAGGCGATGCATCGGCTAATCGGCCTGGGCACCCTGATCGCTTTTTTCGAGTACGCCCAGAAGTTCTTTCTCCCCCTGCGCGATGTCTCCTCCAAATACACCGTGTTGCAATCGGCTCTGGTCGCTGCCGAGCGACTGGAGCTGCTGATGCGTGAGCCGGTGACCATCGCCTCGCCCTCCCGCCCGCGAACGCCGGCGCAGCGCCGGGGATTTATCGAGTTCGACCGCGTACGCTTCGCCTATCGGCCCGGCGAAGAGGTGCTCAAGGGCCTCAGCTTCACGATCGAGCCTGGATGCAAGGTGGCAATCGTCGGGGCCACCGGCGCGGGCAAGACCACGATCATCAAGCTGCTCAACCGCTTCTATGACGTGACCGGCGGGCGCATCTTGGTTGACGGCGTGGACGTGCGCGAATGGGAGCTGCATGCCTTGCGCCGCACCATTGGGCTGGTTCAGCAGGATGTGCAGATGTTCTCGGGCACCATTTTGGACAACCTGCGCCTGGGGCGCGAGGAGCTCGATGAGGCCGCGGTGCGCCAGGCCTTGCGCCGAGCCCAGGCACTGGATTTCGTCGAGGCCCTGCCCGAGCAATTGGCCCAACCGCTGCGCGAGCGCGGCTCCAACCTCTCCGCCGGCCAGCGCCAATTGCTCTCCTTCGCCCGCGCCCTGGTCTACAACCCCACAGTGCTGGTGATGGACGAGGCTACCTCCAGCGTTGACAGCGAAACCGAACGACGCATCCAGATTGCCCTGGATGCGCTGCTGCGAGGGCGCACCGCCCTGATCATCGCCCATCGCTTGTCCACCATCGAGCGTGCCGATCGCATCATGGTGATGAGCCACGGCGAGCTGCGTGAGAGTGGCAGTCACGAGGAACTGCTGGCTCGCCGCGGCCTTTACTACCGGCTGTTCGAATTGCAGTACTCGCGCGCGCTCGATCTCCAGCGCGCTAGCGGGCTGAATCGGTGAGCGCACGCCCGCGCGCGATCGCCCTCCTGCTCGCCGCGCTCGCAATGGCGGGTGCGCTGGGCGGCTGCGAGGTGCCCTACCTGATGCACGGCGCATACGAAGAGGTCCGTCTGCTGTGGAAGCGCCGGCCCATCGAGCAGGTGCTGGAGCTGCCCGATCTGCCGCCCGACATCCGCGCCAAACTCAAACTGGTGCTGGCGGTGCGCGATTTCGCCCGCGATAATCTGGGGCTCAATGTCGGCGGGGCTTATTCCAGTGTGGTGCCAGTGGACAAATCCGCCGTGACCTGGGTCTTGATGGCGGCGCCGCCGGACCAGCTCGTGCCCCATACCTGGTATTTCCCGATTGTGGGCGACGTGCCCTACAAGGGCTTCTTCTCGCGTCACGCGGCGCAGGCCGCGGCCGCCGATTTGCAAGAGCAGGGGCTGGATACCTTCGTACGCTCGGCGGTGGCCTTTTCCAGCCTGGGCTGGTTCGATGACCCGCTGCTGTCCAACCTGCTGGGACTGGACCAGGTGGTGCTAGCCGGCGTGATTATCCACGAGCTGTTTCATCGCACCTACTATCTGGCCGGCGACGCGATGTTCGACGAGTCAGCGGCGAGCTGGATCGGTAACGCCGGCGCGGTGCGCTTTTTCGAACTCACCCAGGGGCCTAACTCGCCGCAGGCGGTTGCCGCGCGGGCGGTGCTGCAAAGCGATCTGACCTTTGCCGCTTTCCTCAAACAGGAAGTCGCTCGTCTTCTTCTTCTGTACGCCAGCAAACTGCCGCGGGCCCAAATGCTGCGTCGGCGTAAGCTGCTCTTTGCCAGCATCCAGGCCGACTACGCTCGCCTGCGCCCCCAGCTCTCGGGACTGGAGCGTTTCGACCTCGATCGCCAGCCGCTCAACAACGCGGTGATAATCAACTACCGAATCTACTTTCATCGGCTGGACGCCTTTGACGCGCTTAACCATGCGCATGAGGGCGACTTGCGGGCCACCATCGCCAGTATCATCGCGTTGGCCAAGGCCCATCCCGACCATCCCTTCGAGGCGATCAGCCAGGCCGTGTCGGCCGCTCCTCGCTCCGCTGCCACCGCGGCTATCCGCTGACTCCGTCGCACTCCTGGGGCAGACTCGCAAGCGCGATCTCTTCGGGCACGGCGTAGATCTCATCGCTCTGAATCCAATCGCTCTGGCTTCCGAACAAGTCGTAAAGCTTGTAACACGCGCGCCGCAGAAGCGCGGCGCAATTCTGGCGCTCCCCTTCGCTATGCAGCGCGATAAATATGATTGGCCGACTTGACGCCAGTAGCCGTGACGCGCCCTGAAGCACTTGGGACTCGGCCCCTTCCACGTCCATTTTGATGAGGTTGGGAGCCGGCAGTTCAAGCTGGTCCAAAGCGACCTGCGGCAGGAGCAACTCCCGGCAGGTTGGATCGACTCGGTTTTGGGAGCTGCTCGGGGCCCGGGTGGTAAATCCGGTCAAACCGCCGCCGGCCCCTACCGCGGCCTGGATGACAGTGACATTGCGAATTTCGTTGAGCCTCAGATGGTCGGCCAGATGTACGACGTTGGCCGCACACGGCTCGAAGGCCCAAACCGCGCCCGCCGGCCCCACCAGCTTAGAGAAAAGCAGCGAGTAGAAGCCGACATGCGCGCCGATATCATAAACGTTCCAGCCGGATTGGATGAAAGTGCCAAGCGCCCGCTGCTTAACCAACTCATAAGTGCCCAGCCAACAACCGTGCTCCGAACTGCCGCAAACCCACCTGCAACCCCTGGCCGGACCGCGCCGGATCTTCATGACCGTCGCCGGCGGAATGCACCGAAGCGCTGTCCGCAGGATTCGGCCCAACGGTGAACTGTTTTGGATGGCCGACCAATTCATTCGAACCTGATCCTTTCGCGCTCGCAGTCTAAGCCCGAATCAGTACTAAAGGTCTGTAAGACATTGCCGGCACGCTCACCCGGCAAATCTTTGGCGCTCTCAGGCAGTCAAAACGTTGCTTGTGGTCGAGCGCACGGCGACCACGGCGCCCTGTCACAACCGGTCTGCGTAAAATCCCGCCTCCGTCCGAGCCAGATGCTGCCCTGGGCGGCGAACCAGCAAATGCGGCTCAGGCCGAGAGGCGGAGCTGGCAGGCCAGCGCGGAGAACGGCTCGGGCAGCGGCGCCTGCCGGGCCTCAGTCCAGCTGGTCTCCAAGCGGTAGAGGTCGCGCACCGGCGCATAGGAAAGGTGGACTACCACCTCGTCGTAATCCATTACCCCCTGTACGCCGGGTCTGAGCGTGTGCTATCGCATGCCACATGGAGTTAACGTTTTATTTCCCGTCGAACTCCGCGATTCTTTTCGATGACGACCGGAATCGAGCGCTTGACGCTGTACCGGCGCTCCTTGAGCGTCTCGAGCTTCGCGGCGCTCGGGTGCGGCGCATCGATTCCCTGAAGCTCAGCGCCGAGCAGCGCTTCGAGGAATATACCCGAGCCACCATTCCGGCCATCTACAAGAAGTACGAAGTCAAAAGAGTGTTCGGAACGAATCGCCACTCCGCGTGCTGGTTCGGCGTGCAGGTTCCCGCCCTCGTGGTGAAACCGACGCCGGACGCGGTCGGCGACACCTACCCTCGTCGCGAGGCAGGAAACAGGATCGTGACGATTCACGAATTCCTTAGCGCCGCCGTCGCGAGCGCCGACGACGACCACACCCGCCACCGTGGCGCGCCAACAGAGGCGGAGAGCTGAGCATGGCGCGGCCAGCGAAATCACGTACCAACGGCCGCAACGGCAATAACGGAGCGACGCTCGGCTTCGAGCAGACCCTGTGGCAGGCGGCCGACAAGCTGCGCAACAACCTGGACGCGGCCGAGTACAAGCACGTCGTGCTCGGCCTGATCTTTCTCAAATACATCTCCGACGCGTTCGAGGAAAAGCACGCCGCGCTGGTGGCCCAGCAGGCCCAGGGCGCCGATCCCGAAGACCCCGACGAATACCGCGCCGAGAACGTCTTCTGGGTTCCGAAGGAGGCGCGATGGTCTCATCTTCGCGCCAATGCCAAGCAGCCGGCCATCGGCAAGCTGATCGACGACGCGATGGTCGCGATCGAGCGCGACAACCCCTCACTCAAGGGCGTCCTGCCCAAGGAGTACAACCGCCCCGCCCTCGACAAGCAGCGGCTCGGCGAACTTATCGATCTCATCGGCGCCATCAGCATGGGCGACGCCGAGCATCGCTCAAAGGACATCCTCGGCCGCGTCTACGAATACTTCCTCGGCCAGTTTGCCAGCGCCGAGGGCAAGAAGGGCGGCCAGTTCTACACCCCGCGATGCGTCGTGCGCCTGATTGTCGAGATGATCGAGCCCTTCAAGGGGCGTGTCTACGACCCATGCTGCGGATCGAGCGGGATGTTCGTCCAGAGCGAGGCGTTCATCCGCGAGCATGGCGGGAAGCTTGGCGACATCGCGATCTACGGGCAGGAGTCCAACCCCACCACGTGGCGGCTCGCCAAGATGAACCTCGCGATTCGCGGCATCGACGCCAACCT
>Ga0070737_10000530_pt1 | contig 76865 bp, 72 predicted proteins | sample Coa_R1_10_FD_66438 | JGI IMG/M metagenome (GOLD analysis project Ga0070737, IMG submission 66438) | Surface soil microbial communities from Centralia Pennsylvania, which are recovering from an underground coalmine fire - Coalmine... | ecosystem: Environmental > Terrestrial > Soil > Unclassified...
GCCGCTGTGCTGCGGACGATTTTCGCGACGGGCGGCTCCGGCGGGATGGCTACGGGGACCAGTAGAATGAATGGGGCATTTCCAAATTACGATTGGTAGAGAAAAACGGGGCAGGTCACCCGTGCTCTTTCCGAATGGGGGAGGAACCTTGGAAGGCAAAATCGAAATCCCTTCGCAGCTTTGGGCGCGGCTAGCCGCAGCCGCCAAGGGGCGCGGTTTTGAGTCACCCGAGCGGTTTGTGCTGCACTTGATTGAGCGGGAACTCGGCAAAGATCAGAGCTCCTCTTCCGATACCGAAATTGCGCAGAAGATGGAAGAACTGGGATACCTGGATTTCGGGCGGGATATCTAGATTCGGGTGTTCTACAGCGGCTCCGATTGGCTGTTCTACAATAGACCCAGGAGATTTACGGGATGCTCGCACGGAGGATTGCCGGCCTGTGCCTTCTCACGGCTATGGGGCTGTTCGCACAGGATTGGACGACGGCCGTTTCTTTGCCCAACGTCGATTTGAGCGGCCTGAACCCGGTCCAAAAGACTAAAGTTTTGAAGCTGCTGCGCGAGACCGGCTGCTCCTGCGGCTGCAGCATGAAGATGGCTGAATGCCGTATGAAAGATCCGGGTTGCGCGTACAGCAAAGGCATGGCCGCGGCTATTGTGGACGCGATCAAGCAGGGCAAGAGTGAAACCCAGGCGCTGGCCATTGCGAAAGCATCGAAGTGGGGGCAGGGCCCGCCCGATCATTCCGCCACGCTGGAGCCGCCGGTTTCGATCCCGCTTGCGGGCGCGCCGGTTCGCGGGCCTGCGAACGCGCCGGTCACCCTGGTCGAGTTCTCCGATTTCCAATGCCCGTTCTGCATTGCCGCAACGCCGCAGCTGGAAGCGGTTTTGAAGGCCTATCCTTCCAAGGTGAAGCTCATCTTTAAGGAATTTCCGCTCGACACGCACGCGCAAGCGGCTTTGGCCGCGGCAGCGGCGTTGGCTGCCCAGAAGCAGGGCAAATTCTGGGAAATGTATGACGCGCTGTTTGCGCAGAAGGGCTACCTTTCGCGAAAGGGCATTCTGGGATTGGCGGCCGGACTTCATCTGGACGTAAACCGTTTTCAGGCGGATCTCGATTCGGCCCAGATCAAGCGGGCCGTGGAAAAAGATATCGCCGATGGCGAGCGCATCAACGTGGATTCCACACCCACGCTATTCATAGACGGCCAGCGCTTCAACGGCCCGGTAACGCTGGCGGCGTTGAAGCCGATTATCGACCAGGAACTGAAGCATCCGGCCAGCGCGTATCGCATGCAGGCCGCCGCCGCGCGGTAGGCCAAGCTAAGCGGTCGCGACCGCTGCGCCCGCGCGGGACTCTTTCCACAGTTCGATATACGGGCGCAGGTTGCGCATCATAGTCCGGAAATCGTTCAGCGTGAGCGATTGCGCTCCGTCGCTGACGGCCTTCTCCGGGCAGGGGTGCACTTCCACAATCAATCCGTCGGCGCCGACAGCCACCGCGGCGCGCGAGATCGCCGGCACGAGGCTGCGCTTGCCAGTCGCGTGGCTCGGATCGAGAATCACCGGCAAATGGGTCAGCTCGTTCAGCACCGGAATGGCGGCGATGTCGCAGGTGTTGCGCGTAGCCGTTTCAAACGTGCGGATGCCGCGCTCGCACAGAATCACGTTGGGGTTCCCGTGGGCCACGATGTACTCGGCCGACATCAGCAGTTCCTTAATGGTGCAGCTCATGCCGCGCTTCAATAGCACAGGGCGACCGCATCCTCCGAGCGATTTCAGCAGAGCAAAATTCTGCACATTGCGCGCGCCGACCTGCATGCAATCGGCATACTCGGCGACCAGGTCCACATCGCGGTCGCTCATGATTTCGGTAATGACGCCGAGACCGGTCGCCTCCTTGGCTTTGCGGAGCAGTTTCAAGCCTTCGAGCTCGAGCCCCTGAAAATCGTAGGGCGAAGTGCGCGGCTTGAAGGCGCCACCGCGCAGTATGCGCGCGCCCGCCGCCGCCACGCCTTCGGCGGTCTCCATGATCTGCTTTTCGTTTTCCACGGAGCAGGGGCCGGCCATAACGATGAATTCATCGCCACCGATCTCCAGGCCATTCACGCGGATCACGGAGTGCTCGTTCTTAAATTCCCGGCTGACGAATTTATAGGGCGCGGAAATGCGCACGGCGCTTTCCACACCCGGAGTGGCTTCGAGCGATTCCAGGCAGGCGGTTACGTCGCCCACTCCCACGACTCCGATGACGACGCGCTCTGCGCCTTCAATCGAATGAACCCGGTAGCCGAATTCGCGAATACGCTCGCACACGTGTTCGATCTGCTCGCGAGTGGCATGAGGCCGCATGGAAATAATCATGGTCTTGAAACATCCTCCGCGATAAAAAACCCACTCTTGAGCGAGTGGGTTGCTATGAATTAGTCTACGAACCAAACATTATACCCAAGCTAGGTGAACTCCGCAAGCAACGCGCTGATTCTTACAGAGTTGCGCCACCACCTCAGAGCGGTGTAACTTTATTGCCAGCGGGCTTCCACCGGCTGCGAGCGCGGGCTCTCGTTGCCCATCCGATCGACTGCCGAAACCTCGTAACGGTAGCTCTTCCCCATTTGGACGTCCTTGTCGGAAAAGGCCGGAAGTTCCACGTCGCCTACTTTCCGGAAGGGTCCGCCGTCCACCGAGCGGTACACCCGGTAGACGGCGAGGTCGGGTTCGGTATCGCCGTTCCACGAGAGTTCGAATGAATTGGGTGCGGCGGTGATTTCGAGGCCCGATGGGGTTGCGGGTGGAAATATATCCATGGTCGCAATCGTCACTGCGGGCGAGAATGGGCTTTCCGCTTCGTGGTTGTCTGACTTGACCACCGTCTGAATTTTGTATTCATAGCGCTGCCCGAACTGGGAAGTGTTGTCGGTCCAGGGGGATAGCGGTGCTTCGGCCACTTGCACAAATTCGCCTGCGCCGGTTTTGCGGTAGATGCGAAACACGCTTCCGGAACCGTTCCAAACGAGGCGAACGCCAGAGGCGGTGTTTTCCGCTTTGAGATTCGAAGGCGGTTGCGGAGGCGCTACCACGGGCACGGACGCGAACGACCAATTGGAGGGCTTCCCGTTGGGGCCGATGGCGCGAACTCCCACGGTGACGTTTTTGCCCATCCAGGCCGCGGTATCGGTTTCATATTGAAAGGCGCCGTCCTTGGTGGAACCGCTCGCCAGCCTGCGGGCAGTGGCAGCCCACGCGTTTTCGTCGAAGCGCTCGCCGGTTGGGCCCACGCGCACATCCAGGGTGAGCACCGACTGAATGGGCATACCTTCCGTGGTGAGCGTGGGCGCGCCAAAGCGAATCACAAGCCGCGAGCCAAGCTGGTTGGCTGAAAGACCGGTGACCGGGCTGGGAATGTTGGCCAGGGGGGGGAGAGGCTGCCCTTCGTACCCGCACCCCGACCACAGCAACACAGCCACTGCCGGCAAGAATTTATGCATGAATTTCCAGCGTAGCGACATTTCGAGCGTAAAGGGGCGGCCGGTTTCCGCGGTATTCTAGTTGCGTTATGGCTGCTAACGCTCCCGCTCCCGCTCGCCCGTTGGGTTTCGCGACCCGCTGCCTGCATGCAGGCTACACACCCGAGAAGACCACGCTTTCCCGGGCCGTTCCCATTTACCAGACCACGTCGTACGTTTTCGAAAACTCGGCGCACGCCGCGGCTCTTTTCGGATTACAGCAGTTCGGCAACATCTACAGCCGCATCATGAACCCAACCAACGCGGTGTTTGAAGAGCGGGTGGCGTCGCTCGAGGGCGGCGTTGCGGGACTCGCAACCTCAAGCGGACAGGCGGCACAGTTCCTGGCGATATCGAGCATTGTGGGCATGGGTGAGGAGGTGGTAGCCTCCAGCACGCTTTACGGAGGCACCTATACGCAGTTCGACGTAAGTTTCCGGCGGATCGGCATCAATGTGAAATTCGTCGAGCCGGACAACCCGGAAAACTTCCGCAAAGCGATCACTCCCCAGACCCGCGCCATTTACGGCGAGACCATCGCCAATCCACGCATGAACATTTTGGATATCGAGAAGGTGGCCGATATCGCGCATGAAGCCGGCGTGCCGCTGGTGATTGATAACACCATGGCTTCGCCCTATCTCTGCCGGCCCATCGAACACGGCGCCGATATCGTTCTGCACTCGGCCACTAAGTTTCTGGGGGGCCATGGCAACTCAATCGGCGGCATTATCGTGGATAGCGGCAAATTTCCCTGGAGCGACAAGTTCCCCGCCATTACCCAGCCGAGCCCCGGCTACCACGGCATGAAGTTCGGCGAGACATTTGGCAATCTGGCCTTTCATTATTAAGGCGCGCGTAGAGGGCTTGCGCGATTTCGGCCCGTGTATGAGTCCGTTCAACTCATTTCTCTTCTTGCAAGGAGTGGAGACTCTGAATCTGCGCATGGAGCGGCACAGCAGCAATGCACTGGCGCTGGCAGAGTGGCTCTCGAAGAATCCAGCCGTGAGCTGGGTGAAGTATCCGGGACTGAAATCCAGCGCGTACTATCCCCTGGCTCAGAAATACCTGCCGAAAGGCTGCGGCTCCATTCTGACGTTCGGAATCAAAGGCGGGGTGGAAGCCGGGCGGAAACTGATCGATTCCATGCAACTGTTTTCCCACCTGGCAAACCTGGGCGATGCCAGAAGCCTAATCATTCATCCCGCATCGACTACGCATCAGCAACTCTCGGACGAGCAGCAACTCGATGCCGGAGTGACAAAGGACCTGGTGCGGATCTCGGCAGGGCTGGAAGACGTAGACGACCTGATCTGGGACCTCGACCAGGCGATTCAGGCATCGCAGAAGTGACTGTGAGTGGGTTAGCTTCGGCGCGTACAGGCTTGTCGTAATCGCTGGAAGGGCAGGGTGCCGCTTCACTCGCCAAGAATCGGAGGGTGCTTAGTGCAGGGCGCCACTTTGGGAGCGGCAGTGAGCTGGTCGATCCTAGTCGCGCTCGGCCTGTTGTGAAAGGTGACCCGGCGAACGCGGAGTAAGCGGCGGCGCCAAGCGGTGCCGCCCCAGTGAGTGCCCAGACCAGTGTGTGAGTGTCTGTCAGAACTTCCACCGTCCCTCGATCCAGTCTTCGGCTTTGGCATCGCTCATGGGCTGCCACCAGTCATCCCCGGCTGCCACGAGCGGTTCTGAGCGGGCGATACCGAACGGAAACCCGATTTGCGGCGGGCGAGGACTAATTCGGCCACCGGTTCTCCACGCCGGGCGATGACCACGGTCTCCCCCTCCTCAACCAGTTCGAAAAGCCGGGAGAGTTGGCCGTTGGCCTCATGCGCAGTCACCTGCACAAGAACAACTTAGCCATCTTCTGAGCTGAATTTCGAGACGAAGAATTTGGCCGGCAAGGTACAGTGGACGTTGCCGGCGGCATGTTCAACGTGGCGGAACGATAGTCTCTGCACCTGGCAACCAAATTCTCTTGCAGTCAATGACTTGGGACGATTTCCGGCTTCACCTGATTTCCCATTTTTTGGCGGCGAGGCGGAGGCGCGAACGACAGGCGACAAAGGCGGCAAGAGTGGTTGGGTCGGGATCCCCGCAAGATTAGCTGCTAATGCGCGGAAGCCGGTTTCAGTGCCACCATCTGCATGGCCCAGCCGCTCGTAGCGCTGCCGATTGCTGAATAAGCTCCCGGATTGCCGACTGTGTCGTCCTCAACAAGGTTGCCGTCTGCAGTTAGCCGGGCCGTAAATCCTGTACCTGCTGTGCAGGCAGCATCTCCGAAGCAGAAGCCGTAAATCACGTCACCAGCCCCGGTCGTGGTGAGATTGCCGCTGGAAACTGCACCGGCATTGCCGACGGCGCCCGCTTGGCCGTCGATCGGGCTGGTTTGATTCAGGCCAGCATATTCCGTGATATACGCTTCCAGGTAGCTGGGGCCGGAAAGGGTAACCGTGACCGTGTCAGCGCCTCCCTTGATGTTTTGGGCGTAGTAGACCCGAGTCCCGACACCTCCCGGAGAAACCAACTGGGTTCCTGCCTGGGAAAAGGTGTTGCCTTGGGAATCTGTGACAGACATCGACGCGATCCCCTGAATGAAATAGAAGCCAACCATGATCAGGTCGCCCGGAAACGTGCTCTCCGTGAATGTAAGGGAGAGCGAGGTGGCCGTCGTTCCCGGCGCCCATTTGGAGGTTGCCTGCACAAAGTGACCAGCGAAAACGGTTAGCGTGAAAGTGGCCGTACTGCTTCCGCCGGCGTTGGTGGCGCTGAGTAGTATGGTGGAAGTCCCCGCCGCTGTGGGGGCACCCGAGATCAAGCCGGTGGCACTGTTCAGCGTGAGGCCTGCCGGCAATCCCGTAGCTCCATATAAAGAGGGGAAATTGCTGGCTGTGATCTGATAGGCGAAAGCAACCCCAACGACTCCGCTGGCTATGGCGCCGCTCGTAATTACTGGCGGGGCCACATAGTTGAATCCGTTAGTTAGGCTGCCACTTTGGCCGTTTACCGTCACCGTCACCGTGGCTGCCCCTGCGCTATGCGCCGGAGAGGTGGCAATGATCGAGGTGCTGCTGGCGACCACTACCTTGGTGGCGGCCGTACTGCCGAAAGTCACCGTGGCTCCGGAGGCAAAGTTGGTGCCGGTGATGGTCACCGCTGTACCGCCTGCCGTGGAGCCGCTATTGGGCGAGATGCTGCTAACCGTGGGCGGAGCCGCCAGGCTAACTATAGCGGTTTGGGAAACTCCACTAGGCACGGCGGCGGGAGCTTGGTTCGAATAGGCGCTTTCCTCACCGACGCTATTGACGGCGGTGGTTACGTAGTAATAGTTTTGACCATTTTGAATATTATTGTCCACATAAGTGGTCACAAGCCCGACGTTTCTCACCAAGGTGTAGGGGCCGCCGGAGGTAACCCCTCGATAAACGTTGTAATGACTTAGATTCGAGGATGTGCTGGCTGTCCACCTCAACAAAACCGAATTCAATGCGGTAGCGGTGAGGGTAACACTTTGGTCAGTGGAAACAGGTCCCGCTAAGGCTGTAAACGTCGTCGAGGTTGCCCCGGCCGGCACGGTGACTGAATTGGCTGGCACCGGCAGCAGTGAATCATTGCTCGACAACAAAACCTCGGTGCCGCCAGCCGGTGCCGCCCCACTTAATGTCACCGTGCAAGTTGTGGCCACTCCCGATTCAAGACTGCTGGGAGTACACGCCAGATGAGACACCGAGACGATCTGGCCGAAAACAGCACCGGATGATAGAGCGGCGACGATAGCTAGCAAAACGATGCGCCCCCGTCTTACTTTTCTCATGGGCTTAATGCAATTAATAGGACCTTATTCTATTTAAATGCTCGAAATGCCCAAAGCTGAAAATGGTGTCAGGTGCGCCCATCTCGCCTTGCAGGAATGTAAGACATTCGAATAATCACCGATAGGGATTTAACATTGTACCCAGGATTCGTATCTCTGCCCACTAAATCCCTAAGCTGTGCCAGGTTGGCCGGGGTTAGTTATGTTATGTATGGAAAAGCGGTCGACGCGGTAGCGGCAAGCCGAAGATCGCTAACGAGACAAGGCGTAGTGATAGCATTATGTAGACTTGGGAGTTTGGGAGGGGGAGACGACAAGCCGACTTCGAGCCGACCCCCTGCACGCGGGTAAGCAAGGCGCTGGGTGAGAGCTACCCCAAGGATATTCGCGGAATACCGCCGGGAGGGTCGGGGCCATACATTTTCCGAGTTCTCGAAAGCTACGCCGTCTACCGAGAAACTAGTGAGTAACGCCCCGGCTATGGCTCGCGAACCCACATGCTGGAATAAGGAAAAAGGCCGGCGCCCGGCACGATTCCGGTATTCTCGGAATCGTGCCTGAACTTCCGGAGACTACGCCTTGCGGCGGCCGCGAATCACCAGCAGCGCTCCCGAAACCAACGCCAGCGCATTCACCGCCGAACCGGCATCGATCTCAGGAACGCTGATTCTCGCAAACGCCGCACCAGTCACACCCATCAACAGCAACGATACAGCAACTAACGTTTTCAAAAGTACCTCCTAACTGTCTCAGAATAAGTCAAGGGGGATTCAAGTCAAGCTCCATTTCCATGGCAGTTTTCGCAATTGGTTCTAGTACTGTCGGAAGGTTCCTACCCGCTGTTCGGCCCTCTGTAATGCGATGAGCAGCAGCACGAACAGAAATCCGCCTAGCATCGAAAAAACCAAGCCACCGTATCGATGGTGAAATGGGCCGTCTACAAAGCTGCGGTTAATGTAGGCTCCCAAAAGGGAGATTGTCACAATTCGGACCGCATTCTTAAAAAGCGCAATCGGAATCGTCAGAAGGATCACGGCCAGTCGCGATAGGCCCGACCGCAGGTAGACATATCCCGCGATAACAGCGATCATTATCAAAGCCATGCTGGAATGGATACCGCTGCATTCTGGACCGACCTCGAAATTCAGATGCGGAAGGCTAAACACCATCCCCTGCCGGAACACAGGCACCCCCGAAACCCGGAGGATTGCATAGCTCAGTGATGCTGAGCCGCTTTGCAAACCAGCGGCAACCCGGTCCATCCAGCCTGGAGGGACCGGAATTGCCAACAGCAGGCAAGCTAGCGGGTACAGAGCCGCCCTGATGGTGTTGAGGCCGTAGCACAGGTAGAAGGCACCCAGCCATATGCCAAGCAAAGCAGCAACTACAATTGGCGGTCCGTCCGCACTGGCTTGCCTGCCCTGATCCTGTAGAAGGATCCCAAACAGGGTCGCCGCAACGAAAAGGGGGATTCCCGACTTGGCTGAATACCGGGATTCCGTGAAGATCTGTGCACGTCGCCAGAACAGCAGGAAGGCACATGCCACAGGCGCAACGATCACTTGCAGGTAGCGGTCGTCGTGTAGTGCCAGGTGGAATGCGGCCCGCGCTGTGGGCAATAGGGCGAAAAGGCCCATCACACAAACCGCCGCCATCAAGAAATGGCGGGCTGAACTACTGGAAGGCATCGGCAGTACGCGAGTTCCCACCGGATGACACCTAATTCAGTGAACGCGAGACGCCGGTACCGGCGCGTGACGGAAAGCTCGCCGCTTTGCTTATCCCCGGACAATCCGTTTCCGGAAGATGGCGATCAAACCGAAAACCGCCAGCATATCGGCCGCCAAAAGAGCCGGGCTCGAAGGTTCCGCCATCGTAACCGACATAAGCTGCTGGGGTGCGCCACACGTCCCACCGCAAGCGCTCGAAGGTGCCGGAGTGACGCCATTCCAGGCGTACAGCGTCACGTTCGAGTAGTCGCTCGCTGTCAGGTTGTTTGCCAGGATATACTGTCCCGCGCTAGCCAGAATGTTTCTGGCGGCGGTCTGCTCAGCCGCTGTCAGGTCGTCATATTGCGAACCGGGATAGAGTGCTTGGTAGTCGAAAACCCCCCACATGGCAAAACTGACTTCGCCAGCAAGCGTTTGGCCAGCCACCGTACTCTGGTCGATGGACAACAAGTCTTCGGCGAGATACGCTTCCACGGCATAGGCCTGCGATTGGTTGAGCAGTACGTCATTGGGATTGGTGCTGGAGCAAGTCCCGGTCGGGCAGAAATACACGGAATCAAAGTTGGCCAGTCCCGGATCGGAGCCGCTAAACATTTGGTAGTTTTCGCTGGAACCATCCGGTGCATTGATGGTCGGAGCGTATTGAGTCAAGTAGGACGAATACTGGCTAAGCTGGCCGAGGTTGATTTCGTATGCGGTCCACGTTTCGTTGATGTAGGTGTTATCGGCGAAATCATCGCAGATCACGTCGGTGTTCGACACCCCGCCTACCGTGGCAAGATAAGGGCTGGTATAGACACCGCCCATCACCGCGCCCTGCACACCGGTCATGTCAATAGTCGTTGTCGGGGGCGCGGCGAAGGAGCCGAATACACAACATAGCAATGCTGTACCTGCTACCTGCCAACTCCGGATCGTCATCATCACTCATCTCCTCCGGTTATAGATGCACCACAAGGTTTTACTCAACTTCGCCCCCGATTCGCTCCCGTAGCACATCCTTGGCCATTCAGTAACCACCTGGAAAGGCAATCTCGTCCTAATTACGGCCTACCGGGATAGTTGAGAAGTTTCGCGGAATTTCGGGACTTTGCCCGGAAATTCCGAGCAGGACCACACCGAATCACCGTTTAGTACTCACGGTACTTTTGAAGGGTTTGGTGGCGATCACGCTCTGTTACAATTTCGGCGGTAGCCAATCAATGAAGAGTGCTTTGGTCGTGATCGGTCTGGTCCTGTTTTCAAGCTGTGCCTGGAATCCCGCGGAGCAAAAACTCAAGTACCTGAAGAGCGGCGAGCGCTACTTCGCTGCCGGCAAGTACCAGGAAGCCGTAATTCAGTTCCGCAATGCTACTCACGCCGATCCCAGGTTCTCGGAAGCTCACTATCGGTTAGCTCTTGCATACCTCGCTTTGGGCCAAGCGGATGCCGCTTATGGCGAGTTGAAAGACGCGGTGGATCTCGATCCGGCGAACGTGGACTCGGAGCTACAGCTCGCCCGGCTGATGCTTGATCGCCGGCAATACGACCAGGCTCAAGCGATTGCGCAAAATCTCCTCAAATCCAGCCCGAATAGCGCCCGAGCCCATTCCGTCCTGGCCGAAATAGCAACGGCGAAAGGCGACATCGGTGGCGCCGCGCGGGAAATGGAAAAGGTGGTGCAGCTTGACCCTCGGCGGATTGAAAACTACCGCGCCTTGGGCGCTGTGTATGGCGCCGCCGGACGTTTGGCCGATGCCGAAGCCGCCTACCGCCACGCCGTTGCTATCGACCCCAAATCGGTTCCAGCCCACGTCGCCCTGGCCCAATTCTACCTCTCTCAAGGGAACGTCACCGGCGCCGAGGCCGAGATCCGCACCGCCTGCGGACTGGATTCCCACGCCCTCCAGCCCCGCCTGTTTCTTGCCCGCATCTTCCTCCTCTCCGGCCGAACCACCGAGGCTGAAAAGCAATATGCCGAACTGAAAACTCTGGCCCCGGACGATCCGCAAGCTTATCGCGCGCTCGGCCTATTCTACCTTTCCACTAACCAAAAGCAAAAGGCCGCGGCAGAGTTGCGCTCGGTACTGTCCCGCAAACCGAAAGACTCCGTAGTCCGGACCGCCCTCATCGATACGCTGATCGATCTGAACCGCATCCCCGAAGCCGCCGCTCTGGAGCAAAACACCAAGCAGAACGATCCCGCAGCCTGGCTCGCCGCCGCCCGTCTTCTGATTGCCCAAAAAAAGTACGAATCCGCCGAGCCGCTGTTGGAGAAAATAGTCGGGACGGAACCGAAAAACGCCCAGGCATATTATTACCTCGGCGTAGTCCAGAGATCTCTGGGACGGTCAGATGCCGCCCGATCTTCGTTCAATCAGGCGCTGACGGTTGCTCCCAAAATGCCCGCGGCGGAAACCGCTCTCGCCAATCTGGATCTCGAACAGCGGCGTAACGAAGACGCCCTGCATCTGGTCGAAGAAGCGCTCCAAAAAGATCCGGATTCGGGCCAAGCCAATCTCGCCCGCGCCCGCGCGTTGCTCGGCCAGGGAAAGACCCGCGAAGCCGAAGCGGCCCTCGAAACGGCCTTGCAAAAGGTTCCGAATTCCCCGGCGGCGCTCGCCATGCTCGTGAAGCTTTCGGTTTCGGAGGGAAAAACGGGCGCTGCGGCGCAACGGATTTCCGGCCTTCTCCAACAGAATCCCCAGAATGCCGGTCTGCACCTTCTTCTCTCCCTGTGCTACTTCAACTTGAAGCAACTCGATCAAGCGCAAGCCAGCATTCGCCGAGCGATCGCCTTGGACCCGAACACGCCGGACGCCTTCACCGTTCTCGCCAATATCGATTTCGCCAAAGGCTCACTCGAGGCGGCCAAGCAGGATCTACGCAACGCTATTGCCGCCCACCCGCATACCCTCTCAAATTACATGGCCCTCGTCCGTCAGTACGAAAGGGAGAACAACTGGGAGGAAGCCAAGAAGGTCTGCGCACGCGCACACGATATCGACCCCGCCGCTCCCGCCGTAACCGACGAACTGGCGTTCCTCTACCTCGAACATGGCGGAGATGTCAATCTCGGGCTGTCGCTCGCGCAAGCCGCGAAACAGAGCCAGCCGGATTCCCCCATGACCGCCGACGCGCTCGGATGGGCCTACTACAAATTCGGCTCTCTCGATCTTGCCATCAAGGAACTCGCGGAAGCCGTTCGCAAGGTCCCGGAGAATCCGGTTTACCGGTATCATCTCGGTATGGCCTACCTCGCCACCCACCAGTCCGGCCTCGCCCGCCAGAACCTCGAGGCAGCCCTCCAAAACCCGAATTTCCTGTATGCCGCGAGTGCCCGCCAAGCCCTCGCAAGTTTCAAAATGGCCCGTTAAACTCTGCCGGTCCCCACTGAGTATGGCGACACCCGCAAACTTCATGCCTGCGCCCTGGTGAAAGTCTATAGCCGCACGCTGTCTCTCGAGTTCGTTGTCGCATCCGGCGGAGAATGATGCTCAAGGCGGGAAATTTAGAAACTGCTACAGAGTGCGTACTGTAGGACACTAACTTGGTGGCATTCCGGACTGATGCACCACGCAAAGCTGCACATCGGTTTCGGGAAAGACTGAAAGTACGGCGCTGGAGAAACCCGCCAAGCCATCGATCCAGCAACCGGTTCTGCCAATCTGTAATTTGCTCCTGCAGTTGTTCGGTGGCGCGTGAAACGAACTGGGGCGAAATCTCGATGCCATAGATCTGTTTGACATGCTCTTCGATCCTCGCGTGGTCGTGCCGCGGTTTTTCGGAGTAGCGCCAATGCGAGAGTTACCGCTGCCGCGACCTTCGGGGGCGTGCTTGGGTTAGCCAAGGTGCTCTTCCATTTCGAACTCCAGTAGAGCCTCGAAGGTCTTTTTCACCAGGTTTGCACGAGCGTTTTGGAGTCGAACGCCTTGGTGCCGCCCCCGGGCGCGGGCTTGAGCGATCAGGAGTTTCTTGAGCACCGCGGGGTCCGCGATAAGATTGCCTAAATCGGGAACTTCTGCGTTTCGGTTCATGGAGCGATTTCCTTTCTTCACGCTTTCGATTTCGCTCCACGGTGCTTCGGCGCTTGGCAGACCAGCGGCCGGCCGGTTGTTTTTGGGGAGAACTGGGCCTGCCCCGTTTTTCTCTACCAATCGTAATTTGGAAATGCCCCATTCATTCTACTGGTCCCCGTAGCCATCCCGCTGGTGAGCTCTGAGCTGGTTTTGGCGAATTCCGCCGGCGTCCGGTAAGCCAGGCGGCTGTGCGGCCGGTCGCTGTTGTACGCAACCCTCCAGCGTTGAATAACGTCTCGCCTAACCATCGCACTGCTGCGGACTAGCGGGACAATTCATATCGGAACTCATCACGATTTAGGGCGTTCAGCCGGGTACCGCTGAAAGCCTAGTTTTCGCCTCGCGAACTCTGCCGGTGGAATCCACACCTCCGGCAGAGTCCCGTTGCGCAGCAGAATTCCCAGACCGCGCGCATCCAGTTTGTCGGTGTCTCATCCACGCTCACGAACACCGAATAACGCGCGTGAGCATCACACCCGATATACTGTTTCACGCCGCAGTACCTCCTTGTGTTGGCTGCACTAGGCTGATTTTGACCGATCAGCCGCGGAGTTGCTGCGGCGCTCTCATACGATCACGCCAAATTTTCCAAAATCTTTCGTTCCGAATCAACACTTTACGGGAATGCGCGCTCTGGCGGGGGCCGCGCGGCGCATAGTTTGGGGGTAGGAGGATGTACCGAATTTCAATGACTCAAGCAGACATCGATCAGGCGATTCGAAACCAGATCGGCATTGATCCCGAAGCGCCACTGCCGAACAACCCGGAGATTGCACAAGCTCTGGCGAATAGCGCCACCGGCGCGGCTGCCGCGGCAGCCAATCTCAATTCCAACCTCACGCAAATCTATCTGACGGGTTTTCAAAACTGGGCACAACAGGTGTTGGCTGGGAAAATTCCCAATACCAACCCTCCGCAGCCGCCCGCCGCTTACTTGGCCGTACAGGCTTCCGACGGTTGGACGTACGTGATTCGCGGAACCGATCCGGTGTGCGCCATGCCGCCGATTCCTTCCATCCCGCAGCCGGCCGGCGGGATGGTGGTGGCGATCGGATCGCGGATCGCCAACACCAATTTTTGGGCCGCACTGCCTGCCAACGCGAATGTGCCGAACGGCTATACCACACCCCAACCGGCCGCTGCGGCGGACGGCACAGTTGGTTTTTTCAGCTTCCTGGCGTCTCCGTTCGGGGGGTGGTGGGAGCGGGTCGGTTGAAGCGATGAAACTGTTCTCTGTCTCCATTCTGGCCGCGCTTGCTCTGGCATTGGCAAGTCGCGGATCGGCGCAGCAACTCACCTTCGCGCGACAGGTGGTCGTCGGAAAACGCCAGCCGCTCGAACTCTGGTTCGTGACCGGTTCGGCAAACGGTTCGCGTCCGCCAAGTACGGCGGCCGTGTATCAGATCGCCATGAAGCATGGCGTTTCGTTCCTGGACGAAACGGTGGCGCAGTACCGGCTCAACCTCAAAGAGAATCGCAGCCTGGCCGCGCGCTTTTTTTCCTGGGGCAGCTACTTCGAGCTGGGCGCGACCGAATTGGTCAATTTGCACGTAATCCAGGCAAACAGCCAGGTCAGCATCGGCCTCAACGTGGCTATGGGCATTGTGAATGCCCTGCTGCCCAGCGTGCAAAAGAGCATTCCCTCGCCCGATCCTTCGGTATTGGTGCGGACGGGTAAATTGGTGATGGATGCCCAGGGATCCGTCTCCGGCCTTTTTTGGGCCGAACAATCGGGCGTGCGGGGCTTTGTCGATACCGCCCCATAAGAGGGCGGCGGCGCTGCCGGCTTGAGATGACCTAAGGAACGTTTACCTGGATGGGCAACACCTGGTTGGTTTGTTCTACTCTCAGAGTAAGCACTCCGGGCTTCGCGCCGGCCCGCGCCCGCAGCGTCAACACACTTTTTCCTGCCGCTGCGATGTTTGCCTGATCGAGGTTCGCCTCCACACCCGGGACCGATCCGTCCAGCAAGACGGTAATCGGGCCGGACGCTCCGTTCGTAATGGTTACTTCCGAGGATTCTCCGGGCTTGATCGTAACCGAAACCTTATCTATCTTTACTTGCTGGCTGAACATCTTCTGCATCTGCTGCAGATCGGGAAGTACCGGAGGTGCCGGCGGCGGAGCGCCCGGCGTACTCGGTCCGGGATTCAGCTTGCCGAAGGGCGTTTGCTTCAGCGCATCCTGATCCACGTACCAATACCATTGGCCATCCACCAGCTTCCAGGTGCTCGGGGAGGGAACCTTCATCGGCTTAGCCGGAAACCCGGGCATCACAATGTACTGCTCGCACAGAATCACCGCCTTGGCGCGGGTGAAGCCTTCCGAATAATGAATCTCGCGAATTTCGAAGCTCAGGTACTTAATTTTATTGGCGCTGTAATAGTAGTCCTTGGTATCCTCGGCGACCAGCGCCTCCGCCTGCCGGAACTTGCCTTCCACCTGGTCCTGGTAGAACTCGGTGATGCGCGCCCGCAGAGCGCGATCGACGTCCTCAGGGGGCCGGTTGAACAGATCCGCGGGCGCTTGAGCGAAACACGCGACGGCGCAGAAAAACAGCGCGATGGGGCGGAACATGCTGCTATTTTATCTGACGCCGTTTGCCAAAAGCGCCGGCCGCGCCGCTTAAATGGCGTCTACCGAATAGGGCGCTCCCGCGGCATAGCGTAAGCGTGCGTGCGCAGGCGGCCCACTACGCCTGCAACATGACCGCGGCCGATGACGAGCACGTTCGCCCCGTGGAACTCGGGATGGCATGCACCACAGCCAGTGCCCCCGAATTCGGCGGAACGGCACATTGGCAACCTGCCTGCCTTTACCGGAAACTGTTATGCCCGAAAAAAAGACCATCGAGCGGGCGCGGCAGGATGCCCGGGAAGGCAAGGCGCCCACCACGCAAGCCGGAGAATTCGTGCGGGAAGAGATCGAACATATCCGGAAAGGCAAACATGGAGCGCGATCCCCTAAACAGGCGATTGCCATCGGCCTTTCCAAAGCGCGGCGAGCCGGCGTGGATCTGCCGCCGCCCAAGCCGGGCCGGACATCGGAGCGCACGCGCAAGCAAGCCGAACGCGACTTAGCCAAAGCAAAAAGCGGGCAAGCCGGGAAGAAGCCCGCGGCGAAGCGCTCGCGAGCGGTCGAAGGCGCGCTCCAGCGCGAGAGCCGGCAGGCGGCTTCGCCTGAAGCGCTGGCCAAACAAGCCCGCGGCGCGGCCGCGGCACGGAAGAAGCGCGGGACGGTGATGCCGGTGAAGCGGAAGCACGCCTGATTTTCGAGGGCGCTCTCGACAACCTTTTCGGCCGCGAACGCGGCGGCATTCAGCGGCATCAAGCCTCTTTACCGCTGCGCGCCGCGGGCGTCCCTGAGCCCTTGCCGGGGCCGCCTTCAGCCAGCCGCCGCCGAAGCAGCGCCGGCATGCTTGCCGCATCCGGTACAGCCAATACCTCAAAGCCCGCGGCCCGGCCGCTCGCGATGCCGGGCGCGGAATCTTCCAGCACCAGCGGGTTTTGCGCGGCGAGTTGCCGGGCGGCGAACAGGTACGGGTCGGGGGCGGGTTTGTGGCGCGCGGTGTTTTCGCCGGTGATCACCGCGTCGAAGTAGTGGCGGATGCCGCCAGCGATGAGGGCCGGCTCCACTTCCACTCGTACGCTGGTGCTGACTACCGCCAGTTTGCGGCCGCGACGGACTTCGGCCAGCATACCGCTCAGTTCCGGCAGAAAAGGCGGCTGCTCCAGCCGCTTGCGCAGGCATTCGCGCTTGACCGGATATCGCTCCCAGAGGGCCTCCCAATTCCGCGGCGGATCGGCGCGTGCCGCAATCAGCGGAATCATGTCGCGATCGGCCACCCCCAGGTAGTGGTCGCGATAATAGTCCCATTCCACCCGGATATCCAAGGGGGCCAGCGCCTCGGTCCAGCAGGCCCAATGCAGCGGCTCGCTATCCAGCAGCACACCGTCGAAATCGAAGAAGATAGCGTCGAAATCGGGCATGTTTTTCGAACGCTCCAGGCTAACACGCCGCCCGCTATGTGCTATGACTGAATCTGAGAACCGAACAACCATATGCCTACCGAAGAAGAGTTGAAAGCCGAAATCGAGCGGCTGCGCGCCGAAAACGAATCGTTGAAGCGGCCGCGTGGCCAAACGTCGCTGCGGGTGAGTGAAAAGGGGGCGCTTTCGGTCTACGGGTTAGGGCGCTTTCCGGTGACACTGTACCGCGAGCAATGGGAAAAGTTGCTGGGTATGGCGGAGGAAATCCGGAAATTCATTGTGGAAAACGATCGTCTGCTCAAAAGGAAGGAATAGCGGGGAACTCCAGACGGGGCGCTCTGGGTGGAAGAGCCGTTCGCAATCGGGGACGTAGAAGGCGTCCTGCATCGTCCGGAAGCGGGTACTGGAGACGTGCTGGTGCTGGCGCACGGGGCGGGGTCGGATTGCCGCGCTCCGCTGCTGGTGCGCCTTTCGCGGGCTTTGGAAAGCTCCGGCTTCACGGTTTTGCGCTACAACCTGCCTTACAGGCGCGCACGGCCGAAAGGGCCGCCATTTCCGGGTGGGGCCGCTCGCGACCGCGCGGGTATCGAGCAGGCGGTTGCAGCCGTGCGCCCGTTGGCATCCGGGCGGCTGTTCCTGGGCGGCCATTCCTACGGAGGGCGTCAGTCGGCCATGTTGGCCGCGGCGCGGCCGGGGATTGCCAATGGCCTGTTGCTGCTTTCTTACCCACTGCATCCGCCCCGCGAACCGGAGAATCGCCGCACCGCATTCTTTCCGGAGCTGCGCATCCCGGCGCTGTTTGTGCAGGGCACCAAGGACCCGTTCGCTTCCATCGAAGAACTGCGCGAGGCCATCGCGCTCATTCCCGCCCGTACGGACCTGCTGGTGGTGGAAGGCGCGGCGCACGATCTTTTGCGCGCCGCCGGGTTGGCCGTGGAAATCGCCGCGCGTCTGGCGGCGGTGTGCGCCTGAAATTGTCCGGCCCGGCGATCTCAGCGCTTAGCGGCCGGATACCAGCCGCAGGTCGATCACTACAATACCTCTCGCTCGGGTCATTGGCGTCCGGTGGCAGTGCGTGATTGAGCGAAAAGTCGATGCGGATGTCCCCTCCGAGCGCGGGCGCCTCCGCGAGTTGTCTCCTGTAAACGTGCTCCGTCGAAGTTGAAAAGGACTCGGGCGCCAGGTCTATTCCGTTCGCGCAAGCCGATAGGGTTAACACCCCGAAAGCTTCTATAAGGGCCTCCGGCACAAAGACGGTCAGGGAAATGCCGGCCGGTTCCTCAATCGAGGCGCCTTCAAATCGCACGGCAAAGTTCTGTTCTGTCCAACGCCATCCTCCCTGCTCGGGCTCGTGCCACCCCCTGCCCAGCAGCAGGTACGTGGCCTGCACGGCGAACCGGCTGCGGACCAGGGTGAATGCGCGCTGCTCGCCGATGGCGCCAGTCTCACCCGGCGCGCCGATGAGTTGGTAGTCGCAAATCTCCCAATTGCTCCTTTGGAGTAGCCGGCGGAATCCAGCGTCGGAAAGCAGCCAGTAATTGGTGCTGGGTGGCCAGAAAATCTTTGGTGCGATTGCGGCTTTTGCGGCATCCAGTCGCTTGCGGAATTCGGCCGCGCGGTTCGCGAGCAGAGCGATGTCCATCGTTTCCCTTTAGCGGCCGGATACCAGCCGGTTTTCCGCCACGGTCCTGCTGGAAAACCACGTAACCGCCAGCGCGGTCAAAATCACCACCACGCAACCGATCACGTTGTACCAGAGGAAGGAAATTCCGGTGAACAGGAAAGCCCCGAACACGAAGGCTTCCCCCAACAGCATGCCCCAGAAGGCCCCCGTGCCGCGAACGCCGCGGAAAAAGAACGCGAGCACGAAGACGCCCAGCAGAGAGCCATAAAACAGCGATCCCAACATATTCACGGCCACGATCAGCGAACCCAGCCGGTGCCCGAAGCCGGCCGAAGCTACGGCGTATGCTCCCCAGAAAATAGTGGCCCATCGCGAGGCCATCAAATAATGATGGTCGCTGGCGTTGCGGCGGAAATGGCGCCGGTACAGATCCACCATGCTGACGGTAGCCAGCGAATTGATCTCGCCGGCGCTGGCGGACATCGTGGCAGCGAACATGACGGCGATCACCAGGCCCACCAGGCCTGCCGGAAGATAGCGGGTGACAAAAGAGAGGAAGATATAGTTGGTGTCGCTGAACCCGCGTTCGCCGCCATTGGCCTCCACTAGGCGGGAAGCCTCGCCGCGCGCGGCATCCAGGTCGCGTTGCGCGGCCCGGTAATCGGCGAACTGGCGGCGCTCCGCCACCGGATCGCCCGCGTGGCGCGCCGCTATCAGGCGCGTGGCCGCTTCCTTGCGCCGGCCAAACGCCTTCTCGTACCTGCTCTGGAGACTGGAGAAAGCCGCCGTGTGCTCAATGTGCGCCAGTTGCGGCTGCTCGAACAATATAGGCGGCTGCACGAATAAATAAAACACGAACACCATGGCCCCGATGAACAACACGAAGAACTGCATGGGAATCTTGGCGATCGCGTTAAACAGCAGGCTCAGCCGGCTTTGGGCGATGGAGCTGCCGGTAAGGTAACGCTGCACCTGCGACTGGTCGCAACCAAAGTAGGAGAGAAACAGGAAGGTGCCGCCGATCAGGCCGCTCCAGAGCGTAAAGCGGTCGTTCCAGTCGAAGTTGGTGGTGACGGCGTTCAGCCGCCCGGCCGCGCCTGCCAGATAAACGGCGTCGGGAATCGAAACTGATTTCGGCAGCAGCACGAAAACGGTTACCAGGGAGGCGACCAGTCCCAGAAAAATGATAATCATCTGCTGCACGTCCGACCACGTCACGGCCTTCACGCCGCCCAGCGACGTGTACATCACCACCGTGATTCCCATGAGCGCGATCGTGACGCGGTCGGGCCAGCCCAGAATGGCCGACAGCACAATCGCCGGAGCGTAGAGCGTGAGACCGGCGGCCAGGCCCCGGCTGCAAAGGAAAAGAACGCTGGCCAGCGCGCGCGTCTTCGCGTCGAACCGCTGCTCCAGGTATTCGTAGGCGGTGAACACTTTGGCGCGATGGAAAACCGGGACCACCGTGGCGCAGAGGATCACCATGGCGATGGGCAGGCCGAAATAGAACTGCACGAAGCGCATGCCATCGATATAGCTTTGGCCGGTGGTGGAGATAAACGTGACCGCGCTCGCTTGCGTCGCCATGATCGAAAGCGCCATGGCGTACCACGGCATGGTCTTGCCGGCAAGCAGAAATCGATCGACCGTGTCGCTTCCGCGGCTGCGGTACAGGCCGTAGGCGACGATCAGAACCAATGTCCCGAACAGGACAATCCAGTCGAGCGGGCTCATGGCAACGCCAGGGGAAATGTGTACAGGGCGGAGAACAGGTAACAGAGCGCAATGATCGCAGCCAGGTACAAGAGGACCCCGGCATAGACGCGCCGCCAGGTGCCCAGGAAGGGCGGCGGCTCGTCGGGAACCTCGCGCAGAGCCGGCATGACCGGAGTGTAGCACGGCCCGTTTTGGGCTACTTGACCCAGCGGCTGATGGCTTTCACCCACTTGCGCGTGCCCCGCCGCGTTTCCGGCCGATGTAAGATGATCCGGAAAGGAAGCGGCTATGCCCGAATCGTTGAAACCCCCATTCCAGCGCAGTGAACGCCTGGATCCGGAAGTGCGCGCCTTGCTGGAAGCCATGGATGCGCAACCGGCGCCTCCCCTCGAAAGCATGGATCCGATCGAAGCGCGCGCCGCCCGCGGCGGCGGACCCATGGCCGCTATGAACGGCGAGCCCGAACCGCTGGGTCGCGTAGAAGACATTTCGATTCCGGGCCCCGCGGGCCCTCTCGCGGCGCGCGTGTATGCGAACTCGTCCGGCGGCGCGCGGCCCGGGCTGATTTATTTCCATGGCGGCGGATTCGTGTTCGGCAACCTGGACACTCACGATACCGTGTGTCGTTCGCTCGCCAAACAATCGGACGCGGTGGTGGTCTCGGTGGATTACCGCCTGGCGCCGGAGCATAAGTTTCCCGCCGCTGTCGAAGACGCCTACGCGGCCGTACGGTGGGCGGCAGCCCATGCGGAAGCGCTCGGGATCGGCCCGGAGCGCCTCGCCGTGGGTGGCGACAGCGCCGGGGCCAATCTCGCAACCGTGGTGGCCATGCGCTGCCGCGACGCTGCCCTGGAAAAAACCTCCTCGCCCGCGTTGGCCGCGCAGATCCTGATTTATCCCGTTACCGATTTAAGCTCGCACGATACCCCTTCCCATCGGGAAGCGGGCGAGGGCTACTTCCTCACCACCGCTGCCATGGATTGGTTCAACGGCCACTATCTCCCTTCGCCGGCCGAAGCGCGCCATCCGGAGGCCTCGCCCCTGCTGGCAAAGAATCTGGCGGGCTTGCCGCCCGCCCTGGTCATCACCGCCGAATTCGACCCCTTGCGGGACGAAGGGGAAGCCTATGCGCGGCGCATGCAGGAGGCCGGAGTGCCGGTAACCGTCAGCCGCTATCCCGGTATGATTCACGCCTTCGTTTCCATGCACGGCGTGCTGGCCGGCGGCCGCCGGGCCATCCGCGAAGCCGCGGAGTTCTTGCGAACCGCCACGCAACCACGCGCCGCCAAAGCGTGAAGCGGCCGGATCGCGATATACTGAACCAAACGCGCCAGTAGAACCTGCAGTGCGCCGTGGGGTCACCGTAACTTTCGGTGCCCCGGCCCGCGAATTTTCAGGCGCGGGGAACAGGAGAGCATATGAAACGCATCATGCCAATCGCCATCGGCTTGTTGGCCGCTTCGGCCTGCGTGTTCGCGCAGTCGGAATCGCCGGAGGTCCAAAAAGCCCTGATGGCCGCGCCAGACAACATGAAAAAGGACGCCACGGTAATCTCGTGGAAGTCCGACTTTACTTACGAAACGCTGAAGAAGGGCACCAACCGCCTGGTCTGTTACGATCTATCGGGCAAACCCGGCCAACGGACGCCGTTCGCGGTCGAGTGCACCAGCATCGCCAATCTGGACCGCGTGGCCCAGAATCTGAAGTTCAACGCCATCCCCGATAAGGCCGCAAGGGATGCCGCATTCGAGAAAGCGGAAAAGGACGGAACCCGCGTGAAACCGGAATTCGGTTCGCTCTGGATTCACGCGATGGGACCGGATGCGGAGCACCTGCGGAAGCACATCACGGTGGCTGTGCCGGGCGCTACCTCGCAGTCGCTGGGCTTGCCGAATAGCGGGGCCCAGGGCGACTTGTGGATTATGAACGAAGGGACCACCACGGCGCACCTGATGATCCCGGGCAACTAAGAACGTGAAAGCACTGGTATTAGGTGTTCTCGCGGTAGCGCTTGCCTTCGGACAGGGCAAGCGCGCCTTCACCGGCGTCATCGCCGACAGCATGTGCGAGAATGGCGACCACTCGCACATGAAGATGGGTCCGGACGACGCCGCCTGCACCGTCGCCTGCGTGAAGGAGCACGGGGCGTCCTATGTGCTGTGGGATGGTAAAAACAGCTACACCCTCAGCGACCAGAAAACGCCGGAACAATTCGCGGGAAAGAGGGTGACCGTCCGCGGCGCCCTCGACGCGAAGACCAAGACCATTCAGGTCGATTCAATCGCGGCCGCGAAGTAGCCCCGGGCCGCGACCGTCAGGCTGCGGTCCCGCTTAACCGGCAGTTAAGCGGGACGTCCCTATAGCTTCACCGTAACCGTTTTCACTTCCGTGTACTGCTGCAGCCCGTATTCCCCCAGTTCGCGCCCGATGCCCGATTGCTTGAATCCGCCGAAGGGCGCCCGCGTATCCAGCACGTTATAGCAGTTCACCCAAACCGTGCCGGCGCGGACGCTATTGGCGATGGCATGGGCTTTTTGAATGTCGCGCGTCCACACCGCCGCGGCCAGCCCGTAGGTGGTGCGGTTGGCGCGGTCCACCACTTCATCGGCGCTCTGGAACGGGATGATGCTCATCACCGGGCCGAAGATTTCCTCCTTGGCGATTTTCATTTCGTCCTGAACGTCCGCGAAAACCGTGGGCTGGATGAAATAGCCGCGGTCTCCCACCCGATCTCCGCCGCATACCAGCTTGGCGCCTTCCTTCCGCCCGGAATCGATATAGCTCATGACCTTCTCGAACTGGGCTTCGTCTACCTGCGGCCCTTGCTCGGTCTTGGGATCGAACGGGTCGCCCACGGTGCGCTTCCGGGCCCGGACGGCGCTCTTTTCCACGAAACGTTCGTAAATTTTTTCCTCTACGAACACGCGCGAGCCGGCGCAGCAGCACTGGCCGTGATTGAAGAACAGCCCGAAATGCGCGCCCTCCACGGCTTCATCCAGGTCCGTGTCGGCGAACACGATATTCGGACTCTTGCCGCCCAGTTCGAGGGTCACGCGCTTCAGGTTCGATTTGGCGGCGGCTTCCATGATGAGGTGGCCCACTTCGGTGGAACCGGTGAAGGCGACCTTATCGATATCCATGTGATTGGCGATGGCTGCGCCGGCGGTTGGGCCGTAGCCGGGCAGCAGGTTGACCACCCCTTCCGGGAAACCCGCTTCCACGATCAACTCGCCGATGCGGAGCGCCGTGAGCGGCGTCTGCTCGGCGGGTTTCATCACCACCGTGTTTCCCGTGGCGAGCGCCGGGCCGAGCTTCCATGCCTGCATCAGCATCGGGAAATTCCAGGGAATGATCTGGCCCACCACGCCCACCGGCTCGTGCCGCGTGTAGCAGAAGTAGTCCCCGTCGATCGGGATGGTTTTGCCTTGAACTTTGTCCGCCCATCCGGCGAAGTACCGGTAGCAGCCCACCGTGGCGGCCACATCCACGGCTTTCGCCACTGTGACCGGCTTGCCGTTATCGAGCGATTCCAGGGCGGCCAGTTCGTCCGCGTGTCTTTCAATTAAATCCGCCAGGCGGTGCAGCAGGCGCCCGCGTTCCGATGCGGCCATTTTCCGCCACGGGCCGCGCTCGAAAGCCGCCCGCGCGGCGCTCACGGCTCTATCCACGTCCGCGGCATCCGCTTCGGCAACCTGGCAGATTTCTTCGCCGGTGGACGGGTTAATGGTGGGAAAGGTTTTGCCGGACGCGCTGGGCGACCAGCGGTTATTAATCAGGATTTTCGTAGCGGAAACGGGTACTTTCCGTTCGCTGGGAGTGTAGACTACAGAGGCCATGCTCAGACTCCTTTTCGAGCGCTGTGGGGCCGGGGCTTCCGCCCCGCCGCCGGGCTTCCACCCGGCGCAATCCAGCATACACCCAACCGCGCCGCTCCAACACACCGCGGCCGCCCGCGTCGAAACCCGCGCCCGCCCCCTCTCCTTGCTGTTGTGTTAACATAACCAAGTCTCGTTTACATGACAACTACGATGAGTGGAACCAGGTTAGGAGTGTTGCTATTCGCGCTGGCCGGCGCCGCGCTTGGGCAAGTCTCGGCGGAGCTTTCGGGCAGAGTGACGGATGCGAGCGGCGCGGTCGTTTCCGGCGCGGCGGTCAGCCTGAAGAATCTCGAAACGGAAATCACCCGCGCCGCGGTTACCGATGCGGGCGGGTATTACCGCTTCTCCGCCCTGCCGGCGGGCGCCTACGAAGTCCGCGCCGCCCGCCCGGGCTTTACCGAACAGGTGCGCACCGGCATTCAATTGGCGGTGGGGCAAAGCGCGGCCGTGAATCTGGAACTCCAGCCGGGACAGGCCAGCCAGCAAATCACCGTGACTGCCGATGCGCCCCTGGTTTCGGTTGGCACGGCCAATGCTTCCGGCCTGGTCACCGGCAAGGAAATCCAAGGCCTGCCGCTCAACGGCCGCAGTTACGACGAACTGCTCACGCTCAATCCCGGAGTGGTCAATTTCACCTGGGAGAAAACCGGCGGCATCGGTGTTTCCAATTCGACCGTAGGCAATAACTTCGCCGTTTCCGGCAACCGGCCCCAGCAGAATCTCTTCCTACTGAACGGAGTGGAGTTCACCGGAGCGGCGGAAAATAACATGCAGCCCGGCGGCACGAGCCAGCAGTTGCTGGGCGCCGACGCCGTGCGGGAATTCAACCTGCTGACCGATACCTACGGCGCGCAGTATGGCAAGCGGCCGGGCGCGCAGGTGCTTATCGTCAGTCAATCCGGCACGAACCAGCTTCACGGCTCGCTTTACGAGTTTCTGCGCAATAACGATCTCGACGCCCGTAATTTTTTCGATATCGGTTCGGGCCCTCCCGGATTCGAGCGCAACCAGTTTGGCGCTTCCCTCGGCGGTCCGCTCGAGCGCGATAAAACCTTCTTCTTCGCGAATTTCGAGGGCTTCAACCAGCATTTGCGCCAGACCGGCGTGGATCTGGTGCCCGACTCTAACGCCCGCAAGGGCTATTTGCCGTGCAATCTGGTCAGCCCCGCGCCGGCGCAGTGCTCCGCGTCCGGGCTGGCGTTCGTAGGACTATCGCCGCTGATCGATGCTTGGCCCGCCCCCAGCCCGCAAGCGCCCGATTTCGGCGGTATTTCCGAAGCGTTCAACAATCCGCTGCAAACCATCCGCGACGATTTCGGCACCGCGCGGCTGGACCGCGTTCTGACGGCCAAGGATCTTCTCAGCGCGTTTTACACCATCGACGATAGCCAGGACTTCACTCCCACCAGCACCAATCTTTACAGCACCGACGTCGAGACGCTGCGCGAGCAGGTAGCCAGCCTCGAGGAGACCCACCAGTTTTCGCCCCGTCTCCTAAACACCGCCCGCTTCGGCTTCTCGCGAGCCTCTTACTACTTCACTGGCGAACCCACGCCGGACACCCCCGCCGCCGGTTTGCCCGGTTTTCTAAGCGGCCTGCCGCTGGGCGCGATCGTGGTGGGCGGCAGCGCCGCTTCCAATCCCGCGGCGCAGTTAAGCCTGGCCGGCAGCAATAACGGAAGCAATCTCGATATTCACCGCAACCTGTTCACGTACCAGGACCGCGTTTCGCTCACGGCCGGGCGGCATCAGCTCAACATCGGAGCCTGGTTCCAACGCCTGCGCTCGAACGAGAACCTCGCGCTCAGCCAGTACGGGCAGGCCACCTTCACCAGCTTGCAAACGTTCTTGCAGGGCACGGCGGCCAGCCTGCTCTACGATCCTGCCTCAACCCCGCTCGGCTGGCGCTCCTGGTTCGGTGCGTGGTTCCTCGAAGACGCCATTCGCGTGAACCAGAGGTTTACGCTTACGCTCGGATTCCGGGATGAGTTTTCGAACGGCTGGAATGAAGCCCGCGGGCGCGCAGCCACCTACACGTTTACCGATGGCGTCATTTCCGCGCAGCCCGCCGTGGGAAGTTCGGCATTCACCGTGAACCACGCCAGGTTTCTCCCCCAGCCGCGCGCCGGGGTGGCCTGGAGCCCGTTTCGCACAAAGCACGCCACCGTGTTTCGGGCGGGCTTCGGCATGTACAACGATTTGCAGGATGCGCTCGGCTATCGCACCGATCAGAACGCGCCCTTCGACCCCACCTATAGCGTGCCGAACATTCCGGTGGCCGAATTGCCACTCGCGCCCGCGGTCGTTCCGGCAACCGCCAAGCTGGTGCCCGGAGGCGTGCAGCCGAACCTGTACACCCCAACTCTGATCTCCTGGTCGTTCCGCATCGAGCAGGAGATTACCGCCAATACCGCGCTGACCGTTGGCTACATCGGCTCGCACGGCTACCACGAAATTCTAGGCATCGACGCCAACGAACCGTTCCCGGTAGTCTGCCCGGCCGCCCCCTGCCCCGCCGTTTACCCGGCTAACTTTCCCGCCGGAATAGCGGGCACGCCGGTTCCGGCCGGAACATACTACGTGCCCTCCTCGGCCAAGCCCACTGCCTCGTTGGCCAATACCTGGACGTATTTTTCGGAGGCGGACAGCTCCTACAATGCGCTCCAGGTGGATTTCCATCACCGTTTCAGCAGCGGCTTTCTCCTGCGTGGTGTCTACACATGGTCGAAGACCATCGACGATGGCGATTCGCTCAACGCCACCACTTCCGGAGGCGAACCCGCCCTGGCCTCGAATCCGTTCAACTTGCGCGCGGACCGCGGCCTGGCGAACTTCGATGTGCGCAACGTGGCCGTAATCAACGCGAGTTATGCCCTCCCGTTCGGCAAAAACCACCGCCTGCCCGGCGGTTGGACGGTGAATTCCATCGTGACCGTGCAGAGCGGCTTTCCCTTCACGCCCCAACTCAGCTACAACCCGTCCAATAATGGCGACACGCGCAATCCCGTCCGGCCCTTCGTGAATCCCGCGTTTCGCGGGCCGGTGATCCTGGGCAATCCGGACCAATGGTTCAATCCGCTGGCGTTTCTCGCGCCCCCGAACAATAGCGGATTCTACGGTAATCTCGGCCGCGACACCCTGACCGGGCCGGGCCTCGCCACCTGGGATTTCTCGCTATTAAAAGACACGCGCATCCGCGAAAAAGCCAATCTGCAATTTCGGGCCGAGTTCTTCAATCTCCTCAATCGCGCCAATTTCAATACGCCGAACGCCGTCACATTCACGCCGGCCGGCGTTTCTCCCACGGCCGGCCTCATCACCAGCACCTCGACGACCTCGCGACAGATTCAGTTCGGCTTGAAACTGCTGTGGTAGCCTTCACGCCGGCTGGTGCGCCCGCCAGCCAGCCGGCGCATACAACTCCCGCGCCACCTCCGCATACGGCACCGGCGACACAATCGCCGGAATCTCCATTTGCACGTGCGGTTCGACGGTGGGCTTCGCCGATCCGCCATTGGGCTCGCCCCACACGAGCGACACCTCCGTGCCCGGCGCGCTGTACTCTTCCTCGACCATAGCCAGCGTGAGCATTCTGCCTTCGTTGTAGCTGTAGCCAATCCAGGTGGAAAGGCCGGCCGGCCGGCCGTTCACCAGAACGCGGTCGAACGGATGCATCGCATAGACCGCGCTCGGAAATTCCATAAACTTCGCCCGGCCGGTCTTTTGCAAAAAGCTGGCCAGAACCTTCGTCACGCCTTCGTTATCGAGCGCCAGCGTCACCTTCTGCCGATGCCGCCTTTTGGCCATTTTCTCCAGCGCCGCGCGGCCAATGAAATCGTGATCGAACTTTACGATGTGGCCGTAGCCCAGATCCCACGGCGTCAGGTAGTAGTCTTCAATATTCTCCGAGTAGAAGCTGCCGCCGATCGAGGCCTTCGCTTCATAGCAATCCGCCGGCAGCCATTCGCGGTACGCTTTCATCTCTTTGGAAGTGTAGATGGCGGGTAGCGGCGAAGGAATCCATCCCGATTCCAAAGTGTTTGCCGAGTACGCGCGCCCGCCCACCTGCCGCAGCCCGAACTCTCTGCCCGCCTCCACCAAAGCCAAACGCACCGCCTCTCCGTCCTCCCACGGCCCAAAAAACTCCAGCCCCGGCTGGCCCGCCATTCCGTGGCGCAACGCGCGCACTTTCTTGCCGGCGATTTCCGTCCAGGTCAGGTGGAAGAACTTCACATCGGGAACCGGCGCGCCGGTCGCGCGCTCGATCGTTTTCATCGCGTTCGGCCCCTGCACCTGAAACCGGTAGTGGCGCCGGCGGCTGGGATCTTTGCGCACCGCGGTCCGCTCATCCAGTTCGGTCTTGACCTTGTATCCTCCGGTTTCCGCGTGGTAGCGAACCCAGTTGAGCGCCGGGATGCGGCCCACCAGGTTGAACAGGTTCTCCGCCAGATGAAACAGAATGACATCGCCGATCACGTACCCTTCCGGCGAGCACGGAACGAACTGCTTCGCCCGGTCGAGACCGAAATTCGCGAAGCTGTTTACCCCCAGGTAGCTCAACAGCTTCATCGCGTCCGGTCCCTCCACCTGGAGCTCGGCCATGTGATAGGACTGGTTGAAAAGCACGCAGGTCTTCTGCCACGCCCGCTGCTCGTCCCGCCAGTTCGTGTATTCGGGCGGCACCCCCGGATACACATTGGGCCCGGTTTGCTGATTGTACAGAAAGTGCGAAATCCCCTTGCTCGCACCCAACAGAACTGATTCTAGATTTTGATTTGTCATTCAAAGTCCGGCTCTTCGAAGGATACCGTTTTTCGCGCTCTCCGGTTATCAGCGGAATGGATTCCGCCCATCAACTTTCTTGAGACGATCTCTCGCCCGCCTCGCAAGCCTGACACAAATAAGCGCATCCACTCCCTGACGGTTGTGGCTTGGCAGAGCCGCGCGCGCCAGTAAGCGGACCCCTACGCGAACTTCCGCAACTTGACCCTATTTGATGTGCCCTTCCGCGTGCTGCTGCAGTCCGTACCCGCCAAGCTCGCGGCCGATGCCGGACTGTTTGAATCCGCCGAAGGGCGCGCGCGGATCCACCACGTGATCGCGGTTCACCCACACCGTGCCGGCGCGGACGCTGTTAGCGATGGCATGGGTTTGGATGTCGCGCGTCCACACCGCCGCGCGGCCAGGCCGTAAGTGGTGCGATTGGCGCGGTCCACCACTTCATCCGCGCTCTTGAAGCGGATGATGCTCATCACCGCCATATGCAGACTCCTTTCCCGTGCTATGAAAACCAGGCCTTCCGGCCCGCCGCCGGGCTTCCACCCGTCGCAATCCAGCATACACCCTGTGACCATCCTTCAGACAGTGGCCCAGCGTCTGAGCAGGTTGTGATATACCCCGGTGAGTTGCACGGCGGAGGGATGATCGGGCTGCTCGCCGGCGAGCCGCTGAATGGCGATATCCAGATCGAAAAGAAGCGTCCGCTCGGCATCCCCGCGGATCATGCTTTGAATCCAGAAAAACGAGGCAATCCGCGCGCCTCGGGTCACCGGCCGCACATGGTGGAGGCTGGTGGATGGATAGAGAATCATATGACCTGCCGGCAGCTTGACGCCATGCGTGCCGTAAGTGTCTTCCACGACCAGTTCACCGCCGTCATACTCGTCCGGTCCAGTGAAAAACAGCGTCGCCGAAAGATCGGTGCGGATGCGGTGCGCCGTTCCGGCCACCTGGCGGATGGCGTTGTCGACGTGGGTGCCGAATGCCTGCCCGCCCTGATAACGGTTGAAGAGCGGAGGAAACACGCGGGCCGGCAGAGCGGCTGAAACAAACAGCGGGTTCTTTTCCAGCGCCAGCAGTATCATCTCGCCCAACTCGCGCGCGGCCTCCGAGCCTTCGGGCAATTGCATGTTGTCCTTGACGCGGCCCGATTGATGGCCGGCGGTGACCCGGCCGTCAACCCAGTCGGCCTGCTCCAGTATCTTCCGGGCTTTCAAGACCTGCTCGGCAGTGAGCACATCGGGAATGGCTAAAAGCATTGCTGGATCCTCTTTCGGTCAGAACTTAAACTTCAGGCCGGCGAGCACCGAGCGGCCGGGCCCCAGCACAATATGGCCGGGATGCAACTCGTCGTAGTAGTAACGGTTGGCGATGTTGTTGACGTTTACCTGAAAGTCCATATGCTCATTGAGCGGATGTTCCACCATCGCGTTGAATACCCAGTAGCCGGGCACTTCCTTAATCCGCCCGGTGACAGGATCCAGCGGAGCGGTGGAACTGGCCGTCCGGCTCGATACGTAGTTGCTGCCCGCCCCAGCCTCCCAGTGCCTGGGAAACCGGTATTCGCTCCAGAAGTTGAAGCTGTGTTTGGGCACGTTGGCGAGCGGATAACCGACTGCGGCCGGGTAATACCGAGAGCTCACCACCTTGCTGTCCAACTCGGCGAAACCGGCCAGCAGTTCCCAGCGGCTGGTCACATGCCCCTGGACGCCGGCTTCAAAGCCATCCACTCGCTCGTCTCCGGCGAGGACGTCGAGCAGAGGATTGGTGGGATCGGGTTCGCGCGCATTGTATTTTTCGGTGCGAAACAGCGCGCTACGCATGGACAGCCGGCCCCCCCTCAAACCCCACTTCGTGCCCAATTCGTAGGTGAGATTCTTTTCGGGGGGCAGATTCGCCGTGGCGCCGCTGAGCGAGAGCATCTCCGCCGACGGATTGAACGACGTTCCGGCGTCGAAGTAGATACTGCCGCTGTCAACCGGCTTATACACCAGGGCGGCCCGCCAGCTCGGCACCTCATCCACCCGGTTGAAGGCGGATGACGGCGCGACCTGCTGCGTGTAGGCGGTCGCGAATCGATCCCACCGGATACCGGCGGTCAAATCCCAGTGCTTGGAGAATTCGATCGTGTCGAGCGCGTATGCCGCCTGGCTCAGCGCGGTGGTGTGAACGATGGAGGAAATCGTCTCAGTCCCCGAAAACACCTGGTACGGGTCTGGATCGAACAGGCTGGTGGTGGGCACCTTGGTCCACTTGGGCCGCGCCGGATCCGAGGTTTCCTTCTCCGCTTCTACCCCGCTCACAAACGTGTGATGAATGAACCACGTGTGGAACTTAATGGTCGCGTCCAACTGGTCGTCGAGCATCGTTTCCACGCTGTTGACCCCGATCTCGTTGCGATTCACGATCAATTGACTCAATGGAACTATGGTCGTTGGAGCGGCATTCGTCGCGGAATTGTAAACCTGCGGCTCGGTGATGAGAACGTCGCGCGCATAATTGGCATAGCGGACCTGATTGCGAATGGTGATGTTTGGGTTGAATTCGTGCTCGGCTTTGATCGTGCCGATGTCGTCGTAGGTGCGCAGATAGTTGCCATTTTGGAAGCCATAGTAATTTGCGTGATCGACCGGCGCGGGTCCGTTGTATAGCCACGGGATTCCGTAGTCTGGATTGTCGTCGGCATTCTGGTGAAAATAGCTCAGGGTCAGCCGGCTGGGAGTGCCCAGCCCGAGCGCCAGCGAGGGAGAGATGCCGAACCGGCGATTCTCCGCGATGTCGCGCCCCGCGACATCATTCATGTCACCCATCACGTTCAGCCGGAAGGCGGAGTGAGAACCAAGCATAGGCAGCGGCTTATCGATGTCGAGCGTCAGGCGGCGCGTCAGATCGGTCCCGGCGTCCAGGGTCCCCGAAAAGAACCCGCCCAGACCGGGACTTTTACTGGCCTGGTTCACTACACCTCCCGTTGAACCGCGGCCGAACGTCACCGATGACGGCCCTTCCAGCACCTCGACTTCCTCCAGGTCGAAGGGATCGCGGTAATAGCTGCCAAAGTCCCGCATCCCGTCGATGTACAGGTCGCTGCGCGCGGTGAATCCACGGATCGTAAGATTGTCTCCCTGCGCGCTTCCTTCGCCCGCTGCGAGACTGATTCCGGCGACATTGCGTAGCGCATCGCGCAATGTAGTCGCGCCTTGCTCCTCGAGCGTTCGCTGCGGAACGGCCGAGATAGTCTGCGGCGTGTCCAGCAACGGTGCCGCGTACTTCGGTGATGACTCGGCGAGGGCTTCGGTGGTCGCTGTCACCTCCACGGATTGGGAAACACTCTGCAAATCGATGGAAACGGCGTCCGGCGCGGTAAAGCGAAAGGTAAGATTGGTATCTGCCAGCAGTTTCTGAAGGGCTTGCTCAGGCGTATACAGCCCTGTCACTCCCGGCGACGGTATCGCGCCAATGCCTTCCTTCGCAATCCTCACCCGAATCGCTGTTACGCGCCGGAAAGCTTCGAGGGCCGAGTCCAGCGGCCCTGCGGGAATATCGAAGCGGCGCGCCGGCTGCGAGCCTTGACTCTGGGTGATGGCGGGATTGGCCCCGCCCGGTCCGGCTACGTCCTGCGCCTGCGCGAGATTGAACGTCTTGGAGCCGGTGGCGGAATAAGCCACCAGGGTTCCCATGGCAGCCCATCTGTATGCCACCGGCCAATTGGTTCGGCCTGCATTGATCCGCTCCTTCTTTCGCCGTGTCCTAATCCTAATCCTCATTGGGCATTCTCCTTCACAACACAGCGGCTCAGCCCATGACGGCCAAGCCGGCCGGCAAGCAAATGGAACTCCCCTGGAAGCGCGGCCCCGTTCCTGGGCGTGCTGCTTCTTCAGAAAGTGTGGCGGACGGCCTTATAATGAGGGGGTCGTCAGCCTTCCGGTTGTCGATTCAGCCTCCACGGCGCGCTTCGCCAAAAGTTCGGCCGTGGAGGCTTCTCTGCTTCAATGGTCCGATGCCATTCGAAACTCTGTTCTTGTTGTGGCCCGGCCTCTTCGATTCATATTATGGAAACCGTGGCTTCCAGTCAAGAGTGATTTGCAAACCAGTTGCAAAAGATAACTCGAAAGGGCTGCTGGACGGCTATTTTCATCTGCTGGCCTATCGCAATGCAGTTGCAATAACTGCTGATTCGCGACGCGAAGCGGAACGCCTCATTCACGAGGTGCGTCGCCTAGAAGGAATGCGCGGTCTTGCGGGCCGCCAATGCCAATGAAAACAAACTCCCGCGCCGCCTCCGCATAAGGCGCCGGCGGCACAATCGCCGGAATCTCCCTTTGCACGTGCGATTCGACTGTAGGCTTAGCGGATCCAGGTGGAAAGGCCGGTCGGCCAAGTAAGCGGACCACTACGCGAACTTCCGCGACCTGACCCTATTTGATGTGCCCTTCGTTGGCGTCCTTGTTGTTTTCTTCGCACGAGTACTCCATCAATTCCCAACCGGGCTTCAGGGTAAATGTGCGCTTATTGGTAAATGGCGCCGAGTAAATCTTCGGATCGTCGATCGTCACCTGGTAGCTCAGGTGCATCGCGTCGGTGCGGGTGAACCGCTCGACAATGTGCAACTGGTCCGAGTGCGGATGTCCGATCGTGTCCAGGCGGGTCTTGTCGTTGAAGCCGGTCGAGTCCACCACCAGCGTGTCGCCTTCCCAGCGCCCGACCGAATTCCCCAGCCATGTCGGGTCCAGATTCTTCGGGTGTTCGCGGCCATCGGTGGGAATCACTTTGAAGGTGTTCCAGGCCTCGAACAGGATCGCGATCCGGTCCGGCTCCTGCATGATCTCCATCGGCATGGGAGCGTTCATCTGGCGCGTCCAGCCCATCGGCAGGCAATGGCCGGTGTAATCGAATTTCGCCGGATCGTAGGCTTTCCACTCCGCCTCGCCGGCGGGTGTGAACGGCAGGGCGCCGATGCCGCGCGACATATCGGGCACATAGGGCACCTCCCAGACGCCGCTCAACGAGGGCTTCCCATCCAGCGTGCGTGGAACCGGGCCGCCCGCCGCCTGCGCTTTTGCCGCGGGACCGGACTGCGCCCAACCACTCACCGCCGCTAACCCCGCGGCGATCGCCATCCATGCTGCTCTCATTGCTTGCTCTCCTTGCAGACGAAATTCGCGGCGTCGTCGATGCTGCCGCTCCCCTTATACTCGGCCACCTGCGGATAGGGGCACAAGGGCCGGGTGCGGTCTACTTTCCCGTTCACCGCATGGGACGCGACGATCCGCTCCGGCGCGCGGCCCTTCTCCACCCACTGCTCCATCGCGCCCACTTTATCGAACACGTTCGGGCCTTCCCCGCCGCCGCAGTGTCCCATTCCCGGTTCCAGAAACAGGCGCACGTTGTTCGCTGTCTTCGCCGTGCCCATCGTATCCACCACGCTCTCGTAATACTGGATCGTGGAAAGCGCCGAAATGTTCGGATCGCTCCAGCCGTGGTATAGCAGCAGCTTTCCATTGTGCGCGAAGAACGCCGAAAGGTTCGGATCGGTGGCGTTCATCACCAGAATATCGGGCCTCTCGGAGCGCGCAATATCCTTATCGAAATCGAAAGTGCGCCAGTTCCAGTTGGGATCCTGGAAAGCCACGTATCTGTACTGATCGAGGATGATCGCCGAAGGGCCGGGCCCCCCGCCCAAAACGGCCCATCCCAGCTCGGTGCCCGGCACCAGCGAAGGAAAAAGCTTCTCCCCGGTGCGCGGATTCGTCGCGGCGGTGTAGATTTTGCGCGCGGCTTCTACCTGCGGAGCGGTCAGGCACGATGCCTCGTCGCCGCCTTTGCACTCCAATACCTTCGGATCGAAGTGGCAGCGGCGCGGGTCCTGGATGAGCCCGTCCTTCAGGCCATCCTGCGCATCGCAGGCCGCGAGCACCGCCTGGTGCACCAGCGGATATTTGCTCGCCGGAATATAGCTGGCCGGATCTTTCAGCACGGCGAACGCGATCCATAGAGCCAGCGCGCTGCGGTTCGCCGGCGCCCCCGCGATGATGCCGTCGTAATCGGCCGGATACCGCTGCGCCTCCTTCAAACCCTGCCTGCCGCCCGTCGAGCAGCCGTTCCAGTAAGAGTATTTCGGCGCGGAGCCATAGAAGGCGTTTACCAGGGCTTTCGCCTTTAGCGTCATCTCGTGTTCGGAGCGGTAGGCGAAGTCGATCAGCTTTTCCGGATGGCCGTAAGCAAACTTCCCGCTGCCGCCGACATGCCCGGTATCGGTCGAAGCCGTGGCGTATCCCGCGCGCAGCGCATCGGCCATCTCCCGATAGCTGATAACCCCGGCCCATCCGCCGTTGCCCACCGCCTGAAATTTCCCGTTCCAGTTGGATGTGGGCAGCCAGACCTCAATCCGGATATCGGAATCGCTGGTCGGCCGCAAAGTGGCCGCTACCCGGCAAAAGGCCGGCAGATCCTTATAAGTAGTGGTTCCTGCCGGCCCGCGCCCGCCGGGAAGCGTCAACTCGCCCGCCGGTACGGCTTCGGCCAGCGTGATCGCCGTATCCGGCAGTTTTCGGGAAGCCAAATCCTCGCACGTGCTCGCTAAAACAGGAACCGCCGCCAGCACGCCCAACGCCAGCCGCAACATGGCACACCTCCAGGTTGGGGAGATTATACCGCAGGGCGGGGTCCTAATCCGCCGCGGTCTGCTCCGTTTGCTGCCGCAACTTCTCCGTCTGGTAGTACGTCGTTAGCGCGTCGAGGATGGGGTCGAGTTTGCCGTCCATCACGAAATCGAGCTGGTGCAGCGTCAGGCCGATGCGGTGGTCGGTCACGCGGTTCTGCGGGAAATTGTAGGTCCGGATCTTCTCGCTGCGGTCGCCCGATCCCACCATGCTGCGCCGCTCGGCGCCCAACGCGGCCTGTTGTTTTTCCAGCTCCATTTCGTAGAGCCGCGACCGCAGCACGCGCTCGGCTTTGGCGCGGTTCTTGATTTGCGATTTTTCGTCCTGGCAGGAAACCACCAGCCCGGTCGGCAGGTGCGTGATGCGCACGGCCGAGTAGGTCGTATTCACCGATTGCCCGCCCGGGCCGGAGGAGCAGAACGTGTCGATGCGAATATCCTTCGGGTCGATCTTGATTTCCACTTCGTCGGCTTCCGGCAGCACCGCCACCGTGATCGCCGAAGTGTGTACCCGGCCCTGCTGCTCCGTCACCGGCACCCGCTGCACCCGGTGTACGCCGCTTTCGTACTTCATCTTGCTATAGACCTTGTCGCCGCTTACCAGCGCGATCACTTCTTTCAAGCCGCCCACCGACGATTCGCTGCTGGAAGTCACTTCGATTTTCCAGCCCTGGGTTTCCGCGTAGCGGGAGTACATGCGGAAAATTTCCGCCGCGAACAGCGTGGCCTCGTCGCCGCCCGTGCCCGCGCGGATTTCGAGCACCACGTTCTTTTCATCGTTCGGGTCGCGCGGCAGCAGCAGAATCTTCAGTTGTTCCTCGATGGCTTCCAGTTCCGGTTCGAGGCGCAGCACCTCCTCCTGCGCCATGGCTCGCAGATCGGGATCCGGGTCCTCCACCATCGCGCGCGCCTGCGATAGCGCATTTTCGGCCTGCTTCCATTCGCGGAATTTCGCGACTACCTCGGAAAGCTCGCTGTGCGCCTTGGTCACCTTGCGGTATTCGGCGGCGTCGCCGATCACCGCCGGATCGGCCATCCGCGCGGTGATCGCTTCGAAGCGCTTTTCGAGTTCGTCCAGTCTTTGGCGGAATTGCATGGGGTGTTCCTGAGGTGCGCGCTCCCGGCCCTCCCGCGCTTAGGCGATCACCAGTTCGCCGCCCTGCGACTTTTCAAGCGCCATCGCGCCTTCGAGCGCGTGAATCGCCACGGCGGTCTGATCGCCGGAAGGAGGTTGGGTCGTAATCCGCTGCATCCACAGCCCGGGGGCGGTCAGCGCCGCCAGCAGCGAGCCGCGCCGTTTCGCGGCAAAGCGAATCAGTTCATAGCTCGCGCCAATCAGCAGCGGCAGCAGCGCGATCCGCGAGAGCAGCTTGGCCAGGAAGCCATCGAACGGTATGAGAGCGTAAACCGGGATGGCCAGGAAGAAAAGCACAAATAGAAAACTCGTCCCGCAGCGCGGATGGAACGTACTGAAGCGCTGCGCATTGGCCACGTTCACCGGCTGGCCCGATTCGAAATTGAAAACCACTTTGTGTTCCGCGCCGTGATATTCGAACGTCCGGTGGATATCTTTAAAGCGCGAAACACTGTAGAGCAGGACGAGCAGAATTCCCAGCCGCACCAGCCCATCGGTCAGGTTGAACGGAATCCGGGCGGACAGCACCGGCCACACCTTTCCCAACTGCGTGGCCACAAACAGCGGGACAAACTTGTAGGCGAACAGGAAGAACGCCAGAGAAAACAGCAAGGGCGCGAGAAAAGCCCAACCGGGGATGGGTTCGGGCTTCTTCTTTTTCGCCGAAGCCTTCGGCGCCGGCGAGCCGTCCGCTTCTTCCATCGCGGCCGAAGCGGAAAACCGCAGCGCTTTGCCTCCCAAGAGCATGGCCTGATACAGGGTGCCCAGCCCTCGCATGATCGGGTATTTGAAAACTTTGTGCTTTTCCGACATGCGCTCGATCGGCAGTTCTTCGGTCACCAGGTTGCCGTCCGCCTGCCGGACCGCCACGCAGTAGCTGTGCGGCGCGCGCATCATAACGCCTTCCAGCACCGCCTGGCCTCCCACCAGAGTCTCTTCGCCGCTCTCCAGGATCGGCAGCATCTGGAAGTGAGTAAAGAGGCGTAGCAGCGTTCGGGGGGACACAAAACTTGGCATTGTCACTCTTTATTATATGTCACCTTCCGCCGGCCTCACCGGGCGGCCTCGGGCGGTTCACGTGCATCGAAAATACCGTGCACATCGTGAAAAGCGGCTTGCTGATGGCCATCATCGCCCACGGGGTGATCGGCTTATCGCTGCTTTGGGACAAGGTGCTGCTCAAGCGGCCCGCCACCCAGAACCTGATTTCCTACGTGTTCTGGATGGGCGCCATGAGCGTGTTCGGGGTGATTCTGGCGCTCTTCGGTTTCCACTGGCCGCCGCTGTGGGTCGCGGCCACCGCATTCGGCAGCGGGGCGTTGCAGATGGCCGGCATCTACTTCTACTATCTTGCCCTGAAGCTTGGCGAAGCCTCGGAAGCGCTGGCGGTGATGGGCGGGTTCTCGCCGGTATTCACCGCGATGATTGCCTGGCCGCTGCTCGGGACTCCCCTGGGGAATCACAGCGAGGCCGGTTTTGCGCTGATGGTGCTGGGCGGATTCGTCATGTTTGCCGCCGAGCGGTTGGACTTTCCCAAGCTGATCGGCCCGGTACTGGCCGCCAGCGGTATCTACGGCGTGCTCAATGTTACGCAGAAAATCGCCTTCAATCACAGTAATTTCGTTACGGCTTATGTGTTCTTCACCCTCGGCACCTTCGCCGGCGCGCTGTTTCTGCTGATTCGCCCCTCCTGGCGGCGGCAGATTTTCGCCAACACCGGAGAATCCAAAAAGCCGCGGGAACACGGGCATAGCAGCCGCTTCTGGTATTTCGTAAACCGCTTCTTCAACGGTCTGGGTTCCTTCCTGGTGTTTTACGCCATCAGCTTAACCAGTCCCGCCGTGGTCGACGCCATCACGGCCGTGCGCTACGTGGTCATCTTCATCGGCGCCTACCTCATCACGACTTGGCGGCCGAACTGGCTGCGGGAAGATTTCCACGGCTGGGTGCTGGCCGGCAAAGCCGCCGCCACCGCGCTGGTCGGCGCCGGCCTCGTCCTCGAAGGCATGCGCGGGGGGCAAACGGGAGCGGGCTCTACGGCCGGAAATCCAGAACTCACTCCCCAAGCAACTCAGGTGAACAAAGTACTGATTTGTGAGCAATCGCATGGTTTCGCTGCAAATGTAGTGTTACGTTCAAACTCGGAAGCAGTATCGTGGCTCGCAGCTACACGCTCGCCGGGGAGCCCCTTGCAGCCGGGCAGGCATACCGCCTGATTCGGGGCGAGGGCGTATCGTTTGAGGCGGATGAGAGCGCGCTGGCGGCGTTGGACCGGATGGTCCGCGACGGCGTCAGAGCGTTTCCGAAACGGGGATTGGAGATCGGCGGGCTATTGATGGGAACCTGCGCCGCCGGCGAGATCCGTCTGAACGGCGTGCAGCCGCTGCCGATGGAGTATCGCACCGGCCCGGCATTTCAACCTTCGCCGGCCGATCTTTTGTATATGAAGCAGGCGGCGGGCACGGGCATTCTGGGCCATTTCCGCAGCCAGACGAGCGGGGAACCCGGCCCTTCAGGGGTGGACGATACCATTCCCGGCGTGCTGGGTTTGGATGAGGCGCTGCTGCTGCTCGTTCCGGCTTCGGCCGCGGGAGTCGAACCGGCGCGGCTGTATCGAGGAGTGAATGGCGAATGGAAAAGACTGCTGAGTTTTCCGTTGGTGGAATCGCCGGTGGAGCCGCCGGCCTCCGTCCGCCTCCCGCAGCCCGGCATGCGCGGGGCTGGACACCGCAGGTATCAGTGGCTATTAGGTGGGATAGCGGCCGGTCTGGCATGCGGCGCGGTGTTGGGACATTCGATTCAGCCGAGCCCTCCGGCGATAGACCGCCCTGTTAGCAGTACGGACCTTCATCTGGAGCTTCAGCCCTCCGGACCGGCTCTCAAGGTCGAGTGGAATGCGGCCAGCCCGGTGGTGGCGCAAGCATCTTCGGCGATGCTGAAGGTGCAGGACGGCGGGCGATATCTGCAGATACCGCTCGACCGCCAGCAACTCCAAAGCGGCAACACGGCCTACTATCCGGAGACGGGATGGGTCGAGGCCAGGCTGGAGATCTACCGGGATAACACTCACTTCGTGGGCGAGACCGCGGCCGCGCCGTTTGGCTTGCCGAAGGCGGAATTGCCGCCCGAAACCGCGGCGCCGAAAGCGCCGCCGCGCCGCAAACCGGCCGCGAAATCGGCCGGGCGGCGGCATCGTGGAAGGGCATCCCGCCTGCCGCCCAGTTTCGATCCTCTGAACTGAGGGCGGGTGCGCGCCTATTGCCCGAGCCTATCGGCTACTGATTCTCACCGCGCATCATTTTGGTCACGTTCTTGAGGTTGTTTTGGAGCTCATCGGTGGCGTCTATCAGTTGATTCGTGTCGTAAATCACGTGGGGCGTGAGGAAAACGATGAGTTCGTCGCGCTCCTTACTGTAGCCTTGAGAGCCGAACAGGGCGCCTAAGACCGGAATCCGGCTGAGAAACGGGATGCCGTTCGAACTGATGCTCCAGGTCTCCTGGATCGCTCCGCCGATCGCCACCGTATCGCCATCCTGGACAGTTACCTGCGTGCTTACGGAGCGATTGGAGAACGCAGGTGAATTCAGACTGGAAAACGTGTTCTGCTCAGGCGCACTCACCTGCTGATTGATGATCATGGTCACGATGCCGCTGCTGTTGACGTGGGCTTCGATGGAGAGGCTGATGCCGGTGCTTTGTTGGGAAATGGTCTGAGCGAACTGCGTATTACCGCCGGTCTGAACGCCGGTGGCGAGAGTTCCCGTGGCCACCGGAATCTGGCTGCCCACGTTGATCGTGGCGGGGATGCTGTCAGTCGCAATCACGCTGGGAGCAGAGATTACCTTGGCCTTGCTACTTTGTTCCAGCAGGTTGAGAGTACCCATCAGCGCCAGATTCTTCGAGAGCAGCGCGCCGGCGGTGAGAGCTAAGGTCTGCGTGGTGCCGCTTACTGACGCATTCAGTGCGCGCGAGCCGCAGGTGGCCGGATTGGCCAGACACGAAGCCACGCTGCCGTTCACATCGTGAGTCAGGTCTACTTCATAGATTTTGGCTTCGATGAGCACCTGGCGCGGGGCGATATCGAGCTGGCGCAGCAGGTTGGTGATGGATTCATAATCCTGGGGCGTACCTTGGATGAGCAAGGTGTTATCGAAAGGATTGGGAATGATGTGGGGATAGGGGGTGGGTCCGCCAACCGAGCCGGGGGAGAGATAACTGCCGGTCTGATTCTGGGCGAATGGGGCATTGGCAAGCGGCGCGCCGGGCGCGCCGGCCACTTGCGGGGTAGCGACTGGATTCTGACCATATGGGGTGGCGCCATAAGCACCGGCTCCGTACGCGTTATATGCGCCGCCGTATGAGTTATAGCCGCCATACGGGTTGGCGCCGTAGCTGCCGGGATAGCCGCCGCCGTACGCGCCGATGCCCATGTAATTCGTTCCGCCCACCGCGCCCGAATATCCCATCCCGGCGCTCACCATGCTGGCGCGGGCGGCATTGGCCAATCCTACCAGCGCCATGGTGTTGCCGCTGTATAAGGCATTGATCGCGACGGCCAGGGTTTCGGCGCGGCCGTAGCGCACGCGGTAGACGTAGTTGGTGACTGCGCCGGCGGTGACTTTCACCGGAACATCCAGCTTCTTGATCCAATCTTCAACCTGGGTGAAGATGCCGGGATTGGGCGCGACCGCGATCACCGTGTTGATGCGATCGACGGGGATGAATTTGACGGCGCCGCTTTTTTCGGAGAGCGCGTAGGCTTTGAAGACGTTGTCGAGATCCTTGACGAGATCGGAGGGGCGGCTGTTTTCGACGGAGAACAGCTTGACGCGCTGGCCTGCGAAGGTGTCGCTATCGAACAGAGAAATCAGCTCGAGCGTGCGCTTCATGCTGCGGCTGTTGTCCTGAATGATGACCAGGTTGGCCGGTTCGTAAGCGGTGTGGGTGGCGCCTTCGCCGAGGAAGGGCGCGATGAGTTTATCGAGCTCGGTGGCAGTGGCGTACTTGAGGAAGATGAGGCTGAGGACGATGCGTTCATCGTCGGGCAGGCTTTTGGGATCGGGGCTGACGGTGGGTTCGACGGGAAGCTGGGAGACGGTATTGATGGGGATGATGCGATAGAGGTCGCCGACTTTGACCATGGTGGCGCCGTTGACGCGGAGCAGGGTTTCGAGCAGCGGCATGAGGTCCACGGGCCGGACCTCACCGTAGGTGAAGAGGGTGACGGAGCCTTTGACGCGCGGATCGAGGATGTAGTTGATCTTGAGCTGCTTGGCAAGGATGTCGATGGTTTCGGTGAGAGAGACGTTGTTGAGGAGGAAGCCGCCGTTATCGGTGAGGCGGGGGGCGGTGGCCGGGGGAGGAGCGGCGCCGGGCTGAGCGGGCGCGGGTTGGGCGGCATTGGCGCCGGGAGGGGCGGCGGGCGCCGGCGCCTGCGGCCGCGCCTGCTGTTGCTGCTGCTGTTGTGACTGGCCGGCGGGGACGGAGGGGGCCGGGCCGCCGACTTGGGCGAATAGGGGGGCGGCGAAGACGAGGAGGGCAACAGAGAGGGCGTGTCTCATGGTCATCGGCCCACCGGGTCCCAGCGGCACATCTCTCCGAATGGACTGGGTGTCAGAACTTTGCGATAGCCATCCACGACGCTGCCGGCGGGCGTGTTGTCGTTCGGATCGCAGGCCTTAAAACCGCGGCCGGTATCGGCGCCCGGACCGATGGCCGACTTCGCCACTACCGGCGCCGGCGCCGCGGCCGCGGCGGGCTGCTCAGTGCGCACCGGAGCGGCGGCGGCCAGCGCGGTGGAGGCCGTGCGATCCAGAAGTTCGTCTACGTTTTTGCGAATGATCTTTCCCTCCCACTCAAAAGCGATTTCTGTTGTAGTGATGTCCACGAGCTTGAATTGGCCGATGGTTTCGCCCGGATGCAGCGCCTGATGCTGCCCATTGGCGGTTTCGCTCAGAATGGCCATGGGGCCGGAGCCGATGTTCATCTGGCCGTGATAGACGGGGAGCGGCGGCATGGGCTTGGGCGGCGGGGGCGGTGGAACCTCAACCACGACGGTTGGGTTGCGCGACCGGTCGAACAAAGTCTGCTGGGCGATCTGCGCATAGGTTGCGGGCACCACGGGCGGGGCGGCGGGGAGCGGGGTAAATGGCGGCGGCGGCAACGGCTTGATGCGTTTGGAGAACTCGGCCGCTTCGCGCGCCCGGGCGGCGATCCAGCGGACGCGCAACTGCCAGCCGGCATAGGCGGCCATGGCCAGCAGCACGAGATTCAGGAGCACCAGCTTGCGATTCAAAACGCGAATCCTCCCCCCAGGGGGCCCCTTCTCGCCGGCACGAGCTTTTTGGGCACTACGCCGGAAAGGCCGAGGCGCACCTGCACGTTCTTGTTCTTATCGTTGCCGCCGGAAATATTGATTTCGGTGGTGGCGAGGATTTGCGGCTCATCGGCCAAAGCGGAGAGAAAGTTCACGAGCTGCTCGATCGCGCAGGTGAAATTCACGGCGACCGATACCGCGCCGTAATCATTGGCGAGCGGCGTGATGCGGTTCACCTCCTCGGCGCCGCGCACATCGATGCCGTTGGCCATGCCGACGCGGCGGATGACATCGAGGAGTTGGGCGCCGGCCTGGGCGGCGGTATCGGCCTTGAGGATGCCGGTTTCGCGTTTGGCAAGTTCGGCTTGGGCCTGCTTCAAGACCGCTTCCTTGCCCTGGACTGTGGCGGCCAACTGGCGGAGGCGATCGAGGCGATGTTCGGCGATGGGGACGGAATCGGCGGAGGCGATTACGGGCGCGGGGGAGTTATCGCGCAGAGACGTGACCACGCGGAAGATGAGGAGCGGCAGGCAGAGCGCCAGGATGGCAAGCTGTTTGCGGCTGATGGTTCCGAGGTTCACGGGTGCTTCTCCCGATTGGCGCGGAGCTGGAAGGTTTCGGTGCCGTTGCCTTTGCCGATACCCAGAAACTCGGAATTCTCAAAGAGCGGGGAAGCATCGATGATGCGGAGGAGCGGGGCGGCCTGGGGGGCTTCGCCGGTGATGCGCGCCTGGTCGCGGGTGAGGTTGATGGAACTCGACCAGGCGGGCGGAGCGATCAGCTTGGTGAGTTCCTGGAGGGCATCGAGATCGGCGCGGGTCTGGCTGCGGAATTGATCGAGCAGGCGGGCGCGGGCGCGGGTCTGATCGATTTCGCGATCGAGCGCGGCGGCGCGTTGCGCCAGCGGTTCGATTTTGGCGATTTCGGCCTGGAGATCGCGCAGGTAGCGCCGGTCGGCGAAGTGGGAGTACACCGCCACGGCGGCCAGCGCGGCGATGGCGAGCACGGCGAGAACGATGGTGGGGATAAAGATGGCGCGGGAGCTGGAGCGGCGATGCTCGGCGGGCAGCACGTTGGCCGCGCGCGCCAGCCAGGGACAGGCCCCGGCCAGCGCGGCGGCGTACGGCAGTGCGTTGCGGGAAAGATCGTGAGAGACGGGATTTTCGGCGGGTTGCGGCAGCACCTCTTCAAGCGAGAGCGGCGCGGTTTCGGGCGGGAGGCGCAGTTCGGAAAGGGCCAGGATCGCGGCGCGCTCGGGGGGAAGCTGGAATTCGGCGGAGAAGACGGGGCGGGCGGCGCTTTCGCCATAGGCTTCGACGCTGGCGGGACCGGAGCGGCGCAGCGCGAGAAAGCCCGGGATGGCGGTCCCGTGCGTTGTTACCAGCGGCCTGCCGGCCGCGCGCAGCGCGGCGTGGATAGCGGCAGCGGAGAAGGTGAAGCTGGCGACGGCGATGCCGGCTTCGGCAAACAGCCGGACGTAGCGCTCGATGGCTTCGCGGCGGGCAATACCAACCAGCACGGCGTTTTCGCCGATGGGCGTCCAATCCCAGGAGATTTCGTCATCGCCATAAGGATGCAGGGTTTCGAGCTGCAGGCGGATGGCGGAAGCGCGGTCCCGGCGGGCCACGCCGGGAAGGGCAAGCTGGCGGACGATGACTTCGCGGCGCGGCAGCAGGACGGTAGCGCTGACGTGCGCCATGGCGAGGGATTTCAGAAAGGCCAGATATTCGGCGCCCCATTCGCCGGCGGGGCGGGCGGCGAAGTTGGCGATGGTGGCGTGGCCGGCAACCTGGATGCGCGCCGGACGGACGCGCACGGCGGTGACTTCCAGATCTTCCGCGGCGATTTCGATGCCGATGGAGGATCCGAAGGCGAGGAATTTTTTGATATCCGCCGGCGCGGAACGGGCGGGGGCGGGAGCGGGCTGGATTTCGGGAGAGGCGGGAGCGGACAAATCAGAAGCTCCAGGCGGTGTCGTACCACCGCAGAATATGGACGGGCGCGTCGTAGCCTTGAGGCATGTACTTGATCTGCGCGGCCACGGTGCGGCGGAGATCGGAGAGACCGCCATCGGCGAGGCGCAGGCGGGCGGTGGCGCGCAGGGTGAGGATGGAATTGCCTTCGAGGCGCAGGCGCGCGCCGCTCGCAGAGTACGAGCGGAGAAATTCGGCGAGGGTTCCGGGATCGAACGGCTTGGCATTGCGGCGGGCGATGAGGGCAGCGGCGACATCGGGCGCGAGGCCGATGGTGGTGAGCACGGGAAGCGGGGCGGTATTGGCATCGACGGCGCCGCGCGAGCCATAGACCGAGAGGCAATCGATGAGGCCGGGGCGCGGCAGCAACTTCTCATCGGCCGGGGCGAGGCCCGGATTGCTTTCGCTTGCCGGAACGTAGGCGCCGTAGAAAATGTCGGGGGTAACGCCTTTCACCAGGAGCAATTCCTCGATCTCTTCCAGAGACGCATGGCGGGGGCGAAAAGACGGCGTGAGCGACTGATAAAAAGCGTCGAAGCCGGCGTCCTGGTTGGCGGGACCGCGGTAATCGGCAATGGCGAGGGCGATTTCGCGGGCGCGCTCGGGATCGAGTCCGAGGGCGAGCGAGAGCTTGTAGAGGTCGTCGGGCGGGGTGAAGTTGACATCGAGCTTAGCGGTTTCCGGGATGAATTCGACGCGCGCCTGGCCGGTGGGGAAGGTGTAATCGACATGGGTGGAATAGCGCGGGATGGGGCGCTGGGCGGGGTTCTGGATGGACCAGAGGAGCTCGTAGGTGGCGCGATAGATGCTGCCTTGGGCGAGGTAGTAGGCGCGAAGGCCATCGAGGGCGGTGGAGGTGCGATCGGTTTCGCCCCGGACCGTGGAGGCGAGGGAGAAGCCGATGGCGGCGAGGGCGGCGGATACCCAGAGAACGGCCAGGAGGGCGGAGCCGCGCTTAGTATTGGAGGTCTTCATATTGGATGCCCGGGCTGCGGTGGAGGTTGAGGGGGGCTACTACGGAAATGGGTTCGACGGCGGCCGGGTTTGGGTCAAGCGGCGCCATGTCGATGCGGATTGCCATGGGCCACATTTCTTTGGTCCAGGTATCGTTCCATACGGCGGGCTGGAGCGGAGCCGGCGGCGGAACCAGGTAAGCGAAATGGCAGTAGGCGAGTTTATCGGCCAGCACAAAGGTTTTCGGGCCGATATCGACTGGTAGAAACTGGCGCGGTCCGGTGCAGAATCTACCGGCGCCGAGCGGTCCGGTGTATAGGGTTTCGTTGGCTACCAGGCGCACGCCGCGGCCATTTTCGCCGGGGATGACGAAGATTTCGAGAATCTGCGGCTGGCCGCGCGCGCCCTGGTTGAGCGAAAACGTGGAAACCAGGCGCATGACCTGGGGCTGGCCTTCGAAGAAGAGGGTTTTGGGGCCGGGGCCTCCGGTGGGCGAGAGGCAGGTGGCGATCACGGGGACCAGACCTTCCAGTTCGCTCTGCACGATGCGCTGGGCGCCGGCCACGCGGCGGTTGTCCATGAGGCGCGTGCCGGCACGCTCGTACGAATTGAGGCCGATGCGCATGGCCAGAAACATGGCGACCGAGAGGAGGCTGAGCAGCGTGACCGCGATGAGCACTTCGAGAAGGGTGATGCCGCGCTGTTTCATGGGGCCGTGTTGGGAACGATGTCCTCGCCGCGGAGCGTGTGCGGCTTGTAGGCTTCGAGCTGGAAGGTGCGGCGCTGGTCGCCGGACATCCACCACACCTCTAATTCGACGCGCTCGATGGCGGTTTCGCCGGGCATGGGAACGGGCGGCTTTTGATCGAGGGTGAGGCGGGCGCGCCAGCCGGCGGGCAGGCCGCCGGTCTGCTGGGGGTCGAAACCGCCTTCGAGAACGGTGGCTTGGGGGAGGCGGTCGTCGAGCAGCAATTCGTTCATGCGCTGGCGGGCAAGCTCGACGGCGCGATCGTAAGCGGTGAGGCGGGCGGCGTTGCGCAGGGAGCCGGAGATGGCGGCGACGAGGCCGACGATGGCTATGGCGAGAATCACGGTGGCGACCATCATTTCGAGCAGGGTGAAGCCAGCGGCGCGATTCGGCGTGGAATTCATTGGGCGGCCACCACATCCACGCGGGGATAACCGGTCATAGGGTCGAGGTGGACGATGCGGCGGGACCCGTGGCGGTTGGCAACCTGGACGCCGATGGCAGGGATGGCGCCGCCGGGGAGCAGCATGAGGCGGCGGGGGCCTGCGTCATCCGCTTGCGGCGGGAGCACCGCTTCGATGGTGATGCCATCCGGCATTTTGAGCTCGCGGGTGAAACCGGGCTCATTGGAGTAGAGCTCGAAGGTGTTTTGCTTGGGAGAGACGATTAATTCGATGGGCTCCTGGCGGCGCTCGGCGCGGACCTGGGCGGCATTGAGGAAGGTGGAAATGGAGTCGGTAGCGGAGCGGAGGCGGACGCTATCGATGCCGGCGGAGACGGCAGGGACGGAGATGCCGGCGAGGAGCGCGATGATCATGACGACCACGAGCATTTCCATGAGGGTGACACCGGCGGCGGGGGCGAGGGGCCGGGAGGGGCGATGACCAGGCGAATTTGAACAAACGAACCCAATTGGGGCGGGGCCATCAGGAGAATAGGAGGCGAAACTGAACAAACGAACCCAATTCGGGGCGGGCGGGACAGGGGAAGAGGCGGCGAATTTGAACAAACGAACCCAATTGGGGCGGCGCGGCTGGCAGGCGGAAGCGCCTGCGCCACCGGCGCGAGTTTCGTGGAAGTGCATCACCCTAACCATTTTCCTATCCGAGGCACGGGAAACGGCGGCCGCCGAAAGGGCCGCCGCGCTCCAAGTGTCTGGCCGGCAAGCGGTTGCCGGCGGGAAAAGAAAGCAGAAAACGGCGTGACTACTGGTTTTTCCAACTGACGATGTCGGCATTGAAGCCGTCGCCTCCGGGCTGGCCATCGGCGCCGTAGGAAGTGATATCGGGTTCGTCGCCGTGCTCGCCGGGATATTTGTAGACGAAATCGTGGCCCCAGGCATCTTTGGGAATGTCCTGGGTCATGTAGGGGCCGGCCCATTGGTTGACGCCATCGGGTTTGACGCGCAAGGCCTGGAGTCCCTGCTCGGTTGTGGGGAAGGTGCCGGTGTCGAGCTTGTAGGCGCCGAGGGCGGTCTGGAAGTTGTGAATCTGGGCCTTGGTGGCGGTGACGCGGGCGGCATCGCCCTTCTTCAACATGGTGGGGGCGACCAGGGCCACGAACAGGGCGATGATGGTCATGACGACCAGCATCTCGATGAGGGTGACGCCGGCGCGGCCGCGGCGTTGGACAGGACGGCGCAAGCGGTTTGCTCTCAGGTGATTGATTTTTTTAGATCTGCACATCGTTAATGCTCGTAATTGCCAGCAGCATGCTTAGAATCATCGATCCTACAACGATTCCCATGAGCAGGATGACGATGGGTTCAAAGATGGAAGTGAAACGGCGGATGGCGGCGCGGGTATCGTTTTCGTAGATTTCGGCCATCCGCTGGAACATGGAATCGAGGCGGCCGGTCTCTTCGCCCACGGTGAGCAGGTGGGCGGCGAGGGGGGGAAAGACGGCGGCTTTGCGCAGGGGCCCGGCGATGCCTTCGCCGCGCTTGACGCCCTGGGCCACGCCGGTCATGGCGGCGGCGATCATGCGGTTGCCCAGAGTGGCGGCGGCGATGGAGATGGATTGGACCAGCGGCACGGTGTTGGCGATGAGGGTGGCCATGGAACGGGCGAAGCGCGCGGTTTCCGCCTTGCGGAGGGCATCGCCGAGCAGGGGAATGCGGAGGCGGGAGCGGTCCCACCAGAGGCGGCCGGCGGTGGTGCGGATATAAAGATTCATGCCGATGATGAGAGCGGCAAGGACCGCGGCGGCGATCCACCAGTAGGTCTGGGTGTAGTGGCTGGCGGCGAGGAGGAGCTGCATGGGGACGGGGATCTTCATGCGGGAATCGGCGAAGATGCCGGCGAAGCGGGGGACGACGAAGTAGAGGAGGAGGAAGATGGAGCCGGCGCCGACCAGCGAGAGCAGGGCCGGATAGACCAGCGAGGAGACGATGTAATTGCGCAGTTCATCGCGGGTGCGCTCGAATTCGGAGAGGCGCTCGAAGATGACGGCGAGAGCGCCGGAGGCTTCGCCGGCGCGGACCATGTTGATATAGAGATCCGAGAAATAGTCGGGATGGGTGGCGAGCGAGTCGGCGAGGGAGCGGCCGCTTTTGAGGACGCGCAGGACGTCGAGGACGATGCCGCGAAAGGCGGCGCGGACGGTGAGCTCGGCGGTGATGGAGAGGGCGCGATCGAGGGGGACGCCGGCGTTGAGGAGGGTGGAAAGCTCCTGGGTGAAGAAGAGGACGTCGCGGCTATTGGAGCGGCCGAAGGGAAGCTTCAGGTTCAGAGAGAGGTTGAGGGAAGAGCCTTTGGGCGAGGAACCGATGTAGACGGGAATGAGGCCCTGTTTGCGCAGGTCGCGGTTGACGGCTTTTTCGTTATCGCCGGCGAGGCGGCCGGTGCGCAGGCGGCCATCGGCGGCGACGGCGCGGAAATAGAAGGTGCCCATCAGGCGAACCTCCGCGGCGGCCTGGGGCCGGTTGACAGGCTAAAGCGTGTCCCACCATCTGATGCGTGACTGGCGCGGGGCGGGTGCATTCTAAAGTTCCTGGGTTACGCGCATGACTTCTTCGACCGTGGTGAGGCCTTCGCGCACTTTGCGCCAGCCGTCTTCGCGGAGGTTGCGCATGCCGTTGCGGCGGGCGGCCTGGGTGAGCGAGGCGGCATCCTCATGGTTCATGATGCGGCGGCGCATTTCATCGTTGAGCTCCATCAGCTCGAAAATGCCGACGCGGAAGCTGTAGCCGGTGCCGCCGCACCGGTCGCAGCCGGCGCCTTTGAAGACTTCGACGAGCTCACCATCGGGGGCGAGCGTGTGTCCGGCGGATTGGCGGCAGTTCTGGCAGATGACGCGGACCAGGCGCTGGGCGAGCACGGCGACGAGAGAGGACGTGATGAGGTAGGTTTCGACGCCCATATCGGTGAGGCGCTGGATGGCGCTGGGAGCGTCGTTGGTGTGGAGCGTGGAGAAAACCAGGTGGCCGGTGAGGGCGGCGCGGATGGCGATATCGGCGGTTTCGCGGTCGCGGATTTCGCCGACCATGATGACGTCGGGGTCCTGGCGGACGATGTGGCGCAGGCCGGCGGCGAAGGTGAGGCCGATTTGGGGATTCACGTGGAGCTGGTTGATGCCATCCATCTGGTATTCGACGGGATCTTCGATGGTGATGATTTTCTTGTCGGGCAGGTTGATGCGCTTGAGCGCGGAATAGAGGGTGGTGGATTTGCCGCTGCCGGTGGGGCCGGTGACCAGGAAAATGCCGTGGGGCAGGCTGGTGAAATGCTCCATGCGGGCGAGCATGCGGTCGTCGAAGCCGAGGCGGCGCAGGTCGTAAAAATCGCCGGTGGAGCGATCGAGCAGGCGCATGACGACGCTTTCGCCGTAGAGGGTGGGGAGGGTGGAGACGCGGAGATCCACTTCGCGGCCCAGGATTTTCAGCTTGATGCGGCCATCCTGGGGGAGGCGGCGCTCGGCGATATTGAGTTTGGCCATCAGCTTGAGGCGCGAGATGATGGCGGCTTTCAATTCGCGCGGGGGCGTTTCCTGGTTGAAGAGGACGCCATCGACGCGAAAGCGGACGCGGAACTCTTTTTCGAACGGCTCGATGTGGATGTCGCTGGCGCGCTTTTCGACGGCCTCGGCGATCATGGCGTTGACCAGGCGAATGACGGGGGCCTCGCTGGCCATGTCGCGGAGGTGTTCGAGATCGGCGGTGGCCTCTTCGTTGTCGCCTTCGGGCAGGAGGCTCTGGCGGTCGCTTTCGCCGTAATACTTGTCGATGGCGTCGGCGATTTCCTGCTCGGCGGCGAGGGCGGCGCGGATTTGGAAGCCGCAGAAGGAGCCGACGGCGGCGATGGTTTCGAAATCGAGCGGATCGGCCATGGCGAGCGTGAGAGTGGACTCGGCCAGGGCGATGGGGAAGGCGCGGCACTGGCGGAGGAAGCGCTCGGAGAGGCCTTCGATTTCGGGCGCGGAGGGGGGCGGGCCTTCGATATTCACCAGCGGGAGGCCGAGCTGATCGGAGAGGGCGGCGAGGACGTCGCGCTGGGCGACCGAGCCCATGTCGGTGAGGATTTTGCCGAGTTTATCGCCGCGCTCCTGCTGGAGTTCGAGCGCGCGCTCGAGGTCTTCGGGCTCGATTTTGCCGCGCTCGATGAGCATTTCGCCCAAGCGGCGGTGGGGAGCGAGCGGTTCGGCGGCGGGGCTGACGGTGGCTTGGGTCACTACTGCTCTTCCACGGAAATCGAGGCTGGACTGGCTTTGCGGGAGCCTTTCAGGACGATTTGGGAGGGCAGGCCGGAGCGGTCTTCCCAAGGCTGGTAGAGAAGGCGCACGGCGAGCACCACCTGTTCGGTATCGGGCATGGGCGAAAGCCCGGCGGCGGCATCGGCCCACAGATCGCGCAGGGATTTCCGCAGCACGGCGAGATTTTCGAGTTTGCGCTGGCGCACGGCGGCGGCTTCCTGCGGGGTGATCTGCTGGTGGAACGGGTTAAGATGAGGCGTTTCGATCAGATCGAGTTCCTGCGTGAAGACGGCGCCATAGCCGGCCAGGTAGAGGCCGCGGGCGAGGCCGAGGATGTAGACCTTATCTTTGCCTCCGACCTGGCTGAGTTTGGTATCGAGGTGTTTTTCCTCATCGGAAACGGCTTGGCGCATGGTGAGCGCCGGGGAGCCGGCGGGACTGGTGGCGACTACTTTCAAAGGCGGCTGGGCGAAGGCGGCGGCGGCGAGGAGCAAAGGAGACAGGAGACGGGCGACAGGCGGCAGGAGCCGGGGACCGCTCCCTGACGGCCGCGGCTCAGACAGGGTAGAGCGGGAATGGTTGCGATGTTCCAGTTTCATTGGCGGCCTCCGTAGTAGCTGCTGCGTTCTAACAGCAGTTCCTGGCGGCGGTTGTAATCGAGGGCGGCATCGGCATAGCTGGCGAGCCTGGCGATGCGCTGTTCCGTGCGGGCTTCACTGGCGGCGACCGCGCGATCGACGGCGGCCTGGATTTCGTGCTGGACTTGCGGAGTGAGGGCGGCTTCCCGCTCCCGGACGGCCGCGGCCCGGTTGCTGGAGAACACCACGAGGGCGATGGAAAGCATCGCGGCGGAAGCGAATCCGAGCCGCGCGCCCGAGTTCCAGAAGCGCGTCCAGGCGCGCTGCCACGGCGACGGTTCGAAGATTTTGTCGGAAACAAAGGCGAGCCGGCGGGGCACTTCTTCATCGCGGAGCGAGGCCAGGGCCGCTTCGGTGAGCCGAAGGCGTTGCACCTCGTCGCGGCAGGCCGCGCAGGTTTTTAAGTGAAGGTCCACCTGCTGCCGCTCCGGCGCAGACAGTTCCTTCAGAAAATAGTCCCTCAAATCGAATGGCGAGCAACTCATGAGACACCTCGTTGCGACTGAATGGGAGCCAGCTCGGCCTGCAGAATTTCGAGCGCTGTGTAGAGGCGGGACTTGATGGTGGAAACGGGGCAGCCCAGAATTTCGGCCATTTCTTCGAACTTGAAGCCCTGGTAGAACTTGAGCACCACGGCTTCGCGCTGGTCGGGGGACAGGCGATTGAGGGCGCCGGTTACGGCCAGGGTTAATTCGATAGGAAAGGCGGGGCCGGCGCCCGCGGCCAGCTCGCTTGGCGATTCGGCGTTCTTCTCACCGGACTCGCGCCCCCGCGCGTGGCGGGGATCGGGCGGCAACTCCGCCTCCGGCCGCCGTTTGCGGAACAACGAATAGGCCTCGTTGTGCGCGATGCGGTACAACCAGGGGGCGAAGCGGCTGGGATCTTCGAGCTTGCGCAGATTCTGGTATGCCTTCAAGAAAACGTCCTGTGTCAAATCCAGAGCATCCTCGCGGTTGGCGGTGAGGCGGAGCAGGTAGTTATAGACCGGCTTCTCCCACCGCGACACCAGAAGATTGAACGCCTCAACCGCTCCGGGGCCGGAACGGGCTCCGGCCTGGCGGATGAGATCGGCATCTTCCACGGACCGAAAGATCAAATCTCTGGCTCCTGGAAAGGAGACGCCGGCCGGACTGAAAAAGACGAAGGCAGATACTTAGTGTAGCGGGGGCGCAACATCAGCGGGATGCACGGCGAAGCCGGGCAGCCACAAGCCGGTCCCAGTCCGGCATGCACGTTTCGGCCTTCCGGCGCGTCAAAATCTTTGTGAAGCTTACTCCGCTCATCGGGCTACTGGTGGTGTGCACGCTTCCGGCGGATACCGGGCTGGATGGCATCCTTTCTAAAGTGGAGGACCATTACAACCGCGCCAAAACCCTGGAAGTCCAATTTACAGAGCAATATACGCCGCCGGGGAGCATCCGGCGGATGGAAAGCGGCAAGCTGCTGCTGCGCAAACCGGGGAAGATGCGCGGCGAATATTCCCAGCCGCAGGGCAAGCTGTTCATCTCGGATGGCAAATCGCTGTGGCTGTACACGCCAGACGATCACCGGGCGCAGAAAATGCCGCTCAAAAACACGGAGGATCTGCGCGCGCCGCTGGCTTTTCTGCTTGGCAAGCTGCACTTTACAAAGGAGTTCCGCAATCTGGCGGCGCATCCGGAAGGCTCTTTGACGCGGATTACCGCCGAGCCGAAGACGGATAGCCTGCCTTATTCGAACGTCGAGTTTGTGGTCGCGCCGGATGGGCGCATTCAGGAATTGAAGGTGACGGGCCTCGATCGTTCCGTGCTGGATTTCACGTTCCAGCAGGAGAAAGACGATCCGCGGCTCGATGCGCGGCTGTTTGAGTTCCAGTTGCCGCAGGGGGCGGTGCTGGAGGAGACGGCGCAGTAACCATGGCATACCGGTTGGCAGGCGGAAGCGCCTGCCTGTGAGACGATGGCCGAATTCGTTCTGAAATACGCGGATGGGCGGGGGCAGATCCACCAGCAGGTGGCGACGGCGGGTTCGGAAAAGGAACTGCGCGACCGGTACTCGCAGCAGGGCTTCCTGATCTATTCGGTGCGGTCGCGCGATTCTTATTCCCAAAAGCTGGCCGCTCCGGTTCTCGGCGGCCGCCGCAAAAAACTGGATCTCGAGAAATTCCTCATTTTCAACCAGCAGTTTGTGACCCTGATCCGCGCCGGTTTGCCGATTCTGAAATCTCTCGACCTGCTGGCCGAGCGCCTCACCGACGCCAAACTGGGCCCGTACGTGAAGGCCGTGCGCGACGAGGTGCGCAACGGCACGCTGCTTTCCGATGCCTTCCGCCAGCAGGGCGTGTTCCCGAAGATTTATGTCACCTCCGTGATGGCGGGCGAAAAAAGCGGCAGCCTCACCGAGGTGCTGGACCGGTACATCGGCTATCAGCGGCAGTCGCTGGCGGTGCGCAAGAAAGTGCTGGTATCGCTGATGTACCCGAGCGTGCTGATCGTGCTGGTGATCGCGCTGATGGTGTTCCTGGTGACCTACGTTGTGCCTACCTTCGCCACCCTCTATGCCAGCATGAATGCCCAGCTTCCGAGCATGACCGTGCTGCTGATCGCCATTGGAACCACCGCGCGGAATTACATTCTGGTTTTCGCGGGCGCCCTGGTGGGCGCGATTTTCCTGATCCGCTGGTGGGCGCGCAAGGATTCGGCCCGCAAGAGCATCGACCGGGTGAAGCTGCGCACGCCGATTTTCGGTGAAATCTGGCTGAAATTTCAGGTGGCGCAATTGGGACGCATTTTGAGCACGCTGCTGACCGGCGGCATTCCGCTGGTGCAAGCCATGGAAACGGCGGCCGAATCGCTGGGCACGCCGCTGTTGCAAGGCGCCGTTTCGACCGCCGGCAAAAGCGTGCGGGAAGGCCAGCCGCTATCGGCCTCGCTCAAAACTTCCGGGCTGCTGCCGCCGCTGGCGGTCGATATGATTGAAGTGGGAGAATCGACGGGCGCGCTGCCCGCCATGCTCAATAGCGTCTCGGAGTTTTTCGAAGAGGACGTGAACACCCGGATGCAGGCCACGCTCTCGCTCATCGAGCCGGTCATTATGATTTTCATGGGCAGCTTCGTAGCCTTCGTTTTGATTTCGCTGTACCTGCCGATTTTTTCGCTGGCAGATTCGATCCGGTGAAGCCATGGCCGCAACCGACAAGCCTCGATTGATCGATATGACCGCCGAGGCGGAGCAGGCGCGCGCCGTGGCCGCCCGCTACCGCTGCGAGTTTGTCGACTTGCGCGAAAGCGCCATCGATCACGACCTGTTCCGGTCGATTCCGGTCGACCTGATGTTCCGCTACAACTTCGTCCCGCTGCGCGCGCAGAACGGGACGCTCGAAATCGCGCTCTCCGACCCGCGCAATCTCAACCTGATCGACGAGCTGACGCTGCTGCTCAACAAGAAGCTGCGCGTCAAGGTGGCCACGCTTTCGCAAATCTCCGAGCTGCTCAAGAAGACCGAGCAATCGCAGCGCGTGCTCGAAGAAGTCACGGAAGGGTTCACGCTCGATGTGGTGGCGGACGAAGGCGAAAGCGACGAAACGCTTTCGATCGACAAGCTCACAGCCACCGACAGCGACATCGCGCCGGTCATCAAGCTGGTGGATACCACGATTTTCAATGCGCTGGAGCGGCGGGCGAGCGATATCCACATCGAATCGCGCGACCAGGAGGTCGCGATCAAGTACCGCATCGATGGCGTGCTGCACTACGCCATGCCGCCCATCGCCAAGGACTGGCAATCCACGATCATTTCGCGCATCAAGGTGATGAGCGAGCTGGATATCGCCGAAAAGCGCGTCCCGCAGGACGGGCGCTTCCGCGTGCGCTATAAGAGCCGGCTGATCGATTTCCGCGTCTCCATCATGCCCACGATTCACGGCGAAGATGCCGTGCTGCGCGTGCTCGATAAGGAATCGATGAGCGAGAAGTTCGCCAAGCTCTCGCTCGATGTGGTGGGCTTTTCGGATGCGGACCTGGTGAAATTCCGCCGCTACATCACCGAACCCTACGGCATGGTGCTCGTCACCGGCCCGACCGGCTCGGGCAAGACCACCACTCTTTACGCCGCGCTGAGCGAAATCAAGAACGACGAAGACAAGATCGTCACCATTGAAGACCCGGTGGAATACCAAATCAAGGGCATCACGCAGATTCCGGTGAACGAGAAGAAAGGGCTGACTTTCGCGCGCGGCCTGCGCTCCATCTTGCGCCACGACCCGGACAAGATCATGGTGGGCGAAATCCGCGACCAGGAGACCGCGCAAATCGCCATCAACTCGGCGCTCACCGGGCACCTGGTGTTCACCACCGTGCACGCCAATAACGTGCTCGACGTGCTCGGCCGCTTCCTGAACATGGGCGTCGAGCCCTATAACTTCGTTTCTTCGCTGAACTGCATTCTGGCGCAGCGGCTGGTGCGCGTCATCTGCGAGTACTGCAAGAAGCGCGTGCATTATCCCGATCCGGTATTGATCGAAAGCGGGCTGAATCCGGAAGAGTGGCGCGCTGTGCCGTTATATGAAGGCGCCGGCTGTTTCGAGTGCGGGGGCACGGGCTTCCGCGGCCGCTCGGCGATTCATGAACTGCTCGATTTGACCGATCGCATCCGCGAAATGATTCTCGACCGGCGGCCTACTTCGGAAATCAAGCGCATCGCGCGCGAAGAAGGCATGACCTTTCTGCGCGAATCGGCCGTGGCCAAAATGAAGGCCGGGATCACCACGCTGCGGGAGATCAACAAGGTGACGTTCATTGAGGGCTGAAATAGAGGGAGCCGAATGCTAGACCGCCTCAAAGCGCTGATTCAAGAGCCACCGCCCGCCATCGCTTTCGAGATCTCGGAAACCGGCATCGCCGCGGCGCGCGTGGCCGCGCACCCGACGGTGGAATTCCGCCCCCTCAAGCCGGGCGTTCTTTCCGTCTCGCCTCTGCGCGAAAACGTGCTCGAGGCCGGCGAATTCGCCGAAACCGTGCGCGCGCTCTGGGCGGGCTACGGCTTCCGTAAGCGCCGCGACGTCGCGCTCATCCTGCCCGATTATGCGACCCGCATGGCCGTGCTCGATTTCGACGAGTTCCCTTCCGACCCCAAAGAGCAACTCTCGCTCGTGCGTTTCCGCCTGAAGCGCAGCGTGCCGTTCGATGTCGATTCCGCCACTGTGTCTTACTGGGCGCAAGCGGGCGCGAACAAGAAATACGACGTGCTGGCCGTGCTCGCTCCGCTTGAAATCGTGGCGCGCTACGAAGCCCCCTTTCGCACGGCGGGCATGAATCCCGGTTTTGTCACTACCTCCATTCTGGCCGCGCTCGAACTGGCGCCGGAAGCGGGGCTGAGCGTGGTGGCGAAACTGACCGGCCACGTGCTCACCATCGTGGTCCGCCAGAAAGGCGTGCTGAAGCTGGTGCGCTGCCTCGAAGCCCCTTCGCAGGAACTGGACGATATCGCCGCGGTCCTGCTGCCCACTTTCGTTTATATCGAAGACAATCTCGGCGGCCCGGCCGGAAGCCTCTTCTTATGCGGCTTCGGCGCGCGGTTCGATGCCGCCCAGCGGCGCTTCCAAAATGAGCTGGGCGTGGCGGTCGAGCCTCTGCGCTCCCCGCTCGAGACCCCGGGAGAGTCGAATGCCGGCCTGTTAGGCTACCTGCATTCGGTATCGAAGAATTAGCGCCATGAGAATCCAGATCAATCTTGCCAGCCAGCCTTTCCGCCGCGACCGCGCCATGATCGCGGCTTCCGTGGCGGTCTCTCTGTGCCTTGTGGCCACGCTCGGCGCGCTGATTTCGCTGATACTTCTGGACCGTTCGCAGACCGCCGAGGTGCGCGCCGCTCTCAACCGGCTGAACCGGCAAATCCGCCAGGTCAACGCCGAGCAAGCCAAACTCGACAGCGTGCTGCGCCGGCCCGAAAACACGGAAGTGCTGGAGCGCAGCGTGCTTCTCAACCAGATCCTCTATCGCAAAGGGATCAGTTGGACCAAGATTCTCGAAGACCTCGGAACCACGCTTCCCTATAACGTGCAGGTGATGAATATCCGGCCGTTCGTGAATAAGGACGACCGGATCACGCTGGATATGCAGGTAGCGGCGCAGACGCAAGGCGCGATCATCGACTTCCTCAAAGCCCTCGAATCTTCGCCGCTGTTCCAGAACGCCCAAGCGCCTTCCGGCCAGGCGCCCACCCAAACCGAACCGCTGTTCCGCAGCCGCATCCTGGTGAACTATGCCCAGAAACTTTAGAGCCGCCCTCAAAGACCCGCGCATCCTGATGCGAACCATCATCGGCACGCTGCTGGCGGCCAACCTGGCGGCGGCGGTGATTGCCTTTAAGCCCTTCGGCGGCTCGGCCGACGACCTGCGCCGCGAGCGCGCGGACACGGCGCGCCAGCTTGCCCAGTTTCAGGCTCATCTGGAAAACACGCGCAAGCTGGTCGACAAGGTAAACAAGGCGCGAAAAGAAGGCGACGATTTTCTGGGGAAATATTTCAGCGACCGCCGCACCACGTATTCCACCGTGATCGAGGAGCTGGATAAAGACTCGCAGGCGGCGGGCATCAAGCCGCGCGACCGCAGCGTGGAGCTGAACCCGATCGAGGGCAGCGATACACTGCTGATGATGTCGCTCACGGCGGGCTATGAAGGCGATTACGCCGCGCTCGAAAAGTTCGTGAACCTGTTGGATAAATCGCCGCGATTCCTGATTATCGAGAGCCTGCAGGCGGCGCCGCAGCAGAACGGCCAGACGCTGACGGTGGGCCTGAAGCTGGATGCGTTCGTAAAGGAAGAGCCGGAGCAGGCGGAATGAAACTCGGCGCAAACGAACCGAAGAAGGTTGTCATTCTGGGCGCGCTGCTCGTGTTGGGCGGTTATCTTTTCTATACAAACGTGCTCTCCGGGCCATCCGCGCCGGCGGCGCGCATCGCACCCGCTCCGCCGCAGCCGGCCCCCGAGACCGCATCGCTGCCCGCGGACGCCCCGGTTTCGACCCGCGCGGTTTCCGCGCGCGCGCGCACGGACGAATTCCATCCGGTGCTGCACTCGAAGCGCCCGGAAGACCGCATCGATCCGGTGAAGATCGATCCCACCCTGCGCCTCGATCTGCTGGCCAAGCTGGAAGAAGTGCCGCTGCCGAGCGGCGGCCGCAATCCGTTCAAGATGGGCGCGCCGCCCGCGCCGAAGGCGGCACAGTTGCCCGGCCCCGAACCGAAAGTGGCGCCGAAACAGATCGAAGCCGCCAAACCGCCGGCGCCTGGGGGCCCGCCGCCTCCGCCGATCACGCTCAAGTATTACGGCTTCACCTCGCCGGCCGGCGCTTCCGCTAAGACCGCGTTTTTCCTGGATGGCGAAGATATCCTGATCGCCAAAGAAGGCGACCTGCTGAAGAAGCGCTACAAGGTGGTTCGCATCGGCGTCAATTCCGTGGTGATGGAAGACACCGATTCCAAGCGCCAGCAAACGCTGCCTCTCATCGAGGAGGCGGGATAAATGGGGACCCGGGGCCAGCTAGGAACTGGGGAGTCGCGCCGCGGCTCGCGTGAATCCGGATTCGCGCTGCTCCTTGTCTTTCTTATGGCCTCCATTCTCGCCATCACGCTTTACTGGCAGATTCCCCGCGTCGCCTTTCAATCGCAGCGCCAGAAGGAACAATTGCTCATTGAACGCGGCGAGCAATACCAGCGCGCCATCCAGCTTTTCGTCCGCGCCAATAACCGCTATCCCTCAAAAATCGAGGACCTGGAAAACTTCAACAATCGCCGCTACCTGCGCCATCGTTTCAAGGACCCGATGACCGGCAAGGACGAATGGCGGCTGATTCACGTGAACGCGGCCGGGGTCTTTACCGATTCCATCGCGAATAAGAAAAAGGAGCAGCAGGGGACGGACGGGCAGGCTTCCCAAAACAACTTTGTGGGCGAACAGTCATTCATAGTGCCGGACGCGGCGCAGCAAGGCCAACAGGGGAATATTGCCGCCAGCCGGCGGCGGCAAAGCGAGGGCGGCGCGGCGCCGGTGGATGTGAATGGCCAGCCGCTGTTTCCGCCGGCGAACCAGCAGCAGAATGCCGGACCGGAAGCCGCGCCTCCGCCATTTCTCGGTGGACAACCGGGGATTCCGGGGCAACCCGGCCAGGCGCCTAATCCGCAGCTTGCGAATCAAACGCCCAATGAGGCAATGCCGCAGGGCGTGCCGGGGCAGCCGGGTCAGCCACCGCCCACGCCCGGCGCTTTGTCCGGAGGCAATCCTGCCGCTCCCTTCCCGGGAGTCAACGTTCCGCAGGAGGCCGTGAACAGTCTGAACAATTCGCTGCAATCGGCGCGGCCGGGCGGTCTGCCGGCGGTGCCGCAGCAGCCGCCCTTCCCGCAACCGGGCACCGGCGCATTTCCGCAACCCGGAGCTGGAGGCTTTCCGCAACCCGGCGCCGCTTCGCAAAACGCGAATTCCACCAACACATCTTCTTTTGTCGGTACCAACTCGTTCGTGGGCGGCGGTTCTTCGTTTGTGGGCGGCGGCGACTTCATCGGTTCCAGCACCTCGAATCCCACGCCGGCCAATCCGAATCCGGTCAATCCGAATCCGGGATTTAATCCAAGCGGGCAGCAGCCGGGATTTCAACCGGGCAATCCGCAGCCGTTCGGCCAACCCACATCGCCGCAACAGGGTTTTGCTCCGCCGAACATGCCTCCGCAGAATTTCCCGCCGCAGAATTTTTTACAACAGAATTTCTCTCAACCGGGGCAAACGCCCGGTTTTTCGCAGCCGGCATCCAGTCCAGCGGGGGGCACTGCGGCGGAGGGGTCTCAGTCACTCGGACAAAACCAGGCCGGCGCTCAGAACCTGCTGAATAACATTCTGACGAACCCGCGCCAGGCCGGGATGGGCGGCGCGGCCGGCCCGCAAGGAACACAAATCGGCGCAGGCATCGCCGGAGTCGCCAGCACTTCGGAAGCCCCCGCGATCATGGTCTACAACGACCACACCAACTATAACGAGTGGGAGTTCATCTTCGATATTTCGAAACAGCGGCAGACCGTCAATCCGCTGGGCGTTGCCGGAACGCCCGCGGCCGCCCTGGGCAGCACGCCCGGTCTGGTAACTGGAGCGGCGCCGGGAGCCACGCTGCCATCGGGCACGACCGCTTCTCCGTCCGGCGGCGCGGGAATGCCGGGTTCGCCGATTGGCGGAACGGCCGGCGGAATCGCGCCCGGCGCTACTCCTGGCGCGGGCACTCCCGCTAACGGCCAGACCACGCCCGGCGGCAATCCCATGCAGCAGCAATCGCCCATTCCTCCGTGGTTCCGGTTCGGCGAACCCTAGCGGCGCCGCGCCCGCTCGGCCGCCCGCACCCGCGCTTCATCCATTCCGAAATGGTGCGCCACTTCGTGCCAGATGGTGTCTTCAACCAGCCTGGCCAACTGCTCCGGGCCGCGGGCCAGGCGCTCGTGCGGGCCTTGAAAGATGGTGATGCGGTCGGGCATGGCGAACGGCTCGAAGACGCTGCGCAGGGTGAGAGGCCGGCCCTCGTAGAGCCCCAGCAGCGTGCCCCCGCGCGGCACGCGATTGCGCGCCAGTTGCGCGGGAGCGGGCTCGTCCTCCACCAGGATGGCTACGTTGTGGAGCCTTCGCCGGAAGCGGCGGGGAATCTTCTGATAAGCTTCGGCAACCAGGCGGTCGAATGCGCCTCTATCCATGCCTAAGGCCCCGGTCCCCACCCATGCCTGCTGCTATTCTACTTTCTTCGGATTATGGCGGAGCGGCGCGTAGTGATCGCAATCGATGGGCCGGCGGGCGCCGGCAAGAGCACCGTCGCGCGGCGCGTAGCGGAAAAGATGGGCTTCACCTACATCGATACCGGCGCGATGTACCGCGCGGTGGCGCTCTGGGCCTTGCGGCAGGGCATCGATCCCGGCGATATGCATCGCATGGAGCAGCTTGCTCTGGCGGCCGAGTTGAGGCTGGAACCGGGGAAGATCGTGCTGAATGGCGATGACGTAACGGAGGCGATCCGCGCAGTTGAAGTGGCGGGCGCCGCGTCGCGGGCGGCGGCGATTCCGGGCGTGCGCCGGGCCATGGTGGCCAAGCAGCGCGCCATCGCCGAGCGGACCAGCGTGGTGATGGAGGGCCGCGACATCGGCACCGTGGTTTTTCCGGACGCCGACGTGAAGATCTATCTCGATGCCCGGCCCGATGAGCGCGTCAGCCGCCGCGTGCGGCAGGAAGCAGCCAGGGGCGCGGCGGTCGACGCCGGAGCGATGGCGCGCGAGATCGAAGACCGCGACCGCCGCGACAGCACCCGCGCGGATTCGCCCCTGGCGCAGGCCCCCGACGCCGTGTATCTCGATAGCACCCTGCTCGACCTGGATGAGGTGGAAGCCGCGGTATTGAAGATCGTGCGCGACCGCGTGACGAATGGAAAGGTAATTGGCTGAGTGAACTCCTTTTAAGGAAATGTTGAACGAACTGCTCGTCATGAAATTTGGCGGCACCAGCGTCGGCTCGGCCGGGCGGATGCGCGTAGCCGCGTTGCTGGCCGCGGAACAGAGCCGGAAACGGCCGGTGGTGATGGTGGTCTCGGCCATGTCGAAGATCACCGATCTTCTGCTCGACACGATGCGCCACGCCGAAGCCGGCGACCGCGCCGGCATGGAAACGAATCTGGCGGCCTTGCGCGCGCGCCACGAAGACGCCTGCCGCGAACTCCTGCCGGAAACGCGGCAGGCGGCGGCGATGGCCGCGATGCACAGCATCATCGCCGAATTCGAGCGCATCGTGAACGGCATGGCCATGCTAAACGAGCGGCCGCCGCGCTCGGTGGACGAGGCCGTGGCGGCGGGCGAACGGCTCTCCGCGCTGCTGATTTCCGAGTGCCTGAACGCCGAAGGCTTCCCCGCCGCGGCCGTGAATGCCTGGGACGTGATCGTAACCGATGCGGTGTTCGGCAACGCCTCGCCGCTGATGGAGCCGACCCGCGAAAGGGCGCAGGCCCGCCTGTTTCCGCTGCTCGAAAAGCGGCTCATTCCGGTTGTGACCGGATTCAATGGCGCCACGGCCGATGGCCGGCCGACCACGCTCGGCCGCGGCGGCTCGGATTTTTCCGCCTCGATTCTGGCGGCCGCCCTGAATGCCCGCGAGTTGTGGATCTGGACCGACGTCGATGGCATCATGAGCGCCGATCCGCGGCTGGTGAGCGATGTGGTGGTGCTGGACGAAGTGACTTACGCGGAGGCGGCGGAACTGGCGTACAACGGGGCGAAAGTGCTCCATCCGCGGACGCTGGCGCCGCTGGTCGAAAAGCGCATCCCGGTGTGGAGCAAGAACAGCTTCGCGCCGGAAAAGCGCGGCACGCGCATCGTGCCCGCTATCGCGGCGGCCAATGGAGCGCGCGCGGTCACCTCGCTGGCAAAAGTGGCGCTGGTGGCGCTCGAGCCGGCCAGCCCGGAGCTGAGCGGCGTGCAGGTAATGGCGCGGGCTTTGGACTCGATCGCGCGCATCAATGTCGAGATCATGGCGCTCTCCAGTTCCAGCTACCGCCAGAGTTTCTGCTTCCTGGTGCGCGAGGAGGAACTGGAGCGCACCCTGGATGCGCTCGAAAGCGGGCTGGCGCTGGAGCTGGCGCACGGCTACGTGCGGCCCATTCACGTGGATAACGAAGTCGGGCTGCTGGCCGTGGTGGGCGAAGGGATGCAAGGAAAGCCGGGCCTGGCGGGCCGCATTTTCACGGCGATCTCGCGCGAGGAGGTGAATATCATCGCCATCGCGCAGGGATCGAGTGAGTTGACGATCGCCATCGTGGTGCGGCGCGACGGCTTGGAAAAGGCCGTGCGCGCGGTCCACAAGGAATGCGGCCTCGGGCGCGCGGCACACCCAGTTTAGGTTCCGGGCGGGCGGCGGCGGTGCCAGCCGGTGCGCTCCTGAAAAGCGCGGCCGATGGCCAGCAGGTCGTTTTCGGAAAAGGGCGGGCCGACGAGCTGCAGCGCGACCGGCAGGCCGTTGGCAAAGCCGCAAGGCAAGACCAGCGCGGGGAGGCCCGCGAGATTGCCGGCGGGAATGAGCCGCGTCATACCGGGGTCCTTCGGGAGGGGAAGAGGCCGCGTGTCCAGATCGAGCGATTGCGCGATGGGGGTGGCTACTTCGTATCGGCCGGGCGCGATGAGCACATCCACATCCACGAACAATTGACGGAACGCATCTTGAATCAGGCGGCGGATGCGCATGGCCTTCAGATAATCCAAGGCGGGGATTTCGAGATTGGCTTTCAGGCCGGCCTTCTGTTCCGGATCGGCGAGCTGATCCACCTGGCCGGAGCGGATGAAGGTTTCGAAAATGGAAGCTTCTTCGGCGCCGATTACCGCGGAGATGACCGGGCCATAAGGAAAGTCCGGCAGCCTGGTTTCGGTGAGCTGGAGACCGGTCTCTTTGAGGGTCGCGAGGGCTGCTTCGAAGGCGGGGCGGGCGGCGGGATCGGCCCATTCGGCGAAATCGACGGGCGCGTAGGCGGCGCGCAGGTCCGCCAGGGGGCGGGCGTATTGCGGAACGTAGTAGAAGCTTTTGCGGGCGGAACCGGGGTCGCGGTTGTCTTTGCCCGCGATGGTCTGGAGGATGAGGCCGCAATCTTCGGCGGAACGGGCGAACGGGCCAAGTTTATCCAGCGTCCAGGAGAGCGCCATCGCGCCGAATCGGCTGACCAGGCCGTAAGTGGGGCGCAGGGCAGTGACGCCGCAATAGGAGGCGGGAGTGACGATAGAGCCGGAGGTTTCGGTTCCGATGGCGAAGGGGACGAGGCCGGCGGCCACGGCGGCCGCGGGACCGCTCGAGGAGCCGCCCGACCAGCGCGCGGTGTCCCACGGGTTAAGCCCCGGGCCTTGCAAAGAAGCAGTGGCGAAGCGGTAACCGCCGCCGCCCGCTAATTCGACGGTCGAAAGCTTGCCTACCAGCACCGCGCCCACGGCCGCCAGCTTGTCGATGACGGCGGCGTTGTGATCGAAGACTTGCGCGGCATAGGGCTTGGCGCCCCAGGTGGTGGGCTGGCCGGCGTAGCTGAGCAGGTCTTTGACGCCATAGGGAATGCCCTGCAGCGGGCCGCGCGTGCGTTCGCGTTTCAGGTCGGATTCCGCCGCTTTGGCGGCGCGGATGGCTTCCGGTTCGAGCAGCAGAGCCAGGGCGTTGTAACGCGGGCCCAACGATTCCAGCCTCCGGGCGAAGGCGCGCGCCAGTTCGACGGCGGAGATCCGCTTGGTGAGCAGCAGCCGGTTGAGTTCCGGAATGGTGGCAAAGAAGAGGTCGTGAGGGAATTCGGCCATTGAGAGGCTATCGCCCGCGGTGAAGTCAGGCCTGAAATGTAACTGCCGGCTCGGTGGCCATGGGAATTTCGAATTGGGCAAGCGCCTGGCTGTTCGCCTGCACTTGGAGTTTAGCAGCCTGCAATTCGGCTTCGGGGGAAAGCGGGGCCGGCTGCTGCGTACTGGGGGCCGGGGTTTGCGCGCGCGCGGCAAAGGCCCCGAGCGCGGCGCCGGCCAGTTCGCGGCGGGAGAGCTTCATCGCGCCAGCACTCCGTTTTTCGCCGTCCCGTTGCGTTGGGCTTCCATTTTCTGCGCTTCGTTCTTCTGCTCGAGCGCTTCCCCGGCGGCTTTGAGCATGGCGGCGCGCGGGGCCTGCTCGCCAGTCCAGATTTCGAACTGGCGCACGGCTTGCTCGATAAACATTTCGAGGCCCGGAACCACCTTTTTGTTTTCGGCGCGGGCGCGCTTGATCAACTCCGTTTCGAGCGGGTTGTACACCATGTCGAAAACGATGTCGGCGGGAATCGATCCGTTGAAGAAGCATTCGTGGACATTGGGGTACATGCCGAGGGGGGTCGCGTGGATGAGGGCGTCAAAGCGGCGGCCAGGCAACTGTTCGCGCAGCAGCGGCTCGCCGTTGCACACTTTGGCCAGAGCCCGCACGCGATCCGCGTTGCGGCCCACAATGGAGATCTTCGCGCCCGCATCGGCAAGGGCGCAGGCGGCGCCGCGGGCCGCGCCTCCATTGCCGACGATCAGCACGGAAGCGTTCGCCAGGCGAAGCATGTGGCCCAGCGGTTCGATCACTCCCATGGCATCGGTATTGGCGCCGCGCCATTTCCCGCTTTTGCGCCACACGGTGTTGACCGCGCCGATGCGCCGCGCCAGGGGATCGACCGCATCCAGGTAGCGCAAAATTTTTTGTTTGTGCGGGAGGGTCACACTGAAACCGGCCAGCGGCATCTTTTCAGCCATCGCAAAGAAATCGCGCAGATGCGCCGGCGACACCAGAAAGGGCAGATAGACGGAATCGATGCGGCGGGCCTGGAAGGCGCGGTTGTGGACGGCGGGAGAGATGGAGTGGCGCACCGGATCGGCGATCACGCCGTAGATCTTCGCCGCGCGAGTGAGTTTCTCGATCCGGTAGAGGTGGCGCAGATACTTCGCGCTGACTTGCCCGGCGGCGGTGCCTTCGGCGTAAAGCGGAGCCGCATAGCTGAAAATTCCGCCGAAGACGGGAGACAGAACGCGGGTCGGAAATCCCAGTTCCCCCATTGCCAGCACGATCATGCGCTGGCGGGGAAGCGCTTTGGCCGCCGTCAGCACGCGCACATTATCGGAAGGCTTGCGCGCGGTGGTCACAACTTTATAAGCGTCCGCCGGGATGCGGAGCATGCGATTCACCACCGGCTCCATCGGCGGCGTGGCGTCGAAATTGTGATACGAGACGATTACCTGCGCTTTGCCGTGGAACTCGCGGAGCCGGGAGGGCGCCATTTCGGCGGTTTCGATTTCCACATCGATGGCGGAAGCTCCGTGGCGTACGGCCTCATCCAGGATGGCGAATTGCTGTTCGATGCTGCCGTTGAACTTGCCGTGGTTCTGGTGACGGCGGCAGGTGGCCAGGACCAGGCAGTCCGGGAATTGCTCCAAAAAGCCGCCGATGGCCTGCGCGCCCGCGCAAGGATTGTCCAGAAAATCCAGGCGGAATTCCAGAAACGTTTCTCCCGCGGCGGCCTCCCGGCGGGCGTGATCGAGGAGCGCGGAAACATCGGGCAAACCGAGTGCGATGCAGATTCGCGGAAGAGGCCGGGCGGTTCCCATGGCGCAAGGATAAAAGGATATCACGGGGGCGGCATTTCCGCGTTCGCGGGCTATATAATAGGCGCTGCCTGGGAGGGACGATGCGAATCCGAACCGCGCTGACCGGTTTGAGTATGGTGCTGGCTGCCGCTGCGCCGCCGGCTCGGGCGCAGAACGATTGGCCGGCGTATGGCCGCGACGCCGGAGCGCAGCGCTACTCGCCCTTGAAGCAGATCAATCCCGGCAATGTTTCCAAGCTAGCCGTGGCGTGGACGTTCAATACCAGGCCGGACACGGAGACCGGGGCCAAGCGAATTTCGAGCACCACGCCTCTGATGGTCAACGGCCTGCTCTACTTCGCCACGCCGTATCAAAGCCTGGTGGCGGTGGAGCCTGAGACCGGAAAAGTGGTCTGGAAATTGGAGCACCAGCATGCCCCGCGCACCTCGCGCGGCCTGGCTTACTGGGCAGGCAACCGCAATAGTCCGCCCACCATCTTCTTCGGGACCGAGGACGGCTTCCTGATCGCGGTGAATGCGCGCACGGGCAAGTTAGTGCCGGGTTTCGCCAAAGAAGGAGAACTGGACCTGAAACCCGGAATGAAGGATGAGGCGCTGCAAAATGCTCCCTATGGGTTGAACGGCGCCCCGGCGGTTTACAAGAACCTGGTATTCACCGGCTCGCACCTGCAGGATTACGGCTCCTATGGCGGCCGCGGCGACGTGCGCGCCTGGGACGCGGGCACGGGCAAACTGGTGTGGGACTTTCACACCGTTCCGCAACCGGGGGAACCCGGCCACGAAACGTGGTTGAACGATGGATGGAAAAACCGCTCGGGTGTCAACGTATGGAACACGTTCACCGTCGACGCCCAGACCGGCACCCTGCTGATGCCAATCGGCGGCCCGAGCGACGATCGCTACGGCGGCGACCGCCCTGGCGCGAACCTGTTCGGCAATTCGCTGGTGGCGGTGGACGCCATGACGGGCAAGATGAAGTGGTACCTGCAGACGGTCCATCATGACCTTTGGGACACGGACCTGCCGCCGCAGCCAACGCTGATCGATGTAGTGAAGGATGGCCAGAAGATTCCAGCGCTGATTCAGGCGGGCAAGACCGGCCTGATCTTTATCCTCGATCGCCGCACCGGCAAAGCGATCTTCGGCATGGAGGAACGCCCGGTTGCGAAAGGCGATGTACCGGGGGAATGGTATTCGCCCACCCAGCCGTTCCCGCTGAAGCCGCCACCGCTGGCGCGAATGACCTGGAACAAGAACGAGATTGCGCGGTTCACTCCGGAGCAGGCGAAATATTGCGAGGACCTCTTCAAAAACGCGCAGAACGACGGGCCTTTCGCGCCCGTGCGCCTGACCGACACGGTAGTCTTTCCCGGCCCCGACGGCGGGTTCAACTGGGGCGGAGGAAGCTACGATCCGAAGCTGGGTTACTACTTCATCAACTCGCACGACCGCGGCGCCGTGCAGAAAATGGTGGCGCAGGTTCCGGCCAAAGAACGGCCCAAGGGGAAGATCTCGGGAGCGGGCGACGCCAGCCAGATGCCCTTCGTGCGGCGCAACGTTGGGGCGATGATCAATCCGGCCACGGGCTGGCCATGCCAATCGCCGCCGTGGGGAGAGTTGTTCGCCATTAATGTAAATACGGCGGAGGTAGCGTGGCGCGTGCCGTTCGGCCGGGTGGAATCGCTCGAAAAGATCGGTGTGTTCCATACCGGGTCGTATAACATTGGCGGCTCGGTGGCTACCGCGAGCGGGTTACTGTTCATCGGAGCGACCGACGACCAGCGCTTCCACGCCTACGATTCGAAGACCGGTAAGCTGCTCTGGGAAACCAAGCTGCCCGGCAACGCTTTCGCCAATCCGATCGCCTATCTGGGCAAAGACGGGAAGCAGTACGTAGTGGTGACCGCGCAGGAAACCGTGGTGGCTTTCCGGCTGCCGGAGGGGGCAGAATGAAAAAAACCGCTGCCGCAGCCGCGCCGCTCGAGACCGCCGCGCCTCGCCAGCTCAACCGCGAGCAGAAGCGCGCTTTTTGGGCCGCCTGGGGCGGATGGACGATGGATGGCATGGATTCGTTCATCCTCTCGCTGGTGCTGGTCCCGGCGCTGCGCGAGGTGCTGCCGAAATCCGGCATTCCCGCGACCACGGGCAATGTGGGAATCTATAGCGGCATTCTGTTCGCGCTTTTCATGATCGGCTGGGGCACGGCGCTGGTCTGGGGCCCGGTGGCGGACCGGTTCGGCCGCGCCCGCACCCTGATGCTCACCATTCTCTGGTTCTCGGTGTTTACGTTCCTGGCGGCCCTTTCGCGGAACGTCTGGACGCTGGCGCTGTTCCGCTTTTTGGCCGGCGTGGGCATCGGCGGCGAATGGTCTATTGGGGCATCGCTCGTGCAGGAGGCGTGGCCGGAGCAGCGCCGCACCTGGGGCGCCTGCATGATGCACACCGGCTATTATTTCGGCCTGCTGCTGGCCGCGCTGGCCAATTATTTCATTGGGAGCCAGTTCGGCTGGCGGTGGATGTTCGTGGTGGGGCTGGCGCCCGCGCTTCTGGTGGCGTTCCTCTATAACCGCTTGCACGAGCCGGAACGCTGGCAGCAGGCCAAGCTCGGCAAACAATTGACCATGCCGCAGGCGTTCGTACGCGTGTTTTCCGGGCAGTACCGGCGGCGCACGATTCTGAATTCGATTTATCTGATTGCCTCCATCGTGGGCCTGTGGGCCGGCTCGTCCTATGTGCCTTCGGCGGTGACCTATCTGGCGGACAAGGCGGGAACCACGGCGGCCGAAGCGGCGCGCCTCGCCTCTTGGGCCACGGCGCTGCTGGGCATCGGGACCATTATCGGCGCGGCGGCGACGCCGCCGCTCGCGCGCGGTTGCGACCGCCGCTCCACGCTGGCGGTTTTCTTCGCGCTGATGCTGGTCTTCGTCCCGCTCACTTTCGGCTACATCTTCTATATGCCGCGGAACGCGCTGGCCTGGTTCATGGTGGGCACTTTCTTCCTGGGCCTGGGAGGCGCGAATTTCGCGGTGTATTCGTTCTGGCTGCCGGAACAATACGGCACGGAATGCCGGGTGAGCGCCTTTGCGTTTACGACGAACATCGGCCGCTTTGCCGGCGCCGGACTCACGTACCTGGTAGGCGCCGGAATCCGGCATTACGGCACGCTGGGTATTCCCGTGGCCATGACCGCGGCGGCATTCGCGGTCGCCCTGCTGTTGCTGCCGTTCGCGATCGAGACGAAAGATAAGCCGCTGCCGGCGTAAGCGCCGTGTCCCCATTTGCCCGGAAATCTCGCCTTACAGAGTGAGGAGGCGAGAGCGATATGGATCGGCGAACGGTACTGAAGAGTCTGGCATCGGCGGCGGGCGCCTGCGCTTGGAGCGCGCGCCTGGGGGCGGAGGTTCACTGCGCGGACAGCCCCTTCGGAGTGCGTACCTGCCAGGCTGGAATCGACTCTGCGCGCATGGACAGTGTGTATGTTCCGCAGCGCCAGAGCGAGTGGTGCTGGGCGGCGTGCCTGGAAATGGTATTCGCCTATTACGGCCACCGCGTTCCGCAGGCGGAAATTGTGCGGCAAACCTGGGGTCAGGTCGCGAACGTACCAGGGCAGCCATACCAGATCGTGCAGGACCTCAATCGCCCGTGGACGGACAAAAACGGCGACAACTTCCAGGTGAGGGGCGACGTCTTTTCCGCCAATGCGGTGACCGCCGCGCAGGACCTGGCGAACGATTTTCCGCTCATTCTCGGATCGCTGGCCCATGCCATGGTGTTGACCGCGATCACATACCAGGGCGTGCCCAATGTTTACGGCGCGGGCACAGTAGTCGGCGCGACGGTCCGCGATCCGTGGCCGGGCAGAGGGAAGCGTGCGCTGACTCCGGCGGAGTACGCGGGAGCAATGCTGCTGGTGCGAATCCGGGTTTCCTGAATGGTGCCGGCTGAATCCTACTCGTACACGCGCTTTACCCGCGCGCTGATGCTGCACAGAATGTTATACGAAATCGTTCCCGCGACGCGCGCGATCTGTTGTGCGTCCAGGCGGGTGTCGCCTTCGGTCCCGAGCAGGGTCACTTCATTTCCCGGCCCGAGCGCCGTGGTGTGGCTCAGATCGATCGTTGTCAAGTCCATCGAAATGGTGCCGAGGATCGGCGTCAGCTTGCCGTCCGCGATCACCTTTCCGCGGTTCGACAGCCGGTGGAACATGCCATCCGCGTAGCCCACTCCCAGGATGCCGATGCGCATGGGCTTGGGCGCGCGGAAGGTTCCGCCGTAGCCCACCAGCGCGCCTTCCGGAATATCTTTCACCTCGACCAGCTTTGCCTTCCACGTCAGCGCCGGCTTCACGTGCAGCAACTGCCGCGGCGCTTCGCCGCGCGCCGGAGACACGTAGCCATAGAGCGCGTGCCCCGCGCGCACCATGTTGCCTTCCTTCCGTCCGTAGCTGATGGCGTTCGTGCTGGACGTATGTAGCCGTAGTGCGTTCACCCCCGCCGCTTTCAGATCCGCGCAGATCTGGCGGAAGTACCGGATCTGGTCGTCCGTTTGAGTGGTGGTGTAATCGGCCGCGGAAGCGAAATGAGTCATCAGCCCTTCGAGTTGAGCGCCCCGCAAGTCCGCAAGGCCGGCCAGAATCTGCCTGCCGTCCGCCCGTGTGCCGAGCCGGCCCATACCCGAATCGATTTTCAGATGGAACGGAATGGTCTTTTCCCTGGCCTGCGCCAGCCGGTCCAGATCGCGCATCTGCGCGAGCGAGTGGACCACGGGCGTCAGATCGTACTCCACCAAAGCCCCCAATTCGTATTCGAGATAGCCGCCCATCACCAGAATACGCGCGTCGCGAATCCCGCCGCAGCGCAGGTTTGCCCCTTCTTCGACCGAACTCACCGCCAGCCAGCGCGCGCCTTCCGCCAGCAGCACGCGCGAGACCTCCAGCGCGCCATGCCCGTAAGCATCCGCTTTCACCACGCCGATGACTTCCACGCCGGGGCCGGCGACCGAACACACGTCGCGGTAATTGCGCGCAATCTGTCCGCGGGAAACGACTACATAGGAACGGAAGGGAGGGTACACCGTCCCTATTTTAACGGGAGGCGGCGGGCCGGTGGCGGGCAGGGCGGCGACGCGGCAGTTTACCGCGCCGTCCCTTGTGCCATTTGAAGGTGGATGCGATCTCCTCCAGACTGCGCGCCGCGCATCCTCGACGGTGCCATCAAATCCGAATTTATATTTACCCGGTTTTTCAATCACTTCCACTCCCACGCGCAAAACCCGCGGCGCCCGGCCGCTTACACTGAGCATGGGAAACAAAGTTCGCTGGCCAGCGAGTCTTCCCAAATTTGGTGTTCCGCGCCGCCGCCGGGTAGTAGGGCCTTGCGGCGGCGCGGGCGGGCATCGATGTCCGAAAAGAAGTCGTGGTAGTGCGGGAAATCCGGTCGGATGGATGGGCAGCCGGACGCTTCGGCGGCGTTTCGCGCCAGCAAGTGCGGCCGGGTAACCTCTACGATCCTGAGTTCTCACCGGTGGGCGGGAGGCAACCCCTCCCGTCCGCTTTACCCGAAAACCTTCCCGATCTCAATCCCGCAGTGTCCCCCGCCGGCAGGCATTCTGGCTTCGCGCTCTCTGCCCACTCTGCGCTTTTGTCTTTCTCCGCGTCTCCGCGCCTCCTGTGATATCATCGCGCCGAGCAAGGCCGCGGATTCCACCCCGCCGCATCCGCCTGCTTCTTGAAATTCGAGCTCGTCACGAACGGCTCCTGCAGATAAACCGGGTCTTCCACAATCGTCGTCACCACGAACCACGGCTGCCCGCTGCGCTCCGTCACCAGATCGAAGTATTCCTTCACCACGGCGTTCCCGCTCACCGGAAAGCCGTTCTTGCGCAGGTAGCCCGGAAGCAGGTGCGTGGTCTCCGCTTCGATGGCTTTGCTTTTCGTGCCTTCGCGCGTGGCCCCCAGCCCGGCGCGCGGCAGTCCGAATCCGCGGACCGGCCCTTCCCATTCCGCCACCGTGTACCCCTGCCGCGAAGCCGGCAAATTCTTCGGCGCCTCGCCGCCTGCCGGCAAAAAATGCAGCAGGCGCGTCTGCATCCCCGTATCGGTTTCGATCTTTAACGTGGAGTCGTCCTGCCACGTAATATGCACCCGGCCGGGCAGCCGCATGATGGCCGCCGCTCCGTATGCCTTGCACACATCGCCCGACGCCTCATCCTTTGCCGGGTCCCATGCTTCCCCCACGCGCTTGCCTTCCGGCGTAAACGGAATGCTGGCGAAATCCCCCCGCGCCGGAGTCACCATCCGCCACCGCCAGTCTTCCGAAATCACCGAAACCCAATAGCCGGTGAAATCCGCCCGCGCCGCCTCGCGCGCCGAAATTGGCTTTGTTTGCTCAGTTCCGCCCCGCTGTGCCCGCGCCATCGGGTGGAAAGCGGCACACGCCGCAGCCAGCCCCAGCAAAATCCGGGCGCTCCTCATTTCTTCCCGTCCAAAGTCTTGTAAATCGCTTCCACAAAAGCGTCGCCTGCCGCGGCGTCGTATTCGGTGTCGTAATCCCGCGTGGGCCGCGCGGCCTTCACCGCCTCCAGCGTCATCCCCTGCGACTTCAAATCGCGCACCCGGTCGCGGACGATCGTCACCATGTCCCGGAATTCCGCCACGTCTGCTTCATCGCAGAGCCGCCCATGCCCCGGGATCACGTACGTCCCGGCTTCCTGGTATTTGAGCGGCACCGTAATTCGCAGTATCAGATTCACCGCGTCGATCAGTCCCTGAATCGTGCCGCCGCGCTCCACGTCGATCACCGGATACTTCCCCGGCGTGAAGACGTCGCCGGTAGCCAGCACGTCCGAACGCCGGAAATGCACGATGCTGTCGCCATCGGTGTGCGCCTTGGGAACGTGATACACCACCACGGCCTCCCCGTTGAAGGAAAAATCTTTCGTGGGCTCGAAGTACTCATCGTTCGGCCAAAGCGCGTCCGGAACCTTTCCACCCGCCGCGCTCATCCGGTTGAGCACGTTTTCGTGCGCCACCACCCGCGGCCGCGCTCCCGCCCCGCCGAGCGCCTGCGGCAGCGCCGCATTCCCGCCGGTGTGGTCCGCGTCGCCGCTGGTATCCACCACCCACCCAACCGGTTTGGGAGAAAGCCGGCGCAGCGCCGCGGCCGCCTTCTGCGCCGAAGCTTCTGTTCCTGTATCCACCACCAGGATTCCGTCGCTCCCCACCTGCGCCGCGATATTCGCTCCCGCCCCCACCAGCAGGTACACGTTGCCCTGCACCTTCAGCACGCCGATCCCATCCGGCCCGGCCTCCGGGGCACTGGCGCCCGTCTGTCCAAGGCCTCCGGCTGCCGCCGAAACGAACCCAATCGTCAGCGCGATGGTGGGGCAGGCTTTAGCCCGCCAACCGCGCGCGGCGCGGCGGCTAGCATTCATCAGCGCGAGTTCACGTTGCATTCGTAGATCCCTAAACAGCGGCAATACCGTTCGCAATGGTCCGGCGGCTTGTAAGCCTTTAGCTTCTCCTGGTATTCCGGATACAGCGTTTCCTTCCCGCCCCGCGTAGCCTCGAAAGGCAATCCGTAATGATCGGCGAATTCGTGCAGGAACGGATTCTTCCCCGGCAGGAAGTGCGGCACCGTGCCTTCCGGCCGCGGCACCTCCGGGGCATATTCGCATCCGAACACGCCAATATGCTGGCCCGGATCGAGATACCAGTTCGTGCTGCGCACCAGCGGCTCTTCCAGAAACACCGGATCTTCGGTAATCGTGACAATCGTCAAAATGTCTCCATGCCGGATCCAATGCTCGGTCACGATCGCCCGGTCGCTGCGCGGCAGCGCGTTGCGCCGCAGGTAGTTCTCTTTCAGATGGGTCGTGGTCACAGTCAGCATGTCGCCGTTCCATACCGCCGTCGAAAATCCCTGCCAGGTGTGCGCTGCATAATCGGGCGGATGCGGCCGGTTATCCAGATAAATGGTCCGCTCGCTGTCCCACGCCAAGGTATGCGTGTGGAAGGCAATCACCCGCTGCGTCGCCGGATCGATCTCCCGCCAGATGCGCACATTCCCCAGGCTGCGAAACCCATAATCCGGAGAGTGCGGCCGGCACTGGTATTCCTGCTCCACGGAAATGCGATCCGGATCGTAGCTGTCGGCCCGCATGCGCGCGGCCTCGTTAATCGGAAGCTCTGTATAGTCGCCGATTTCGTCGCCCGGCCCCCGTTCCACGCCGTCCTCATGATAGAAGGGCGCCCATTCGCCCGTGAAATCCACCTGCGCAAAAGCCGGCGCGCACGCCGCCAATAGCACCAGCCAGATCCGCATATCCCCGGAATTATAACGCTTTCCCAGTTTCCAGTCCCATTCCTGTCCCCCTGATTTCCGATCCCCGTTGTGCTACCCTCTGGAGAAACCCACCGGGAGGCACACATGACGAAACGCAGCACCACTCTCTTACTCGCAGCGGCAGTACTCTCTCTGGCGGCCTGGGCCGCGAAAAACTCGGGCATTCTTCATCCCGAAATGACCGTCGAAAACGGCTCTTACGATAAGCCCATGGCAACCATCGGGACCAAGCCCACGGAGCCGTGGTCCAGCACCACCGTCTCGGCTGGTGTCAACAGCAAGCCGCAACCCGGCAAACCGGTGACCATGGTTGGCGAAATCGTCGATTTTTCGTGCTACCTGCAAGTCGGCAAGCACGGCGAAAAGCACCGCTCCTGCGGCCAGAAATGCGTCCAGAATGGCAACCCCGTGGGCCTCCTAACCAAAGATGGTTCGCTCTACATGCTGATGGCCGAAGAGCACGATCCGCGGCGCGATGGCGGCGTCAGTCTCACCGCCATGGCCGTCGAGCACATGGGCCATATCGTCGAAGTCAACGGCACCGAAGCCTCTGCAAACGGTTACCACGCCATTTACATCCAAGGTCTAAGCAAGTAACCGATGCGAGCCGCCTGGCCCGCGGGTTCTTCAGCCCATTCACGGTGGGGCGGAATCCTTATTCCGTAGCGGTGGCGGACTTCAACGGTGATGGCTATCGGGACCTCGCAATTGGAAACTCCTTCAACAACACTGTAACCGTGCTGCTCAACAGCGCCCCCGGCCTCACAACCAATCCGCCTTCTCTCACCTTTTACGCCAGCGATGGCCATCCGGTCGCGAATCAAGGTGGGGGCATAACAGCTCTGTTAGGCAACGGTTCGGGCGGCTTCACCCCGGCTTCCAGCACCTTCGCGGCAGGATCGATACCCCTTACCGCTCTTCATCCGCCGACCAATCAGACTTTCGGTGTCATGCCCTTCACGATCACGGCCACGGCCAGCTCCGGGCTGCCAGTGACTTTTCACTTCCACAACTCTCACGGTCTGTACGGTCTCGGGTTCACTGGTCACCATCGTAGGCGCGGGCACGTGCTCCATCACCGCCAGCCAGGCCGGAAACGCGAATTACAACGAGGATGTCCGGAAAATCGTTGAGATTTGAAATTTAGGAGTGACGGCTCTCCAATCCAGGCCTGTGATATGGTCTGGACAATTTGCTCAATCCA